>WNFP01003866.1_pt1 | contig 12055 bp, 10 predicted proteins | sample 5400201 | NCBI WGS metagenome assembly WNFP01 (sample SAMN13153355, study PRJNA577476) | soil metagenome | isolation source: 115 cm saprolite under Madrone tree | place: USA:California | collected 2016-06-14
ACGCGAGCCCATCGGACACCGTCATCGGCATGAACATGGTCATCATCATGTCCGGGTCGCCCAGGCTCGACCGGACGACGTCGACCCAGGCCACCGCGGCGATCAGGAGCAGAATGACCGAGGTGACGACCGCGGCCCGATCACGGACGACCATGAAGTACTCGCCGGAAGCCGACATCTGTCGATCGGCGGGAATCACGGCCGCAGTCTACGTCTGGCGGGAGGGCAAGGCAATGGGGCTGCGAAACTCGGTCCTGGTATTCGAGGGCCATAGCGGGACTGAAACGCGACTTTCAATCCCCCTGGATGGTGGACCTCCTGCTTGGCTATCTTCGCAAGAGCCTCGACGAGTTCAGCATGACCGGCACGCCAGGCAGTGACTGCGCCGCTGCCGCGGCAATCGGTGGCAGCCCACGGATGACTACCAACGCCATGCCTGCCACGATGTACCGCCTACGAAACGCCAAGCAGCGCGATCGTGGCGAGGAGGCGCAGCTGGCCCTGAGCTATCGTGTCGGGAACGTTGCCAGCTTTTGGACCCAATAAGGACAGGATGTCCTTGACGGGAGGACAGCGATTGACTAACTTCCCGAGCGTCGGAGGGAGAAAGGAGACCTCGACATTCTCTCCTGGAACGTTCCAACCTGCGATACAGACGCCGTCCCTAGGACTAGTGCCTCTCTGATAGCCAAAAGCGAGACGCGCCGCTCGCAGGAGCTGGGTCCGGCGCCAGCATTGTAAGCAATCAGGCTCGATCGCAGTCAGACTAAAAGGAGGAATCTATGGGCAGGAAAATATCCCAGGCAAAGAAGGGGTCACGAGCACGACCGCACATGGAGACTGTGGGCGATGAACTGCTGCAGCGCAATCTGCCGGTGCTGACGCGATCTATGACGTTTGCACGAATGGTGCGAGCGAACACCCAGTTCCTCTCTGTCGTTAAGGACCTTCGCTGGCTGTTTCCCCCGGTGTGTCAGCGCAAAGATCAGGCCGCCTTGACGGAAACTGAGAAGACCCGCTACGTCTGTGCTTTCAACATGCTCAACAGCGATGGCACTCTTGGACACCTCGTCGACATTCATAGTGAAATGCACATGCAGCACACGAGTGCGCGCTTGCTGCCGTGGCACCGTGTCTTCTTGTATTTGTTTGAAGAAGCACTTCATAACTATCACCCCGACGTGTGCATCCCATATTGGGATTGGACCAGACCGGAAGAACAACACTTCCCCGATTGGCTGACTAGCGTCCTGCCGACGGTTCAGACGCCGACACGAACGATTAACGTTGTTCGATCCCCAGGCTCTGGTGGTGGACTCGCTTCGATTACATCCGCGACCCCAACCGCCATGGCGAAGACGAACTACACCGACTTCTCCGGTCTCGTGAACGGTATTCATGGGTCGGTACACATCTGGGTGGGGGGCACGATGTCTGATGCTTCGATTTCGCCCGCCGACCCTGTCTTTTGGCTGCACCACGCCAACCTCGATCGGCTCTGGTGGGTCTGGTACAACAGCCCCCAAGGGAACCATCAAAACCCGCCCCTCACCGGCAGCGACGCCCTGATGGATCCTTGGACATACACGGAGACGGATGTCCGGAGTATTGGCGCCTTGGGGTACGCCTACGTTTAGCAGAGGAGATGCTCCAGCCCTGGCGCCGCTCCTGGAGCTCATGCTCCTCGGGCGAGCCGCCAGGGCAACTCCAGCCTACCGCACAACGAGAAAGGCCTGGTCCCCTCGGGTATAGAGCATGTCCAAACTGAGCGGGTCCCCAAGAGACGACGCGACATCGCCCACCGAAGGGCCACCGGAATGCGTGTCTCAGTGAGCTGCTACATCTTTGCCCTTCAGCTTGCCTTTCATGTGCCCCCTGACAGCATCGCTAATTCGAACGAGGCGCTCGCGCCTCGAGCTCCTGGTGGTAGAGCACGCGGCTGAGCCGGAGCGTCAGGCCGTGCTTGGTGAGTAGCTCTGCGACGATCGCATCGAGGGCGCGGCGGTGCTCGTCGGTACGCGCATCGCGGTAGACGGCCTGCACCTCAGGCGACGCCAATCGCAGCGCGCGCAGCATGCGCTGCTGAATGTACGGGCGGAGGTTGATGTGCTCGACGTAGAGCGACCGCACGCCCGCGCCAGCGAGGCCGGCGAACAGGGCATCGAGCGCCTCACGGTCGTACCGGAAATGCGGCAGCAGAGGCCCCACGAACGCGTAGGTCTCGATGCCCCGGGCGGTGAGCGCAGCCAGGGTCCGGAGCCGCCGGCTCCCAAGCGGCGCGCGTACTTCGAGAAAGCGGCTCAGACCATCGTCGGTCGTAGTGACCGTCAAGCCAACGTGCGCGTGCGGGATCGCGGCAAGCAGGTCGAGGTCGCGCAGGACGAGCGGTGATTTGGTGAGGATGCCGACGACGCCGGGATACGGTTCACGCGCGAGCGCCTCCAGGATCCCGCGAGTGAGCCGATACTTCTGCTCGGCGCCCTGGTAGGCGTCGGTGACCGAGCTGAGCAGGATCGAGGGTGCGCGCCCTGCCCGGCGGAGCTTCGCCAACTCCGTCTCGAAGAGCGGGACGGCGTTGATCTTGGCGTAGACGTAGTTCCCCCAGTTGCCGATCGGCTCACCGACGAAGCGCCCGGCAAAGCTCGCGTAACAGTAGTGGCAGCCGAACGCGCAGCCCGTGTACGGGTTCACCACGTACTCGGTGTCCGGCAGCTTGGATCGCACGAGGATAGACTTCGCCTCGATCTCGGCGACTTTCACGGATCGGCTCGCCTCGAACTCAAGCCGGCCGACACGCCAGACCGCAGACGACGGCGGCACGGTAGATGAAAGCTTCAGGCGGGAGGCGGAGAAGTCGTTCGTGGACACGCTTCAGAAAAGTCGCGCGAGCTGGCGGATTCAAGGATTCCAGCTTGCGTTTCGTTTTGCCAAATGTGCTGTGCATGAGGGACAGCCCGTCCAGGTCCCACTGATGCACAAATCGTTCGATCCATACGCGCTCGGGCCGAAGTTCGGCGAGAGAGAAGAGTGCGGTCATCTTCTCAGGGGTGTTCATCAGCTCGTCCCTTCTCGGCCGGGCCGGCAGGGGATCCCAGGCCCCGTGAGCGTCGAGTTCCTGCTCCCACGCCCGCGACGCCTCAGTCTCAGGGTCGTCCGCCCACGTGGCCGTGCCGACCACCCCGCCTGGACGGAGCACACGGCGGGCTTCCTTCAGTGCAACCACCGCGTCATCCAGGTGGAACAGCACGAAGGCCATCACGATGACGTCAACGCAGGTGCTACGGAAGCCCAGGTCGACGCCATCCATCTGGACAAGCGGGACACCCTGCTGGCGAGCCAGCTCGAGCATCCCCGGGGCCCGGTCCACGCCCACGACACACGCGCCTCGGGCCAAGCGACGAATCTCGGGGAGATGCGTGCCGGCCCCTGTGCCGACGTCGATGACGTGTCGCGCATCTACCCACGGAAGGGCCTGAAGCAACCGCTGGCCGATGGGCCGGATCACCGGTCCCCAGCTAGTCGCATAGCCTTGCGCGTGTGATGAATAGATCTCGGCTAGCTGCTGTGTGTCGTCTCGGCTCACGGTCAGTCTCGCTGTGTCAGAGATCGCATGGCTGTTTGGTTCTGGAGCCGGTCGCTCGATGACTCCTGGCCTCCGCTGTCATCAAACAGGGGCTGGAGCAGTGTCCTGTCGAGACGCAGATACTTCGGGTCCCTGAAGCATGTCAGTCCCACCGTCATGGCCTCATGCCCCGCCGCCGGCTGGGCCCGATACGTTCCACAGAGGTGGTCCCACCAGGGGAACGTGAAACCAAAGTTCGTGTTCGTCTCGACTCCCGACGCTGAGTGATGCACCCGGTGCATGTCCGGGGTGACGACCACGAGCCGCAGGGCGCGATCAAGCCACGAGAGGAGCCGGAGATTGGCGTGACTGAACAGTGAGCCCGCATTCAGGAGCGCCTCGAACAGGAGCACCGCCAGCGGTGACGCCCCGAGGGCGCCAATGGTCACGAACTTGATCAGTAGCGAGAGGAAGATTTCGATGGGATGGAACCGAGACCCCGTCGTGACGTCCACATCGATGTCGGCATGGTGCATGCGGTGCACGCGCCATAGGATCGGCACAGCGTGAAACAGGACATGCTGAAGATAGATCGCCAAGTCCAAGAGCACGATGGCGACGGGGACCGCCAGCACAGACGGAATCGGGCCGACGGCATGGAGTAGCCCCCAACCCCGCTGCTCGGCGATAACGGCCATGCCGACCGCCGTCAGGGGAAGCAGCGCGCGGATGATGAGGGTGTTGAGCGCTACCAGGGTCAAATTGGTCGGCCATCGCCATGGACGGACGACCGATCGTGCACGCCGGGGGATGAGCGCCTCCCCTCCCGCCAGGAGAAGAAAGGCGGTGATGAACACCACCAGCCTGATGCCGGGCTCGTACTTCAGGACATCCACAGGCCGAGGGTAGCGGTTCCCTTGCATAAGCTCCAATTCGATGTTTTTATCTGTCTGATAAGACGCGCTTATGCAACCCACGCTTCGCCAGTTTGAAGTGTTCCTCGCCGTGGCCAAGGCGGCGAGCTTCCGGGCCGCCGCAGAGGCCATGCATCTGAGCCAGCCCGCCCTTTCCCAGCACGTGGCCGAGATGGAGCGCGAGCTGGGCGCACGCCTGTTCGACCGCCTTGGACGGAAGGTCGCCTTGACCGAAGCTGGCCGGATCCTCGAGGAGCACGCCCTTAGACTGTTCGCGTCCGTAACCAGTGCCCGCGAGGCTGTGGCCGACCTCAGCGAGCTCAAGGGCGGCTCACTGGTCATCGGCGCCAGCACGACACCTGGGATCTACGTGCTCCCAGGGATCATTGCGGCTTTCCAGGGCAAATACCCACGAGTCGTACTCAGCCTGCGGCTTGGCAACTCCGCTCTCATCGAGGAGCTGATTCGAAGGAACGAGGTAGACCTCGGCGTCGTGGGCGGGCACCCGCTTCGGCCTGGCGAGGAGTGCGTGACGGCGGGACTCCTCGACGAGCTGGTCCTCATCGTGCCGCCGAAGCACGCGTGGGCACGGCGTCGAGAGATCCAGCCGGCCCAGCTCGGAGTCCAGCGGCTCCTCGTCCGTGAAGAGGGCTCAGCCACCCGTCAAGTGACCGAGCGGGCCCTCCAGCGAGCCGGTGCGAAAATTAACGCGTCCATGGAGCTCGGCCACACGGAAGCGATCAAGCAGGCGGTCATGGCGGGGCTGGGAGTTGCCTTCGTGTCACGGCACTCCATTCGGGGCGAGCTGGCGGCCGGCCAGTTACACGCGCTGCGGTTGCGCGGCCTTCGAATCCGGCGGCACTTCCATATCATCCACAACGAGGCCCGCACGCTGAGCGCGAGCGCTCGAGCCTTCATCGAATTGCTCAGGACGGCACGCGGCTCAGCCTTCGCCTAATCCGTGCAGCAGGTTCGGCCGCGTACTGCCTGCCAACCCTCCCACGCAATGAGGGGCGTCATGCCCAGAGCGGCAACCGGATCAGCCCACCACCAGCCAAGCCACGCGTTGAGCCCGAGGCCTGCGAGAAGGACGGCCGAGAGCCAGGCGCACACCTCGGTCTGTCGGGCCTCGGCCTCCAGCGCGCCGCTGGTCAGCTTGGAGGCAATGCGTCGTTTGAAACGGGCGAGCGTGAGCATGACGACCAGGGAGAGCGCGGCGAGCGCGATTCCTACTGTCGAGCGGTCAGGGCTCTGTCTCGCTACAAGCGCATGAATTGCCTCGTAACAGACATAGGTCGCGAGCAAGAGAAAGCAGCATCCGATAATCTGCATGGTCCGCTTCTCGGCGCCCGCTCGGTCGAGTTCGTCAGCATCGCGCCGGAGCCGCCACAGGGCCGCGACGCTACTCGTCACCTCGATGGCCGAGTCGAAGCCGAATCCGATGAGCGCAATGCTCCCAACCATGAACCCCGCAGCGAGCGCCACCACGCATTCCGCGGAGTTCCAGGCCATGGTCACGTACTGGAGCAGCCGGCCCCTGCGGGCGATCTCCCGGCGTTGCCGTGTGTCGACACCTACGGTCATCGCCGTCTGGTCAATGGCCATGGGCCCTAGATCTCCGTCTCCCGCGCCGCGCACCGTGTGGTCCATCGCGCTTTCAGCTTCGGGTCCACAAGCTCCAACGCAATGATCTGGAGTGTCATACCGCCCCCTCCAAGCCTTCCGGTAACGGACTAGTGCTGAGTGCTGCGGCACCAACGTATCACCCACCCGGGGCGTTACGGAGGACCTCGGCGCGTAGAAAGAAGCTTCCCTCTGTGACGACGGCCTCGCCAGGCTCCAAGCCACTCAGGACGGTGTAGTTGTCACCGACGGGTGAGCCCAGCCGAACCTGCCGCTGGATGAACTTACCGTCCTCGTTCCCAGCCGAGACAAAGACTACCTGCCGATCCCCGATGGCTTGGACGGCCGAACGTGGCACGACGACCACGCTGGCGCCTGCCGTTGTGAAGCTCACGGTCACGTACATTCCCAGCCGAAGGCGGCCGTCTGAATTCGGGACCTCGATTCGAGCCTTGGCCGTGCGGGCCTGCGGATCCACACGGGGGTCTATATAACTGACGCGACCGTGCAGCGTGAGGCCAGGATAGGCCGGGGTCGTGATGGCGGCCTGAGAGCCTACGGTGACCGTCTTGAAGTCCTGCTCGTAGAGATCGCCGACAACCCACACCTCAGACAGATCCGTCACCGACAGGAGCTCCTGCCCCATGGCCACCACCTGGCCGAGATTGGCGGAGCGCGACGTGATGACACCGGCGATGGGCGCGGGTACCACGATGGTCGAGACCACTTGGCTCGAGCTCGTGAGCGCTCGCACCTGGTCGGCGCTCAACCCGAGGAGCTGGAGCCGCTGGCGCGCGGCTTCGACCTCGGTGGCATGGGCCTCGTGGACGGCCGTGATCTCCTCAAGGTCTTGACGACTCGCCGCCCCGATCTCCACCAGCTTCCGTGTGCGCTCGAGTTTCTTGTGGTCCGCCTCCAGCATGGCCGACATGGACATGTACTTGGTCTGGGAATCCGCCAGATCGGCGCTGAAAAGCGTCAGGAGCGGTGCCCCTCGCCTGACAACCGTGCCCAGGTCGGCGTGCACCTTGGTAACGATGCCGGGAGCAATCGGAGTGACCTTGACCTCCCGATACGCATTGGCCATCACGCTGCCTGGGACCGTGACGACGTTCCCAGCGCTGACGGCGGTCACCGGCGCCGTCTTTATCCCGGCCCGCGCACGTGCATCGGGCGAGAGCACCACCTCGACATCGCCGGCGGGCTCCGCGGGTGCGGGCGTTGGTGCAGCAGCTATCGTAGCTGTCGGCGTTCGAGTCCCTTCCGTCCGGCGAAGCGCCACCGTGGCGCCAGCGGCGCCCAGCGCGATCAGGCCAAGCGCTCCGAGCCCGAACAGGCAGGCCCGGACGAGCTTCCCGCGCCTTCGGACATGCGGAGAATTGCCCCTGTCGTATTCCGGGTCCAAGGCGGTGTTCATCTCTTAGCGGGCACCGACGGCTGCTGCCCGCTGGATCTCGATCCCCGCGTCGTAGACCAGCTTGAGCGCATCCGTATAGCCCATCTCGATCTCGATATACCGGCGCTGTTCGGCGATGACGTCCAGTACGGGTATGCGACCAAGCTCATAGGCCTGTCGCACGACGGCGAGGTTGCGGCCGGCGACATCACGGACGCCGCGGCTATAGATGGCGAGCCCGCGCTGGGCGGCGTCGAGCTGGGCGAAGGCCGCGGCGACCTCCTGGCGGACGATCAGCTCGGCGCCTTCGCGCTTGCGCTCGGCGGCCTGGGCTTCCGCCGCGGCGGCCGCGACATTGCCCTGGTTCTGATTTCGTACGGGCACCATGATCGTCACACCCCCACCCACGTAATTGAAGGTGTCCTGAATGGGGCGGCTCCCGCCGCGGTCTGTCAGCCCGTTCAGCGAGAAGCCGAAATCCTGGCGCTGATAGCCGAGGTTGAAGCGTGCGTCCCAGCGCCCCTCGGCCTCTTCCCGGCGGATCTTGGCGTGCGCCATCGCGGCTTCCGAGCGGGCGATCACGATGTCCGGGCGCCCCGCGAGCGCCTGCGTGAGCGCCTGCGCTCGCTCGAGCATCACAGGGCGGGGGGTGAGGTCGCCTTGGAGGGAGAGTGGCTCGTCAGGTGACATCCCGGCCAGCAGCCTGAGCTGGAGGCCGAGCACCTCGACCCGGCTCTTGAGAATGCTGAGGCTCGCTTCGAGTCGGTTGACCTCGACGAGCACCAGACTCTCTTCGAGCGGGGGCGCAGCTCCCTGCTGGACCCGATCGCGGACGAGTCCGAGCCCCTTTTGATTTGTGCCGAGGAGCTCCTCCGTAAACTCCAGGTTCCGGCGCGCGGCCAGGAGATCACCCGCTTTCAATCGCACCTCAGCGGAAAGCCGCCGTTCCCGATCACTCACCTGCGCCTGCTTCATGTCGATCTCGCGCTCCGCGACGCCGACCCGTCCTGCCTTCCGACCATTGAGGTCGAGGGGAATGCTCAAGCCGACGGTCACGTTATTATCCGGCCCGGAAACATTGGCCTGGCCCCCGAGATCGAGCATGGGGTTCGGACGAAGTCCGGCTTGAAGCAGACGGCCGCGAGCCGCATCCACCTCCGCGCGCATGGCGCGAAGCTCCGGGTTGTCGGCCACCGCCCGCTCTACCACCTGGTCGACCGTGACCGGCGCGGAGGCAGGCGGAGGTTGGGCGAACGCGATCCCCCCGCCGGCTAGCAGGCCGACGAGCAGGCTGAGAACCACTACGATGTCCTGTCGCATGCTGGCTCCTCTACCTGACCGGAACCGAAAACGTCGCCGCACCTTTTCCGGCTGGGCCGTCCCAGGTGACCGTCACCTGCCGCGTGCCGCGATCCGGGAAATCGATGGTGCCGAGATACCGGCCGGGTGCCTTGTCGGGAGACAGTGTCGCGCCGGTCACCATCGGCGCCATGCCGGGCATTCCCATGCTGGCGCTAAGCCCCACCTTGCCGGCATCGAGCGGTTGCCCTGAGGGTGAGGCGAACTCGAGCACGAAGGTGTTCTTGCCCGGCTTCCACTGGCCGGTCTCGCTCTTGAGTGTGATCACCGCGTCCTTGGTCTTCTGTGTCTGTATGGTCGTGAGCTCGGCGCTCCAGGACATCGTGCCGAACCCTGCACCGACGAGCACCCCCACCACGGCCATCACTACGATCATTCGCTTCATGGATCATTCCCCCTTGTTTGACTGCCTGATCAGTCGGCCGAGCCCAGCGCCGGGCGTCCTTCGATCTCGCGCGTGTCTCCAACGGGTTGTGTCTCTGCTCGATCCAGCTCCCGCTCGCGTAACCAGTGGAAGATGACGGGCGTCACGATCAGAACGAGACCGAGCGAGCTGACCATGCCGCCCAGCACCGGCGTCGCCAGCGGCTTCATGACTTCGGCGCCCGTGGAATGGCTCCACATGATCGGCAGGAGGCTCGCCACCACGGTGGATACCGTCATGACCTTGGGCCGTAAACGGAGCAGCGCGCCCTCCTTCACCGCGTCGAGCAGCGTTGCGCGGGTCAGGATGCCGCCCAGCTCTTCCCGCTTGCGCGCCACTGCCTCGTCCAGGTAGATCACCATCACCACGGCGGTCTGGACCGCCGTACCGAAAAGCGCGATGAAGCCGACCCAGACCGCGACCGAGAAGTTGTAGCCGAGGGCATAGAGAAGATAGATGCCCCCCGCCAAGCCGAACGGCACCGCCAGCAGCACCTGTGCGGCGTCGAGGAGCGAGCCATAGGTGATGTAGAGCAGCAGAAAGATGACGAGCAGCACCACGGGCACGACGATCTTGAGTCGCTGGCGCGCCCGCACGTCGTTCTCGTACTGCCCGCTCCACTCGATATAGGAGCCCTTTGGAAGCCGCACCGTCTCCGCCACCACCTTGCGCGCCTCGTCCACGAAGCTCCCGACGTCCCGGCCCCGGACATTGAGCAGCACGGTCACGACGAGCAGCCCGTTCTCGCTCGCGATCATGGCAGGGCCGCTGACGGGGCGGATCTGCGCGACCTGCCCCAGGGGTACCTGGGCACCGCCCGGGCCCGTGACCAGCACGCTGGCCAGCGCTTCCGAGCTTGCCCGGTACTCCGGGGCGTAGCGGACGCGCACGGGGAAACGTTGGCGGCCCTCGATGGTGAGGGTGAGGTTGGTCTCCCCGATCGCCGTCTCGATGACGTCCTGAATGGCTCCCACCGAGATGCCGTAGCGCGCCGCTGCCTCGCGGTCCACCCGGATGTCGAGATAGGGCGCGCCCGTGACCTGCTCGGGATATACATCGGCGGCGCCGGGAATCTTCCGCAGGACATCAGCCACGGTCCGGGCGCGCTCCTCGAGCGACGTCAGGTTGTCGCCGAAGATCTTGACGCCGACCTCGGAGCGGATGCCCGTCGTCAGCATGTTGATGCGGTTGATGATCGGCTGCGTCCAGATATTGGAGACGCCCGGCATCGTCGCCGCCGCGTCCAGCTCGCCGATGATCCGCTCGCGCGTCATCCCCCGCCTCCACTGGCTCTTGGGCTTGAGGTTCACGACGGTCTCGGTCATGTTGATCGGCGCTGGATCGGTCGAGGTGTCGGCCCGGGACACTTTCGCCACCACGGAGGCGACCTCGGGCACCGATTGGATCGCCGCGTTCTGCTTCCGCGTGATCTCAATCGCCTGTGGCAGCGAGATCGCGGGGTCCGTGATGGGCATGAACATCAGATCGCCCTCGTTGAGCGGGGGCATGAATTCCCTGCCGATCCTGGGCATGAGCGCCAGCGCGCCGGCCAGGACCAGCAAAGCCAAAGTGAGCGTGAGGACCCGGTGACGGAGCGCCCAGTCCAGCAGCGGCCGGTAGATCCATACGAGCGGTCGCATAATCGGGTTTCGATCTTCACCACGCACCGCGCCGCCAATCAGGAGGGTGCACAGCACCGGCACGAGGGTGACGGAGAGGATGGTCGCCCCCACCATGGCGAAGGTCTTGGTGAAGGCGAGCGGGTGGAAGAGCTTGCCCTCCTGGCCCGTGAGGGCGAAGACCGGGATGAAGGCCAGCACGATGATGGCCATCGAGAAGAAGATGGGGCGGCCCACGAGGCGGGTGGCGTCGAGCACCGTGGCGGCGATGGCACCGCGGTCACGCAGGTTCACCCCCCGCTTCTCGATGAACCGGAAGGCGTTCTCCGTGACGACGATGGCCGCGTCCACGAGGACGCCGATGGCGATGGCAATGCCGGCCAGCGACATGATGTTCGACGTGATGCCGAGGTAGCGCATGAAGAGAAAGGCGATCAGCACGGCGAGCGGGATCGGGATCGTGACGATCAAGACGGACCGCAGATGGAGCAGGAAGAGGATATTGACGAGGGTAACCACGGCCGCCTCTTCGATGAGGGACCGCTTGAGGGTGGCGACGGCGCGCTGGATCAAGGCCGAGCGGTCGTAGAAGGGGACGATGCGCACCCCTGAGGGCAGCCCGGCCTTGAGTGCCGCGATCTTTTCCTTGACTCGGTCGATCACCTCCACGGTGCTCACGCCGTAGCGGGCCACCACGACACCGCCCACCGCTTCCGTATCTCCCTTGACGAGCGCGGCCGTTCGGAAGGCATCGCCGACTTTCACGTCGGCCACCTGGCGGACGAAGATCGGAACCCCGTTGTCCGCGCCGATCACCACCTGCTCGAGATCCTTGGCGCTCTCGATCAATCCGAGGCCGCGGATCACCGACCAGGTGCCGCTCCCCTCGACCACGTTGCCTCCGACGTTGCGATTGCTCCGCATGACGGCGTCCACCACGGCGGAGATGGGGATCTTGAAGGCACGAAGCCGCTTGGGATCCACGTCCACCTGGTACTGTCGGACCACCCCGCCGACGCTCGCCACCTCGGCCACACCGGGCACGGAGTTGAGCTGATAGCGGACGTACCAATCCTGAATGGCGCGCAATTCGCGAAGCGACTGTCCCTGGCCCTCGATCGTGTACCAAAAGACGTGCCCCACCCCCGTGGCGTCAGG
>WNFP01004462.1_pt1 | contig 12055 bp, 13 predicted proteins | sample 5400201 | NCBI WGS metagenome assembly WNFP01 (sample SAMN13153355, study PRJNA577476) | soil metagenome | isolation source: 115 cm saprolite under Madrone tree | place: USA:California | collected 2016-06-14
GGTGGTCTTGCCCTTGCCCGGCCCGGTATAAACGATGAGGAGTCCTTTTTCTTCCGGCATGGTCTTGCGATTCGTTAAACCATTTCAAGGCACGGCGAAAAGACTAGAGTTTGCGGAGTCGTACGCAAAAGGTCAAGTTCGTGCGGAAGGCAGTCGGTTACCGGTGGCTTTTAGGCGGGGCACTCACGCGAGCTGGAGGCGTTTGACAAGTTCTGCGGCAATGGCGGCGATGCGTTCCTGCGACGCAGAAGGAAGCGAGGTTCCCGGCTTGGCGTGGGGATCTTGGAGAACGATCCACAAGCCGGGGCGGTAGCTTTCATCACCGCCGGGGCAGATGGCGCCGGTGAGTTGCGTCAATTCGAAAGGCAGAGGGGCCGAGTGCGTGAAATCGAGGTTGGCGTGCTCCGGAGAGTTGGCCTGGTAGGGCGGATGGGCGAGGAGATCCATGAGGACGCCACGGGCGTCATCAACGAGGTCGCGGAAACCCTGCGAGACGAGGACAGCGTCCACATCGCGGGGCGTCGGCTGTTCGAGTTGGAGCAGGTCGTAGTCGGGGAGAGGATTCTCGAGGGGAATTTCGATGGTAGCGGAGGGCCGATTTGCGTCGTGAGAGATATGCACAGGCATGAGGCTCCTAGTTTGCACCACGCGGTCTATTTCGGGTAGGGGCTGCCGGAGAGGATGGCGAAAGCGCGATAGAGCTGCTCGGCGAGCATGACGCGGGCGAGTTCGTGAGAGAAGGTCATGACGCTGAGGGAAAGTTTCTGGTGGGCGCGCTGGCGGAGTGAGTCCGGGAAGCCGTCGGCGTCGCCGCAGAGGAAGATGAGTTCGCGGGTGCCGCGGTCGCGGAGTTCGCCGAGCCATTTGGCGAGAGCGAGTTTCCTGAGGGCGGAGTCGCCATTGCGGACGTCGGTGATTTCGATCGGGCATGACCGGCTAATGCGCTTCAGATAGTCGTCGAGAATGGCGCGCATTTCGGGGCGACGTGTTTTGCCGAGCATGAGGAGGCGAATTCGCATGGGAGGTTCTCAGTGTTCAGTTTTCAGATGGAAGTGGAAAACCAAGAGTTGAAAGTTAAAAGTTGAAAGTTCAATCCGAAAATGCCTGGGCAGCCGAGAAGGCTTTCGACGTTCAACTCTCTCCTCTCAACTCCCAACCTTTGACTTTCAACTTTCAACTTCTAACTTTCATTTCAAACCATATTTTTTCCGTTTCTCCAGCAGGGTTTTGCGGCTGATGCCGAGGGCTTCGGCGGAGCGGCTGATCTGGTAATGCGTAGCTTCGAGAGTGGCGGCGATGACCTCGCGCTCCACTTCCTCGAGGGAGCGGAGGCCGGCAACCGGACTTGCGGCGCCGGGCGCGGCGGCCCGAACATTTTCCGGAAAATTCTCCGGCTCCAGGAGGTCGTTCGTGACAGCCGGTGCGCCGCGGTCGGGGCGCGAGAAAACCACGGCGCGCTCGAGAGCGTTGCGAAGTTCGCGGACGTTGCCCGGCCAGGCGTAGGCCGCTAGCATTCGACGCGCCGGATCACTCAATTGCGCGTTCGGGCGTCCGTGAATGGAGCGAATGGTTGCAAGAAGATGATCGGCGAGAGGCAAGATATCGGCGCGGCGCTCGCGGAGCGGCGGAACTGCGAGCGTAAGAACGTTGAGCCGGAAGAAAAGATCTTCGCGGAAGCTACCTGCCGCCACCGCAGTGGGAAGATCGACGTTGGTGAGGGCGATAAGGCGCGCTTCGATGCGCAGGGTTTCCGTGCCGCCGAGGCGTTCGAACGTGCGCTCCTGCAAAATGCGCAGGAGTTTGCCCTGCGCCCCAGGCGAGAGCGCGGCGACTTCATCGAGAACGATGCTGCCGTTGCCGCCGAGCTCGAAGCGGCCGAGTTTGCGCTCGACCGCGCCGGTAAAAGCGCCGCGCTCGTGGCCGAAGAGTTCGCTTTCGACCAACTGCGGCGGAAGGCTGGCGCAATCGATTTTCAGGTACGGCGCATCGCGTCGCGGGCCGAGTTCATGGATCAGGCGCGCGAGGTGATCCTTCCCGCTGCCGCTTTCCCCGGTGATCAAGAGAGTGGCTGGAGCGACCGCGACTTTCTCGGCGAGTTCAAAAAGACGGAGCGATGCGGGATCCGCGGAGATCCACGGGAATCGTTCCGCGGTCATCGCCGCGAACGACCGCTCTGCGGCCGGCGGGAAGAGGCTTCGCCGGGAAAGTGTTCGTGACCGAACGGCGAATCGGGCGCGGTTCGTCCGGAGGTAGGCCGGTCAGGCTGGTCGGGGAGTTCGAGCTTGGGGGCTATGCGCCAGAGGCGCTCGAGATCGTAGTAGCGGCGGGCTTGCTCGCTGAAAACGTGCACGACAAAGCCGCCAAAATCGAGCAGCGCCCATTCGGCGGATTTATGCCCCTCGCGATGTTCGGGGGAACGGCTGAGATTCTTGTAGAGTTGCGCCTCGACTTCGGTGCAGATGGCCTGCACCTGCGGCGTGCTGAAGCCCGTGCAGACCACAAAATAATCGGTGAAGGCGCCTGCGGCCGTGAGATCGAGCACGGTGATGCCCGCGGCTTTCTTTTCTTGTGCGGCTTCGACGGCGAGGCGAACGCCCTGCGGCAAGGATTCGAATTTCACCGGTATAGGCCCTGTTTGAGAATGTATTCCTCGACGCGCGAGGAAACAAGCCCATGGATGGACTGGCCGCGCTGCGAGTGACGCCGAACATCCGTAGCGGAAACATCGCTGGAAACGTTTTCAAGCAGATAGATGGTGGTCTTGTGCAGGTGCGCGACGACCGGGGAAGGTTGCTCGGTCTCTTTTTTTGCATCCTGGCGCGCGATTAAGTCCGGTGGAATGACGAGGCGCAGGGCTTCCGGGCGGATGCCCGGGCGGTTGGCGATGATGAAATCGCAAAGCGTGAGGAGTGTTTCATATTCTTTCCACATGGGAATGTCCAGGAACGCGTCGGCGCCGATAATGAAAAAGAGGCGATCGCCGTGGCCATGGTAGACGTGACGGAAGTAGCGCACGGTGTCCACGGAATAGTGGAGTTGCGTGCCGCTGAAATCCTCGCCGGCTTCGGCAAGCGAGGGAACGAAGTGCGGATGCTCGGTGCAGGCAAGCGAGACCATGGCAAACCGGTGCGGGAACGGCGCGAGGTGCTGCTTCAGCTTGTGCGGCGGGCGACTCGCGGGGATGAAGTGGAGTTCGTCGAAATTGAAGCGCCGGTCGGCGGCGCGAGCGACGGCAAGATGGCCGTTGTGGATGGGATCGAAGGAACCGCCGAAAATCGCAATACGGCGAGGATGATGTCTTGCCGCGGTGCGGTGCGCTTGCGCTGTGGTCAATGAGACTCCCAAGAAGGTGCTGCTGGCTCAGCTTGGATCGGGGCCGCGCACGACATAATCAATTCTCTCACGAATCTTGTTCTTTGTTTGTGGCGACCGCCGAGCGGTCAACAGGCGTGGATAACGGTTGCTCGTCCTCACCCTCAGCAGTCGACGCATTAAGAGAGGAATCGTGAACCGGGCGAGGAATCTTCTCCAGAGCATCGGCGATGGAACGGACCAGCTCTTTCACGCCGTCACCCGCGACAGCAGAAATGGAGTGGAATTCCAGGTTGCGCTGCTTGCAAAAATCGCGCAGAGCTTCGAGGCGCGTGCGATCGGGCGTGGCGTCCAGCTTGGTGGCAACAACGATCATCGGTTTTTCGATGAGGGAGGCGCTAAAGGCTTCAAGCTCGCCGCTGATAACTTCGAACGAATGGATTGGATCATCGGCGTTGGAGTCGCTTGTGTCGATCAGGTGCACGAGCAGGCGCGTGCGTTCGACGTGGCGTAGAAATCGGATCCCGAGGCCCGCGCCTAAGTGTGCGCCTTCGATGAGACCGGGAAGATCGGCGACGACAAACGTGCGGCCTAGTTCGGTACCGTGCCCGCCGGTGCCGCCGTCGGCGTTCACGACGCCCAAATTCGGCTGGAGCGTAGTGAACGGATAGTTCGCAATCTTGGGACGCGCGGCCGAAATCACCGAAATCAGCGTGGATTTGCCCGCGTTGGGGAAACCCACCAGGCCGACATCGGCCAGAAGTTTCAGCTCAAGGCGAAGATGCCGTTCTTCTCCGGGGAATCCGTCCTCGTGTTCGCGTGGGGCCTGATGCCACGGCTTGGCAAAGTGTTGATTGCCGCGGCCACCGCGGCCACCGTGGGCGATCAGCACGCGCTGGCCAGGGGCGGCGAGATCGGCGATGGTTGCGCCTTGATCGTCGAAGACCAAGGTGCCGACGGGAACTTGCAGGAGCATGTCCGCGCCGGAATGGCCGGTGCAGTTGGAGCCTTCGCCGTGGCGGCCGCGATCGGCCTTGAATTCGCGATTGTAGCGGTAGCGCAACAGCGTGTTGTCGTTCGGATTGGCTTCAAGATAGATGCTGCCGCCATGGCCGCCGTCGCCGCCGGAGGGACCGCCACGGGGGACGTATTTCTCGCGGCGGAAGGCTATGCAGCCGTTGCCCCCATCGCCGGCCTTCACGAATATTTTGGCTTCATCAACGAACACAGGAATAAAACTCCATAAAAAGATAACATAAGCAAACTATCGCGACTCGAAATCCCCGTAGGGAGGCCGCATCCCGATGCTCCGCGTGCTAAAACGCATTGCCCTGCTGCTTATCGCGCTCGTAGCGGTAATGGCGGCCGCCTTGTACGTGCTCTACTTCCGGCGAACGCCCCTCCCGCCTGCGGCAGCGCACGCAAGCGTTGTGCCGGTGATTTCCACGATCCCCGGGATCACGGCTTGCTGGGTCGAAACGGCGAAAACGTTCAGCAACTTTTCCTTCGGCTCGACCGCCGGCAGCGTCCTCGTAAAGCATCCCGCGGGCGACCTGCTGATCGACACCGGCAGCTCCAGCCAGTACGACCAGGAAATTTCCGGCTACCCGTTTGCGACGTGGCTCAAACTCAAAGCTCTCGCTGGGCAACTCAAGCCTAAAGTGCCGCTCCCGGATTTGTTGCGCAGCATCGGTGAAGATCCCGCCAAACTGCGCTGGGCGATCCTGTCGCATGCGCACCTGGATCACGCCGGCGGCTTGATGGACCTGCCGCATCTGCCGGTGCTGCTCACGCGGGAAGAGCTGCAATTTGCATCCGATCCGAGCGTTCAGGCCAAGGGCTACGTGATTGCAGCGCACACCGAAAAGTTTCCGCCTGTTGCCGCGCCCACTTTGCGATTCGAACCGGCGCCGTACGAAACTTTTGACGAGAGCGCCGATCTTTACAAGGACGGCGCGGTGGTCGTCGTACCGTTGCGCGGCCATACGCCGGGAAGCGTGGGCATCTTCGTAAACCTTGCTCCAACGCGGCGACTGTTTTACGTCGGCGACGCCGTTGATGACGAACGCGGTTTCGAAGAGCGCGTCGGCAAGTCGCTCATCCTGCGCGACAGCGACAGTGACATGGCGCTTGCAGACCAGGTCGTCAGCAGGCTCAGCGAGCTTCACGAAAAAGTGCCGGGACTTGCCATCATTCCAGCGCATGGGCGGAGCGCGTACAAGGAATTCTTTCCCGGTGGGCCCTCAACCTGTGTATCCGGGCAATAGGCGCGTTGAAAAGAAAAACGCGGTCCAGCAGGGCCGGAACGCGGAGTGAAGGAGAGCGCAGACTAAAGTCTGTTCTACTGAAAGACCTGCTAGTTCACAGCGGACTTGGCTTGCTCAGCAGGCTGAACGCTGATGAAGCGGCCGTGGCGGCCCCGGTCTTCGAACTTCACGAAGCCGGTAACCATCGCGAAGAGCGTGTCATCCTTGCCCTGACCGACGTTTTCTCCGGCCTGGTGTTTGGTGCCGCGCTGGCGCACCAGAATGGTGCCGGCGTTGACGAGTTGCCCGCCGAAGCGCTTGACGCCCAGCCTCTGGCCGTGCGAATCGCGGCCGTTTGTTGAGGAGCCGCCGCCTTTCTTATGTGCCATGACGTAATCCTTTTCGAGAAAAGCTGCCGGGCGGAAATCCGGCGGAATTTGAAGAGTTTTACAGCTTGATATCGCTCACCTGCACCGCCGTGTAATTCTGGCGGTGGCCGCGAGAAATCTTGTACTGATTGCCCTTCTTGAACTTGAGCACCGTGAGCTTCTTGCCGCGGCCCTGTGAGACGATCTTGCCGCTCACGGAAGCTTTGCCGGCATCGGCACCCACTACGACCTTCTTGTCGTCGGTATGCACGGCCAAGACGGCGCCAAAGTTCACCTTTTCCCCTACCTTGCCATCAACCCGCTCAATGCGGATGGTGTCGCCGGGCGCGACGCGATACTGCTTTCCCCCGGTCTGAATAACGGCGTACATCTGTCCTCCAAGCGCTAAAGACAAACATTGATTATAGGGGTTTCCGCCTTGAATCGTCAACGAAGGAAAAAGATGGTCGCGGGCTAATGAATAGTGACGAATTCTTCCCCCCCTTATTCACCATACGTGGAGCGTAACTTTTTGCCCGGTTTGGGGTTCTAATACACAGGTGCTTCGGGCAAGTCCGAGGTACCGGGAAGCGCACAGACCCTGACGCATGTCGACGAAGTTCCGGGTTCTGGCGAGGACAAAAAAATGCGTTATCTAAAATATCTTGCTTTACTGGCGATTTTCACATTGGCGGCGGCAGCTCCTTCTCACGCGCAAAGAGTGGTTGTCGGCGTCGGAGTTGGTCCGGGCTACTACGGGCCTGCTCCTGTTTGCGCCTACGGCTACTACGGGTATTACCCATATGATTGCGCGCCTTACGGCTACTACGGCCCAGACTACTTTGCAGACGGCTTCTTTATTGGCGCCGGGCCTTGGTTCCATGGCTTCTATGGGCGTCCTGGTTTCTACGGTCGCGGTTTTTATGGACGCGGTTATTACGGACGCGGGTTCGACGGGCGGCGTGGGTTCGATGATCGGGGACGCGGCTTTGGCGGACGCGAGCGCGAGGGGTTCGACCGCGGCGGCTTCCGGGGCGGTGATCGTGGCTTCCACGGCGGCGGTGGCTTTCACGGAGAGGGTTCTCGCGGTGGCTCTGGAGGGTTCCACGGCGGTGGAGGTGGTGGATTCCACGGCGGTGGAGGTGGCGGATTTCACGGTGGCGGTGGTGGATTCCACGGTGGCGGTGGCGGCCACGGCGGCGGACACCGGTAAGACATCTAAGTTTCATATTTGAAGGAAGAAACGGCTGGCAGGATCCACTGGCAGCCGTCTTCGTTTTCAGAGGTCTTGAGTCCAGGAAATCCCTGTCGTACTGTACGAGCCGTGAATCCTGCCGGAAAAACGATCTCGTGCTGCGTGAGTGCGTATCTTGCCCGAGAGAGGCAAGACTAAGTGCCTACACTGGAGTTGCCTCACTCGCCGCATGCACCCGGCGTCAGCCCCGTCGCGATTCATTTCCGGGAGTTCGGCCGCGGCAGGCCGCTCGTTTTTCTCCATGGCGGCTGGGGATATGGAATTTATCCGTTCGACCGGCAGATCGCAGAATTTGAAAGTCGGTTTCACATTTTAATTCCCGATCGCTCGGGATACGGGCAATCCAGTCGGGTCATCGGCGAAATGCCCCTCGATTTTCACCGCAGGGCCGCGCTTGAGGCCTTCTCCTGTCTCGATGCACTCGGGATCGAGAGCGCCATCCTGTGGGGCCACAGTGACGGTGCGGTGATTGCCGCGATGATGGGGCTAATTGCGCCGGAACGCTGTGCGAGCTTGATTCTGGAGGCCTTCCATTTCCTCCGGAGAAAACCCGGGTCGCGATCTTTTTTCGAACGATTCGCCGCGCATCCCGAGGACTTGGGTGACGAAACGCGCAGTCTGCTCGCCGAGGATCACGGAGAAACGAACTGGCAAACCGTCTTGCACCGCAACTGCGCAGCTTGGTTTCGGATCGCTGACAGCATCCAGCGGCCGGACGAGGATCTTTACGACGGGCGGCTGGGCGAGCTGCAGGTGCCGGCATTGTTTCTTCACGGAAGCCTCGATCCCCGCACTGAACCCGGCGAAATGGACCGCGTGCGGCAGGCGCTCCCTGGCGCTACGATGAAATTCATCGCTGCCGGCCAGCACAGCCCGCACATGGAAGAAGATGCCTGGCAAGAGTGCAACGCGAGCGCCAGCGAGTTTTTTCAGAGCAACTCATGAGCGGAGCGAGGAGACGCGAGATATTCACTTGAGCGAGATGATGGGTCATGGCGGGTTCGTGGTGACTCCTCATAGCAGACGCTTCAGAAATTGAAACGGTAGCCGAGAATCATCTTCGCAAGCAAATGATCCGTGGCACGCGTCACCCCCACACCCACTCCAAAATTGACTTCCCATTTGGGCGAGAGATTGAGGTCAATGGCGGGGAGGATTTGCTGTTGTTGCTGATTGATCGGGTCGAAGCCCGTGACCGGACCCAGCGAGCCGTAGTACTCGATGCCCCCCGCGATTTTCTTGGTGAAATCGTAGCTGAATTTGAAGTTGGGAGAGAACACCAGGCCCTGATTCACACCGGGCCCGTGGAACGACCGGTCAAATGTAGGATTGAAGGAGAGATACCAGCGCCCAAGCTGCTTATCAATGATCGGACGGATCTCCCACGTCCAGGTGTCCGCGGAATACCGCCGGCTTTGCCAGCCGATTTCATTCGAAAGGCTGATGCCGACGGGCCAGTGCCACTTCGGCGGAACGCGCACGCGGGGGCGGATGTGGCTGCCGACATAGCCCCAGCCCTGGCCGTTCTTCGCGGAGGTGAAAATGTAAAAGCCGGTTTCGAACCAATCATTGAAGCCGTGGGTGATCTCGATGGTTTCGTGCAATTGGTGATTCGTGGGAAGCGTCCCGTCATCGGTGGATTTGGAGCCTTGAAACGTGAAATTCGAATGGAGTTCCACCATCGTGTGACGAGGCTCGACGGTTTCGTACGGATATACCTGGATTTCGTAGTTCCCCTGCGCGCTTGCGGGCAGCAGCAAGGCCGTCCACCCGAGCAAACAAAGCGCGATCGAGAATGCAGCCCGCAATCGCAGATGCAAAGTCTTACGGCTCATCAGGGTAACCCAGCGCTCCTTTTGGTCAACGTGGAGTAGATGCATGAATCAGGCGTGGGGGTGCGCCTTGTCGTAAATATCCATCAGTTGGCGGATGGAAGCGTGGGTGTATTTCTGAGTGGTCGAGAGCGACTGGTGGCCGAGAAGTTCCTGAATGGCGCGAAGATCAGCCCCGTCGGCAAGCAGATGCGTGGCGAAGGCGTGACGCAATGAATGTGGGTGCAGGTCCCAATTGACGTTGGCAATACGAACGTATTTTTTGACGATACGCCCGACGGAGCGCTGCGTCAGGCGTCCGCCCGAATAATTGAGGAACACCGCTTTGGTATACGGCTCCTGCCCGCTGCTTGTCCGATCCGTTTGCTCCAGAAGCTGTTCGCGCACCGGCCAGTATTTTTCCAGGGCTTCCTGGGCCTTGGCCCCGTAAGGAACGATGCGTTCCTTGTTGCCCTTGCCACGCACGCGGAGAATGCGTTCTTTCTGCTCCATGTCCACAAGATTAAGCCCCGTGAGCTCGCTGACGCGCAGGCCCGCGGCGTAAAGGAGTTCCAGGAGCGCCCGGTCGCGGCGAAGGAGCAAGTCTTCCCCGGCTCTCGTGGAAGAACTTCGATTGGCTGCCGAATTCACGACGGGTACCAGCGGAAGCAGTAGTCCCTTTTTGGAAATCGCCTGGCTCTCGGCTGCGGGTTGTCCCAACCTGCCCAGTTGATTGAGGAAGCCGTTCATTTCTTCCGCGGAAAGCACCGAAGGAATACGTTTCGGCAACTTCGGAGTGGGAACGAGACGCGCGGGGTTCTCCTTCAAACGGCCTTCGCGCACGCAATATTTGAAGAACGAGCGCAGGGCCGCTAGTTTCCGTGCGATGGAGCTCTTCGCCAAGCCGTGATCGTGGAGATGCGCGACGAATTCACGAATCATGGGGTGGTTGACGCCCGTTAGTGCAGGCGGCCGGACTCCGGGGGGCGATAAATACGCGAGAAATTGTACGAGGTCCTTGCGGTAGTTTAGAACAGTATGCGGCGAGGAATTCTTCACCGACTGAAGGTATTCAAGGTATTTCGCTATCGCATCTTTCATTCGCCGCTACAGCTCCGGGGGAGAGACCCAATCACAGTATAGGCGGGGAGAAATCCGCGAGAAGCAAAATCGCGGCGCTGTTTCTTTAGATGCAGGTGGGTCAGGACTTGGCTGCCACGGGCACCGGAGCTTCCTCCGGCTGCGCTTGGGGTGGGACTTCGGGAACAAGCTTCTCCCAATCGCAGCCTTCTTTGAGGCAGGCGCGCACGGTGCCAATCTTGGTGCGCTTCTCGACGATGAACGGCGCGCCGCACTTCGGGCACGGTTCGGCGATGGGCATGTGGGGAGAAGTGAAATCGCAATCCGGGTAACGGGAGCAGCCGTAGAACACGCGCGGGCGGCCACGGCCGCCTTTGCCCGCGCTGCCGCGGCGCACGAATTCGCCCTCGTTGCATTTCGGGCATTTGATGCCCATGGTGATTGGGCGCGTGTACTTGCACTTCGGGTATCCGGAACAGCCGATGAATTCCCCGAAGCGTCCGTGTTTTTTCACAAGGTTATTGCCGCACAGCTTGCACAACTCAGCGAGTGGCTCATCGGGCTGGTGCGCGATGCGCGTGCCTTGAACGAGGCGGCGCGTGGTTCTGCAGTCCGGGTAACCGGTACAGGCGAGGAAAGTGCCGAAGCGCCCGCGCTTGATGGCCATCTCTTTGCCGCAATTGTCGCAATACTCGGTCTTGGGTTCGCCGCCGGTCTCTTCGGGGAGTTCAGGCGAGAGGTCCTGAATGAAATCGCAGTCGGGATAGCGCGAACAGCCGAGGAAGAAACCATGGCGGCTGATGCGTTCGAGCAATTCGCCCTGGCCGCACTTTTCGCACTTTTTCCCCGTCGGTATACCGGCCTTGTAGGAAAGCATCTCGTCGCCGGCCTTGTCGAGGTCAATGACGAATTTTTCCCAGAACTCCCTGACGGCTTCGCGCCAGGGCAGTTTGCCTTCTTCGATTTCGTCGAGCTCTTCTTCGAGCCGCGCGGTAAACGTGACGTCAAAGATGTCTTCGAAACTCTTCACCAGCAGCACGCTGACGCGCTCGCCGAGCATGGTGGGCGAAAATCGTCCCTGGTTCTTGGTGACGTATTCGCGCTCGACGATGGTTGAAATGATCGAAGCGTAAGTCGAGGGCCGCCCAATGCCGTCTTCTTCCAGCTCCTTGACCAGCGTAGCATCGTTGAATCGCGGCGGCGGCTCGGTGAAGTGCTGGTCGGGGCGAATCTTATCCAGGCGAAGAATTTGCCCCTCCGCAACCTGCGGAAGCGCGCGGCCCTCGCCTTCGTCATCCTTTTCGTCGTCCTCGCGATCCGCGATCGACGCAGGCATCTGATAGACGCGGAGGTAGCCGTCGAACTTCTGGACGGTGCCGGTAGCCCGAAAGGTGTAGTCGCCGGCAGTAATATCGATCGTCGTCTGATCGAAGATCGCCGGGAGCATCTGTGACGCCACAAAGCGCTGCCAGATGAGTTGGTAAAGCTTGAAGAGGTCTTCGTCGAGATACTTGCGAACATCTTCCGGTGCGCGCATGGCATCGGTCGGACGCACCGCTTCGTGGGCTTCCTGCGCGTCCTTCTTCGATTTGTAATAGTTGGGCTTTTCCGGGAGATAGTTCGAGCCAAAACGTTCGGGGATCAACTCACGAACCTGGCTCAGTGCGTCATTCGAAACATGCACAGAGTCGGTTCGCATGTAGGTGATCAGCGCGACAGAGCCTTCGTCACCAAGCTCAACACCTTCATAGAGCTTCTGCGCGAGCGACATGGTGCGCTTGGCGGTATAGCGCAGCCGGTTGTAAGCGGCCTGTTGCAATTTGGAAGTGGTGAAGGGCGGCGGAGGATTGCGTTTCTTTTCCTTTTGCGCGACGCTGGCAACCTGCCACTTGGCCTTGCTCACCGCAGCGACAATCTTGTCCGCGGCCTCCTGGTTTGAGACGGCGATATCCTCGTCCTTGTGTCTGAAGAGTTTGGCTTCGA
>WNFP01007183.1_pt1 | contig 12050 bp, 13 predicted proteins | sample 5400201 | NCBI WGS metagenome assembly WNFP01 (sample SAMN13153355, study PRJNA577476) | soil metagenome | isolation source: 115 cm saprolite under Madrone tree | place: USA:California | collected 2016-06-14
CAAGATTCAGAAGTGGTTGTCCGGGCAGTTCCTCTCCGAGGTCATTCGCTATCAGCTGGAATCTCGCGACGAGCAATGGCGACTACAGTTTGATTTCGATCAGGCCGCGTTCGAGCGCCTCCTTGGGCGTCGTTTAGGCCGAACGGTGCTGCTCACCAACCGCATGGACTGGACGGCGGAACAAGTTGTGGCCGGTTATGCCGGCCAGCAACAGGTGGAGCGCGTCTTCCGCGGCCTGAAAGACGGAGAGTGGCTCGCTTGGGGACCGATGCATCACTGGACCGACCGCGAGATTCGCATCCATGCGTTTTACTACATGCTGGGCATTTCTCTGCTGCAGTATGTGCATCGCCAGGCCAAAGCCGCCTGGAGCGATCTTTCCATGGAACAACTCATCGAAGAGTTGCAGCAGATTCAGCAGTTCATCCTGCTCTATCCACAGCAAGGCGAGAAAGGCCCTGATCGCGCCGCCTATGTGCTCTCGAAGCAAACTCTTGCGCAGCAGGCTTTGGCCAAGGCGCTGAAACTGGATGAACTGCAGATTACCCACCGTGGGTAATACCAACTGGGCGATATAAACCTCACAAAAAGAAGCTCTTAGAAATCTGTCGACCGCGTCCGCAGTAAACTCCCGCTAGGACTTTATCGCAATGCCGCCTGCGAAACCTGCACCAAGCAGCCGCCGATCCCCATAAGTGTTTTGCAATCTCCGCTGCCCAAAGGCGTGTAGTAGATTTCGGAAGTTCCGCCAGGTGAAGTCGAAGTACCTGTTCCAGCCGCTACGCCGTTATCAACGATAATTCCGCTCGCCCCGCCCGGGACCGGAAATGTCGAAGCCGCGGTTGTGCTTGAGCTGATTGGGGATCCCGAAGTCACATCAAAAGACATGATGCACCCAGTATTCGCCGGGCAACGGATGGGTGCAGTGGTTTGGCCGAGGTCCGTGACACTCAAGAAGATCCAATCCTTAGGAACCCCGGCCCCCCCGCCGTTAGGGTTATAAAACTCAGTCACGGGTGAACAGGTTGCTGTCGCAGTGGTCAACGCCGGCCCTTCATTTGGTATGCCTAAGGTCCCCGTGCTGGTAACAGGAATTTGGTAGAGCGTTGGAATATCACTGGCGGCCGCGTTACCGCACACATACAGGTTTCCAGCGCTGCCCGAATAGAACGCGTTGTCAAAGTCTCCGGAGTAGACGATTGAGTTGCGATTATGGTCGCCGAGCGTTTGGAATGACAGCCAACATCCGCAAGTGTAAAAATTAGTTGCGAATTCAATGATGAAGCTATGCAGATTATCGCCCCCGTTCGAAGATACGACATAGACGTTTTCATTGGTCGAATCCACGATGGGGCTGTCCAAGACTCCTGGATGATCCGCCAGAAATATCGGGGTTTGCACGACCCCCGATGACGCCGTTACCGCGTAGAAGTATCCTCCGTTGAAACCCACAGGGTCGCCGTCAGCAATAAAGATGTTTCCGGAGCCCGAGTCATAGACCGGACTCGTAGTCAAGGTTGTTCCGCTCGTGAATCGCAAGTTGACTGGCCATGGAGCCGTTGCCTCCGCGGGCGTTCCATTGAACACGCCCGTGAATTTATGCAAATTGTCCCCGTCGTCTCCGACGTAGATTGTGTCCGAGCCAGGGGTGAAATCGTAATAGGGCGAGGAATTCGTGTCGTCCATGCTTCCGCTGAAGGCGATGTTGAACAGGCACGGAGCAGATGGGGTAGGCACGCAGGCGCGATAAGCGGAGGAAGTCAGTACCGGTGTCACATCCACTCCCGAATTCACGCCGGACCCGGTTGCCCACTTGAGAAGAGACAAATTCGCGATCCCGCCAATCGTTTGGACGAACGCCACCTGCTTACCGTCGGCGGAAAGAGCTACAGAAGTGTGAATCGTCCCGCCGGTGTTGTATGCCCAGGCGGGCTGAGGATCGGAAACACCGTCTGTAACGCACCCGACATAAAGATCGTTGTACGCCGCTATGCTAACGGTATCGGGGGCGCCATCCAGGAAGTTATCGTTATCCACCGTTAAGCCGCTGCCGACGCTGTTCACGTCCCCGCCAATTGCAATCCCGTTTCCACCGGCTCCGGCTGTCGTCGCCGTTATGGTCACTACCGCTCCGGCCGAAGTAGCTGCTACTCCAACGGCACTGCCGTTTCCGGCGGCATTGATCGAAGTGGCGATATTGGACGCTTCGGTTGTTGGATCCGGGTCGATCACCCAGGTTCCTGTGTCAGTGCCCGTATTGGCATTGGCACCGCCCGCCGTCATCGTGAGTGTGGTCAAGCCATCCGCTGACCGAATCGTAATCGTCGAACCCGTGGCTCCGGCCGCAACCGTCAAGCGGTCAAAGGCGTTGACCGGCGTCGTCGACCCAGGCACGTTCGTGCCAGTTACCACGAAGTCGTTTGCGCAGCTTGCGTTAGCGACATCGAAACTAAATTTTGCGGGAAATACGCCCGCGCCCGCGGTGGCGTTGTTACCTATGTAGTTGCTCCAGTCTCCCTTGAGGACTGCATCACGATGTGGCGGCCGATGGTTGAAGTTCCTCTTTTCGACATTGCGGCGTAGCGACTGCTGCACGTACCGTGGATTCCGCGAAAGGTTGAAGCGCTGCCACCACGTCTTGGGAGCGGTGAAGATCATGTGGCGATGGCTCCAATCGCTCGCCAAATGAACATGTTCGTTGGAGGCCCAAACCATTGAACCAGAGAAATACGCTGCGGCCGTGAACGAGGCCGCCACCCCTAGCACCCCCAAAACCAACCCCTTCTGCCATGGACGATATAGTTCCCTTTTCATTTTGGCCCCCACCAAGGAGATTTACAGCAGTTGCTCTCAAGATTTTCGGACCAGAGGCGTCCGCAGCCTGCAGTCCAAGCCACTACAGGCAGCGATCATTGTTAGAAAGTGAGTGATCTGTCGCGAAACCCAGCCTCACGCAAGTCCAAGTCTTGCATATCACAAGAGGTAATGACTCCGGTTCTCGCGATTAGATTAAACTCATGCTGCAATTGGAGCAACACCAAACACTGAAGAAAAAGCGTGCCTTGTGTCAGATCTGTATACCTTAGCGCGTAAGGCGTCTTGTGAACTGCGTTGAATCAAACGGGTCTCCAATGCGACGAACGTGGCATGCGGCACAAGTGGGATTGTCGTTGATGAAGTGAGCAAGTCCACCGAGGCTTCGAGCATCTGCTTCGCCAACCTTGTGAATTCCGCTGGACGTGCTCCGTGCAACGGGTCCGACGGCCTAGGTTGCGCGATCTAGTTGAGGCAGTCTGGGTTACAATGAGGGACTATATGAACAAGCCACAGAGTCCGGAGTCGCAGGAGAAAACGGCGACGAAGAAGAAGCCCTACCAGAGACCGACCTATCGCTCGGAGCGCGTCTTCGAGACCATGGCGCTCTCGTGCGGCAAGGTAAGCGCGACTGAGAGAAACTGCCGTCATAACCGTAAGGCTTCATAGTCCCCAGGCCCACCGATGAATCGGCTCACTGAGGCGGCGAACACTCTCGCTGGCGAACTGATCGGGGAAACCGTCCGCACGTTCGGAGGCGTTCGTCTCGGCGTCTGCGGCACTAGCATGGCGCCTACGATACGTCCGGGGGACCTGGTATTGGTAGAGCGAACCGGCGTGCCGGAAATCTCAACGGGGCAAATCGTGGTTTTTGCGCGCCACGGCCGACTGATCGTCCATCGTGTCGTGGTCAAATCTAGCGGGCGGGGTGAACCGATTCTCGTCACGCGCGGAGACCGGACGTGGCGAGACGATGGCCTGGTTTCCAGTCCCGAGCTGATTGGCCGAGTTACACATATTGAGCGCAATGACTCTACAGTCTCCACCCCACCGCGACTCAACTTGACTGAGCAAGTGATTTGTCGCCTGCTCCGCTTTTCCGACCGCGCGACGTGTTTCTATCTGCTCCTTGCTTGGCGATGGTATGAACTTTTTCCCACGAGGGCCGTGTGGCGACCCTAACCCCCCCTACCCAACGCTCCGAAGTGATCGTCGAGATCGGCGGCCTGCCCATACGGTTTCGCTCTGACAATCCTTCCTTTCTTCGCCTGATCCAAAGGCGCTATGCGGGTTATGTCAGCGCTTCGGGCGAAGCGAGCTTCGATTTTCAGATCGAGTTGGCCCCTCCAGGCATCGAATCCGGCGACGAAGATCTGAGCGTGAGGTGGGATTCCGGTCGCTGGTTGATGAAGCGCGGCGATTTTCGCGCCGAATTTAATCCTTCGACAGCTCGCGGATGCATCGAGCAGAGTATCAATCCCTACTCGCTTGATTCCGTGCTGCGCATCGTCCACACGCTGCTTCTGGCGCGGAAGGGCGGTTTTCTGTTACACGCATCGAGCGCCATACGCAATGGCCGCGCATTTCTGTTTTCCGGAGTTTCCGGCGCAGGGAAGACCACGATGGCAAGACTTGCTCCTCCGGACGCGGCATTGCTTACAGACGAGATTTCTTACGTGACGCGACCGGATGGCCGATATTTCGCCGTGGGCACGCCATTTTTCGGCGAACTTGCCCGCGTCGGAGAGAATCTGCGCGCGCCTATCGAATGTTTGTACCTGCTCGCAAAAGGCTTCGAGAACAAGATCGAGCCAATTGTGGGAGCCGAAGCCGTTCGCGGCCTGCTTCGAAATATCCTTTTCTTTGCCCGGGACGCTGAATTTGTGAAACTGGTCTTCGACGCAGCGTTCGATTTTGTCAGCCATGTGCCTGTCCGCCGGCTGACGTTTGTGCCGGATATAGGCATATGGGAGCTAATCGTATGATTGAGAAACGGTATGTGGCTCGAAGCACCGCGATCGCCGCGCGGGGGCTGGGCGATGAAACGATGGTCATGTCCGCCAGCAGCTCCACCTTGTTCACCTTGGATGAGGTCGCAACAGTCATCTGGAAAGCCGCGGACGGGGCGACACGTCTCGAGGAAATCGTTACGAAGAAGGTTTGCGAACAATACGACGTAACGCCGGAAGTGGCGTTGAAGGATGCGGAGATCCTTGTGGAAGAGCTTGCCAAACATGGCCTCTTATTGCTTTCCGAAGAGCCGATTCCGCAGTCCTCCATCTCGCCCAAGGTGAATCCATGAGCACATTGATGGCGGAAATGGTTGCCAAGGCGCTTAAGCTGAAGATTCCACTGAGCGTGCACCTGGACCTGACGTATAGGTGCAATGAGCGTTGTATCCATTGCTATCTGGATCATGACGACCACGGCGAGATGAGCACCGCCGAAATCAAAGACCTTCTCGACCAAATGGCAGATGCCGGGGTCCTCTATCTCACAATCAGCGGCGGCGAAATACTGATGCGGCGCGATTTCTTCGAGATTCTGGAGCATGCTCGCAAGCGGACTTTCAGCATCAAGCTCAAGACCAACGGTATGTTGATAAGGAAAAAAGAAGCTGACCGCATCAAAGTTCTTGGCGTGGAGTCGGTGCAAATCAGTATTTACTCGCACGTCTCCGATATACATGACGCCATTACGAAGCTGCCAGGTTCGCTTAAGCTGTCGATCGAAGCCATACGCCGGCTACGGGCGCACGGCATAAAAGTCATCATGGCGAATGTGTTGATGGTTCATAATGCGGCCGATTATACAGGCGTGAAAGCACTGGCCGCTGAGCTGGACGCGCAGTTCATCATGGATCCCACGATTACCCCTATGATGGATGGGGACAGGTCGATTCTCAATTTGAATGTGGACGAGGCCGCGCTGCGGGAAGTCTTCCGCAACGAAGCCCTCGTCGGAAACGTCGAGGAGTTTTGCGCTCCTCCGCAAGGCCCCGATGAAGATGCCTTGGAGATGCTGCCATGCAGTGCCGGGCATACGGCCTGCTATGTCTCTCCGTATGGAGACGTTTACCCCTGCGTGCAGTTTCCGCTGCCCTGCGGCAACGTGCGGCAGACGAAGTTCGTTGACATCTGGCGCGATTCCCCGCAGCTCAAAGAAGTCCGGTCGATCACGCTGCGCGACATGCCGTCCTGCTCCAAGTGCACGCATGGTGCAACCTGCACGCGTTGCCCAGGGTTGGCATTCCTTGAAGGTAACATGCGCGGACCTTCCTCTCAGGACTGTGAAAAATCGTACGCGCGGACCGGTATTCCATCCGAGAATTTGAAAAGCAGGAGAGAATCCCCGCAGTCATTCCGATTGTTGGAGTTGGTTCAGATCCAAGGTTTGCAGCCTGTCGTGCGAAATTGCGCTGAGGTAGTGACCGAAAACAGTGCTGTGGATGCCTGACATTTCGTCCAGCTTTCTCAGTCCTTTCCCACGAAAACCGTACGTGTGCTTCGCCAAGATTCAATGCGCACTGAAAACAGCGTGATTCCTTACCGCGACGGCTGTTCCGTCCAGGTTATCCCCTCGCCCTCCTCGCGCGATGGTTTATGAGGTTGCTGCCTGCGGTTGCTGATCGGTCTCAGCATGCCCCAGGGAAGGTATGAGCGCCGCCACTGTGGCAGGGGAGTTAGAAGAAGTCACTGTGTGTCTCCTCAATTTGTTTGCAGGGGAAAGAATATTGGCAATCAGTCGAACTTTTCGCGGCTGGCTGGCGGCACAATTCCGTTCATACGCAGGTACTCGACCATCTGCCCGTAGTGGTCGTAGGCATGTGCAACGGCGAACGTCGCTAAGTACAGGCGCGTCGATTTGCTGTGCTCCGGCGGCTGCAGCATGTTCCGAGCCGTCAGCGTGGCCGCGGCCCTGTGACCCAGGGCAAACGAGTCCTTCAGGAACTTGAGGATGTCGGCTTTGGTCTTCAAATCCTCAGGACCGTTCCCGTCCTTTATGCTTTCGGGCACTTTATCGCCGGTAAGCGGCGACCAAATGAAATAGTTGGAAGAGGCAACATGCTTGACCTGCACGGCAAACGTGCGCACACCCTTATAGTCGCTGGATGGAATGTTCAAGCTCTGAGGAGAGAAGTTGAACTTATCTTCGGGCATGGCTTCGGCGGCTTCCACGATTTGCTTTTCGGCGGCGCTGATCTCGTGGTCCACTGTTGAAGCTATGGTTGGCGGAGGCTGCTGCGATTGTAGCGATTGAGAGGTGCTCGCGGCGGCCGCGTTTGTGCCGTGTCTCAAGGCCGCTACGGTAAAGATCAGAACTGCCAGCAGCAAAAAGATTCGCGTTCGTTTCATTCGAGACTCTCCTCCGATTTGCGTGTGAACACGGGTTCGCTTTTCTGCCACCTCGGATTCGAGCTATTCGTGTCTCAGCGCGACCAACGGATCGACGCGTATCGCGCGCCGCGCCGGGATATAACAAGCAAGCAGAGCGACACCGATGAGAACAAGGACGACACCGGCAAACGTCAGAGGATCTGTTGGCCTCACGCCGTACAGCAGGCCGGCCATCAAGTGCGAAACGATCAGGGCACAAACAAGCCCAAGCGCAGCACCCGCAATGGCGAGCCCTAATCCTTGACACGCAACGAGGCGCAATATGTTCCGCCTTTGTGCGCCAAGCGCGAGGCGAATCCCGATTTCGTGTGTGCGCTCGCTTACCATGTGCGAAATCACTCCGTAAATTCCGAGTCCAGCGAGAAGCAATGCCGTCAACGCGAACAAGGCTACGATTTGCATCGAGAATCGCCTCTCGGAGAGAGAGGCGGATAGCGTTTCGTTGAGCGTCTGTGTGCCGGAGACGGGAAGCGTTGGATCGACGGACTGCACCTGATCGCGCACCTGCTCTGCAGTTACAGCGGCGTCCAAATGGCCGCGCAGAAGTATGGCCAAGCGTTTTGCGCCGGTCTGATACACATCTAGATAGATTTGCGGGACGGTTGCTTCCGCCAGCGATTGTGTCCTTGCATTCGCGATTATGCCGACAACGGTAATCCAGGGAGATTCCGCTCGAGTGCTCTTGAAGCGTTTGCCTAAGGAGTCTTCGCTTGGCCAGTATGTTCGCGCGAAGGCCTCATTGATCACGGCGACTTGCGGGTTGTTGTCGGTATCCAATTCATTGAACAAACGGCCGCGCAGCAGCGGCATACCCAGCAAGTGAAAATAGTCAGGGGAAACGCTCGACCGTTCGACCACGGCAGGCTGGTCGCCGTGAATGTCATGACCCTCGATGGCGAAGAAGAACTGGCCTTCGGAGATGAGCTTTAGATCCCGTAGACTCTGGTCCAACGGAATCGAAGCTGTATCGCCGAGGGCTACTTCTTTGACTCCCGGTAGCGTTCTGGCGCGCCGAAGTATTTCGCGGAAGAACGGCGCTTCCTGCGCCGTGGTTCGGTAGATGTCGGTCGTGGGATCATTCGGGTAGGGCAGCCTGGTCCGGACCGCCATCACATTCTGTGGATTGAACCCCAGCCGCACATTCAGCAAGTCCCAGAAACTGCGCACCAGAAGACCCGCAGCAATCATCAGCACCAAAGAGAGCGCAATTTCCGTTACGACGAATAAGCGCCGCGTGCGCGCCTGTCGGCCGGAGCCTGTCGAGCCGCGCGCCGCCTCTTTGAGCGCATGAGCCAAATCGACTCGCCCCGCATGCAAGGCTGGAGCCAGTCCGAAAACCGCGCCGGCCAGCAGTGAGGCGATGAGAGCGAAAAGTAAAACGACGCTGTTAATGGAGACTTCATTCAGTCGGGGCAGGGTGTCCGGCACAAGACGCAGCAGAAACGCCTTCGTGAAGAAGAGAAGCGCTATACCAGACATTCCACCGGCCAGCGAAAGCAGCAAGCTTTCGGTCAGCAACTGCGACATCAATCGCTTCGGCGCGGCTCCCAGCGCTTGCCGAACGGCCATTTCGTGCCCTCTCGCGCTGGAGCGAGCGAGCAGCAGATTCGCAACATTGACGCAACCGATCAGCAGAACCAGTCCGACAGCCCCAACCAGCAGAATCAACGACTGGCGAACATTGCCAATCACATTCTCTTTGCAATGGTCAGTCCAGGCTTAAGCCGGGCGATCGCTGTCGGAAGATTCCGCCCGCTCCGCAGCGGGTGATCAGACATGGGCGGGCCGTAAAAACTAGTTGCGGACCAGACTTCGATATTCCTTTCTTCCCGTGTTCGCCCAGGCGCGTCAAAACCCGCCGGCATGACGCCGACGATCCGGTACAAGTCGGTGTCCAGCCGCACACTCTTGTCCAGAATATGCGGGTCGCTCCCGAATGCCCGCCTCCACAGACCATCGCTGATAAGGACTTCCAACATTAGACCGGGCGAGTGATCCTCGGGATTGAAGGCACGGCCCAACTGCGGTTTCACGCCCAGCAGCGCAAAATAATTCGGCGCAACGATAAGCAAGCGGACGCGTGCGGGTGGCGACGAGCCGCTGAGATTATTCTCGTCGAACCACGCCGGCGAAACGCATTCGAAAATTCCGGAGCGCTGAAGGTCCTGCCACTCAGGCTCGGACATTCCTACATCGCGCGCGCCGACGCCGGGAAGATTATCCTCGACGGTTACGAGCTGCTCCGATTGTGGATACGGCAGAGGGTGCAAGAGCGCGGCATCGACCACGCTGAAAATCGCCGTCGTCGCTCCGATGCCCAAGGCCATCGTCAGGATGACGACGGCACTGAAACCCGGAGATTTGCGGAGCATACGCAAACCGTAGCGCACGTCTTGCCAGAAGTGATCCCACCATAGCCACCGGCCCGATTCGTAGAACCGCTCTTCGACATGCATGATGTTGCCGAACGAACGACGCGCGGTTGCTCGGGCCGCCTCATCACTCAGCCCCTGCTCCCGCAAGCGCTCTATCTCGAGCCGTATGTGGGCCTCGATTTCTGAAGTGAAGTCGTCCAATTTGCGCTTGCGTCCGAACATGGCATTTAACCTTCCGCCGCTTCCGACCCAATAATCCGCGCGATGGCCTTCGCCAATCGCTTCCACTTTGTGGTTTCTTTAACCAGTTGTTTGCGGCCGGCGGCGGTCAGCGAGTAAAAACGGGCCTTTCGGTTATTGGATGAGGTTCCCCATTTGGCAGAGATCCAGCCGCGTTCTTCTAGGCGCTGAAGTGCGGGATAAAGAGCGCCATGCTCGACGAGCAGCTCTTCTTGCGATGTTTCCTGGATGGCGCGTGCGATGCCTTGCCCGTGCTGCGCTCCGAAGATGAGCGTGCGGAGGATCAGCAGATCCAGTGTGCCCTGAAGCAATTCCAATCGTTCTCTTGTGTCTTGGGTAGACATGTAACCCGAGTATGCGCGCGTCCGGGTAAGATGTCAATCTGAACATCCGTCTTCGCAGGATTCGACAGTCCAATGCTCAACGGCGGCCGCAGGGATGGTCGGCAAATGCTCTCGGAGCGAGGCGGACCACTCCCAAAGCAACTCATACATGCAGCATCTTGAGTTACGCTCTTCTTCGTTGCGTAGAGGATGTGGCGATTCCGGACGGACCGCCGGCTACTCGGACATTAGTCCGGAGTTTACGGCCCGGAAATGCCACTGTTTTGTATCGGCCGCGTACTCCGGCAGGCTCTGTTCTAAGCATCTAGGCGGGTTTCATACGGCACGGACTCGCCATGCTCGAGATAGCGCCGAAGAATCCTAAGATACATCGCCCGGCAGTAGCATGAGATTCGCCAGTGTTCGTTGGCCATGGGCCAGCCGGTGTGATAGAAGCGCACGTTCGTTGTTTGCTCGCCGTGAAGACAAAAGCTGACACGGGTACCGTTCCAGTTCGGGTTCGCGCCCAGGATTTCGAGTTCGAATTCCGAAGGCGCGACGCACTTGGTCACCAGCGCGCGCCAGTCGAACTGAGGCCCGAACCACAGTTTGTACTCCTCTGCTTCCGCCGGCCGTCCGGAAGATTTCTTGGTCCACCAGGCATCTAGCCCGTGAGGTGCGCTTATGGCCTCAAATACGCGAGCAGGGGACGCTTTTATTGGAAAGTCATGAAAAATGTCCGGCATAATCACCTCAAGTCTTGGGCGAATGAGGGCGAACGTGTAACTCTAATGCGGATTGGCTTCCTTTTTCAGTCGAACGCATAAGCGAGCGACAGGGACGGCGCCGAAGAGCGGCCATATCTCAAAAACCAAACCGAAATGAATATTCCAACGACTACGCTGATCATTAGCATGCGTTTCATGATCGCCGCTCCTTGAGTTGATGGCTATTGGAAGCCCGCGGCGTCAACGCATAGATCTTTCTCAGCTGCTCGATTTCCTTGAGAGTCTCAGGGGAAAAGGGCGCCTTACCTTCAAACACGTGCAGGACAATGCCTTCGAGCAGATCCCCGAGAGTCATGTCTTTTAATTCCGCTAGAGCCTTGAGGACTTTGAGCATGCGTTTCTCGATGCGGACACCGGTTTGGATGCGATCGATTTCGAGTGCGGGGGCGTTGCACTTTTTGTGCGGCTTATCCACAAGTACATATGTACCATGGTACGCAACTCCTGTCAACTGAGAACCGCCATCGGCTCTTTCACTTGGCGTTGTTTACCGCCATAGGGATAGGGTACAGAGGCGCCGGGCACGGTTATCAGCTGCGTGCGAATGAAATTCAGGCCATAGTCGTTGAGTTCTTGCTCCGACAGGTTTTGCCCCGAGAGGGCCAACTGAAGAACCGGCACGCTCGACGCGCTGTAAGCAAGAATGAGAGGCGGGGTCGACCCGGCAGGCAACTGCTTGAGTTGCGTCTGAGAAACCGCCGTAATCTGTGCGATACCTTGTTGAATGTTCGCGGTCGGCTGCAGAAACACTTTGACAACCGCGATTCCATACAGCGATTGCGATTCAACGTGCTCGATATTATCAACTGTGGTGGTAAGCGCTCGCTCCGTGATGCTAACGATGCGGTCGGCCATGTCCTCAGGTACGAGGCCGTTGTAAGTCCAGATTATGCTAACGACAGGAATGTTGATGTTCGGAAAAATGTCCGTCGGCGTACGAACAATCGCAAGCCCACCCATGATCAGTATGAGTATGGATACGACCACAAACGTATATGGCCGGCTCAGTGCTAGTCTGACAATCCACATGATTCACTCCCCGACAATCTTTCTGCTCGGCTCGGCCGAACTGCATCGAGAAATCGACGTCATGGTCTATGCCTTGGGGTCCTG
>WNFP01004225.1_pt1 | contig 12044 bp, 10 predicted proteins | sample 5400201 | NCBI WGS metagenome assembly WNFP01 (sample SAMN13153355, study PRJNA577476) | soil metagenome | isolation source: 115 cm saprolite under Madrone tree | place: USA:California | collected 2016-06-14
GGACCACGCGGGCTTCCCACGGGACGCCATTCGCTCTATAAAAATAACGGCGACGGGACATTTACTGACGTCAGCCAACAGGCTGGCATCGCTTCGGCCACAAAGAGCTATGGTATGACCGTGGTTGCGGCGGATTTGGATGAAGATGGCTGGCAGGACATTTATGTTGCATGCGACTCCACGCCCAGTTTGCTCTTCATGAACAACCATGACGGCACGTTTCGCGAAGAGGGCGTAATACGGGGCGTTGCGCTCAGCGATGACGGAGAAGAACAGGCAGGTATGGGGATTGGCCTTGGCGATTATGACCTGGACGGGCATCTGGACTTGTTCAAGACGCACTTCGCGGACGACGCCAACGTTCTCTACCACAACGACGGCAAGGGGAATTTCGACGATGTTACGCGGACATCCCGCGTAGGAGTGGAGACGCGGTATATCTGCTGGGGCGCGGGAATGGTCGATCTCGATAATGATGGTTATGCGGATTTATTTATGGTTACAGGTAACGTTTACCCGGAAGTAGAACGGTCGCTCCCGCAATATGCAAACAAGACGCCACGCGCGGTCTTTCGCAATCTGGGCAATAACACGTTCGAGGAGTTGGTCGAAGCCGCCGGGCCTGGCGTTGCGGAGGCCCATTGCAGCCGCGGATGCGCCTTCGGGGATTTCGACAATGACGGCGACATCGACATGCTCATTCTGAATCTGAATGAGAATCCGACCCTTTTGCGCAACGATCTTCAGGGAAAACAGAATTGGATTAAAGTGAAGCTCGAGGGAGTTAAGTCCAATCGAAGCGCGATTGGAGCACGGGTTCTTGCCCATTATGGCGGGAAAACGCAGGCTCAGAGTGTCTTGAGTCAGTCCAGTTTCTATTCCTGCAACGATTCCCGCCTTCATTTTGGGCTCGGGAACAATACTTTGGTTAGCGTGGAAGTGCACTGGCCGAACGGACTCGTCGAGTCCTTCAAACGTATCCCCATCAATCAATTAATCACCCTTCGAGAAGGAGCGGGACAAGTGCCAAACCGCGGTTGGTCGAAGACGTAACCTCCGAGGGTTGAAGCAACGGGATACGTTTCCCAGCCAACCCTAATACAAAAGCACTAGAAAATGCTTGACAGGGGATTTCCAGTGGCATATATCCTTGGGTAATCGAGAAAACGTTTACAATAAAGTTGTTCTATGAAATGTTTACTCTCCTTCTTGGGGGTGAAGCGCATGCAAGCAAGATCGTTGGTGGGATTATCCTTCCGGCTGCTTGTCATCGTTCTGGTGATTGCTGCCTCGACTCGGGCGCAGTACACGGCAAACATTCAAGGAAACGTTGGCGATCCGAGCGGCGCGGCGGTCGCTCAAGCGAAGGTTGCACTGCAAAACACCGCAACCCACATTTCGGCGACGACCACAACGGATGCCGAGGGAGGGTACAGGTTTCTGAGCTAGGCTCCGGGTGCTTACCAAATCTCGGTGGAAGCGTCGGGTTTTTCGACGGTGCGTATGACGGTCACGCTTGAGACGAACCAAAACTTGAGCGTTCCAATCACCCTCAAGGTTGGTGTAGCGACAGAATCTGTGACGGTCACTGCGGAAAATCCCCTCGTAAACACGGCAGAGACACGGAATCAGCAGACGCTCCAAACCCAGGAGTTGTCGACTTTACCCCTCGCGGGCCGCAACATGCTCTCGCTGTCCACCATCGCCCCCGGCGTCACTGGACTAGGGCTTGCTGGTGGTCCTGGCGTCTTATCGGGCACTCCGGGATCTAACGCAGGCAACTTTTCCACGGAAGAGGCAGTAGACGTCAGCGCCAACGGTCAAGGAACGGTTGCGAATATGTGGATCATTGACGGTCTGGACGTCACAAGCAGCGTCAGACAAGGAGTATTGAATCTCACCCCCAACCCCGACGTCATTCAAGAAGCGAACAATCAGGTCAACACCTATTCCAGCGAGTACGGGCGCGGGAGTGGCCTCCAGAATGCCATGACCACAAAGTCTGGTGCGGATCAATTTCACGGTTTGGCGAGCGACTATTTCAACTACCAATCGATGTATGCCAAGTATTCTCTACCTGGCTCCGATCATTCCTATAATCCGTTCCATAGCAACAACCTCTCCGGAACGATCGGTGGCCCGATTATTCCCCATCACCAGTTTTTCTTCTTTTTCGGCATTGAGGCATTGCGTTCTTCTGCTTCTACCGGAAACAACGTCATAACTTTCCCGGATCCAGCGTTCGCAGCTTTTGCTAAAGCGAATAATCCAAGCACGTTCGGAACAAAAATTTTGAATACTTACGTTCCTACTCACGTAGTCGGCGTTGCCGTATCGAAAACGGCAAATAACATTTTCCCGGGAACTTGTGGAACAGCGGCAACGGAGAACTTGCCTTGCGCTACGCCGATGATTGACAGCGGAATATTTAATTCCGCAAACGTCATCAACGGCACCCAATATTTCGTTCGCGTGGATAAATATTTCAGCAAGGATCGCATTTACGGCAGTTTCTTTCGTACCCTTCAGTCCAATCCCGCGCCGAATGTCATCCCACAGTTCTCGACCACAAATAACTACTGGCAGCGTGCGTTGCAGGTGAATTGGACGCATGATTTCAGTCCGACGACGCTGAATGAAGCAATCTTTGCGCAGAATCGCATCGAGGGCAAACTTGGCGAGACCGGTGATTTTACCATTCCCGGAATCGGCGTTACCGGGCAAAGCGTCGGATACGGTGTAGGGTTCGCCCAAGGCGATTTCATTCAACACAACTATCACTGGCGCGATGTTTTGACGCATGTCCGCGGCGCGCACGTCATAAAAGTGGGTTACGAAGGCTTATACGGCGATGACGTCGAGCCTTTCCAGGGACCATGGTCTCACCCCGGATTCAGTTTCAACAATTTGTTATCGCTGGCTCAAGATGCGCCCTTAACGGAGGGCGGCGTCATGTACAACCCCATAACGGGTGTGCAGCAACTCTGGAACTGGGACGCCGCTTCCAAAACGTGGGGCATCTTCGCTGAGGACACTTGGAAGGCACGGCGCAATTTGACTTTGACGCTGGGCTTCCGTTTCGACGATCAGGGTAACCCGTACTCCAAGTCAGCCGCGACAGTTTTTGGCAACTTCTACCTTGGCTCCGGCGCAACGTTCCAAGATCGGGTGGCTAGTGGATTTGCGAAGCCCACTCACAATGCGCTAGCCAGTGCACCCAAAGCCTATACTCCCCGGATCGGCGCCGCATGGGATATCACCGGAAGGGGTGACTGGCTGGTACGTGCCGGATTCGGGATGTTCTCCAATTGGCTCACGCCCGCCAATATTCAGGAGGAATTCCGAGGCAACCCACCGGGCCTGATCCTACCGACGTTTTTCGCGGCAAATGCACCAGCCAACCGGCCAGTGTTTGTCCAGGGCACCACCAGCAAACCCCCGTTCGGATTCATATTCCCCCAGTTAGCTGGCACAACTTTGTGTCCAGTGGCACCCTGTTTGGACGCCGCAGGAGGAATACCGGGGGCAAGCCTAGGGATTGGGGGGATCAACCCAAACATAGTCTCTCCCACTGCCTACATTTGGTCGGGTACGCTCGAACACAGGCTCGGTAGCCGCTTTGTTGCGGCGGCGCTCTACAGCGGCTCTCATACCTCCAACCTCGTTGGAAACGGCAACGCAGGAGGCCAAGTGTCCTATGGTGTGGACATCAATGAACTGCCGGGAGCCCTAATTGGGTTGCCTCTCGGCTCTGCCCCACCGCGTCCCAATCCGAGTTTTGGCCAAATCGCTTATACCCAGAACAATCGGTACGCCAACTATGAGGCTGTGACCTTTGACCTCAGAGCCAGGGCAAGCCGAGGGTTCTTTGACGTTTCCTATACACGCTCTTCCTCCAAGGATGACGGCGGCAGATATCCAACCCCGGAGAATCCTGGTCTGTATTACGGTCCATCCCCTTGGGATACTCCCAACCGTGTCTCCGCAAGCTTCAACTATGAGCAGCCCGGCTTGAACAGCGGTGCGGGATTTGTGGGATACGCAACCAGCGGGTGGGGCGTAAGCGGGACGAGTATTTATCAGACCGGTTATCCATTTACCGTCTTTACAGGAGCGGCCTACAACGGCGCAAACTATGTTGCCGGCGCGGATGCCAGGACGACTCAGACCGGGGACTATCTCGCCAATGGGGATAACTTCAGCTATCCAAACGTGGGGAGTTATCAGCAGGGAACCTCGCGGAGCGCATATACAACGGGAGTCTTCTCGGCCGCACAGTTTACTGTGCCGACTGCGGGCACGAACGGCATTGAGAGGCATGGCGCATTTCGCAATCCAGCCTTTATACAGACGGATATGACTGTCTACAAGAACACGCACATATCCGAGCGCTTGGTCTTTCAGGTCCGGTTTGAGTTCTACAACCTGTTCAACCATGCCAATTTCCAGAACATTCAGAGCGATCTATCTGCCGGCAATTTTGGCCAGGTCACCGGCCAAACGCTGCCGAGATGGTGGCAAATTGGAGGGAAGCTCACGTTCTAGCCTGACTTGACGAAGAATTAGGGGCCACCGCTCTACACCCCGAGCCGCTGGCCCCTGGGTCCAAGAGACAGGCACGTCCAACACGCGGCGGTTCGCCGATATCGACAGTCCAGAGTTGACAAGCATCACAGTTTTGCAGTGAAAGAGGCGGAGGTGGCGCAGCCCCCGCCTCGATTTATTTGCTGGCTACTGAATGATCTTGATGGATACTAATTCAACGGAATGTTGAGTGCCACGGCGGACGCGGGCGAGAACTCAACAACAATCGTTCCTCCGCTGACGCTCAGTGTCTTTGTTTGAGGTATAACAACGTCGCGTTGTTCGAACGTATTGTGTGCGTGAATATCGGTGTTGCTCAAGAAGCTCATGCTGGCTTCTTTGACGGTTGCACCCCGCAATGTTATTTCCACCAAGCGAGGCTCGCTCGTGCTTGGATTTACCGCGGTGATCGTCAGGTTTTTGTCGCGTACCGAGGCAGAACCCCGCAATCCCCAAAACGACGCCGATTGTCCGTCGCGGTCATAGTGCAAATTGGGCGCTGAGAAAACCGTGCGCAACGCTTGGCCACCCTGATGGCTCGCATACAATTCAAAAACGTGGCCGACCGGAGTGATCACGAACTTATCTTCGTGCGCGAGATAAAGGCTGTTTAAGCAGTTGATGAGCTGCGCGCAGTTCGCCATCGCCACTTTTTCCGGATGCCTGTTGAAGATGTCCAGCGTCATGCCGCTGAACACCGCGTCACGCAATGTGGGCATCTGCTCAAGCTGGTCGCCAGGAGTGGCCTCGCTTCCTGGGCGGTACCACGGCCCCCATTCATCGACCACAAGCTTCACTCGATGTTGATGGTCAAATTCGCTCAAGACTTGCCAGTGGCCGGTGACCAGCCCTTCCATCCTCTCTCCTTCTCGGAGCAACTCGTACCAATCGACGGGCTCAAACTTTACCGCGTCGCCTTTCCCGGCCACCCATTCTTGCGTCTTTCCGCGGCTCAAGTTCCATGCGTAATGATGCAGCGCCATTCCGTAGATGCGACGCAATCCCCCTGGACCTTTGCGCAACACTTCTTGGAGAAACTCCCTAGTCCAATTCCAATCATCGGTGTTCGGCCCCGAGGCGATGAGGTTCAAGTTGTCGCCGTATGCCGGAAGCCAGGTGGAATACCGGCGAAACTCCACGGCATATTCCCGAGGCGTGAATTCGCCCCCGCAACCCCATGATTCGTTCCCGACGCCCCAGTACTTCACGCGAAAGGGCTCCTTGTATCCGGCCGCCGCGCGTGCGTCGGCAAGCGTCGTGCTTCCCGTGGGCGAATTGCAGTATTCCACCCACTGCTGGAATGCCGACGCCGGAAGGCTCCTCACATTCGCGGCCAGATACGGTTCCGCGCCGATGAGTTTGCAAAAGTGCACAAACTCATTCGTTCCGACGGCGTTGGGGTCGTAACGGTGGCTAACCGGCGCTTTTTCGGATTCACCCATAGCCCAGAAGTTCGTCCGGCGGGGCCGCTTTTCAGCGGGGCCAATTCCATCGCGCCAGTCGTAACTGTCGGCAAAACATCCGCCGGGAAAGCGAATCACGGTGGCTTTGATCTTGCGCATGTGTTCGATCACGCTCTTTCGAAGCCCGTCGATGTTCGGCACGGGCGAATTCTCGCCCACCCAAATGCCGTCGTACAGCACGCCGCTGAGATTTTCGACAAAGTGGCCGTAGATGTTTGGAGAAATGGTGCCAAGCGGCTCATCGAAAAGAACTTCAATGCGAGAATCTGCGGCTCGCGTGCTGGCTGCGGAAGTCCGACCAATCTTTGATGCCAATAAGAGCGCGGTGGCTCCGAGTGTTCCCTGGTGCAAGAAATCGCGCCGATGGATCATGTCGGTCTCCTCTGGGACAGTTGCAGTCCATGGTGATCTAGGCTCTCGGATAGTTATAAACGGTCGCTCTTGAACGGTTTAGGTATACATCGAGAAAACGTTTACTTCAAGCCCCGAGTCGGCGCGCCATGCGCCGCGTGTAATTACCGTGAGGTCTCTGTCAGAGGTTAGAACCACTCTCTGGATCGTTGCCGGCCTGAGTGTTAACAGTGTCTTTCGAGAATCTGCCAGGGAGGTGCTTGACTCTCACTCGCCGTCGAAGCAATCTCGCGCAGACACTCTGCCTATCACGCCCGAACGAGCTGAGGTACGCGCCGTACTCGGATTTGCTTCTCCTGCTTGCGCGTCTGCGCAATGTCATAAGAGGACTGCATCTGCATCAACGTATCCATCTTCACGCCAAACGCTTTTTCAATCCGGAGCGCCATGATCCCAGAAAGGTCAGCTTTGCCGTTAAGCAAACTCGACAGCGCCGGCCGCGAAACCTGCAACGCCGCCGCCGCCGTCACCGACAAGCCCGCCGGCTCGATAATCTCCGTCCGAATAAAATCTCCGGGATGGGGAGGATTCTTCATGGGCATAACATTTGCTCCTTTGGGGGCAAAGTTCCTGTTTTCACTCAACGGACTGTAGCCCGTTGCTTAACACTCATCAATATAACAACTACGGGTTTGAGTGACGATTTGGTGGTACGTAAGAGCGGGGGCGGCGCCGCATCTTTAGCCTGGTTCGTCCACTATCTGAAGGGCGAGCCCGCGGCCGCATTGATGACCAACCGCGAAAGCTATCTAGGCTGTGAAAAGGAATTGAAAAAAACTCAAGGAGGCGACCGCAAGGACTAAGTACCAAAAGTGAGATGGGGTTCAAGCCCTCAATGTCTTTCGGATCAAAGGAATGCCGGGGACGCCTGGATTCTAGAAATGGCGGGCAGCTAGGCGAGTGAGAACGGGGTCGTGTTCCTCTAAGAGGGAATCCGCGAAACCACGCGATGGAACGCGCAACAATAGAAAGAGTTCGCCTGCCCACAAAAGAATATCCAGCAAGCGGCCGCGCTGCAAATTGTCGATATTGTCGCAGTGCAGCGCCACCTCGAGAGCACGTCGCGAGCATTCTTCGATGAACACGCGCAGCGACGGCAGTTCGAGCGGCATGCGTCCGCGCTTCTGGCCCCGGGGATCGATGCGTTGCAAGTTTTCGTAGCAGAGATCGATGAAGTGGTTCAGGCAAAAATCCTGCTGAGCCAATGAAGCCACAGCGGCCCCTTCACAAAAATCCACTGCGCAGATTTTGTCCTCAAACATCGTTGATATGACCCCCAATTCAAGTCGTTCTACTCCCGTGCCGCTCGCATTTCTCCAATCTAGATGACCCTTAGCAGAGTTGGATGTTGCGAAGGCGGCCAGCCGTTGCCGCAGCCTAAGTCCGGCGGAAAGTTAGTTCTGACGCGTTCCAATGTGTTCTCAGGCGACACACAGCGCCGTTTCCTCGTTCAGCTCAGAGTGCATCCCTCCTTCGGAGCAGGACAGTTCGAATTCGTGCGGAACTTGCGCCGCCCCCGGAACGTAGGCGGCGAGCGTTTGAACGCGCAAGCAGCGATCCAGATACGGCGCCAACAAAGCGCGTACCCACCGCACGTTTTCCTGGCAGCGTTGCATCCGGTTCTCGCCGCTCCACAAAGTGACAATGGTGACGAGCCGCGCTTCATGGTTTGCGATCATCACGAAACTCCCGGCGAACCCGGCTACTTCTCCGAACGCTCCATCAATCGCAGCGGGCAAGGCTGCGTGTACTTTGTGCGCTTCATTAGGCTTGGCAACAAACTCGATGCTGAGAGCGGTGATCCGCGAGCTAGCGTAGCTCGTGCCAAGTGTCCGCGCATTGGTACTCAAGGGATTTGAATCGAGCGGGCGTGATACAGGATTGGAAAGACTGTGGGTTAGCAACGAACGTGACACGGAGCCTCCAAATTTCTTGGTCCTCCCCGGTTTGGGGGAGGCGCATCCTCGTGGGTCCAGGTCCGACTCGGATGCGCCCTGGTGGGACACGCGGGGGGACAGGGGAACCGTCCCTTCGCAGCAGGACGCCCAAGAGTACGATGGGTTCCTACAACGGAATAGTGCAGGAGGCAGGCATTTCGTTTCACCGATTCAGCCCAAAATGGGAAAGATTGCTCCTGGTAGATAGCGCGGATATACTCCTCAGCACAATCCGGGGGCTACGTGGAACTCTTCGCATTCACCAGGGAATACGTGGAGCGTCTCCGCGAGGGAGAACCCTCGACGGAGCAGCACTTTGTCGCCTATTTTGACCAGCTTCTGCGCATCAAATTGCGTGCAAGGATGCTCGCCTTGGAAACCGTGGAAGACCTGCGCCAAGAGACCTATATCAGGGTCCTCGTTACCCTTCGTAAAGATGGGGTGCGCCAGCCGGAGCGCTTTGGGGCTTTCGTAAACGGCATCTGCAACAACGTTATACAGGAGTTCTACCGGGCCACATCGCGAACCAGCCCTTGGGAGGATTCCTACCTGGAACTGCCGGATCACGCGCTGGACACGGAAGGCTTCCTGATTACCAAGCAAATGAAGAAACGGGTCCGCCGAGTCATCGAGGAACTGCCTAAAAAGGACCGGGACCTGCTCCACGCCTTTTTTCTTGAGGAAAAGGATAAGGATGAGGTCTGCGACCTATTCGGCGTGGACCGCGATTATTTCCGGGTTTTGCTCCACCGGGCCAAGGATAAGTTCAGGGTTTTGTATGAGAAAGACAAGGATGCGCTCTCTGGCAGGGGAGTCTCAAAAGGAGTCGCATGAAACGAACTGGTCCCCTCCTGCACTACTCATCGGTGGATCACAAAAATGACAATCATGGACCATAACGAAGCGGTGCGCCTCCAGGCGGCCGAGAATTACGTCCTGGGGAAACTCCCGAACGAACAGCACGCGGCGTACGAAGAGCACTTTTTCGACTGCCCTGTGTGTGCTGAAGAGATCAAGGCTACTGTCGCCTTTATGGAAAGCGCGAGACAGGTGATTCGCGAAGAAGCTCTGGAGCCTGTTGGTGCAAAGCGACTTGCTCCAGCTACTCAAGCGACCGGCGGTTGGTTCGCCTGGCTGCGACCTGCGTTCGCGGTTCCTGTGCTTGCAGCCCTTCTCCTATTCATTGGCTATCAGAATGGGGTCACGATCCCTCATCTGAAGGATTCCTCTTCTAGCCAAATGGGACAGATCATCAGTTCTTCCTTCCAACTGCGCGGCACTGTGCGCGGCGAGAGTGAAAATGGCGATGCCGGGAACAAGGTACGAGTCCGCTCAGGGGAAAGCTTCACCCTAAACTTTGACTTCACGCCGACTGGCACGTTTAGTGAGTATGATTGGCAGCTGCGGGACCAGACTGGCCGGGCTGTGAAGTACGGCCATATTATTGGCGATAAGAAGTACCAGGCCGTGTCCTTGAACGTAGCCGGTGGAGTGAAGACTGCGGGCAAGTATAACCTGGTCTTCTTCGGCAGCACCGATGGCAATGGCCAAACGGCAGACCGGAACGAAGCTCAGAGGATCACATTTACAGTTGAATTTCTTCGCTAGATACAAGAGTATGAGGCTCCATTTCACTTTCTGAGGTGTCCCCGATGACCGCACGCCGGCAGTTCCACTACCACGCTTCAGCCCATGCTCTGAGCGGAGAGCTCACGCGTCCAGCTCAGCGCTTAATCGAAGTTCAAGCGGGAATCTCGTTGCCCAGCACCGGGGGAGCCGGGAGTTCTTCTGTGGAGAACTTCCGGGTCGACGAAGTTGTCTCCTTCAAGCGGGGATACTCGCAGGTCTCAGGAAGCGTAAAGAGAGAGCCCAACAAAATTACCCATACGACTCATGCGACCGCGGCTGTCGAAGGCTTGAACATCCTCGATGTGGTGACCGCGGACCGCATTGTCGCTAGGCTTTCTTCGAGCTTCGAGGAGCCACCTCCTGGCGGGCCCAAGCCAACCGAGGGCAAGGTTCTCCTGATCGGGAGTAAATTTGAGAATCTCCGCATTGCCGGCTATCCGGTTGATGTCGAACTCGATCATGGATTATTTCTAGAACTTGGAACCTTTTCTGCCGTGCGGGATAACTGGAAACTGAAAGACAGCAAGCTGCGGCAAATGTCTGGCGAGGCCCACAGGGCCTTCGGGCTGGATGAAAAGGTTTTACCTGATCAGTTGGAGCCTAGCGGAAGCATGTTCAGCTCGATTGTGAAAGAGGTTCACTTCAAGGATCCTGGTTTCGGCAATCGTCAGGGCGAGTTTAGGCACCCGGGTGTAGAGCGGCTTGGACCCCATGCTTACTTTGTCGTAGACTTCGGAAAGATCTTCCTTGGCGAAATCTTATGTCAGCACGGTCGAAAAACTCTCACGATGCTGCGCATCGAATTGGGCTCTCCCAACGGCGGCAGCTTTACTGCCGTGGAAGGCACCAGCAACGGCTGGCCTCCCTGGGGTTAATACTCCTACTGAACCTTGCGTTTCTCATATCTACAGGGGGTTGCAAATCTGAGCTTGCGCCTCAGCTGGCTTATGAAGAGGCGCGGATGAAACTGAAGCAGGGTCAGATCGCATCTGCCCAAGAAGAAACCGATAAGGCATGCCGGCGCTATCCCTCAGAGGACTCAATATGGCATTGGCGCTTTAGGGTGCTAAGGGCCGAAATCCTCGCGAGACAAGGTTCAAGCGCAGACGCGCTTGAGTTACTACGAAGCGAGCCTCCAAGCTCATTTGAAACGGCTGACTTGGCAGTCCATCGGAAAATGGTGCAAGGTGTCGCAAGCGCTTGGGTCCAGCAACCTGTCGATGCTAAGCGATTTATAGCAGAAGCCGGTGCCTTAGCAAGAGCGCAGCATCCAGAGTTGCTGGGCGAACTAGGTTTAGCTTGGGGACTCGTTGACTTCTTGGCAGGGGACCTGAATGGCGCGGGAAGCGGGTATCAGGAAGCACTCCAGGTCGCACAGAAACAGAAAGACCTATATGTCCAAACCTCCGCGCTCGGCGGTCTGGCGGTCGTAGCCACAAGACAGGAACGCTATGACGAGTCTACGGATTGGAGCGAAGCGGCTCTCCGATTGGCTAAGTCTCTAGACCTCCAAGGTTCTTTAGGCTACAAGCTCGTTCCGCAGCAAATTTACTGGCTGAGCGGAACTGCGGATGTCTACTACGAGCAACATAACTACGGCGCTGCGGAAGCTGTTTTGACGCAAGGGTTGCCGCTCGCTCGTAGCCAAGGAAACAAGAGGACGCTTACGGACTATCTGAACGGTCTGGCTGAAGCTGAGCTAGAGACCGGGCGCGTTGAATCTGCCGAAAAACACTACGAGGAAGCGACTGGGCTGGAGGAAAACAGCCCAGATCGGTCCCAACTTCTGACCTCGCGGTTAGTTCGAGGACGTATTAGCGCGGAGAAACACGATTATGCACAGGCCGAGAAATCGTTTCGCGCAGTGACGGAAGATCCAAAAGCCGACATGTCGCAGAAATGGGAAGCCGAAGCGCGCCTGGCCCGAGTCTATGCCGGTACGGGCCGAAATGCCCATGCAGAGGCCGAATTTCGTCGCGCCGTGGCAGTGATCGAGGCCGCTCGCTCGTCCGTCCAATCT
>WNFP01018153.1_pt1 | contig 12044 bp, 11 predicted proteins | sample 5400201 | NCBI WGS metagenome assembly WNFP01 (sample SAMN13153355, study PRJNA577476) | soil metagenome | isolation source: 115 cm saprolite under Madrone tree | place: USA:California | collected 2016-06-14
CCCTGGTGGCGCGGCTGTCGGCCTTGAAGGATTCGGACCAGGGGAATGCCGCCATCGACGCCTTGCCGGACCCGCCGGCGCGATTCTTCCTGCCCGGCGACATGAACTGGCAGGACCAGGGGCAGACGAACAACTGCGGCGCGTACAGCTTCGCCACCGCGATGAGCTACTGGTTCCCCTACACGAACAACGCGGGGGCGAAGAACGGCGCATTCTATTCGGACACCAGCCGGGTGCCGAGCGTGGTGAACGGCGCGCGAACGCCGGCGAACGTCGTCGATGCCGCGAAGAAGTTCGCCATGAACGGCGTCGACCACGACGCGGAGGATCTGGACAAGGCCAGGGCGCTCAAGCTGCTCAAGCTCTGGGTGTCCGCGGGCGTCCCGGTGCTGGTGCTGGTAAAGGAGGACTCGGCGGCGGGGTTCTTCGACAAGCTGGTCAGCTACCACTGGAAGACGGTGGTGGGGTGGGACGGGCAGAAGCTCTACATGAACAACAGCGGCGGAGACCAGGAGAACGAGATGTCGTTGCGCAAGCCGGGCTTCGACTACGAGCACGGTCCCGCAGGCAACGACATGGATCCGATCGAGACCCACTACGAGAAGTGGAAGCTGGCGGGAGGGGACATCGTCGACCTCTTCACCTCCGTGGACGAGTGCACCTTCATTCCACTCTACCCGAAGGCAGCCGAGTACGCGGGTGATCACCCGGAGTAGACTCGTCATCGCCGCCGCCGCGCTCGTCGCCTGCGGCTCCGTGCAGCAGTTCCGCACCCGCGTGCTGGACGAAGCGGGCCGTCCGCTGGCCGGGGCCGTCGTGTACGATGAGACGTTCGTGCCCGGCGATCCCGTCCGCCACCTGGACTTCACCTGGGCGGTTGCCGATGCGGAAGGGTGGGCGCCGCCGCAGTCCCAGCCGCCGGTCCCGCTGCGCACCGAAGCCCGGAGCTGCTCGCTGTTGGCCATCTTCGTCCCGGGCCGGCTGCCGCTCGTCTCGATGGAGCGCGCCCCGTGCCCGGCCTCGAAGCGCCCCGCGGTTCGCGAGCTGCGGCTGGCAGACCCAGGCGGCGCGGTGCCCTACGACTTTCGCTCCATCGGCTTTCCCTTCCTCGACGACCCGGAGCTGCGCAAGAAGGCGCGCTCTTCCGAAGCGCAACCGCTGCGCGCCGCGCTCCGGCGGAGCGCGATGGCCCTGCAGGCGAGGGACGGGTCGCTGGGGGCCGAGATGCTCCGCGCCCTGGATGCGCTGTGAGCTCCTCGGACCCGCCAAGGAACGTTGCCGCCGCGCAATTTGACTGACACGGCGCCTGACAGCAAGTCGTGCAGAGCGGGAAGCAATCCACGAAATCTTAGCCAGCGTCGATTACGGGAAGACCCCGCAAGAGGTTCTCCAAGAGGAGAAGTAACGCCGGGCCGCAAGGGAAGCGGAAGTCGCGGGGCCTGGAACCCCGCGAGACCGGGGTCGAGCCGTTGGTATCCCTGCGATACCGCCCAGAGGTCCCATCGACAGCGGCCAGCGACAACGGTTGACCGGAGCTCCGTGCTACAAGCCCGCGTGCCCTGGATACCGCCAGGGGAAGAAAGGACGTGGGTTGATCTGGTCTGACCTCAATCAGCTCCTTGGCGCCACCCTGCTGGTCGTGGGCGCAGTCCTCCCAGTCATCAATCCACTGGGAGACGCACCTCTCTTCCTGCAGATGACCGAGGATCTCGATGAAGCGACGCGCTCCAGCCTGGCAACCCGGGTGGCCACGTACTCCTTCGGACTCCTGCTGGGCTCGATGTTGCTCGGCTCCTTCCTCCTGCGCCTCTTCGGCCTCTCACTGGCCATCGTTCAAGTGGCGGGAGGGGCGGTGGTCTCCGCCCTCGGATGGAGGCTCTTGAATCAGGACGACGCGCCCAGGCCCGCCAGCGCGGCCACGCCGGCTCGAGTCCCCGACATGCTGGCCAAGGCACTGTATCCACTCACCTTGCCACTGACGGTCGATCCAGGCGCGATCTCCGTGGCGATCACCGTCGGGGTCAACCACGCGGACAGCATCCACAGCGTGGTGGTGAAGCTCGTTGCCGCGGTCATCGGCAGCGGAGTCATCGCCCTGGTCATCCTCCTCACCTACCGCTCCGCCTGGCGGATCAGCCGATGGGTCGGCCAGCGGTGGATGGTGATCGTCGTGCGCCTGTCGGCCTTCATCGTGTTGTGCATCGGCGTGCAGATCATCTGGAATGGCACCAAGGTGCTCGCGACGGAGATGGGGATCTTCAAGAAAGCGTCAGTCACGCACTGACGGCCGCAGATTCCGCGCGGGTCAGGAGCGCCGGGGCGCGGCCGATCGCGTCCGCGCGTCGATCTCGTCCGCCAGGTACCAGGGCGTGTTGAGGACGCTGATCTGCGGCCCGCCGGCGAAGAGCAGCAGCGCCTTGAGCAGCGTGGCGCGCGACGGCAGCAAGAAGTGGTACCAACGCCGCCGGATCAGCTCGGGCACCAGGACGGTGATGGGGAAGTCCGGCTCCGATCTGCACAGCGCGCGCAGGTAGGCGAGGAAGGGTGCGAAGAACTCGCGGTACGCCGAATGGAGCACGACGAGGCGCGGCGGCGGCAACCCGGCCTTGCCCGCTGGCTCCTCGACCAGCGCGTGCCAGGAGGTCGTCAGGTCGTCGCGTTCCGTGTCGTCCGCGAGGACCTGGACGGCGCGGACGTCGCCGGACAGGGTCATCGCCAGGCGCAGCGCCTTGTACGCGATGCGGTCGAGGTAGTGGAGCGGAACGACGACGATCGGCGCCGTCAGATTCGTCACCTCGAGCGGCGTCGGATCCATCCGCTCCCTCCAGATGCGCTCGTTTTCATCGCGCGTGTGCCAGAAGAGCAGCACGAGCGCTGGGATGATCACCAACGTGACCCATGCGCCCTCGGCGAACTTCGAGACGGCGATGATGCACAGCGTGGCGAAGGTGGCGAGCGCGCCGATCGCATTCATGCACAGCGACCTGCGCCACTGCCGGCCGCGCTCGCGCCACCAGTGCGCGACCATCCCCGCCTGGGAAAGCGCGAACGCGAGGAAGGCGCCGATCGCGAACAGCGGGATCAGCCGATCGGTGATTCCGCCGAAGACGACCAGGAGCGCACCCGAGATGATGGCCAGCAGGACGATCCCCTTCGAATAGACGAGCCGACGTCCCAGGTGCGCGAAGCCGGGCGGCAGGTATTCGTCGAGGGCGAGCAGGCGACAGACGCGGGGGAAGTCGGCGAAGCTGGTGTTGGCTGAGAGCGCGAGCACCGCGCAGATCGCGGTCATCGAGACGTAATAGAACGGGCCTCGCCCGGCGACTGCGGCCAGCAGTTGCGACAGCACCGATTGATATCCGGGTCCACCTGGCACGGTAGCGGCGATGCCGTACGATCGGGTGAGGAACGTTTCGCCGGCGATCAGGATCAAGAGGCAAGCGGCGATGCATGCGAGAGTCAGCCGCGCCCGACGGACCTTGGGTTCCTGGAAGATCGGCACCGCGTTGCTCACCGCCTCGATGCCGGTGAGCGCCGTGCAACCGCTGGCGAACGCGCGCAGCAGAAGCCAGGGCGTCAGCGCCTCGACGGCGGCGTGCGCCCTGGCCGGCGCGACGATGGGCCCCGGATGCCCCGAGAACGTGCGGTAGACGCCGAGCGCGATGGCCCCGAGCAGGCATGCGATGAAGAGAACCGTCGGGGCCAGGAAGACCGTGCCCGAATCCCTCACCCCGCGCAGATTCACGACCATGAGGACGGCGAGCACCGCGAGGCAGAGCGGGAGCGTGTAGGGCAGAAGAGCGGGCAGGGCGGATGCGGCCGCGGCAATTCCCGCCGAGATCCCCACCGCTACGTTGAGCGCATAGTCGGTGCACAACGCCGCGGCGGCGAGCAGGCCGGCGGTCCGGCCGAGGTTCTCGTTCGCGACGGTGTAGGAGCCGCCGCCATTCGGGTACGCACGCATCGTCTGGGCGTAGGACAGCGCGACCACGATGAGCACTGCGCCGATGGCCAGGGTCAGCCCGCCGATTTGACCAGAAGCGGCGGAGCCGATGGGAATCAGCACGGTGAGCGCCGCCTCGGGTCCATAGGCCACCGAGGCGAGCGCGTCGAGCCCGAGCGCCGGGACGCCTGTCAGAACCCCGATACGTTCCGCTTCGTCGTCGGAGGAACGCAGTGGCTTTCCGAAGAGCAGCTCGCGCAGCGTCACCCGGGCGAGAGATGCAGGTGAGGTGCCAGCCACCCGCGAGCTCGTTCGCGCGACTGTGCCATCGCCGGGCGCCGACGAGGGGGCGGCGGAAAATTCGTCGATTTGATCGATGTCTCGACAAGGGTGTCCAGAAAAGCGAGCGGCTCGGGTTCGTGTGTCAGTTGCGTCCGAAACGTCATCGCCCGAGCCGCGCGCCGGTCCACTCCTCGCTGACGCGCCACAGCCGCTCGGCGACCTCCGGATCGCGTGCCCACGGCCGCACGCCGCGTGGCTCCGGATGGTCGGCAGGGACTGCGATGGCGATGTCGCAGTCCTCGCAGTACACGCCGCCGCGATCGTCGAGCTGAGCCGAAGTCGCGCACCACACGCTCGTCGCTGCGCCTTCGGCGACCGATTTGAAGCCGGCGGGCACCTTGCGCGCGGCCTCGACCGCCGCCCGCAGCTCGTCCGGCGACAAGGATCTCGAAAGGTCGGTGTCCATGATTGCGCCGGGATGAACCGAGAAGGCCCGGATGCCGGCCGCCGCGCCGCGCGCATCGAGGGCCAGCGCGAACAGCGCGTTTGCCGTCTTCGACTGCCCGTATGCGATCCATTTGTCGTAGGGCCGGCGGATGAAGTGCGGGTCTTCGAGATCCACCGCGCTGCGCGCGTGTCCGCGCGAGGACAGGGTGACGACGCGCGCGCCTTGCGCGGCGACGAGCGCCGGCCACAAGCGCGCCGTGAGCTGGAAATGGCCGAGATGGTTGGTCGCGAGCTGCGATTCGAAACCGCGCGCGTCGCGCGAGAGGGGCACCGCCATGATCCCTGCGTTGTTCAGGAGGATGTGCACGGGATGGCGGCCGGCGAGCGTGCGCGCCGCGAAGGCGTCGATGGAAGTAGGGTCGGCGAGGTCGAGCGAGTCGATCTCCACGTTCGCGACTCCCGCAAGCGCCGCCTGTGCCTTTGCCGGCGAGCGCGCGCCGATGCGGACATGCGCACCGGCGCTCGCCAGTGCGCGCGTGGTTTCGAGCCCCACGCCTGCCGACCCGCCAGTGATGACGACCCGCAGACCATCGAGCCGCCGATCGCCGAGCACCTCGCGTGCGGTGGTTCGGGGTCCGAAACCGGATCCGAGCGGTATTTGCGGTGTCATGCTTTCTCAGACGGATCGCGCATGGTCGAGGACGAGCACGGACAAGAGCACGACCAGATAGGCGAGCGACCCGATGAACTCGGCACGCGCCCAGCGCTCGGAGGAGGCCGGCCGCAGCCCTTTGAGGCCGTGCGCCAGGAAGACGGCACCGGAGCTCGCGGCCACGGCGAAGTAGATCCGGTCGCCGACCCCGAAGGGAATGAACATCAAGGAGACGGCGACGAGGGCGGCCGTGTACTGCACCACGTTGAGGCGGGCCTGGCGATCTCCGCCGGGCTCGTTCGGCTGAACCAGCAATCCCGCGCGAGCAAACTCGTTTCTCCGAGGAGCAACCCCGGAGGGTCGATGCGTCCTGTGGCCGCGGTCCATCCGATGAGGGGCGGGATGGCTCCAGGAATGGCGCCCACCAGCAGCGATGCCGTCGTGCGCCGCTTGAGCGGTGTGTAGACGAACGCGTATGTCACGAGCGCGAAAGCCGCCAACAGCCCCGGAAGAGGGCCGACAAGGAAGGTGAGAAGCGGGACGGAGACTGCCGCGAGCAGGATGCCGAAGCGCAGGGCGGAGGCGGGATGGATGCGGCCGGCAGGCAGGGGCCGGTGCATCGTGCGCCGCATCAGCGCATCGGTGTCGCGCTCCAGGTACATGTTCAGGACGTTCGCCGCGGCGACGACCAGCATCGTTCCGAGCACCGTGAAGAAGGCGGTGCGGAACGACGGACGTTCCGGCGCCAGCCAGAGCCCCGTTGCGGTGGTCAAAACGACGAGCGTCGTGATGCGAGGCTTGATCAGCTCCAGGTACGCGCCGAGGGCAAGCCCGGAAACAGGCGGTGCGGCGATCGCGCCGGGTTCATGCCTCCGCATCGTCCAGCCCGGTTGCGAGCTCGTACTTCTTCAGGCGGTCGAACAAGGCCGTGCGGCTGAGGCCGAGCAACCTCGCCGTCCGCGACCGATTTCCCGAGGCCGCCGCGAGAGCGCGCGCGATGACCCTCCGCTCGTACGCGGCGAGCTGATCCCGGAGCGAGGGCTTTTTCCTGGGTTCCGGCTGTTCCGGCGACGCATCGACGGATCGAGGACGCGTGCGCTCCAGCAGCTCGACGTCGATCTCGCCGCCGCCGGACATTGCCAGGACTCTCGCGATCGTGTTCTCCAGCTCCCGCACGTTCCCGGGCCACTCGCGTTCGCAGAGCGCCTCGATGAAGGCGGAGGACAGCCGCACGTCCTGGTTGCCGAATCGACGCGCGTAGCGCTCGGCAAACTGGACCGCGAGTCTCGGGATGTCCTCGCGGTGCTCGCGGAGGGGAGGGACGATCAGCTCGACGACTGCCAACCGATAGTACAAATCCTCGCGGAACCGCCCGCGACGGACCTCCGCGGCGAGATCCCGGTTGGTGCAGGCGATGACCCGCACATCGACCCGTTCGATGCGGCTCGCGCCGACCTGCTGGATCTCGCCTTCCTGGAGCACGCGAAGCAGCTTCGCCTGGATCGACGGGGGGAGCTCGCCCACTTCGTCGAGGACCAGCGTTCCCCCGTTCGCGACGGAGAAGAACCCCGGGCGCGCCCTGTCGGCGCCGGTGAAAGCGCCGCGCGTGTGACCGAACAGCTCGGCGTCGGCCAGCTCCGCGGGGATCGCGGCGCAGTTGAACCTGACCAGTGGCGCAGAAGCCCGGCTGCTCTCTACGTGGACGAGCGAGGCGATGAGCTCTTTCCCGGTGCCGGTCTCGCCGCGGATGAGAACCGTGACGTCCTTTGGCCCGACGCGCGCGACTGTCTCCAGCAGCTCTCGCATCGCCGCGGACTCGCCCACGACGTCCGGCGTCGGCGGCGACGGAGGGACAGCTTCCACCTGTTCGATCGGCTCCACGATTCGCACGGCTTCTCCCTGGACGCGCCACTGGTCACGACCTTCGGATTCAGGATCGAGTCTCCGCGTCACGATACGCAGGGTATCGGGCGCGGAGGACCTGGACACCTCGCTGTTGGACTAGGTTCGTCCCTGATCTTCGGTAGGGGTGGATCGCTCACCGGTCGAGGTCGAACACTGCGCGCCGGAGTGCGCTTCCAGCCTTTCGCAGATGCGGACCAGCTCGGCGATGGAGCCGACCTTCATCTTTTGCATGACGTGGGCGCGATGGAACTTCACGGTGGGAAGCGTCATCCCGAGCTCCGCGCCGACCTGCTTGTTGAGCAATCCCTTCACCAGGAATCCCATGACCTCGCGCTCGCGCGGCGTCAGTGACTCGTACCGGCTTCGCAGCTCTGCAACCTCGGCTCGCTCCCTGCGATCCAGGCGATCGCATTCGATGGCACGGGCGATGGCGTCGAGCAGATCCTGGTGGCGATATGGCTTGGCCAGGAAGTCGATCGCGCCGGCCTTCATCGCCCTCACGCTCATCGGGATGTCGCCGTGACCGGTGATGAAGATGATCGGCAGAGGATTCTTCATCTTGCCCAGCTCGCGCTGCAGATCGAGCCCGCTCAGCCCCGGCAATCGAACGTCCAGAACGAGGCAGCCGGGGACGTCCGGGCGCTGGCTGCCGAGAAACTCTTGCGCGGCGGCGAACGTCCGGACCTGGAGTCCGACGGACTCCGCAAGCTCCTTCGTGGAGTTCCGGATCGAGGGCTCATCGTCCACCACATGGACGATGGCCGGTCCGGTCCGCGCATGCTCCGACACAGAAGACTCCGGGCGCGTCTGACGCGGCGCGTCGCTCCGTCTCGACGGATCCTTCCATGCTACCGTGCTCACGCCCATTCCTCGAACGCCCTCGGCCGAGCTCCAGCCGCCTGCCCCGGGGGACGTAGCAGGGCACGTGCGGCGCCTTCATGGTCATAGCGCCCGCCCGAGGACGGTGCCATGCGCAATGGAGCGGACGTCAGTTGTCCGTAGAACCTGGGGTGCGAGCTGCCCGGGCCGCATCGATCGCCTCGAGCAGCTCGGCGCTCCTGAACGGTTTATCGAAGAACTGGAACGCTCCCGCTTTCAGCGCACGCCTGCGTACCCGGTCGTCCGCGTGCGCGGAGATGAAGATGATCGGCACCTTCCAGCCGGACGCGACGAGATGGCGCTGAAGCTCCAGGCCGTCCATTCCCGGCATGCGGACGTCGAGGATCAGGCAAGTGGTCCCGGGACGAGATGGAGAAGCGAGGAATTCTTCCGCGGACGCGAAGACCTCGGCGGCCAGTCCGGCTGAATCCATCAGGCGCGACAAGGAATCGCGAACCGCGGGATCGTCGTCGACGATGCAGATCGTAAATGACCTCCGGCACGGATCAGGTTCGAAGACTTCGGCTTCAAGAAGGGACCCCGATCGTCACGGCGCCTGGAGTACGCCTTCGTTCTGCTCATTTCTACTCGACCTAGGGATAGCTGAATTACGCCTCGGGATGCAGTTCGGACTCGACCGTCGGCAGCGCGAACTGCAAGACGGCTCCCCGGGGCTCGTTCGCCATCGCCCAGAGACGGCCACCATGGGCGACCACGATCGAGCGGCTGATCGAGAGTCCCATCCCCATCCCGTCGGGCTTCGTCGTGAAAAACGGCTCGAAGATCCTCTCCATGGTCTCGGGCTGAAGGCCATGCCCCGAGTCGCGGACTTCGACGAGGACCTCGTTCCCCTCTTTCCTCCGGGAGGAGATCGACAGCTCCCGGGGCGCGGCGCCGGGCTCGCTCATCGCATCGACCGCGTTGAGGATGAGGTTCAGCAGGAGCTGTTGAAGCTGGATCTTGTCGCCGTGGACCAGCGCATCGGCGGTCGAAAGCCACGTCCGGACCGAGATTCCGTTCCGCTGCAGCTCGTTCCGGCTCAGATCGAGCACCTCGACGATCACGCTGTCGATGTCGACCGCTGCCGGACGAGGAGGCGCCTTCTTCACCAGAGCGCGGACGCGCGCGACGATCTCCCCTGCATGCTCGCTTTCCTGCATGGTGCGTTGCAAGGCGTCACGCGCTCTCTCGAGATTCGGCGGATCGCGCTGGAGCCAGAGGTGCGCGGCGCCTGCATACGCGGCGACCGCGGCAAGGGGCTGATTGATCTCGTGCGCGATCGAAGCAGCCAGCTCGCCCACGGTGGAAACGCGAGTGACCCGTGCGAGCTCCTCTCGCGCGCGAAGGAGAGCTTCCTCCGCCGCCTTTCGCTCCCTCAGGTCGACCACGAAGGCGACGACCTGGATCGGGTCGCCCCCGAGAGCCGCGGCGGCGACCAGCACCGGCACCCGGGTACCGTCCTTCAGGAGGTACTCCTTCTCGAAGAGATCCGCGGTTCCGGTGGCGCGCATTTGTTCCACGGCGCGTTGACTCACGGCCATCCACTCGGGAGGTGTCAGGTCCGTCCACTTGACACGTCCCGAGACGAGATCGTCGCGCGTGTACCCCACCATGTCGAGATAGGCGTTGTTCGCCTCACTGACCCGGCCGTCCAGGTCCGAGATCACGACGCCGACGACGTTGGCGTCGACCAAACGGCGAATCTTCGATTCCCGCTCCTGGAGCTCGCCGTACAGACGGCCGTTCTCGAGCGCCATCGCCGCCTGCGAAGCGAGCACCTTCAGGACGGCCGTCCGGGCCGGCGTGAAGACCTTCGGAGCGAGGCTGTTCTCGAGGTAGAGGAGCGCAACGAGCCTGCCCTGCTTGACGAGTGGGAGGCAGAGCACCGATCGGGCGCCCCGTTCGCGGATATACGCGTCGCCGGAGAACTGGCCCGGGGCCGACGCATCGTCGAGGATCACGATCTCCTGGGTGCGCGCCGTGTAGTGAATGACCGACTCGGGGAACTTGGAGCCGGCGACCGGCGCCTCTCGCAGGTGGACCGTCACCGCCGGACCATCCGCGTTCGCCTCCGCCTCGATCGAGAGCTCGCCAGAGCGTGGCAGGATGAGCAGCCCGCGTTCTGCGCCGGCGTGCTCGAGAGCGGTGCGCAGCAGCGTGTCGATCAGCTTCTCGAGCACGATCTCGCCCGACACCGCTTGCGAGACTTTGAGAACCGTCGCCAGATCGAGGCGGTCGATGCGCGCCCCGATCGTGCCCCGCGCATCTGGCACCGGCTCATCCGCACTGAGGCTCGGATGGAGCTGATCGAGTTGCCGCACCTTGCCCTCGGCGCCCCAACGCAGGTAGCCGTTCCGCGCTTGCTGCAGGTAGACGTGCGCGACCGTCCCGATGCCCCGCGCTGCGTAGAAGCGCGCGGCGAGCTCGCTCGCGAGCGCCTCGTTGTGGACGAATCCGTTCGCCCGGGCCGCGGCGATCGCCCGCTCGTAGAGGCGCATCGCGTCGGTATCGCGGTCCTCCATGCGCGCGATCTCGGCGGCGACGAGTACGGCTCGGTCCTCGAAGTTCGCAGCGCAGTTCTCGGCCCACTCCTGGAGCTGGCGATGGTGAGCTGCCAAAGCGTCCTGGTGCTGAGCACGATCCGCGGCGGATGCCGCATCGCAGAGCGCAGCCCGCGCCAGCGCGGCGTAGAATTGGTAGTCTGCCAGCTCGAAGGTTTTCGACGACGTCCAAAGAAGTCGTCGCGCGTTTTCTGCCGCTTCGATGGCGGAAACGTACGCACCCCCAGATGCTGCTCGAACCGGCTCTCGTCGAACTCGGTATCGTTGAAAGAGTCGAACTGCGGGGTCAGGCCGCGGAGGGTCCGGATGAGTCTCAACTGTCCGGTGATGATGTCGGCGACGTAGCCGAACCGGAGTTGGCGCGTGAACTCGAGGCCGCTCTCGGCCTCGCGCTGCACCTCACCGAGGGGCTCCCCGGTGGCGAGCAAGTCCGTGATCGCCATGTTACGGCTGTAACCCGCGTAGGCGAGGTCGCCGTGTCTGGTGGCCGCCTCGAAGGCGCGCCGCACCAAGCTGCGGCCAGTGCGAATGGGCTGCGTCCAGGGAAGCAGGCAGCCCCCGAAGATCAGGCCGACGCGGCCCTCGAATTGACGCAAGCCGCGTTGCTCCACCAGGTCCAAGCCGAGCTTTCCGAAGCTGAAGCCGGCCGGGTAGTTGCCGAAACGATGGCCGAGGAGCATGCCTAAACAGACGTAGGCGAAGCACGATCCGTCGCTGTTCCCATGTTCCAGGCTGAGGTTTGCCATCCGGCAGATGACGAGGCAGAAGAGATTCTCGTCGGTCCACAAGGCCGGCGCCACGACTGCGTTGAGGACGTCCATGGTGCCGCGCAATTCGGGTTCCGTCATCAGCGGCAAATCGACGAGCTCCTCGATCGAGCGACTCCCGATCTGGCGCCAGATACGCTCGTATTCTTGCTGGACCTGCTCCTTCGTCGGTTGCGGGGACCACTGGACACCCGTCTGCCGCAGATAGTCGAGGCATGCCTCGACAGCGCGGCCGCCCCAGCCGAGCGTTGTGAACAGCTCTTCCGTCAGCCTCGTGACGGTGGCCAGGTCCACGAGCCGGCGGGCGCGCTTGGACAGCCCCAAGAGCCGCCCTTCCGCTGCTGCGAAGTCGCCGGTCAGGAATTCGCACTCTGCGCGGTGCAGCTCCAGCGCGAAGGTGAGTGCGCCGCATCGCTCCCAGCAGTCCTCCGGCAGCAGCGCGCGGCCGGCACCGAGATAGGTCAGAGCCGAGGCGTAGGCGGTAGCATCCTTGGCGCGCTTGCCCGCGATCAGGTTGAGCTCGGCCAGCTCCTCCCGTTCGTCCGGCGAGCTGATCAGCGCGACACCGCGGTTGAGCTGGTTGACGATCTCGAAGATGACCTCCTCGC
>WNFP01004798.1_pt1 | contig 12043 bp, 9 predicted proteins | sample 5400201 | NCBI WGS metagenome assembly WNFP01 (sample SAMN13153355, study PRJNA577476) | soil metagenome | isolation source: 115 cm saprolite under Madrone tree | place: USA:California | collected 2016-06-14
CACTCCCTTTTGCGTGAATTGCGGGAAGGCGAAATTCATGCCCACAAACAACGCGATCGCGATAAACAAAACTCCCAGGGCCACGCTGCGATAGGTGACCGTCTTCCACGCTACGTGGATTCCCGGTTTGCTACTCGAAGACACAAAGGGCACCAGAAACTAGTCAAACTTGAAAAATATGAGGTATTTGCGAGAGTATCACAAGCATAACTACCAGGGCAGGGGTGATTACCTTGGGTCATGCCCCCGGCGGCCATGTCCCGTGGTGCCACTGTGGCGCGCGCGTCCCGCTCGTGCGGCCCCATCCACTGAATTTTATTCTTCCAATTCGACCTGGCGTCACCAGCTTAGTGGCTAGGATCAGGGGCTAGTGATCTGGGAACAAAGCCGATCACTGGCCCCTGATCACTGGCCACTGGTCACTGAACAGACTTCTGGTAGCGTCCCCATCCTAAGCCACCCTCTATTGCCGCCTTCCACAGTCACCCTGTAGCATGGATACTTCCGGTAATTCTTCAGGAGGCACCTATGGCGACGGATACCCTGGCCAGCCCAGCTATCATCGGAAGCAGCACCAAAACCAAGGTTTACCGCAACTTTATCGATGGCGAGTGGGTGGAATCCTCGACCGGACAGACCTTTGAAGATCGCAACCCGGCCGACACTCGCGACGTCGTCGGCATCTTCCAGAAATCCGGCAAGGCCGACGTAGACGACGCCGTGGAAGCCGCCCGAAACGCCTTCGCCAAATGGCGCCTGGTACCCGCGCCGCGCCGCGCCGAGATTGTTTTCCGCGCTGCCGAAATGTTGCTCGAACGCAAGCAAGAATATTCCCGCGACATGACCCGCGAAATGGGCAAGATCCTCAAAGAAACCCGCGGCGACACCCAGGAAGCCATAGACACCGCCTACTATTTCGCCGGCGAAGGCCGCCGCCTGTTCGGTCCCACCACGCCCTCCGAACTCCCCAACAAGTTTGCCATGGCGGTCCGCGCTCCCATCGGCGTCTGCGGCATGATCACCCCGTGGAACTTTCCCATGGCAATCCCCTCATGGAAGATTCTGCCCGCCATCGTGTGCGGCAACACCTGCGTGATCAAACCCGCCCAGGACACGCCGCTCTCAACTTTCAATCTGGTGCGAACCTTGTCTGATGCCGGCGTGCCCAAAGGCGTGATCAATATCGTCACAGGATTCGGCTCACAGGTCGGCGGCCCGCTCACAGAGCACCCCGAAGTCAAAGCCATCTCGCTGACCGGTGGCAAGAACCCCATGATTGTGCTCGACGACGCCAACCTCGATCTGGCCATTGAAGGCGGCCTTTGGGGCGGGTTCGGCACCACCGGTCAGCGCTGCACCGCCACAAGCCGCATCATCGTGCAAAAAGGCATCTACGCCGAGTTCGTGGAGCGCTACGTCGAACGCGCCAAGCGATTAAGAGTCGGCAACGGCCTGGACGAGAGCACCGAGATGGGTCCAGCCGTCAACGAGGCGCAACTCAAAACCGATCTCAGCTACGTGGAAATCGGGAAGTCCGAAGGTGCCCGCATGAAGTGCGGCGGCAATCGGCTCGACCAGGGCGATTACCACTACGGTTATTTCATGGAGCCCACGGTCTTCGTCGACGTCGATCCCAAAATGCGCATCGCCCAGGAAGAAATCTTCGGCCCGGTTGTATCCATCATTCGCTGCGAAGATCTGGACGACGCCATCGCCATCGCCAACGGCGTCGAGTACGGACTGTCCTCTGCGCTTTATACCAGGGACGTAAACCGGGCGTTCGTCGCCATGCGCGACCTGCATGCCGGCATCACTTACATCAATGCGCCTACCATTGGCGCGGAAGTCCACCTGCCTTTCGGCGGCGTAAAAGCCACAGGCAACGGACACCGCGAAGGCGGTATGGGTGCAATCGACTTCTACACGGAGTGGAAGGCGATCTATGTGGACTACTCGGACCGCCTGCAGAAGGCGCAGATCGATCGAGTGGATTGATGTAGCGCTGGCATCTTGCCCTTGGCACGGCGAGCGAGACACCCGGCGGAACGGCGGCGCCACGTATTCGGCGCAGCTTTCAGCGCCGTCTCGGACGTGAAGATCATTGTTGTCTTGGCGGCAGGTCTTTGCGGTTAAAAGCTTTTGCTTTAGACGGAATCAAACCGGAGACCCATGCCCATCCAGCAAACCCGCGAAGTGCCCGCCGCCCACCGTCTCGACAACGTTCGCTACGCCATCCGCGATCTGGCTTCGGTGGCCGACGAGGTCACCAAGCAAGGCCACCAGGTCCTCTCACTCAACGTAGGCGATCCCAACAGCTTCGATTTCCAAACGCCGCCGCACCTGATCGAAGCGGTCTATAAGGCCATGCGGGACGGCAAAAACGGCTACGCTCCATCCCCGGGAATCTGGGAAGCTCTCGAAGCCATTCGCGGCGAAGCCGCTCGCAAAGGAATTTCCACGCTGCAGGACGTGTTCGTGACTTCGGGTGCCAGCGAAGCCGTAGACGTCTGTCTTACCGCCCTGGTCAATCCCGGCGAAAGCATACTGACTCCAAGTCCCGATTACCCGCTCTACTCCGCCGTGTTGTGCAAACTCGGCATTCCGGTCATAACCTACGATCTGAACGAAGACGACGCCTGGCAACCCGACCTGATCGACTTGCAGCGCAAAATAAATTCGCGCACTCGCGCCATCGTTCTGATCAGTCCCAACAATCCCACCGGCTCCCTCTGTTCCCGGCGCATGCTGGAACAATTGGCCGAACTGGCGCGGCGCAACAATCTGGTTATCTTCGCCGACGAGATTTACGACAAGCTGATACTCGATGCAGGCGTAAAAGGCGAACACATCTCAATCGCCTCTGTGGCGCCGGACTTGCCAGTCGTGACGTTTGGCGGACTATCAAAAAATTATCTCGCGCCCGGCTGGCGCATCGGCTGGGGCATGGTCAGCGGCGACGCCAGGGCCGTAAAACCCTACCTGGAAGGCATTCACCGTCTCCTGCGCGCCCGTCTGTGCGCCAATCACCCCGAGCAGTACGCCATTAAAGCCGCACTGGACGGTCCTCAGGACCACCTCACGGAAGTGCGCAACAAGCTTCGCGCCCGCCGCGATCTCACGGTTCAGTGGTGCAATTCAACTCCCAGAATGAGCTGCGTCTCTCCCCGCGGCGCGTTTTACGCTTTCCCCAGCCTGCAAATTAATGAAGGCGACGACGTTTTCGTGAAAGAACTGTGCCGGCAAAAACACGTTCTCGTCGTCCACGGCTCCGGCTTCGGCCAAAAACCCGGCAGCCGCCACTTTCGCATCGTGTTCCTGCCGGACGAGCCGACCCTGACCAAGGCATATGAATCGATCAGCGAGTTTATCCGGGCTCGGTACCCTTAAGAAAAGGTGCCGAGGAGGTTCTGATGAAATGCTTACGGACAGCAATTTGTTTCTTGCTGCTGGCGGCCAGCGCTTGCGGCGGAATCGATTTACGGCGTGTGGCGAATGCGTACTGATCCCCGTAACCCAGGAGACCAGGGTCAAGTTGTGACTGTCGAGCCTTCCGGCGGAGGGGTCAAGATCAGCTATCACATTGACGCAGGCGACAAGCAAGGTCTGGAGTAGCGACGGAACCATTAAGACCGGAAACAGCACCATCACCTCGCAGGAGGTGTGCGACGAGGTAAAAGAAGGTGCCCGTTCTCATCTCTCAGGGCTGTGCAGAGACACGGCGGGGAGCGTAAGGCAGCTAATCGCGCCGATGAATGCAGAAAGGCGATTTCCGCTAATTTCTGCATCTCCGCTATCCGCTTTCCCATCTATAACCATGTTCTTCGCAATTGTTTCCGTGGACCAGAAAGCCTGCTCCTAAACTGATCTCATAATCTTCCAAATCCTGAGGGCAAAAGAAAAAGAACATGAAAGCCGTACAAGTCAGCAAAGCTGGCGGAAACTTCGAAGTGGTGGAGCGCCCGCATCCAGAGCCGGGTCGCGCCCAGGTGCGGATCAAGGTCGAGGCCTGCGGCGTCTGCCACAGCGACGCCGTCGTCAAAGAGTCAGGTTTTCCCGGATTGCAATACCCGCGCATTCCGGGCCATGAGATCGCCGGACGGATCGACGCTGTCGGGTCCGACGTTACGCAATGGAAACCGGCCAGCGCGTGGGCGTCGGCTGGCACGGTGGACACTGCTTTACGTGCGACCCCTGTCGTCGAGGCCATTTCATTCTCTGCCAGTTCGCGAAGATTACCGGGATCAGCTTCGATGGCGGCTACGCAGAATACGTGGTAGTCCCGGCCGAGGCGGTTGCGGCCATGCCCGACGACCTGCCGCCTGACGAAGCCGCGCCGCTGCTCTGCGCAGGGATCACCGTGTACAACTCGCTGCGGAACTCCGGAGCGCGAGCCGGCGATCTGGTGGCAGTGCAGGGGATCGGCGGCCTGGGCCATCTGGGCATTCAATGCGCGCGCCAGATGGGTTTTCACACCGTCGCGATTGGCCGCGGTGGGGATAAGGAAGCCCTGGCCAAGAAACTTGGCGCTCACAATTACATCGACACAGGCGCCGCCGCGCCAGGCGCCGCCTTGCAAACCCTGGGCGGTGCGCGCGTGATTCTCGCCACTGCGCCCGATTCGAAGGCGATCTCGTCCTTGGTCGATGGACTGGCGCCGGACGGAAAGATGGTAATCGTCGGAGCTGCCGCGGAGCCTCTCACCATTACGCCGCTGCAACTCATGTTTGCCCGCCGAACCATCGTGGGATGGCCCTCTGGTTCTGCGATCGATTCCGAGGACACGTTGCAGTTCAGCTCGCTGACCGGCGTCCGCCCCATGATCGAACGCTACCCGCTGGAAAAGGCCGCAGAAGCCTACGATCAAATGATCAACGGACGAGCCCGCTTCCGCGTCGTGCTCACCATGGGCAAATAGTCGCAAGGTTACGTGGTCGTGGGTTTACAGAAGCGGAGCCCCATTTCCGCGCACTTGGCGAGAAGTGGAGCGAAGCCGCCAGGGATAAACGCGGGTTTATTGTGGAACGCTTTGCTCTCTAGTTGTCCGTGAAAATCCGCGTAAATCGGTGGCCGCTCTTCACCGCGAGAACGCAAGTTCCGGCACTCCAGCCAGCTCCCCAAACTCCTCCTCCGTCAAGCGCAAGGGCCCGGCGAGCATGTTTTCCTCCAAGTGTTCGACTGAAGAAGTTCCCGGAATCGGCAGCATCACCGGGGAACGCTGGAGCAACCACGCGAGCGCGACGCGCATGGGCTTGGCGCCATGCGCGTCCGCGATCCGGTGAACGGTTTCTTTCGCAACTTTGCCCGCCCCCAGGGGGAACCAGGGAATGAACACGATTCCGTTCTGCTGGCAATAATCGACTACGTAGTCCCACTCGCGATCGGCGAAGCTGTAACGATTCTGAACGGAAACAATCGGCACAATCTTGCGGGCGCGCTCGACGTGCTCCCGCGTCACATTGGACAGGCCGATCAGGCGAATCTTCCCCTCGACCTGCAGCTCGGCCAAGGCACCGACTGAAGCCTCAAGAGACACAATCGGATCGGGGATATGGAGTTGGTAAAGATCGATGCGGTCCCGGCGCAGCCTTTTCAGGCTGCCCTCGACCGCCAGGCGCAAATGGCCAGGCGTCGCGTCATGCGCCCATAGGCCCGGTCCGGGACGAATCCAGCCTCCCTTGGTTGCGATCACAAGATCTTTGGGGTAAGGCGACAGCGCTTCCGCAATCAGTTCTTCGCTCACCTCGGGACCGTACGAATCCGCCGTGTCGATGAAATTCACACCCAACTCAACCGCCCGGCGTAAGACGGCGAGCGCTCCTGACCGATCCTTCGGCGGTCCCCAGACTCCCGCTCCGGTCAGACGCATCGCCCCATAACCCAAACGGTGGACGGTCAATTCGCGACCGAGCTCTACCGTTCCCGCCGGCTTCGAGATTGAAATCTTAGTGCGATCACTCACCAGATGTACCTCCGATTAAAATAGCAAGCCAAAAATAGCTGTAAAATCTCAACTGTAATGGATGCGCTTTCCTGACGGCCGGTCACTGTTTTATCGCAATGGCAGGTGACAACGTACAATGTTTAAGGAGCGTGGGTAAAGCAGGCAACTGTCCCAGCCGGCATGGCAGATTACTATGATGACCAAAGTTTGAAGAGAACAGGGACTCAATCCCTCCGTCCTTTGTCTTTCCCCGGAAATCTGCTTAAATCAACTCACAACCCTCCCCTGCGGAAGTCCACGTGATCGATATCCATTGCCACATCCTCCCGCAGGTGGACGACGGTTCCAAGTCATGGGACATGTCCCTGGAGATGTGCCGCATGGCGGCCGACGATGGCATTGAACACATCGTAGCCACGCCTCATGCCAACGAACGCTTTGAATACAATCGGCAGCATCTGGCCAGCAACCTCGAATATCTACGGGTACTGGCGGGCCAGACTCCACAGCTGATCCTGGGCTGCGATTTTCATCTTTCTTACGATAACCTGCGGGAAGTTCTGGTTTCGCCAGGACGCTTCACCATCGAAGATACCCACTACCTGCTGGTGGAGTTGAGCAACTACAGCATCCCCACGCAAATCAACGACTACTTCAGCAAGATGGCGGACGTCGGCATCATTCCGGTGATCACTCATCCCGAGCGCAATCCCATTCTGCAGGAGACGCAGCAGCGGGTTCTGCAGTGGGTGGATCAAGGTTGCGTCGTGCAGGTCACCGCCTCGGCAGTGACCGGGGGTTGGGGACAAAAAGTTGCTCGCGCCGCCGAGTGGCTGCTGGAACGAGACGCCGTGCACGTACTGGCTTCGGACGCTCATGACACCAAGCACCGCGTACCAGCACTCTCCGCAGCCAGAGAAAAAGTGGCCAAACTGTGCGGCCACGAAGTCGCCCAAGCGCTGGTAGACGACAATCCCCGCGCCGTTATCAGCGACAAACCTCTGCCCTACTTTCCGAATCCAGTGATGAAAGGGAAGCAGTAATCGTCCGTCTTCCGTCGTGAGCGCAGGGTGGCTCGGCCTGTCGTGGACAAGCCAAGGGCTAACCACCAACGGCTAGCGACCAAGTCCTGACGACCGAGGACTGACGACCGAAGACTGGAGACTGATTCTACTTCTGAGGTGGGCTCACCCCTGCCGGGGTCTGATTCAGCAAGGGCGACGCGTGAGGTGGATCGGGCCGCGATGTCATCGCGCTTTCGGGGTTCAACAGATGTTCGTGGTCCGGCCCCAATCCCAGCTTGATCAGCGCCCGGGAGTCAGGAACCGTCTTGCTCTGCCAACCGTTATCCGCCTGGAAGCGTTCCATCGCATTCTGCGAGTTGGGGTCCCAAACCCCGGAGGCGGCGCCGTCCAGATAATGTTCACGAATCAGCGCTTCCTGAATTTCGCGGGAGCGCGCCGGATCGATCTTCTGCTGCCCACGCTGGCGCGAACTCTTGCGCAATTTTTGGCTCTTGCGCGAAGTCGAGTGGAAATTTGAAGGAGAGGCCACAGCTTGCAACCTGGCCTTCGACTGGTCCCGATTCGCGCCCGCTGCTTTGTAGCTGGCTTGGGCCGAAGCCAGCCCGCACACCAAAAGCATGGCGCTGCCAGCGCCTACCAACCTCACCGGAATGGAACCACCAAATCGCAAAGTCACGACCCGCCAGAGCAATTCTTGATCGAGCAGGCAGGGTAAACCATCCCAGACAGCAGCACCAGCTTCTTTTAGGCCAGCCCCTTTTGGGTAGCCCCAGGGTTGGGCAGCCCCAAAGGCTGGTTAGCCCTGGTTACGGAAGCGTGCCGGCCAGGAAGATCGTGCCGCCCTGGCGCCCGGCGCCCCGCTGGCGGACCAGGAAAACCACGTCCTGGCCACTCTTTAGGGTGCTCGAAACCCGGTTGAACTGCTCTTCGCTGTCCACCGTCAATTTGTTGATTTCGAGGATGATATCGCCCCGGGTCAAACCGATATCCTCGCCGAAAGAGCCTGACTTTACCTCCTTCACGATCACGCCTTTGTTGGCGGGCACGTCCAGGCGATCGGCGTAGTCCTGGGTGAGAGAGCCCACCGTCAGGCCGAGCTTGCTTTCCTTAGGCCCGGTTTCGACGCCGCCTTCGTCGTCGTCGCCCAAGCGCGCGGCAAACAGCTTGGCCCGGTCGGCCACGGTCGCCGTCGCTTCCTGCTTCTTGCTATTGCGTATGAACCCCACCGCGACTTTCGAGCCCGGCTTGCGGCCAGCGATATCAGCCACCAGATCATCGCCGTTCTTTACCGGCTTGCCGTCAACCGCGACGATGGTGTCGCCCACTTTCAATCCCGCCTGTTCCGCAGGACTGCCGGGGGTTACATCTGAGATGGTGACTCCGGAGCCGCCTCCGTAGACCCGCGCAATAGCGGGATTTTCCTGCGCGCTGAACATGATTCCGATGGAACCACGCGCGACTCGGTGTTCGGGACCGATTAGCTGGTTGTAAACTTGCACTACGGTATTCGAGGGCAGGGCAAATCCCACGCCGGCATAGGCGTTGGTATCGGTAAGAATCGCGGTATTGATGCCAATCACTTCGCCCGCCATGTTCACCAGCGGTCCGCCCGAATTGCCGGGATTGATGGCGGCATCGGTCTGGATAAACGACTGGAACTGACGCTGGGGCACAATGTTGCGTCCCTTGGCGGAGACAATTCCGGCGGTCACGGTTTCCTGCAGGCCAAATGGACTACCCACCGCCAATACCCAATCCCCCACCTGCATGCTCTCGGAGTTGCCCAACTTGGCCGTGGGCAGCGTTTTGTCGCTCTCAATCTTAATCACGGCCAGATCGGTTTCCTGATCCGAGCCGATTACCTTGGCGTCATGCAGCATTCCCGGCGGATCATCCTGCAGCTTCACCCGAATCCGGTCTGCCTTGTCCACCACGTGGCGGTTGGTGACAATGTAACCCTTGGGATCCACGATCACGCCGGAACCCAGGGAGCGCTCGCGAATCGAGCCAGTGCCGCCGCCCTGTCCTCCCTGGCCACCCTGTCCACCGAAAAAGCGGTCAAAGAAGTCGTCGAACGGGTTCACGTCATCGTCATTCGGACTGCCACGTCGCCGCTTGGGCGTCTTGATGGTGGATTCGGTGTTGATGTTGACCACGCTCGGCTCGAGTTGCTTCGAAATCTGGGAGAACTGGTTCGACAGAACCTGCGGCGAGGGCACACTCAACATGGCGGCATCGGAGGAGGCTGCTTTCTTGTCCTGTCCCTTCACCCCGTAGGAAATAACTGTGCCGATCAAAATACCGACGGTCAAGGTAAGCAAAATCGAAAGGGCGTACGCGGGACGGTTCGCCTTCAACTGTGCCCAAAAAGCGCTTGCGCGCTGATTCATAATGACTTCCTCCGAGATGAGTGCGACCCTACTAATTATACCTTCCCGCCAACGCCAGACACCAACCCCCGGCGCGCGGGACGCAGCACCCCGCAGGGTTAGACGCTAGTTTCAAGAAAAGTGTTGCGGCAAAGACCACGTAGGCCTGGACGCCGCCGTCCGGGCGGCGAGCGCAAGCTTGCTAGAAGTGAACGCGGGCCGCATGGAGGAGGTCAGGGCGGAGCTGTTCTACACCCGGAACTTACCTTCCGGATCAATCGTCTGCCCCTTACCCGTTCAAAACTTCGGTAACTTTCACCCAAGTTTTCCCGGTCTAGAATCTCTTCAGTGACAAGAGAGCGCGCATGAACCAAGCAACCCCAATCGTTGGCCAGAGCAAGCCCGCCGCAGCTCCGATCCAGAGATGGCAGATCGAGGGCCGCGAGTGGTGGCTGTGGGGACTGGCCGTACTCGTAACTCTGGTTCTGACTTTCGGCATTGTCTCGCTAACCTTCTTCCAGTTGCACCCGCAAGCCGAGGGCAGTTATTGGACTGATCTCAAGGAATGGGTCCGGGGACTGGCTTGCGTCGTCCTGCTATTCGACATTTACACGCTTTATCAGCATTTGCAACTGCAGCGAATCCGGCGGCAGCTGGCGGAGCGAGACCAGCTCTTTCAGCTCATTACTGAAAATGCGGCTGACATGATCGCGGTCGTGGATGGCGCCGGCCAAAGAATCTACAACAGTCCCGCCTATGAGCACGTCCTCGGGTATTCGGCAGAAGAATTGAAAACCACTTCATCCATTGAACAAGTTCATCCCGACGATCGCGCGCGAGTACTGGAGGCTGGCCGCAAGGCCCGTTCTACCGGCCAGGGGCAGCGGCTGGAATACCGGATACAGCATAAGGACGGTTCCTGGCGCATCCTCGAATCGACCGCCAACGTTGTCCCAAACCGGAAAGGCGAAACTGAAAAGCTGGTGATCGTCAACCGCGACATCAGCGAGCGCAAACGGGCAGAAGACATGCTGGCCCATAGCTCCTTCCACGACGGGCTCACCAATCTTCCCAACCGCGCCCTATTCCTCGACCGTTTACAGCGTGCCTTCGCGCTCTCCAAACGGCACCAGGATTACAAATTCGCCGTCCTATTCATTGACATCGACGAATTCAAGGTTTTTAACGACAGCCTGGGGCACACTGTCGGAGATGAAGTACTGGTTCAAGTCGGCAAAAGGCTAACCGCCTCGCTCCGGGAAGTGGATACGATTTCACGCCCCCAGCTGAACGAATCCCCCCGAGACGACACCTTGGCCAGGATCGGTGGCGATGAATACACCGTGCTACTGGAAGACATCCGCAACGCGAGCGATGGCATCCGCGTGGCGGAACGGCTCCAGGGCAGATTGGCTGCTCCCTTCTCGGTGCACGGATACGAGATCGTAGTCACCGCCAGCGTCGGAATCGCTTTGAGCACCGCCGCGTGCGCCCACGCGGAAGATCTGCTGCGGGATGCCAACATTGCCATGTATCGTGCCAAGCAAACCGGCAAGGCTCGCTGTGAAGTTTTTGATACCGCCATGCACGCAGGCGCAGTCCGACGTTTGGAGTTGGAGACGGAGCTTCGCAAGGCTTTGGAACTGGGGGAATTCAGAACCCACTACCAGCCGATTATTTCCCTGAAGACCGGCAGAATCACCGGTTTCGAAGCCCTGACCAGATGGCAGCACGGAGATCGTCTGCTCGCACCAGCCGAGTTTATCGCGGTAGCCGACGAGACCGGCCTGATTATTCCGATGAACCGGTTGCTGCTGCGTGAAGCCTGCGAACAGGTGACATCGTGGCACGCTCAATTTCCGGCCGAGCCAGCGCTTACCATGAGCGTGAACATTACCTCCAAGGAGTTCGCGCATCCCAACCTGGCGAAAGGAATCGGAGAGACCCTCAAGCAAACAGGACTCGATCCCAAAAATTTACAGTTAGAGATTACGGAAACCATCGCCATGGGAGATCCGGAAAGGGCGGCTTCTGTACTTTCCGAACTCAAGGCCCTGGGGGTTCGCCTGAGCGTAGATGATTTCGGCACCGGGTATTCGTCGCTCAGCCGCTTGCAGCAGTTCCCGGTGGACTCCTTGAAAATCGATCGTGCTTTCATCTCCCGCATGGATAGTGACGCGGAAAGCCACAAAATTGTCCGCATCATCATCATGCTGGCCCAGAACTTGGGACTGGTCACGGTGGCAGAAGGCACAGAAACGGAAGAGCAGGTCAACCAGCTCAAAGAGCTCGATTGCGGATTTGCGCAAGGATACTACTTCTCCAAACCAGCCGATCACCAGGCCATCTCTGACCTGTTGTTGAAAGTGAACAAGTCCCGCCAGATTGCCAAGCCAGCTCTGACCCATAAAGCTTCAGCCGGCGTCTGAACCGCCCGAATTGGAGTTAGGGAGGGCGAGTGGCTTACCTTAATTCAATTACTCTCGAGGGCGCCCGTTCAAGCTTCCGCTTGGGCGGGGTTTTGTTGCGCCGCACGCAGCTTCACCGTCGCCGAAATGGCGCCGCCCACGCCGGGGTGGTGGCCCCGGTGAAAAGGCACTCTGTCGCAGGAGCACCGGGGCACGTGGAAGCGCATCTGCGCATCTAACCGCGTCGTGCTCGATGATGATGCCAATTGCGCCGAGCAGGTACCACTGACCTCGTCGGTT
>WNFP01003873.1_pt1 | contig 12039 bp, 9 predicted proteins | sample 5400201 | NCBI WGS metagenome assembly WNFP01 (sample SAMN13153355, study PRJNA577476) | soil metagenome | isolation source: 115 cm saprolite under Madrone tree | place: USA:California | collected 2016-06-14
GGTGACCGTGCAGGTGTTCCCCGACGTCGAGTCGCAGCCGCTCCAGCCGGTGAAGGTGGAGAGGAGCGCCGGCGACGCGGTGAGCGTCACCACCGTGCCGTAGTTGAACCGCACCGAGCAGTTCGACCCGCAGTTGATCTGGTTCGAGCTGCCGGGGCTGGAGGTGGAGGTGACGGTCCCGTTGCCGAGGAGCAGATGGGACTTGGTGACCGTGAGCGGGAACGTCTGCAGCGTGAAGGCGGCGTTGATGGTCTCGTTGCCGTTGACCGTGACGGTGCACGTCGAGCCGGACACGGTGTCGCAACCGGTCCAGCCGGTGAAATCCGATCCCGTGGCGGGAGTCGCCGTCAGCGTGAGGACCGTGCCGATCTCGTAGTTGTTGTTGCAGACCTGTCCGCATCCGATCTCGTGGTCGGACACGAGGGGGTTGAAGGGACTGGACGTCGAGTTCACGTTGCCGCTGCCGTTCCCCGAGCTGGTGACTGACACGTTTGCGAAGACGGTGAATTTGCCGCTGCTCGCCGTTCCCAACGGCGTGGTGACGCTGATCGGTCCGCTGGTGGCGCCCGCCGGCACCGTTGCCTGGATCTGCCGGGCGGAAATGACCGTGAAGCTCGCGCTCACCCCGTTGAAGGTCACGGCGGTCGCCCCGATCAGGTCGTTGCCGTTGACGGTCACGCTGGTGCCGGCGTTTCCGACCTGCGGCGAGAAGTTCGCGATCCCCGGGGGACCCGCGACGGTGAACACTCCCGTGCTCTGCGCCGTGCCGCCCGAGGTAGTGACACTGAGGTGTCCGCTCGTCGCGCCCGCCGGCACCGCCGTCTGGATGGACGTGTCGGAAGCGACGGTGAAGCTCGCGCTGGCTCCGTTGAATGCCACCGCGGTAGCCCCGATCAGGTTCGTTCCGGTGATGGTCACCGCCGTCCCTGGCGGACCGCTGGTCGGAGTGAAGCTGGCGATCGCCGGCGGCTTCAGCACCGCGAAGTTGCTGGCGCTGGTCGCCGTGCCGCTGGGCGTCGTGACGCTCAACGGCCCGGTATCCGCGCCCGCCGGCACCGTCGCCTGGATCGAGGTGTCGGACGAGACGGTGAACGTCGCGCCCACGCCGTTGAAGGCCACCGCCGTCGCGCCGCTGAGGCTCGCGCCGCTGATCGTCACGCTGGTGCCTGCGGGCCCGCTGGTGGGCGTGAACCCGGTGATCGAAGGTGCGGGGATCACCGTGAACGGAGACGCGCTGGTCGCCGTTCCGCCCGGCGTGGTCACGGCGATCGGCCCCGTCGTGGCACCTGCCGGCGCCGTCGCCTGGATCGCCGTATCAGACGTGACGCTGAAGGTCGCGCTCACTCCGTTGAAGGTGACGCTCGTGGCGCCGGTCAGGTTCGTGCCGCTCACGGCCACGCTGGCGCCCACGGGGCCGCTGGTGGGAGTGAAGCCGGCAATCGTCGGGGCCGGCGCCGGCGGGGCCACGTCTCCGCCTTCCCACCCGGTGAAGGTGAATGCCGGCGTCAGCGCCTCGATTCCGACGTCACCGGTCGGATAGGAGCCGTCGGTGGTGAACGTGAACTGGGAAACGCCGTTCCTGAAGACCTCGAGCGTGTTGCCGTCGGCCGCCAGCCGCCACTTGTCGCCGGTGAGGAGCGCCGCCGGCGTGAACGTGCGGACAGGCGTGAAGCTGCCGTCGGGGCTGACCTTGTAGATGCCGGAGAAGGACGGGTTGTCGGCCCAGAGGAACAGCAGCCATCCAGTCTGGCCCGTGTTGTTGCGGTCGATGCGCACCATCGGGCCGCCGCCGCCGGTTCCCACGGTCCCCAGCGTCACTTCCGAGTACTGCTTCTGTGAAGGCGCGATGCTCCACACGCCCGAAAGATTGTGTCCCCCGTCCTTGCCGATGACGAAACCGCCCGCCTTCCTGAATCCCTGATAGCCGGGCAAGGGGAACCAGCGGTCCCCTTCGTCGAGCGGATCCTCGACGCCGGCGAAGTTCGAGGAGGCCCGCGTGCCGGAGGAACTGGGAGCGGGACCGGTCGACCACGAAGCGATGGTGGCGTCCGTGAGCGTGGGATTCGGGACGAACGCCAGGATGCCGGTCGTGCCGCCGTCGTACCGCAGCGCGTCCCTCCCAGTGTTGTAGATGAACTCGCGGACGCCGTTCTTGATCCCGTAGAGCACCGGCCCGCGGGCGACCAACCGGATGCGGTCTCCGTCCGCGAGCGGGGAATGCGGCGCCAGCGATGCCGCGCTGTAGCTGGTTCCGTCCGCGGCGATCCGATAAAGGAAGTTGTTCTGCCCGTTCGCCAGGCTTCCCCAATACAGGTAGAGGCTGTCCACCTGCGAACCCGAGGTCTGGATCCGGACGGTCGCGCCGACGTAAGCGAACTGGTTGCCGATGTGCCCGACGACGATCTCCGAGTAATGGTCGGTCGGAATGGGCGCGGTGGTGCGAGACACGGCATGGTTGTTGTGCGTCCCGTCGAATCGGTCCATGAAGGCGGCGTTGTTCTTCTGGAATTGGGTGTGTTCGGGGGCCATCGAGAACATCGGCACCCAGGAACCGTTTTCAGACAGCGGGTTCTCCACCCCGGAGAAGTTGGAGGAGGCGATGGGGGCTTGGGCGAGGGCAGTCAGGGGGAAAAGCGCGAGGATGAGCGCGAGCTTCTTCACGAGACGACTCCTATGTGACGAAGGACCGGGTGCGGGAGGAAGCCGCCCCGACGCGCCAGTGCTGCGGGCGCTCTCGACAGTCCAACGGGGGCCTCCGGGGGGACATCGGGGGAGGCCTGGAATTTGTTGATGGCCGTGTACAAAGAGAAGTGGCGCCTGCTTCGGAGTACGTCTTTTTCGCCGAGTTTGACGCAGACGCCCGAAGTCATTGATGATCTGCGGGAGCGGATCGGATCATCGACAGCGCAAGCGGGGTCCGGGACGGCCATGCTGGCCGTGCGCCGGCCGGCCTTACGGGGTCTGGAACGCGGACGCGTAGCGCATCCGCCAATCGGGTCTTCTCTTGTCGAGCGGCTCCAACCCCCAGTACTTGCAGGGCCAATCCTTCCGGAGCGAGCGGTCCCCGTCGTGGATCGCTTCCAGCAGCGCCGCGACCGGTCTCCATCCGAGGTCGGTCGCGACTTTCGTCCGCACGTCGAGGTCGATGCCGGACACGAACAGGTACCCGCCGGGCGCGACGAGCCGGGCGACTCGCCGCAAGCAGCGTTCAGCATCGGACGGACGCATGTGGCAGAGGAAGCGATTGGCGACCACGAGATCTTGTGGACCCAGCGCATCCTGGAGGGCGGGGTCTGCGCCGTCTCCCACGTGCCATTCGATCCCTTCGGCGATGGGGCGCTTGATCTGGAGGTCCTCGCGGTCTTCGTCGAAGAGCTCCCCGATCTCCTCGTGGGTCATGAAGGCGCAGACCGATTCGCGCACCAGCTCGGAGACGCCGCGGGAATACGTCCCGCGCCGGGCACAGTCCACGGCGCCCGGCGAGATGTCCACCGCATCCAAGGAGAGCTGCGCGCCGATCCGCAGCGACCGCAGCGCCCACCGGATGGAATAGACTTCCGCCCCATTGCTGCAGCCGAGCACGGCCATCTTCACCGGGCGGCTGCGCGCGATCGGCTCCGCCAGGCGGCGGATCAGCTCCAGCTCGGGCCGGTTGCGGAAGAAGAACGTGCCCAGGAACATCTCGCGGCCGGAGTGCCGCCGGACCAGCGAGTGGACGAGGCGGCCGTACGAATCGAGTGGCCGGAGCGCCGCCACATTGGCGGGGAGCTGGCGCCACACCCATTCGTTGAGGCGCAGCACGGCCCCCATCGGCGACTTCCCGAGGATCCGCATCCCAGGCGTCCGCTCGGAGCCTGCGTGGGACGTCATGGCGAACCGCTCCCGCTCCCGAGAAAGCGCGCGATCGCGCCCCTCACTGCGTCGCGCTCGCACGACGGCGCGCGGTGACCGCACCGCCCGTCGAGCACGACCAGCTCGGCGCGCGCGAGCCGGGCAAACTCCGTCGCCGGGGCAGGGTCGACGACGTCGTCGCGCTCGGGGACGATGACGAGCAGCTTGGCGCGCACGGCTGCCACCGCCCGCTCCATGGATCCGCCGAACGGCGCGGAGACGTCCAGCGCCGCCATCGCGCCCGCTTGCCGCTCGAAGTCGAGGTTCCGCTCGCGTCGCGGCATGTGGCGGACCTCCTCGGCCGCGGTGCTCCAGTGCCGCCGGTCCGCGTCGGACGCGCGCGGCGATCCCGCGATCGCCACGCCGGCGCGCACGAATTCCGGGTACGCCGTGATCCAGTGGAACACCTGCATGCCTCCGGCGGAGGTGCCGATCACCGCCTCCAGGCGCGAGACTCCCAGGACCCGGGTGAGCAGCCGGTACTGGGCCTCGACCACGTCGCGCATCGAGAAGCGGGGAAAGGCGTCCGCCGGCTGGGCCGCGCTGTTGGAAGGCGACGAGGCGACGCCGTTCGCGAAGGCGTCCACCGCGACCACGTACCGGCCCTTGGCATCGAGCAGCCGTCCGCTGGCGATCTGCCGCGCCAGGTCCCGGGACGTGCCCATCGCCCAGGGGGTGACGAGGACGGCGTTCGACCGCGTCGCGTCGAGCTCGCCGAACGTCCGGTACCCGATGCGACAGTTGCGCAGGACCTCGCCGTTCTCCAGCGGCAGATCGCCGAGCGCGGCGAACTGCTGCTCGGGCGCGCAGGCGAACAGGACGGCGGCCAGCGCCAGCCACCGCGGCAAGCTCTTCCACGGCGCCCGGCTCATGCCCGCCGCACCTCGGCGGCCAGCGCGGTCAGCCGGGCCTCGCGCGCCAGCATCGCTGGGGGCGGCGCCATCCCCACGGCTTCCAGCATGGTCCGGAGCCGGTGGATCCAGTCGTGGCGCAGCAGGGCGTTCGCCGCGTTGTCCTTGCGGATGCGCTCCTGCCGCCGCGGGTCCGCCTCCAGCTCCTCGATGCGCTCCAGCACGTCGGGCGCGTCGAAGGGCATGCGAACGACGGCGTCGGGCCAGTCGAAGCGCTGGCGGAACTCGTCGATGTCGGGCGGATCTCCGAGGACGACGGCCCCCGCCGCCGCTCCCTCGAAGAACCGCCCGGCGATCTCGTCGCGCCCCCTGGTCACCTCGGGCTCGTTGGCCCGCGCGCGGTTGGCGATGAAGTACCGGCTCCGCTTCAACAGATTGGCAAGCAAGAGGCGATGCTCGGGGCCGCTGCTGACGCGGAAGGTGACCTGCTTCGCCGAGGGCTTGACCGTATCGTAGTAGTAGAAGATGCGTCCCTTCCGCGCCGCCTCGAGCAGCTTCTCGTGCGTCACCGGCGAGCGGCGGCCGATGTTGCAGACGTCGATCGTCCGGGGCGGAGGCGCAGGCCAGGGACAGAAGCGCAGCGCGTCGACCCCCTGCGGCATGTAGCTGCAGGGCCGCCCGATCATCTTCGAAACCGGTTCGAGGACGTGCTGCGCGTTGATGAAGACGTGATCGAACTCGCTGAGCAGCTCCAGCAGGTACCCCGGGAGCATGTGCGCCCAGGCTTCCACGATGTAGCAGACGGCCTTGCGGCACCGCTTCCGCCACTCGGGGATGCAGCTGAGGGCGAAGAGCTGGTGCGGGTGGCTGAAGATCGGCAGGAAGAGGTCGTAGTCCTTGTCGAGCAGCGGCCGCAGCAGCGGTCCGACCAGGGCCCCGGCCATCCCGCGCGAGCCGCTCAGGTATCGCACGAGCTTGTAGGCCTTGCGGGAGATCTCCACCGGCCCGAGCGTCCGCGGGGCGGCCATGTCCGCGTCCATCACCGACGCGATCACGTCCTCGAGCTCGTACTGCGCGCAGTACGCGACCAGGTCCTCCACCCTGCGCAGGGAGAGCAGGAGGACGTTCGAGTCGGGCCGGGAGACCCACTCGACGTTCTGCGTGCGTGGCGCCAAGACGTGACCGAGGAGCATGGGCGACCCTAGAACACCGCCTTGCGGCAGTAGAACGCCTCGGCAACCGACTCGGGAGCGACGCATTCCATGCCGCGGATGCGCGCCACCGAGTGGAACAGGTCCGCCGAGAACCACTGTTTTCCGGCCTGGCTGAGGTAGTGCCGCTGCAGCAGCGAGATCTTCCGCTCCAGCGTGCTCCGCGAGAGCGCGGAGAAGAAGTTGGGGGCTCCGAAGTCGCCGTCGAACTTCGGAATCTCGTACTCGAGGACCAGGTGGTTGCGGAAGGTATTCCAGGTCAGCTCGGAGACGAGCCGGTGGTCCTGGTGCAGATCTCCACGGTAGTGGGTGAAGATCAGGTCGGGAACGAACTCCCGCTTGACCGCTTCGAACTCCTCCTTGATCGAGGCGCCCGCCCAGGGCAGGTAGCCGTCGCGGTAGTCGCGAACGACCACCGTCGTCCGCGGCACGCCGGCGAGGAACTCGGCGGCCGAAGCGCGCGCCTCCGCGGCCCGCTCCGGAGTCGAGGAGAAGACCAGCCAGCGCACCTCCAGCTCGGCCGGCTCGGCGCAGAGCCGCAGGACGGTGCCGCCGCAGCCGATCTCGATGTCGTCCGCATGCGCGCCGAGGAAGAGGATCCGCCGCGGGCCCCGCCCGGGCAGGATGGAGAGGCTCCGCATCAGCGCTGGACCGGGTGCGGCTTCCCGTTTCCGTTCTTCCACACTTCCCAGGGGACCTGGCCCCGCATGTACAGGTCCTCGAGGAGCTGCTTCTCCTTGAACGTATCCATGCAGGCCCAGAAGCCGTCGTAGGGATACGAGAGCAGCTTGCCGGCGGCGGCCAGTCGCTGGAACGGCTCCTGCACCAGCTCTTCGCCCGGCCGGATCCAGTCGAAGATCTCCGGGCGCATGACGAAGAAGCCGCCGTTGATGCGCATGCCCACTTCGCGCACGTGGCGGATGCTGGTCACCTTGCCGCCGTCCTGCACCGAGACGAGATGGAACGTCGCTGGAGGAACCACCCCCACGAACGAGGCGACGGCGTCGTGGCGCTGGAAGTGGTCGAGCATCCCGGTCAGCGGCAGGTCGGAGAGACCGTCGCTGTAGTTGGCGAGGAAGAGCTCCTCGCCGCGCAGGAAGGGCTGCACCGCCTTCAGCCGCATCCCGATGTTGGAGGTGAGGCCGGTGTCGACGAAGGTCATCTTCCAGTCGTGGATGTCGCTCGCCAGCAGGTCGACCTTCTTCCCGCCTTCGCTGATCACGAAGTCGTTGGAGACGGTCTCGTCGTAGTCGAGGAAGTACTTCTTGATGCAGTCGCCTTTGTAGCCGAGGCAGAGGATGAAGTCCTTGTGGCCGTAATGGGCGTAGTAGCGCATCACGTGCCAGAGGATCGGCCGATAGCCCACCGGCACCATCGGCTTGGGGATGGTCTCCGAGTACTCGCGGAGCCTCATCCCCAGACCACCACAGAAGATCACGACCTTCACAGGCGTCCTTTCGTCAGGCCCGCTGCTCGGGCGCCGCGCGGCGATCCGTTGCCGCTGCCATCAAGTGCTCTTCCAGCCAGGTCTCGCCGCGGAAATGCCGGTACTGCTCCGCCCGCAGCCGGTCGGCGATGCGGCCCGCGGGCAACTCGACGTCGTCGTAGGTCAGCGCCTGGTCCTTGGCGATGCTGCGCCGGAGCTTGCATCCTTCCACGAGCCCCTCGGGCAGGTAGCGGCTCGCGCTCATCTCGTCCGCGTTCACCGCCTCGCCGTAGGTCATGTACATGCCGTAATCGTCGAGCACCTCGCCCGCGTTCAAGTCGCGCTTGGCGACGGCGCAGACCTCGACCACCGGTCCACCCAGCGGCGGCGCGAGCTCGTCCTTGAAGAGGACGACGCGGGCGATGGAGTTCGGGGTCTCGAAGTGGACCACATGGTAGGGGGTCCAGAACGCGTAGAGCGGTCCTTCGCCCAGCTTGTACAGGTTGAGGTAGTGGCGCTGCTTCGGGTCGTGGTGCTCGGCGAGCACGAACACCTTCACCATCTTGGGTCCCACCGTGTAGTCGACGACCCCGCCCAGCGACCGCAGCTGGTCGAGGTCGTAGAGCTTCTGGATCTCCAGCATGGAGCCCTCGTACACGCGGCCCCGCGACATGCCGCGCGAGAGCACCTTGAAGCCGGTCGCGTTGGCGACGATCGACTGCTCGAAGCTGATCTTGGAACCGTCCGCGAACGAGGTGACCATCGCGGGGTTTTGCACCCAGCGCTCGGCCCAGCCCTTCTGCGTGGTCGGGTTGCGGTAAGGGTCCTGCAGCCCTTTGACGTTGCCGATCAGCCGCGGGATCAGGCCCAGGCCCTTGACCCAGCGGAACAGGTTCATCTGCTCGCCCGGCTCGTCGCCGTCACAGCAGGAGAGGATCTGCCCGGCCTTCTTCGCGTAGACGCGAAGGATGGGCCCGATGGTCGCGTCCACCTCCGCGTTCATCAGCACCACGGGCTTCTGGTGCCGGAACGCCTCGAGGATCACGTGCGCGCCGAACTCGACCGACCCGGTGACGTCGACCACCACGTCGATCGCGGGCGAGCGGCAGATCAGGAACGGATCCTCGGCGACGACCGGGACGCCGCGGCGCACCGCCTCGTCCAAATCCGCCTGCGACGCCGTCGACGCGACCTTCTCGTGTCCCGCGTACCGGTACACGCCGGCGGCCCGCTCCGGCTTGCGGCTGAAGATCGCCGCCATCCGCATGCCTGGAACGCTGTTCTCGATCTGGTTGGTCAACCCCTGGCCCATGAACCCGGCCCCGACCATCCCCACCCGGATCGGCTTTCCCTGCTGCTCCCGCGCCTTGAGCGCGTTGTCGACGATGATCATCCTGACGTTCCTTTCAACGTGCCGGCCGCACCTGCATCCGCCGCTTCATCTCGGGCTCGATCTCGTCCAGGGTCTTCCAGGCGCCGTCCTTGGCCGAGACTTCGCCGACGGGGAGCGGCCAGGACAGGCCGAGCCGGCGGTCGTCGAAGCGGAGCCCGCCCTCGGTCTCCGGCGTGTAGAACTCCCCCACCTGGTAGCTGGTCTCGGTGTCCTCTTCGAGGACCTGGTATCCGTGCGCGAACCGCTCAGGGACGTAGAGGGCCCTGCGGTTGTCGGCGCTCAGCTCGACCGCGACGTGTTGCAGATACGTGGGGCTCTCCGGCCGCAAGTCGACGATGATGTCGAGGATGGCGCCGCGCGTGGTCCGCACCAGCTTGGTCTCGGCCGCGGGCGGATACTGGAAGTGCATCCCCCGCAGCGTCCCCTTCCGGCGGTTGAAGGCGATGTTGGCCTGGGCGATCACCGGCTTGAGGCCGTGCTCCTCGAACTCGCGCTGGCAGAACACCCGCGCGAAGAAGCCGCGGTTGTCCTCGCGCGGCTCTACGTCTATGGTGAACGCCCCGTGCAACCTGGTCTCCGTGAAGATCATCCCGTCGCTCCGCTCAGGCTGCCTGGACCTTCCTCCGCCAGCGCAGATCCGTTCCCAGGTCGCCGGAGGCGATGAGCCCCTTGATCTGGTCGATGCGCCGGTAGCGAGGACCCTCGAAATCCGTCAGCTTCAGGCCGATGGCCTTGTACGCCTCGTACAGCTGCCGGGCGCCTTTGCGCGCGTCCCACTGCGGCTGGAACCAGGGCAGCACCCGCGCGACCTTGCTGAAGTCCGCGCGGTAGTTGCGCTTGTCCGGCCCGGCGCCCTCGGCGAAGGCGACCTCGCAGCCGGGCACGGTCTCCTTCACGATCTCGGCGATCTCGCGGATGCGGTAGTTCTGATCGTCGCGGCCGATGTTGAACGCCTGCGCCCGCACCACCTCGGGGGGCGCCGAGAGGACGGCAAGGAACGCGCGGGAGATGTCCTCGATGTGGACGATCGGCCGCCAGGGCGTCCCGTCGCTCTTCAGCATCACCTTGCCCGAGGTGAACGCCCAGGCGACCAGGTTGTTGAGCACGATGTCGAATCGCAGCCGGGGCGAGACGCCATAAGCGGTCGCGCAACGCAGGAACGTCGGAGTGAAGGAGTGGTCGGCGAGCAGCGAGATGTCGCGCTCCGCCAGCACCTTCGACTCGCCGTATGCCGTGACCGGGTTCAGCTCCGAGTCCTCGTTCATCCGAGCGTCGCCCGCGGCGCCGTAGTTGCTGCACGAGGAGGCGAGCACGAACCGCCGGACGCCCGCTTCCTTCGCCAGCGCCGCCAGACGCACGGAGGCCAGATGGTTGAGCTCGTACGTGAGACGCGGATCCAGATCGCCCAGGGGGTCGTTGGAGAGCGCCGCGAGATGGACGACGGCGTCCAGGCCGGCGAGATCGCGCGCCTCGATCTCCCGGACGTCCTTGACGGTGGTGGCGATCGACTCCGACCAATCGCCGAAGGTGGACCTGCGGTAGAAGTCCGCGTCGACACCGGCCACCTCGTGGCCGGCCGCGACCATCATCGGCGCCATGACGGTGCCGATGTAGCCCCTGCTCCCAGTGATCAGGATTTTCATTCAAGCCGCCTTACCGCCAAACTACCGCGGAGGTGGAAGGTTCCCGGAACCGCGACGGTCAAACTAGGCATGTACGTTGAATCGCGCACGTTTGCTCCCCAGGATCGCGACAACCTTCTGTCGGCAAATTGATGATATCTCCGACCTGGGTACCGCCGCCGCGCCGCTTCGTGTCAATTTCTGCCAGCAATGAACCTTGAGAGCAAGCGTGCCTGCTTGGGTCTGGCCGTAGCCGCTCTTCTCGGCTGCGCGTCGTTGGGCGAGTACGTCTGGGCCGAGTCGCTGCCCGACACCGCCGAAAAGGGTCCGGCCGAATACAGGCTGGCGCCCGGCGACGTGATCTTCGTCCGGGTCTTCAACCAGGATGGGGCCTCCGGACGGACGCGGATCCGCCCCGACGGGCAGGCGACGATCCCGCTGGTGAACGACGTGCCGGCGGCAGGGCGGACTCCGCAGGAGCTGTCGAAGATGCTGCAGGAGCGCTTCCGCGACTTCCTCCAGGCGCCGGTGGTGACCGTGTTCCTGGAGGAGCTCGGACCGGCGCAGCTCTCCGTGCTGGGAGAGGTGGCGCGACCAGGCGTGTATCCCCTCGAGCGCGGGCAGGGCGTGCTGCGCGCGGTGGCCGCTGCCGGCGGATTCACCGAATTCGCGCACAAAGACCAGATCTTCCTCGTCCGCGCCGGGACCACGGGCCGCATCCGGTTCACGCTCGAGCAACTCTCGAAACCCGGGAGCCGGAGCTCCCGGTTCCGGCTGCAGAGCGACGACGTGGTGATCGTGCAGTGAGGCGCGCCCCGTGATGCCGTTCGCCATGCTCGCGGCGGTCGCCGCGGGATTCGTCGCCGACGGAACCGTTCGCGCCGAGGGGCGCGGAGGCTCCAGCGTGGGAGGACAGGATCCGAACGCGGCGGGGATTCTCGTCGATCTTCTCGGCCGCGCGTCGGGCCCGGACGGCGTCCTGCGGGTGGGCTTGTCCCCTTCGGCCGTGCGGGCGCAGGGCAACCAGCTCTTCGTGCGAGGATTCGCCGAAGGCGAGCTGCGGCTGCGCGAGAGTGCCCACCTCCGACTGCGGCAAGCGCTCGGATACGGGTCCCTGGATCTGTCGCCCGTCGCGACGGTATCGGGACCGGGACCGGTCCGGACCCCTGCCGGCACGGCATTCGCCACCGTCCAGGAGTCGACCACTTCACTCGAAGCTGACGCGGCGACTTCCCGTCGCCTCCGCTGGACCGGCTCCGCGGCGTGGGTCGTCGCCGGAGGAGCGGACGCCGACGCGCGCACCACGTTCCCGCTGCGGCGCGGACCTCTCCTGCGCGGATCGGCCGAGTGGGCCGCCACGCAGACCGATCTGCTGCGGTTCACCGTGGAGGGATTCGACTATCGCTATTCGAACGACCAGCGCTCCAGCGTGGTCAGCCTTGCCGGAGGGTGGCAAACGCGGTTCGAACGGGGCACGGAGCTGGCGCTGTCGCTCGGCCCCGCGATCGGCCGCACCCGCAGGCTCGACAGGAGCGAAGAGACGCTTTTATATGCGGTCGGCACGCTGGATCTGCGCTCCGCGCCGGCACGCGACGTGTCGGCCGTGGTGGGCGGCGGCATCGAGCCGCTGGGTGATTCGCTCACG
>WNFP01006948.1_pt1 | contig 12038 bp, 9 predicted proteins | sample 5400201 | NCBI WGS metagenome assembly WNFP01 (sample SAMN13153355, study PRJNA577476) | soil metagenome | isolation source: 115 cm saprolite under Madrone tree | place: USA:California | collected 2016-06-14
GATTTGGGATTCGTCGCGGGAGGCTTTTTTGGCGATGCGGGCGCGGAGGACTTCGGGCTTGGCTTGGAGGTATACGACTAGATCAGGGGCAGGGATGCCGGCGGTGAGGGAATCGTAGTAGCGGTCGTAGAGTTTGAGCTCTTCGTCGTCGAGATTGAGGTTGGCGAAGATGCGGTCTTTTTCGAGAAGGAAATCGGAAAGGACGGGGCCGGGAGCTTCGACGGCTAGCGCTTCACGGATGCGTTTTTGGCGTTCCATGAGGAAGTACATTTGGGCGCGGAAGGCGGCGCCGGCTTTTTCTTTGTAGAAATCGGCGAGGAAGGGATTGTCTTCGCAGTCGTAGATGCGGCGGGCGTGGAGACGCTCGGCTAGGATTTTGGCGAGGGTGGTTTTGCCGACGCGGAGAGGGCCTTCGATGACGATGAAGCGGGGGGATTGCGGGCCCCGCTCTGGTTGAGGAGCGCGCTTGGCTGCGGTGGAGTCGTTGGCCGCCATCGCTTAGTGGGACCTCAGGTGAAACCCCTCCAGCACTTCTAAAGCAAGCCCGGCGGAGCCGGGTTCCATGGACGGGATTATAGCAGAGTCGTTCTCACCTTTAGCGACAAGACGCGGCGTCTCGTGCGCGGGAAGCGAGCGGATGGTAGAAAGCGGTAGCGAGGCTCCCGCACTCCAAATGCAAGCGAAGGGCGGTACCGGGGTGCCGGAAAAGCGAAAACTTGTTCATGTTGACGGGCTAGTACGTGAGTTTCGAAAGCGGCAAACGGAGGTGCTAGAGGAGGGTACTAATAAGAATGTGACCGATGGGCCAGTGCGGACTGCCCTTTAGGACAGTATATTTTCGGTAGTTGAGAGTGGGGACCGAAGTGCACGGCTTTCAACTACTGAGGTGACAAATGCTGCTCGCAACGATCCTTTTGCTCTCTCCCTTTCCGCAAAGTGGAGATGCAATAAAGGCAGTCACAGAGCGCCCCGCAAGCGTTTCCGTGGATGCGGCCAAAGATTCCTCCTTCTCAAAGGCGCTGCCTTCGGTGCCAGATCCCAAGATTAAGACGGACGCGGAAGTTGCGGCGGACTCGAATGCTGCGGGTGTAACGCCAGGTCCGGCGGCGGAACCGATCCAGCCGGGGAGCACACCCCTGTCCTTTAGGCCAGGTAAGCCGGCTTTTAACCGCGAGGACGTTTCGGAGCGGCAGAAGAAGGTTTGGTATGCGCTGACGTTTGCCTCGTCGGGCGCGGCGGCGTTTGACGCGTGGTCGACGCGGCGCGCAATTTCGGGCGGGTATGGCACGGAATCCAATCCGATGCTGGCGCCGTTTTCGCATTCTGGAGCACTGTACGCGGCGACGCAAGTCAGCCCGCTGGTGATGGATTACATTGGGCGGAAGATGATGACGAGCCAATATCCCTTGCTGCGCAAGATGTGGTGGCTGCCGCAGTCGGCGGGGACGGGAATGTCGTTGTTCGCGGGGGTGCACAACGTAGGCGTGGTGCCGTCGCACTGACGCACTTCAGCTACAGAGAAAATCAAAAGCGACCCGGTGAACGATTTCACCGGGACGCTTTTATTTTGTGCGGAGGTGGCGTGCGCTGGCCTGATGCGCACGAGTTTCCGCTGGTTATTTGCTGACGACTACGATGCCGAACGAGCCAGGCTTCATTTTGCCGCGGCGCTCTCCGGCGGCTGGGGCATCGAACTCCGCGTACGGGAGATAAATGTTGTGGGTTTTCAGGTCGAGGCCCATGGTGCGGGCGCTGCGCTTAGTGGGGACGTTTTCGACGACAGTATACTTGTCGGGGGAATCTTCATGGATGACGGTGAGATTGCCGTCGCCGCAGGAAGCGAACGCGTAGCCTGTAGCGGGATCGAAGCCGGCGGCATCGGGGCCGTCGCAGATGGCGGGCGACGCGACGACTTTGCCGGTGTCGGCGTTCACGACGGCCATGACTTTTTCATCGCACACGGCGAAGAGGCGGCGATTTTTGAGGTCCATGGCGAGGCCCGAAGGGGACTTGCACGGTGCTAGAGGCCAACGGTGTGTTTCGGTGATTTTCTGGGCGTCGAATTGGACGAGCTCGTTTTTGTCTTCGATGTTGACGAAGATGCTGCCTTTGCCGTCGGCGACCGCGAATTCGGGTTTGCCGCCGAGGGCGAGAGTTCCAGCTACGGAGCCGTCGGCGCCGTTGATGGCGGTAGTGTTTTGGCCGCGCCCGTTGAGAGTGAAGACGCGCTTGGTGGAGGCGTCGTAGACGATGGCGTCTGGATTGGCGTCAGTCTTGACCGTGCTGAGAGTTTTTAGAGATTTGATGTCGAAAATGACGGCGGTGTTCGCGCGGCCTGCGCTGACGAAACCGCGGGCGAGATCTGGTGCGAGCGCGATGCCGTGAACGCCTTGCGTGTCGGGGACGTCGCCTTCGACGGCGTAGGTGTCGGCGTTCATGACGACTACGTGGGAGCCGTGAGAGATGTACACGCGACGGGCGTCGGAGTCGACGGTGAGATAGTCCCAGCCTTCGTCGCCGGGGATTGGGACTGTTTTTATTACGTGATAGCCGGAAGGACCGAGCGCTGGTGCTGCAGCGCGCGACATTAGGCCGGCGCAAAGGATTACCGCGACGGAGAGGGGACCGAGGACGGCTAGTGCTGCAAAACTTTTACGCATGAAAATTTCTCTCCTAGAATTGCTTACCTTATTTGAGATTGGGGCGGAACTATCTATACAGGGCACAACCTAAACCCAAGATAAACGACACGCAGGCGCAATCGGCGGCTGCACGCCGACCAGGATCGCGTTAGTTGGTGGCTTTGTGTTGTTGGAACCAGCCGGCGACGTAGAGCATTTTGGCGATGTGATGGCTGGGGCGGCGGCCGATGCCGTGTGGTTCCTCGGGGACGCGGACCAGGACGGCGTCGATATTGAGGAGCTTGAGGGCCGCATAGAATTGTTCGGCTTCAGAGATGGGCGTGCGGTAGTCGGCTTCGCCGGTCATGAGGAGAGTCGGCGTTTTGATTTTAGAAACGAGATTGCTGAGCGAGCGCTGCATGTACTGGTCGGTGTTTTCCCAGGGATTGCCCGGGAACCAGTATATGACGGCGTCGACGCCGCTGTTGAGGTCGGCGAAATCGTCGCCGGGATAGGCGTGGTGGATGAGGTTGGCGAACTCTTCGCCGTAGCTGGTGCTGCCGCGCGGGTTGGTGTAGAGAACCACGTAACCCATCGAGGCCCAGACTTGCTTTTCAAAATCGAAGCGGTCGCCGTAATCGCCAAAAGGGCCGCCGTGAATTTCCAGGATCAGAGGATATTTTTTGGAGGGATCAAAATCGGGAGGTTGCACGATCCAACCCTGGATCTTGCGCCGGTCTTTTGCGGATTCGTACGTGATCTCCTCGACGTGGCCAGGCTTTTTCTGCTCGAGCAATTCCTGATTGAGCGAGGTGAGCACCTTCATCGCGCCCCTGTCGTTAATTGCGACGTCGCCGGGGATGTCGGTGCGGCCATAGGTAAAGGCGATGGGGCCGGCATGAGAGACGGAAAAAGAGCCGCCACCATAAGCGCTGGTAGAGGCCGCGACGTGATCGGCAATTTTCTTGGGAGTGCCGCCGTCGGGGGAGAGAAAGCCGATCTTTGTGTCACCGTAATCGTTGTATTGGAAATAGACGCCGCTGTTATCAGGCGCCCATTGGGGACTCTGGATGTCGCGGTCGAGCTTGTCGGAGATCGCATGGGAAGCTGTGCCGTCGCGCTTCATTAGATAGAGCTTGGTGGTTTGGTGGCCCTGGTAGCGGTCGTCAAAACCGGTGTAAGCGATCCATTTTCCGTCGGGAGAGACTGCCGGATTGTTATCGGGACCCTTGCGATTGGTGAGGGCGCGGAGCGCGCCGTCGGCGACGCTGAATTCATACATTTCCGTGTCGAAGACTTCGTGGTCGGATTCAGGGTGGCGATTGGCGGAGATGAGGAGAAATTTCCCGTCGGGCGTCCAGGTGGCGCGGTTGGGGCCGAATTCGTTGCCGCCGTTCGGGAAGTTGCCGTTGCTGATTTGGCGCGGGGCGCCGCCTTCCGCGGAAACGACAAAAATCTGCACGAAGCCGGGCTTCAAATAGCCAGTGCCGTTGAAGCGATAGACGAGGCGATCATACATAGTGGCAGGTTCGGCCCACTTGGCTCCCGCGGGCGGCGTCGGCAGATCGGCAAGGTGAGGACCTTTGCCCAGAACAAGTGAGGAGAAGGAGAGCAGTTTTCCGTCGGGCGACCATTCGATGGCGTCGGGAGATTGATCGAGATTGGTGATGCGCGCGGTTTGTCCTGAATCCATCCAGCGAACATAGATTTGTTGCTTGCCATCGGTGTCGGAAAGATAGGCCAGGCGCACGCCATCGGGCGACCAGCGCGGTGAGGCGTCATTGTGATTGCCAGTGGTGAGCGGGCGATGGTCGGTGCCGTCGGAATTGACGGTCCAGAGATTGGAGTAGCGGCGGTCGGTCATGGGATCGGCGAAGCGGCGCACGTAGACGATTTTTTTTCCGTCGGGCGAAATGGGGGGATCGCGGGGGAGCGGGATTTGAAATGCGTCCATCACCGTAAGTTTGTGCGACGATTCTTGCGCTCGGAGCGCGCTGGGATGCACCGAAAATAGAGTCGCCGCGGCGGCAATGGCAGACACGTATAGCCTGAATCTCATGCGTGGGAACCTCCTCGCTGCGGGGAGTAAACAATGAGCGGGAAATTGTGTCAAGCCGGGCGGCAGTTCAGGAGAGTAAGAAGCAATTCTCTTTCAAGTAAAAAGGACTGAGGCGTTTTACGGCGAGCGATGGGCGGGAAGCTGCCAAGTCTTGACGCGTAGGGTGGTGGAGCGCATAATTTTGCCGGAGATAGTTCAGGTCCCCGCCCTCAATCTCCCTGCCACTATTCCTAATCTGGTCATGGAGAATCGTCATGCGTACTTTGCTGGTTTCAATTACCCGCGTGCGGTGTTTTCAGACGGCCATTTTGATCGTTTCGCTGGCAAGCGCTGTCGCCTTGATGGTGACTTGCAGCGGGACCACGACTCCCATTCAAATGAACAACGCGATGGGCACGATAAATGTCAGCATGAGCGACCCGCCGAGCTGCGCAGGGTCGTCGGGGACCTTCGCACACGTATTCGTCACCGTGCAATCGGTTAAGGCGCATACCAGCGCGACAGCGGACGCGAATGGCGCGGGATGGCAGGAATTGGCGCCACAATTGGCGACGCAACCGATGCAGATCGATCTGTTTTCGACGGCACAAACAAACTGCGTGCTCGCGCAGCTTGGCTCGGCACAATTGCCCGCCGGAAACTATCAGCAAATTCGGCTCATTTTGCTTTCGAATACACCGAGCGCGGGAAGCGCCACTCCCACCAGAAATGCCTGCGCTGGAAATGGTTTTAACTGCGTGGTGTTGAATGACAGCACCGGGACGATTCACGAACTCCAGTTGAGCAGCCAGGATGAGACGGGGCTGAAGATTCCGCCTGGGCAGATTGTAGGCGGTCCGATTCAAGTCACCGCCGGGCAGAGCGTCGATTTGAACATCGATTTCAACGCTTGCGCTTCGATCCTCCTCGAAGGGAACGGACAATACCGCTTGAAGCCCACGCTAACGGCTGGACAAGTGAGCCCGAACAACTCAGGAATCAGCGGACAGATCATAGATTCATTGACGAAGGCGCCAATCTCGGGCCCAGTGCTTGTGGCCATCGAGCAGACGGACCGCACCGGGATCGACCGCATTCTGATGGAGGCGTCCGCAGATGCCAATGGGAATTTCCGCTTTTGCCCGTTGCCAACCGGGACGTTTGACATCGTTGCGGTTGCGCTCGGACCAAAAAATCTTCCCTACAACGCGACCGCGGTATTAAACGTGCCCAACGGACAAAGTCTTGGAGCCATTCCTTTAGTGGCGGAGACGGGAGCGAGCGGGCCGGCGGTCTTGCAGGGATTTGTGACGGCTACTGCGGGAACCGCGCCGGCACAGATTGATGCTGCGATGGCCGCACTGCAAAGCATTTCCGTGCCGGAAGGAACCACACGGCAGTTGAGCATACCGCTCGAAAGCGCGCCCGCAACTCCCACTTCCCCGGCGCAAGCTTCGACAAACCCACTAGCGGTAGCTTCTACTACCGCTTGTCCTGCGGGAAGCCCGGCGAACGCGAACTGCGCTCAATACACGCTTGTTGTACCGGCGAGCAATCCGAGTGTTGGGGTGTTCTCTGCTTCGGGATTCACGTATAGCGTGCCAGCGTCGGGAGACGTGCTGTTCAGCGTCGACGCATTAGCCACGCGACCGGGCAGCGGGGGAACATCCATGTGTACGCCCTCGGAGCAGATGACTTCCAAGGACATGAACGGGCAGCCTCTGAAGGTGACCCCGGGAACAATTACAAATGCGGCGGAACTAGACTTTTCTGTGTGCCGGTGACGAGATCGGAGCTGTCCTACAGTCGGATCTAATCTAATGACCCGGAGCGCCCAAGTCGCACGCGACGCGGCGCATGAATTCTGACTACCCTGCGCTTTGCGTTAGGGAGTTGGGACGCGCTGGGCGAAAGTGATGAAGTGGCCGGCGGAGTCCTGGACGGCGAATTCGCGCATGCCGTAGAAGGCGGTGCGCTCGGGCATCACTTTTTTCACGTCTTTCATGGCGGCCAGGACAGCGTCCAGGTTGTCGACTTCCAGATAGAGATAGGTGGGACCTTTTCTGGCCGCGGCAGCCATGGCGGCAGGAGCGTCTTTCTCCACGCTGGCGTAGGTCTGATACATCACTTCGGCCGAGCCTTTTTGAAAGGCGACGAAACCAATCTTGCCTCCGTCGGGGACTTCGATGGCTTTCGTGAAGCCAAGTCGATCGATCCAAAAGGGCAGGACAGACTCAATTTCATTGACTAGCAGGACTGGGGTAATGCGTTTTACGTTCATCGATTTGATCTCCTGAGCTTGGATTGACATCTACATCTGCGAGAGGGTGAGAGTTTTGTTCTGTGCGCTGGATTCGGAAGCGACTTTCTTCTTGCGATCCACTGTAGTCTTAATTAGACTAGTTAAGAATAGCGAACGTCAAAAGTCAAGGAGATTTTCAATGAGAGCCAAGACGGAAATGCGAGAGAAAAATGCTCGACTCCCGAAGCGGCAGCTCGGGGAATTGATTTCCATTGGGCCCGCGATGCTGCGGGATTTCGAATTGTTGGGGATCCGCAGCGTGGCGGAGCTGGCACGGCAGAATCCGCGGCGGATGTATGAAAAGATGGAACGCGCGACGGGGCAGCGGCAGGATCCTTGCGTGGTGGACACGTTTTGCGCCGCGGTGGCGCAGGCGAAGAACCCGCGACTGGCGGCGGAGAAGTGCCGGTGGTGGTGGTGGAGCAGAAGAAGGAAGAAACAAAATAAGGACGTAAAGAAGTAACGAAGAATACAAAGAAGATAACGCAGAGATCCGAGAGGGGCGCGGAGAGAGTGCAGAGGACTGCTCAAACGAAAAAGAAATTGACGTTGACAACTCCGGATTTGGTGCTGCTTAGTTTGCTGGCGGAACGGCCGATGCACGGGTATCAGGCGAATGCGGAATTGCAACGGCGCGAAATACGGGATTGGGCGGGGATTTCGCGGCCGCAGGTTTACTACTCGCTGGAAAAGCTGGCTGGGGCAGGAATGATTCGTTCGTTGGAGACCGGCGAGCAGGCGGCGGGGCCGGAGCGGAGTAGCTTTGAAACCACGGCGAAGGGGCGCGCGGCGCTGGCCGATGCTCTGGAACGCGAAGAATGGACGACGCAACGGGACCGGCCGCCATTTCTGACTTGGGTGGCCCTCTCCTGGCAGGCACGGCCAGGAGTATTTCAAGGGCAGATCCGGCGGCGGCAGAAATTTCTGGAGCAGCAAGTGGCGCGAGAGAAGGAAACGTTGCGCTCGATTCTGGAGGAAGTCGGGCATCCCTACCATGAGGCCGTGTGGATGGTGAGTTTGATGATTGAGCAGTTTAAGACGGAACTGCGATGGCTCGAACGAGTGGCGCGAGAAATGAAGAAGCGGGGACGAGCAAAGCATCCCGACTATGCCGCTCCGGAACGTGGATAGAGCTTGCGCATTTTCGATATCGCAAACGGAGACGAGAAAGAGACAGGCAGGAATGCAGTCCCACTGAATGAATCAGAGGTTGAGGGAGCCGGAGTGGGCGACGCGGGGTTTGCCGGAGTCGCCGCGCTCGATGCGGCCGATGCGGAAGAACTTCTCGCGGCGGCGCTTGAGGTCGGCTTCAACGGATTTTACGTGGGCGGGTGGCACGACGAGGATCATGCCGACGCCCATGTTGAAGGACTGCAGCAACTCGTTGGTTTCGATTTTTCCAAGCGCAGCGAGAAATTTGAAGATGCTCGGGACCGGCCACGACGCGAGATCGATTTGCGCTTTGACGCCGGCGGGAAGGACGCGCGGCAAGTTGCCGGGAATGCCCCCGCCAGTGATGTGCGCGAGAGCAGAAACCCACCCGCGAGCGACGATATTCCTAAGCGCTGGAGCGTAGCACAGGTGAGGCTTTAAGAGCTCCGCGCCGATCTTATTGCCGACTTCGGCGACATAGTTGTCCGGCTTGAGTTTGGCGGTTTCAAAGACCAGCTTGCGGGCTAGGGAGTAGCCGTTGGTGTGCAGACCGGAAGAGGGAAGCGCGAGAAGCGCGTCGCCGGGTTTGACGGCTTTCCCGGTGAGAATCTTTTTTCGCTCGACGACACCGACGATGAAGCCCGCGAGATCGTATTCTCCGGGAGGATAAAATCCCGGCATTTCCGCAGTCTCGCCCCCAATCAGCGCGCATCCGGCTTTGCGGCAGGAGCGGCTCATTCCCTCGACAAGCTGTTCGATCACTTCCGGGTCGAGTTTTCCCATCGCAAGGTAATCGAGGAAGAAAAGCGGCGTCGCGCCCTGAACGAGAATGTCGTTCACGCAATGATTGACGACGTCCCCGCCGACGGTCGAGTGCACGCCCATGGCCATGGCGATTTTTAGTTTGGTGCCGACGCCGTCGGCGCTGGAAACGAGAACGGGCTCTTTCCACTTTTTGTTGTCGAGGGTGAAAAGAGCGCCGAAGCCGCCGATCCCTCCGAGGACTCCCGAGGTAAATGTGCGGTTGGCGTGGTGCCGTATGCGCTGCTTCACTTCGTCGGCGACAGCGATGTTCACTCCGGCATCGGCGTATTTCATCGAGGGTGATTCGCTTTCGTTATTTTGGGCGCAGATTCGAGCCCATCGTGCACTTTGCGGAATGAACTGCGCGCTGCCGTGGCGAGGCTCACGGCGAAACCTTCTAGCGAGGCGCGGGCAAACCTCCTACTGGATGCCCGGCCTATACGCGAGCATCAGCAAGTCCGTCTCAAAATATCCGGAACAGTCGCCTCCAGCGCACGGTGCCGGGATGGATCACGACATTCGCATAGGCAAAAAATCTTTCGCGAATCTGGCCGGGTTCCCAGGCGTCCTGACCGACATCGAGCGACATGTAAATCATGACCGGCGTACCGATAATGTCGTTTCGCGGAACGGGGCCCCAGAACCGGCTGTCATAGGAATTGAGGCGATTGTCGCCCATCACAAAATAAGTTCTCTCTGGAACTTTGAATGGCAGCTTGACGTCGCCCGGCTCGCTGCGGCCGAGAGTGTAATTTTCTTCGAGCCTCTGCCCATTGTCCCAAACGGCTCCTTCGTGGATGTCGACCGTGTCGCCGGGCAGGCCGATGACGCGCTTGACGTAGTCCGGCTGATCGGGCGCGAAGGGCGGCTTGAAAATGACGATCTGCTGGCGTTTGGGATTACGCCAGAGCGAGACGTGCCAGCTGGTGAAGGGCATTCCGGCGTCGTAGCCGATGCGGCTCATGATGAGGTGGTCGCCGATGAGAAGCGTGTTCTCCATCGAGCCGGAAGGAATGACGCGGGCCTGGCCGATTGTGCCGTTGATCAGGAGAAAAGCGAGCCCCACCCAGAACCAGGCGATCACTTCTCGTTTCACGCGCTGGGCCATGGGCAGCTTGGGCTCCGCGATGGCTTTACTGGCGGCTTTGACGGTTTCTTTGCCCGCTACTTTGCCGATTTCTTTGTCGCTTGGTTTTAGTGTTGCGTCAGCCTTCACGTTCCACCGCCACAGGTCTTTCGAGAAGTGCGTCGTCCGGCGCGTTTCCGTTCTTGGCATCTGGAGCGGTTCCGTTGCTTTCGCGAACTTCGAGCTGTACGAGATCCGTGGGATAGACGCCCGTGTAACAAGACGTACAGAACTTGCTTTCGGTGTCATTCACGGCCTGGCGCAGCGCGGGGAGTGAAACATAGCCGAGTGAATCCGCGCCGAGGAACTTGCAAATTTCTTCCGGCGTGTTCGAGGAAGCGATGAGCTCTTCGCGGGTGGGCGTGTCCACGCCGTAATAGCAAGGAGAAATCGTGGGCGGGCAACTGATGCGCACGTGGACTTCACGGGCGCCGGCTTCGCGAACCATGCGGACGATTTTGCGGCTGGTGGTGCCGCGGACGATGGAGTCGTCGACAAGAATGACGCGCTGGCCCTCGATGAGGCCGCGGATGGGATTGAGTTTCAGTTTCACGCCAAAATTGCGGATGGCTTGCGAAGGCTCGATGAACGTGCGTCCGATGTAGTGATTGCGGATCAATCCCATACGAAACGGAATTTTCGATTCGAGCGCGTAGCCGACGGCGGCGGGGACGCCGGAATCGGGAACAGGCACAACAATATCGCCGTCGACGGGATGTTCGCGCGCGAGGAGGCGGCCGAGCGCTTCGCGGCTCTCGTTGACGGAACGGCCAAAAATAATGCTGTCCGGGCGCGCGAAGTAGACATGCTCAAAAATACATTGCTGGCGTGGTTTTTCTGGCGCGAAGTGAATGGACTCGATACCGCAGCGGGAGATGCGCACCATTTCACCAGGTTCGATTTCGCGGACATATTGGGCGTTGAGCAAATCGAAAGCGCAGGTTTCGGAAGCGACCAGCCAGGCTTCGCCGCCGGTGGGTAAAGACAGTCTGCCGAGCACGAGCGGGCGGAAGCCGCGCGGGTCGCGCACGGCGTAGAGTTCGTCCTGCGTCAAGACGAGCAGCGAGTAGGCACCTTCGACTTGATTGAGAGCGTCGCCGATCGCGCCGGAGAGATTGCGGGCTTGCGAGCGCGCGAGGAGATGCACAATCACTTCGGTGTCGCTGTTGGTCTGGAAGATGGAGCCACGGTGCTCAAGTTTGCGGCGCCATTCGGCGGCGTTGGTGAGATTGCCGTTGTGGCCGAGAGCGACTTTGCCCTTGTTGCAGTCGATCATGATCGGCTGGGCGTTGAGGAGCGCCTTGTCGCCGGCGGTGGAATAACGGGTGTGCCCGATGGCGAGTGTTCCTGGGAGCTTGGCGAGCACGCTGGGCTGAAAAATCTCTTCGACTTCCCCCATGGCGCGATGGAGGTAGAGTTCGGTTCCGTCGCTGGAAACGATGCCGGCTGATTCCTGGCCGCGATGCTGAAGCGCGTAGAGGCCGAGGTAGGCGAGGTTCGCCGCTTCGGGATGGCCGAACACGCCGAACACACCACACTCGTCGTGGAAATGATCGTCGGCGTAAGCGAGCTTTGGCGTCATTTTGTGGCTAACGTGCGCTCAAGCGAATTCGCCCAGGTGTTACGCAGGGAGTCGAGGGGGGCATCGACTACTGCGCTCCCCTTATATTCGATGCGGAGCGCGTTGCCAAGATGCACTCTGCCGATCTCGCGCGCGCCTACACCGTATTGTCTCGCAGTTGCGAGAACGGCGGCAAGCTTTCTGGGAGCGACCGATACGACACAGCGGGCGCCGCGTTCGTTGAAGAGGCTGTGTTCGGCGGGACCATCGGCATCCACATTCACGCTCGCGCCAAGCTGCGGCGCAGCACGCGGCGCCCCTACAAGGGAAGTAGCAGCGGCGAAGCAGGATTCGGCTAGGGTGACGGCAATACCGCCGTCGGAGATGTCGTGGGCAGATTGCACCGAGCCGTCGGAGGCGAGAACGATTAGGCA
>WNFP01003877.1_pt1 | contig 12037 bp, 11 predicted proteins | sample 5400201 | NCBI WGS metagenome assembly WNFP01 (sample SAMN13153355, study PRJNA577476) | soil metagenome | isolation source: 115 cm saprolite under Madrone tree | place: USA:California | collected 2016-06-14
AGCAACCGACCTGACCACCGTCCACGTTCGGACATGACAGATCGTTGCCAATTACCCTCCAACCGATGCCGCCTGCATCAACCGCCTGGCCGGGACCGATAAAGGTGAACCCGGCAAGCGTCCAATAATCGATATTAACGCCGATGTTCGGCGTGCGAAGCGCGTATGTGATTCCCGAAGCCGGAGCAGCCTTACCAATCACGGCTGACTCACCCGGATATACGACGAGCGCCTTCGGATTCCCAAGCGTGCCCGAATTGTCCGCGCCATTTTTGTCCATGCTCACTGCGGCGGAAAAGTTATCCTGCGTGTTTTGCACAACGCCGTTCCTCACATAGGCGATATCTCCGGGCGCAATTGCATCTTTCGCTTTAGTTATCGTTCTCCACGGACTCGTGAACGTTCCGGCATTCGCATCATTACCCGCTGTCGAGACAAAATAGATATTGCCGGAACGCACGGTGAACGGCAGACCATTCGATGTCCCCTTTGCATTCGTCACGATGATGTTGCCCGTCGTCGCACCGGCTCCGAGCTGGAACGTGATCTTTTGGTACCAAAGCCACGGAGCGCCCCATACTTTATAATTTATTGCCTGACCGCCGCCTACGGAAACGGATGACGTCCCCTGCGACGAACCAAAGTTTCTGCCATAAATGGTGACGTAAGCACCGCCATTCGCCTCGCCACCCGTGTTCGGACCGCTATCAATATCAGAGAAGAAAACAACCGGAGCGCCCGCGACCGAGGGCGATGTAGACGTGGGAGTGGGTGACGGCGGCGGAGGCGGAGGCGGCGGTGTCGTCGTCGGAGTAACGCTGACAATCACCTGCTTCGCCACCGTTCCGGCCGTATTCGTCACCGTGAGAGTATAGGTGGTAGTCGCGGAGGGAGTTACGGATACCGAACCACTTACGGGAACACTGCCAATCCCATTGTCGAGTGAAGCAGCGGTCGCTCCCGCCGTTGTCCAGGAGAGCGATACGGAGGCTCCGCTCACGATGGAGCTTGGAGTTGCCGAGAAAGCGCTGATAGAAGGAGCCGGGACCGGAGGCGGGGTGGATCCGGCATTCGAAACTATGACACTGGTCGTTGCGGTCGCAATATTACCCGCCGCGTCGCGAACACTCGCGAGCACCACATGATTGCCGTTTGCGACGCCTGCGGTATTCCATGAAATCGTATACGGAGCGAGGAGAGCCTCTGTCCCAATGTTCACGCCGTCAACTTTAAATTGAACGCCCGCGACGCCTACGTTATCTTTTGCAGAAACAGAGAGAGGAATAATACCCGATACTGTTGGAGACAGCGACGAGATTGTCGGAGGCGTGGAATCGTTTGCCGTCGGCTTTGTTGTCGTAGCAGGTACCGAGGTGGTTCCTCCTGCGGCTTTAAGCGCGATGATAAGCGATGCGATGCGATAATTCGAAAAAATATTGGTGAGAGTACCCTGCGCGACATATGAACCGATGGCCGACGTTATCTTTTCTTGCGCGAAAGATGATCCCTGCGTAAGCTTCGACGCCCATGCGATAGACGGAGTCCACACCGGAACATCACTGTACGCATTGCTTGAAAATCCCCAGAGAAGATCCACAGCATGTGACGTAGGAGGAGTAAAGCCGCTCGAATACGAAATCCCATTCACAAATCCATTGTCATGCGAACTCACAACATCGAACGGCGCTACGGTGTCGATGCCGCTATATTCGGCAACAATGATCTCTGACGATCCAAACGAGAAATTCGCGGTTACGTTTGTCACTCCCGCGGGAATGTTCTTTGCAAAATAAATTGCAAACGTCTGGCCTCCAACCACAATGCTTGATGCGTGGACAAAAAGGTCGGCTTTGTTGTCGACCATCGAACTTACGTCACCCTGCGTCCTGATGCCGACGAGGAGCATATTCCCCGGGCCTGTGGACTGGAGCGGCACGGTAAGAGAGGTCGCACCGTTCGTACTCCTCCCTATGGTTTGAATGTTTACGATGCCCGCGGCATGGGCGCCGTGAGGCAGGACACCGGTCGCCGCAAAGACGGCAAAAAGGGCGACGACTGCCAATGCCCCGCTCCAGGCAATGGATTTAACCGATAGTTTATTAATGTTTTGCATATATTAGTTATTATAGTGGGGTTTTTAAACCTCGGCCTTATGGCTTTATTATAGCAAATTGATTGAATCAATTCATGTACAGTACAGAAAAATGTAGTATTATAAAAATCATGAAAATAAAAGATAAGGTCGTCATAATAACCGGGGCGTCGCAGGGCATCGGGCGCGCTGCTGCAAAACTCCTTGCCAAAAAGGGCGCAAAAATCGTGCTCGCCGCGCGGTCCGCTGACGCGCTCACGGAACTCGCGAAAGAACTGCCGGACTCCATCGCAGTGCCGACGGATATGCGAAAGCCCGAAGATGTTAAACATCTGATAGAAGCCGCGCAGAAGCACTACGGCCGGATCGATATTTTAATCAACAACGCCGCGCAGGGCATGTATGGCCCGGTGGAAAAAATCGAGATCGAAAATTACAAACAAGTGATGGACTTGAATGTCTACGCGCCGCTCCTCGCAATGGAACTTGTAATCCCCGTGATGCGCGAACAAGGCCCGCTCGAGGCGCTCGAGCCGGCCGGAATGATCATGAATATCAGCTCACGCGTTTCCAAAAATTATTTTCCGTATCTCGCAGCATATGCGTCTACGAAAGACGCACTGAACGCGCTTTCGCTTACCGCCCGCGCGGAACTCGCGCCGGACAAGATCATCGTAAGCGTAATGCACCCCAAACTCACGGCTACCGACTTCGGCAAAAACGCGATCGGCGGGCGACCCGCGATGGATTCAACCGGCAAGCCGCTGCCGCAGGGCGACACACCCGAAGCGGTCGCAGAAAAAATCGCCGAGCTTATTGAATCGGAATCTGCCGAAGCGGAGATGTAGTTTTGAGTTCGTTCTTAAACCGAAGGCTCCGTCGGGATGTGCAGTCCGTTCAAAATCCCCTGCGGGGCATGACAGTTCCTTGCCGTAGCTTCGAATGTTGCTTGAGCTGCGTCACCCGCAGCCTTCCATTTGGCTTTTGCGGCTTGCACCTGGGCGCTGTATACGGACATGACTTTATCAATCTCCGCCTGTGTCTTATCCGAGATACCGCCCGCCGAAGCTTTACTCATCGCCATCTCGCGCGCGGCATCAGCCGCTGCGACCGCTTGGAGATACCCGGCTGTTCCGATACGAACAGCGGCCTGATAATTTTGTACGGCGGTGTTCACACAGGCTATGGAATCGCCCGAGGGAGCGGGAGCGGCATCGGAAGAAACAGAATCGAGGGAGCTGCCGGTGACGACGACCGTATCGGCGCGGACGAAAAGAAGCATGACAACAAACAAGCCGAGCGCGATCGTTAAAAGTGAAATTAGTTTTTTATTCATTGATTGCTAAAAGTAGTTCTGATCTCCGACCTTTATAGCACAAAATATTTTATCAGAGTTTCATGAGCTTTCTGTGAGATGCGCGTAGATTATAAAAAAGCCCGGAAATTATTGCCGGGCTTTGTTCTCAAGCTTAAAATTATTTGCCGTGCGTCTTAAGAAAGACGAGCGATTTGCTCCAGGCATCTTTCGCAGCATCGGCATTGTAGGCTCTCTCGTTCGTGTCATTCATAAATGCGTGTCCCGCATTTGGGTAGACCACCGTTTCAAAATTTTTACCGTATTCTTTCATTTTTTGCTTCACCTCCGGAAGCTGTGCGATGAGCATCTGGTCATGCTCGCCGTAAAACGCAAATACCGGGCACGAGATGCCCTGCATTTTTTCGTACGGTTGGGGCGCATGGCCGTAGAACGGCACGGCGCATTTCACACGGCTATCCGAGGCTGCGAGCGCGTAAGAATACGTGCCGCCAAAACAAAACCCGAGCACGGATACGCTGCCGTTTACGCCGGGATCGGCCAAAAGATACGACACGCATTCCTTCAGTTTTTGAACTGCTTCTTCTGCGAATTCGGGCACCATGATCGGCGCCATCGCGGCACGAAGCTTCGGCTGCACCTCGTTCCTCTTTTCCGGATCGAAGAGGTCCTTCTGTATCTGCGGCGTAAGCATCTCAAGAATTCCTTCGGGTAAAAGTTCCGGCGCAAGCACGCTGAAACCTTCTTTGGCGAAACGATCCGCCATGTTTTTTATATGGTCGTTCACGCCCCATATCTCTTCGATAAGAATAAGACCGGGATGTTTGCCTTCACCATCGGGACATGAGTGATACGCGTCCACTATATTGTCACCGAATTTTAATTGGATCATTTTATTCATAAAGATCATTGTAGCTCATATTTGTTAGAGATCAAATGAAATAAAAAAGCCGCGCACTTATGCGCGGCCGTGGCTGAATCTGCTCGTATTGCGCCTTTGCCCACCTCCACCATATCCTCCACGATTACCACCATAGCCACCCCTGCTTGGCGCACGGCTACCCGGACGACTGGTAGAAGAAGAACCGCCCGGACGACTCTGAAAACCTCCCGGCCTGGAAGAACTTCCCGGCCTCGGAGAAAACGGTCGGCGCGGACCGCGGTTTGCAAAGGGAGATTCATCACGTTCAATATACGGCGTGCTGCGTGCGGGCGGAAGCTCAGGGAGCGCAGTCTGCGGCAAAGCAATGCGCATGAGCCGCTCGATCGCGCGCACGTCGTTCTTTTGGTCGGGTGTTGCAAACGAGATCGCATGCCCTGCGGCTCCGGCGCGCGCAGTGCGGCCGATGCGGTGCACGTAGTCTTCCGCGTTACTCGGCAGATCGTAGTTCAACACGAGCTCAATCCCCTTCACATCGATTCCGCGCGCGGCGATGTCGGTCGCGACAAGCACGCGGTATTTTCCGTTCCGGAATCCATCAAGCGCTTCCCTGCGCTGGCTGAGCGATTTATTCGAGTGAAGTTCAGCCGATGTATGGCCAAGATGCCGGAGAGTGGCCGCAATCTTTTTCGCACCGAACTTGGTGCGCGAAAATACCAACACCGAGCCGCGGTATTCGTAGAGCAATTTTTCGAGCAAGCGAGACTTGTCCGGCTTTGAGATAAAAAATAATTCCTGAGAAATTTTTTCGATCGCGGTGCCCGGAGGCGCAACTTCAATCCTCAGCGGCAGCTTCATATACGACTGCGCGATGCGCACGATTTCCTGCGGCATGGTTGCCGAAAAAAGCATCGTCTGACGCTCGCTCGGGACCGCCGAGAGAATACGCTTAAGCTGCGGAGCAAAACCCATATCGAGCATGCGGTCGGCTTCGTCGAGCACCAAAACGGCGACGGTCTTTAATGAAATAGTCCTCTGTTCAAGGTGATCGATAATTCTGCCCGGCGTGCCGATCACGATCATCGGGTTGCGCTTCAAGGCATGGAGCTGCCTGCCCATCGATTCGCCGCCAATCAAAAGCGCCGTGTGGAGCCCGAGCGGACCGCCGATCTTGTCGAGCGTTTCCTGCACTTGGAGTGCGAGTTCGCGCGTGGGTAAAATCACAAGTCCTTTTTTGCCGCTCAAAGCAGCCTGGATCATCGGTACGCCGAACGCGAGCGTCTTCCCGGTGCCAGTTTGCGCGAGTCCCATCAAATCCTTGCCTTCGACGGCGGACGGAATGGACTTTGCCTGAATGGGCGTGGGAGTATGAAAATTAAGCCTCGTGAGTATTGTGAGGATGTTCGGGGCGATGCCCAAGCCGTAAAAACCTGATGTTTCTGTCATAGGTTCAGACTATAGCATACTATGGCAAAATAAGCCAGCCCGGGAGTCAAGATATTGATTTTCTTAGGGTTTAAAGGTATAGTAGCAGCAGTATAAATAATACAAGGAGAGAGCAATTCATGAATCTGAATAATGTACCTGTAGAAGTCCCGCCGATACCAGCAAGCAAGGTGATCATAAAAGTCGGAAGGGTTGTCTTCGTCGGAAAATGGATTAGAGTGTCCAGCTATAGTGGTGACGGACTAAAAAGCAATATTCTACCTCTCTTTGTGATCAAGCGTAATTCCGAAATTGTTTTTGAAAGTAACCGCTTGGATTTGCAGAGAGCAAAAAGGAAAGGCAGTCTGGACGAAATTCTTCTGGATGATGGACTTCAGCAACCCTTTTATGATTTTCGAAAACTCTTTGCGCTCGAAAACCCGACGGATGACGACATTCGCACTGCGGGCTTCACCGGCTACACGATCAATCGCGTTTAATCTCACCAAAACAAAACCGCTCTCTATCGGAGCGGCTTTTATTTTTTATCTGAATTTATTTCGCCTCCTCCACCGTCACGCTCTTGATGACCGGCGGGGTGTTCGGGCGGTCCTGCGCACCGGTCGGCAATTGGCCCATGGCATCAACCACGTCCTGCCCCTTCACCACTTTGCCGAAAATCGTGTAATTGTTCGGGAGCGGATAGTCCGCAAGCATAATAAAGAACTGGCTGCCGTTCGTATTCGGCCCAGCATTTGCCATCGCAAGCACGCCCTTCTTGTAGCCTGCCTGGTACGAAGCAGTGCTCGGATTCAACTCGTCCGCGAACTTGTAGCCCGGACCGCCCATGCCGGTTCCCGTCGGGTCGCCGCCCTGCACCATGAAGCCTTTGATGATGCGATGGAAAATTACGTTGTCATAAAATCCTTTCTGCGCGAGCGTGATAAAGTTTGCGACTGTCTTCGGCGCGTCGGCGTCGTATGTTTCAAACTGAATGTCTCCGAGCGATGTTTTTAATGTAATTAAGTGTTTCATGTTTTGTGTTTGTTGATTTGCGACTTCCGGCTTTACCTGCAATGGAATATTCGGCTCGGCGGGCGGCGGGGCTTCCTGCAAAGACCCGGATGAATTCGAGAATTTATCCAAAGTCGTGACAGGTGACGGAGCGCCGGACTGTACATGAGTCCACGCATAAATCCCCCAGCCCGAAAGCGCAAGACCGATTACTATAACTATTATTTTTTTGGTAGCCATAGGAATGAGAATACCAAAATAAAAAAGGGGAAGCAACTGTGCGTAAAAAATAAAAAACCCCCGCAGTATGCGAGGGCAATGATTGTTACCTACGAAACACTTTCGCCCAATTCATCACCACTCGCGCATGGAGCTGCAACGCGGGAACGGTATTGAGGTTTAGCTGGTTGACGGCAAGTTCCACTTGACCGTTGCGAAACGGGATAATAATCCCCTGCTCCACGCTAACGGCCTGCGCATTCGCAGCTTCATACTGAAAACCAAGAAAAACAGCGAATCCGCTTTTACTGAGCGCTCGGGAATAGTCGAATGACGTCTGATAATCGGTTTTTGGATTCACAAGCGAACTGCCAATCGCCTCGGCAAGCCCGACGTTTACAACACCAACATTCCGACCCTTGCCATATTGAGCGGCAACGGAGACTCCCATGTTTCCGCCGCCATCACGATCAAAGAATGCTCCGCGCGGGGCGAGCGTAAGCACAAATCCGTTGCGCTCAAAAACCTCCCGGCGGAGAAAGAAATCAAAACGATTTCCAAAATGATTGGCTCTCTTCCCTGCTCTGATATTACTTTCCACAAGATTCACGAGAACCGTAATATCGGCGTGACTTGCAAACGGCGCGACAGTGAGAACTGCAGGGATGAAACGCTCATCGCCAAGGGAAATGAATCCAAGTTCAGCCTCAACAGAACCGGAACAAATCGGGGGAGCGCTGAAAGTAAAGCTCGTTCCAAAATCCGAAAGACAACTGTTCAATGGTTGCTGAACTGGTGTCGGCTGGGTCGCCTGCCCATAGCCATATCCGGAAATTCCAAACAGCAAAATGCAAAATACAACGCTCCGACTCATCGAATGCCTCTTTCTTAAATCTCAAAATTTGCTGATTATATAGTACAACCAAAAACTCATTTTGTCAAAAACCTATGCGCTCCCGATCAAAAATCCTGCGAAAAATACAAGCGCGCCGCCAAAGACCACCTGCACGACTGAAAAGAAAAAACTCATCCTGAAATACCGGTGGCGGATAAAGGCGATGGACATGAGCTCAACGCCCACCACACCGTAGGCGAGGTACAACGCCATGTTCAGGTTTGCGAGCAAAAACGGCAGCGTGTGGAGAATGCCGCCCACAAAGGTCATGAGTCCCACGATCGCGCCTCGGGCAATGGGGTGTCCCCGGCCGGTATGTTCACCGGTATCGGAAAGCGCTTCAGCAAACGCCATGCTGATGCCCGCGCCGGTTGCCGCTGAAAGACCGATGATGAAAGCGATGTGCGGGCTATGTGTGGCGAACGCCGCGGCAAAAATAGGCGCGAGCGTGGAAACCGAACCGTCCATAAGTCCGGCGAGTCCCGGCTGAACGACTTTCAATAAAAAGGCTCTATCCAAATCATCTTCGTGCATGAGGTGTATATTACCATATATTGCTTTTTTTGAAAAACGGGAGCATGCTATGGAGCAGTACAATTAAAAATATCGAGAGGATGGGAACGAATGACCGAAACGACTATCACGGAACGAAAGCGGCCGCAACGTATTTTGGCGAAAAATGGACAGGTGGTGCAGGTAGAAACTATCGCCCACCATGCGAATGGCAATCCGATACACGCATTCCTCATTGAAAGACGCGGATGCGCTGAAATTTTCGGATCAGAACAGTTCGAATGGAGCTGCGTGGGAGGCCCCGACCATATGAACCTCGGAACGTTTGATGATGCGACGGCGCACCTCAGGCCGTTCCGGCAGACGCAATACGCAAAATTATTTTCTCTTGAATATGCGACGGCGCAAGCGATTCGCGAAGCCGGATTTCCCGAGTACGATGTCGAATTTGCGTTTACGCTCCACGCCGACAACATTCTCGTGAAGGACTGGAAGGTGTTCCGATATGACAAGTGGGATCGGGCGAATGATCCTTCTTCTACCGTTACCCGCATTGAGCGCGAGCCGGATGGCAGCCTGAAAGTGTCCGTGGGCAACCCGATCCAGAATATCTGGGAACAAATCGAACGTCTCCCCGGAAATGTGCTCGTCGACGGAAGCGTGGAAATGCGATATCAACTGCTATTTCTGATCGAAGAACCGAGTGAGTTCGTACTCAGAAGAGTCGGGTTCAAACACGAAATCCTGAACTTCGTTTAAGCAATCCCGGCGTCCAGCCAAAGCCCTGCACAATGCCGGGCTTTTTTCTTATGTTAAATTTTGGAAGGCAAAATAAAAAAGGCCGGCGTATGCCAGCCTTTTGCCTCGATTTTCTTTTACTTAATCCAGAAACTTGATCCAAAGTGCGCTTCCGATCGTCGCAAAAAATCCGAGCATGCCGATCAATATGGATGCGCACCCAAGAAACATTACGTGGTTTCCAGTGTCCGCGAGCTCGCGATTTACTTCGCCTTCGGGCAATCCGGAAATCGGTGCAATACGCCCCACGCCCGAAAATATGCGGCCACATGCCAAAAGTATTATCCCGCCCGCGAAACCACCCACAGACGCTATCCCGGCGAGAACCAAGCCCGCCGGCCCGCAGAGAGCCCCCGAATGGCTAAAGCCAGCGCTGATAAAATCAAACAAAAGCTTCACAATACTGATAGGCCATACGGCGGCCGCAATTACAGGTTTATTCAAAAACCTCCGAAAGTTTTTCATTCAAGCTCCTTTGTTAAAAACTGCTTCCGGCATTCTAGCATGCTAGGCGGATGTTTACAAGATTCTGAATTTCTTGTATTCTTAAGCGATGGAAAATTCATACACAAATTTAAAGAAGGTTCACGATAAAAATGGCGAAATCGAATTCGACGCCGAAATCCCAATCGCGGAGATTGAGCATTATATAGTGAGCGTGCTCGCCCGCGCGGCGGAAAACTTTAAAATGCCCGGCTTCCGCCCCGGCAAGGTCCCCCACGACGTAGTACGAAAAGAAATCGGCGAGATGGCACTCCTTGAAGATGCTGCAAACGATGCGATCCGCGATGCCGTGCGCGAAATAATAGAACTCGAAAACCTGGTGATCGTCGGCATGCCGCAAATCACCGTAACAAAGCTCGCGCCAGGGAACCCCGTGGGCCTCAAAGTACGGTTCGCAATCTACCCCGAGATAAAGCTCCCGGATTACATGAAAATCGGCAAAGCCGTAAACGACCGCAAAGCTGAAATGGAAGTAACCGAAAAAGACGTGGAAGATGGCCTCGACCGGATCAAAAAAATGTTTGCCATGGGCAAAGGCGCGGACGTTCCCCCGCCGGAAATCAATGACGAATTTGTCGGCAAGCTCGGACCGTTCAAAACCGTTGATGAATTCAAAGCCGAGCTCAAAACGCAGCTCGCGCGGGAAAAAGAACTGAACACCATGGAGGCAAAGCGCGATGAAACGGTGCGCGAAATCGTAAAAGAGTCAAAACTCAAACTCCCGGAACTTCTCGTGGAGCAGGAGCTCGAGCACTATCTGCAAGATCAGGCCGATGATTTGAAAAATGCCAACATCAAACTCGATGATTATTTAAAAGAGATCGGAAAAACGGCAGAGCAATTCGCCAAAGAACAGAAAACGCTTATCGAAGACCGCATCCGGACAGGCCTGGTACTCCGCGCCATCCGCGAAAAAGAAGAGCTCAAGCCGGAAGAACGCGATGTACAGATGAACATTGCGCAGCTCAAAATGCGCTACCCTGACCGCAGTGACGATGCGCTCCGCGAGAGCGCGGAAGCGATCGCGATACAGAAGAAGCTGTTTGATTTGCTGGAAGGGAAACTTGTGGAAGAAAAGTAATAAAAAGCCCTCCGACATTACGTCGGAGGGCTTGTACTGCTTACCAGATTGTTATGCGGTCTTCGGGCTTCTTCCACATCTTGTCTCCCTCGCTTGTGCCAAAGGCATCGTGAAACGCCTTGAGATTCGCAAGGGGGCCTGTGACGCGGAAGTTTGTCGGCGAATGCGGATCGGTCTGTAGGAATGTGCGGGCCATTTCCTCGCGAATATTTTGCCGCCAAAGGAGGGCATTACTCGCGAAGAACCGCTGTTCGGGGGTGAGTCCGTCTATCTTCTCCACTGACTTGTCTTTCAGCGCGAGCTGCAGAGCATCATAGGCAATCGCAAGCCCCCCAAGATCGGCAATATTTTCGCCGAGCGTGAGCTTGCCGTTCACATGGGCATCGGGGAATGGTTCGAACGCATCGAACTGTGCCACCACTTTCTCGGTCAGAGCTTCGAAGCGCTTGCGATCATCCGCCGTCCACCATTCTTTTAAATTCCCCTGGGCGTCATAGCGCGAGCCTTTATCATCGAATCCATGCGTGAGCTCGTGCCCGATCACCGCGCCTATCGCCCCAAAATTTACGGCGTCGTCAGCCTTTGGATCGAAGAACGGCGGCTGGAGGATTGCAGCGGGGAAGAGCACTTCGTTCATCGGCGGCACATAGCAGGCATTCACGAGCTGCGGCGGCATAAGCCATTCGCTGCGATCGACCGGCTTCCCCACTTTTGCAAGATCGCGGTCGAATTCAAATGCGGCAGCATGCATGTAATTTTCGGCATAGGAACCTTCACCGATATCAAGGCCCGTATAGTCCCTCCACTTTTCGGGATACCCGAGCTTGCGACCCACGGCAGCAAGCTTTTCCTGCGCCCGGACTTTTGTGTCCGGACCCATCCAATCGAGACGCTCGATATGCGCCCGGTAAGAATCAAACAACCGATCAACGAGTTCGTTTATCTTGCGCTTGGCTTCTTCACCGAAATATTTCTTGACATAAAGCTCGCCCGTGATTTCAGAGAGCGCCGCGTTCAAAACATTCAGCACTCTGCGCCAGCGCGGCTTCATTTCGGATTCACCGCTGAAGATGCGATAAAAATCGAACTTCATCCGCTCGAAATCTTCGCCCACAAACGATGCCATTGTATTCAAAACGTGCCAGCGCATATAGATTTTTGCATCCGCGACAGGCAGCTCACCCCACATCCGGTTCAGTTCTTCAAAAAACTTCGGCTGCATCATAATCACATACTCAGGTTGCGGTGTTTTAAGAGTTTCAAAGTACGCCGCCCAATCAATCGCGGGAGTGAACGCAAGG
>WNFP01006836.1_pt1 | contig 12037 bp, 8 predicted proteins | sample 5400201 | NCBI WGS metagenome assembly WNFP01 (sample SAMN13153355, study PRJNA577476) | soil metagenome | isolation source: 115 cm saprolite under Madrone tree | place: USA:California | collected 2016-06-14
TGTTGCCGCCGACAGGTCCTGGTCCGGTAGCGGGGACCGGAGCGGCCAGATTGCCGGACGCACGCGGAGTTGTGTCTTCGATTTCGGGCAGTGCCTCATGAGATTCCGGCTCGACGGCTGTCGGAACGGGAGCGGCCAAAGGCTTTCCACGATACTTGGCGAGAGACTCGCCCGGCAGAAGTATGGGTTCTTCCGCGGCATCGATTGGCGAGGAGGAACTGGACTGGCGCGGATTGTCCGGCGGGCGATGGTCAAAGCCGCGCTGCGCAGGACCGCGCGGTTCGAAGCCGCGCGGCTGGCCGCCACGGTTTTCCGGGCCACGCTGATCGCGGCCGCGGTTATCGTAGCCACGCGAATCACTTCCGCGAGATTCGCCGCCCTGCGGCGAAGCGTATTTAGAGGGAGGCAGGTTGCGGCCGCCTACGCTTGGGCCTTGAGGGCGCCCACCGCGATGGCGTCCACCACGGCGGCCCCAGCGTCCGCCGCGGCCACGGTCGCCGCCACGGTCACCACCTCGATCGCCACTGCGACCGTAATCCTGGCCGCCGCGATCGCCGCCACCGCCGGAGCGTGGCGCGTAATTCTGAGTGGGATTGTAGTGGGGCGAAAAATTCTGGGGCGCGGACGCGTTCGAATCGGGCTGGCGTTCTTCCGGGTTGTGATGAGCATCATCATGCACTTCGGCGGTGTGTGCGTCGGCGATTTCGCCCTCTGAAGCGTGCGCTTCCACGACGCCAGGTTGCTCGTCGTGAGAGCGGGTTTCCTGGTGCAAAGATTCGTGATGCGAATCTTCATGGTGCAATGCTTCGTGAGATTCGTGCGAGGCTTCTTCGGCAGGGGCTTCATGCCCGTGCTCTTCTTCATGCCCATGCGAGGAAGCGGCGCGACCGAGCGTTTCGCCGGGAAGCAGTTCGACAACGTTTGAGGGCGAATAGGCAGGCGAGAACGCGGGCGCGGCGGCCGGTTGGTCGGTTTGCGAATGCCCGTGGTCGTAATCTTCGAGATTCTCGAAAACGTCGCTAACGTAGAGGAAAGCATCGCCATCGAGGCCGATATCGACGAACGCGGACTGCATGCCGGGAAGGACGCGGGTGACTTTGCCTTTGTAGATGCTTCCGACGAGGGCGAATTCTTTCTCGCGCTCGATGTAAATTTCGACTAACTGACCTTCTTCAAGAATCGCGACGCGCCGTTCGTGGGAGGCCGCGGAGATAACCAATTCTTTTGACATGAAAACTCCTGACTGTTGGTGACGCCGGCAGAGCCGGGAGTCACGTTTCTGTGCGGCCGCAAAGGGCCGACAGGACGCATCGCCGCGAGCTGTTGCCCGTCGGGGGTCCAGTAAATCGGGGCCGGCCCGGTTCGCACCGGGACACACGCTGGCCACACTGATATCGAGATGGCTCTACGTTCGAAGCCTGAGGGAAAGTTCCTCTTGCTTACGAGGCTGGTCCGTTGCCGGAGAGCTTCCAGGCCAACGGCGGACGATGCTGTCCTCACTCTAAGATCCTTGTTCCTATGGTCCCAAGCAAAGCGGGGCCACCATCACCTATCCGGCGGGATTTGCCGAAGCAAACACCCTGCGCGGGACTGGCGGCGGGTTCAGTTAACGAAGCGGCGAAGCCGAACATTCATAACCAGACCAATCGCCAGGAAAACAAACAACGTAGCGGAACCTCCGTAGCTCATAAGAGGAAGCGGGATTCCGGTCACGGGCATAGCGCCAATGACCATCGCCACGTTTACTAAGACGTGAAACCCAAGCGCTGCTGCGACGCCCATTACAAGAAACATTCCGGCGCGGTCTTTTGCGCGCTGAGCATTCTGTACTAAGCGTAGCAGAAGTGCCATGTACAGCCCAAGGGCAAGAAGCACGCCTTTGAAGCCCTGCTCTTCGGCCCAGGCCGACATGATGAAATCGGAATAACGGACTGGGATGTAGCCGAGCTGGTTTTGCGTACCGTTGCCAAACCCTTTGCCCCAGAAGCCGCCGGAGCCGACGGCGATCTTCGATTGAAGCACCTGATAGCCGGAGCCTTTGGCGTCTTCTTCTGGATGCAAGAACGACGTAACTCTTTCTTTCTGATAAGGCTTCATGACGCGCCACGCTACGGGGAGCATCAAGAGCCCTATGAGCGCAATTGCCGCGGCATGTTTCCACTGCAAACCCGCGAGAAAGGCACCTACGACCAGCAAGGGCACCAAGACAAGAGCTGTGCCCAGATCGGGTTGCTTGAGAATCAAACCCAAGGGCAACCCTATGATGAGCCCTGCCTTGATCAAATCCTGAAGGGAAAGCTCATCCGTGCGCACCTCCGCAAAGAAGCGCGCCATCACGATGATTATAATCAATTTGACCAATTCCGACACCTGAAGAAATTCGCCGAGGATAGGAATCCAGCGCTTGGCGCCGAAGCGGGTGTGGCCGAAGCCGAGGACGGCGATCAGGGCGGCGACGCCTATGAGATAAAGAATTGGGGCTTGATCAAGGATCAAGTGATAGTCGAGACGGGACAGTGCGAACATAAGGACAAAGCCGATGACCAGCCAGCGGATCTGCTTATTTTGCATCCCGGCGAGGGCGCTGCCGTGCGTAGCGGAATAGATCTCGATAACGCCAAGGGCGCAGATGGTGGCGAGAATGGCTAGCAGCCACCAGTCGTAATCGCGTGTTCCGGGTGCGTCGTTCATAAAGAAGTTGACAGCTAACAGCGAAGAACCAGATATCTCGCCTGATGCTTGATTCGCTTTTCTGCCTACTACCTTTCACTCCCGAGTATTCCAGACAACTCAAACTTAGCGCCGCTGATCGGCGCTGACTGCTTGCGCAGGCACTACGGCAGTTGCCGCCGCGGACTTCACAAACGGCTGCGGATGGATCGTTGCAGCTGCCGCCGCCGCGCCATGGCCTAAATCATACCGTTTGTCGTCGGCGGTGAGCTGACCTTGTGTCTTCTTTGCCTTCTTATCGTAATAGGCCTTGATGATGTCGCGCGCAACCGGGCCGGAGGCTTCGCCCCCATGCTTGCCGCTTTCCTGGACCAGTACGGAAACGACAATTTCCGGGTCGCGGCGCGGCGCGTAACCGACAAACCACGCATTGTCTTCAAATTTCTTTTCTTTTCCGACGCGATCGCGGGTTCCGTAACCGATGACCTGAGCGGTTCCGGATTTTCCACTGAACTCAATCCCCGCGAGTTTCAATTGGCCGCCAGTGCCGCCGGGTTCGTTGACGACGCCGTACATGGCGTCCGTTATTTTCTCGATAGTCGGTTCGGAAATGTGAAAACGCTCTTCGCCCACGGTCTGGGCATCTTTCAACATATGCGGCTGTTTGAAAACGCCGCCCGAGGCGATTCCGCCAATCAAGCGGGCGAGCTGTAGCGGCGTGGTAGTGACGGCGCCTTGACCTGTGGCTACGGAAATCACCTCACCGGCGTACCATTTGCGATGAAAAGTTCGCTCGACCCATTCCTGAGACGGCATCAGGCCCGGCTCTTCGGAAGGAAGATCGATTCCTGTTCGGTGGCCGATGCCAAGTTTTGTGCCGTAATACGAAAGTCTGTCGATTCCCAGGCGCATGCCCACATTGTAGAAAAAGACGTCGCAGGATTTGAGAATCGCGTCATGCAGGCTCAATACGCCATGCGATTTCGCGCCGGTCTTCGCGTAATAAACCCAGCAATGGTATTGCCGTCCAAAGAAAGTGCCGTAGCCGGGACAAAACGTCGTGAAACCTTGCTCGGGAACGTGGTCCTCGAGCATGGCCGTCGCAGTGACAATCTTAAAAACGGAGCCTGGAGCGAGCTGCGCTTGAATGGCGCGGTTCAAGAGAGGATGCAGAGGGTCGTCGTTGAGACTCTTCCATTCGTCGGCCGAAACGCGGATGGCGAAATCATTTGGATCGGGTGTAGGGCGGCTGACCATGGCGAGGACTTCACCCGTGCGCGGATCGAGAGCGACCACGGCGCCGGGCCTCGCGCCGAGGGACTGCTCCGCGACCTGCTGCAGGTCGTAATCGATGGTTAGCTGAATCTGCTTTCCCGGAATGGGTTCCTGCTCGGAGAGGCGGCCGAGTTCTTTGACTTCCTTGCCAACGCTGTTGACGACGACGCGGCGCATGCCGTCGGTGCCCGTCAGGATGTCGTTGTATTGGCGCTCGAGGCCGGTTTTTCCGGCGAGGTCACCGGGGCGCAGCCTGCCGTTGCTGGCTTCGATTTGCTGCTCACTTACTTCGCCGACGTAGCCGCTGGCGTGGGACATGAAGCCGCCGGGCATGTAGCGGCGCCGTTGGACCATAAGCATTTCAAGAAGAGGGATGTCGGAGCGGTGCGATTCGATATAAGCGACGTCGGCGTTGGTGGCTTCCGGCTTGATGACGATGGGCTGGAATTTTGGAAGATTTTTGGTGCTTTCGAGCTGATCCTTCAGGTCACTGAGGGGGATGCCCAAGCCATCGGAGATGGTGGGGAGATTTTTGTCGATGAGAGCGGGGTCGTCGCGGAGAAGAAGGATGCTGAAAGACGGATAGTTGTCGACCAGGACGCGGCCATCGCGATCGAGCATGCGGCCACGCGGGGCGATGATGGGAATGGAGCGAACGCGATTGCGCTCGGCCATTTGACCGTACTTATCCGAATCGACGACCTGGAGTTTCCAGAAACCGAGGAGCAACAGTCCGACCATGCCCACGATGACGTAGGAGGCGATGGCCAATCTGGCCTGTGGCAAACGATTGTCGTTGCGAAACCAGTACGACACGAAAACCCCGCGCGCGAGTGCTTTTTGTTGCGCCCGTCAAACGGACGGCGCTTCCTCAGGGCGATTCGTCGCCCGTCCCGCGAGAAGCCGGGACCTGCTCGCGTCACGAAAAAATCTTCAGCGTGGGTTTCGAAATGTCCGTCGAAATTTTTTTCGAAAAAGAATTCTAAAAATTTCCTCAGGGCTTTCGAATCACTGCCGGACTTGTGCTGCATTCCCACAGCAGAGTCAATTTAAACGTAGCACTTGCGCGGGAGGGCCGCAAGCCGTCCTGAAGGACAGTTGCTTGGTCAATACCCTCTGGAAACCGGTGGCCTGGAGCGGTGCATCGAGCAACGGGTCCGGCGATCGCTATCGCTGCGGAGTGCAGCTTATTCATGTCGCAAGGCAATCGTGGGGTCCACGCGCATGGCGCGACTTGCAGGCAGAAACGCGGCCAAAGCGGCGACGCAAAAAACGAGGCAGAAAACCGAGAGAAGAGTCGCCGGGTCGGTCGGAGTCACTTCGAAGAGAAGAGTATTGAGGACTCGAGTCAAAATAAATGCGCAGGCCAAGCCAAGAGTCAGCGCGATGGCGGCAAGGAACAGAGTCTCTCTCAGGATCATGCCTGCGATGTCTGCCGCGCGGGCTCCGAGAGCAATGCGGATGCCGAGTTCCGGTATCCGCTGGCGTACCGAGTAGGAGACCACGCCATAAACTCCGATCATCGCAAGCACGAGCGCGATTCCCGCGAAAATCATAAGCAAAGCCAATTGGAATCGTGGACTTGACACAGAATCGGAGAGCACGCTCTCCATCGTTTGCATGCCTGAGACGGCCTGGTCGGGGTCGACGCGATGAACCGCCATCTCCGCCGAGCGCATAATTTGCCGTGGATCGCCTTGGGCGCGCACCACCAAATCCGCGAAATACATGGGAGCCTGCGCGTTGGGCAGGAAAATCGTGGGTTGCGGCGCTTCCTGCAGATCCAAGTGGCGGGCGTCGGCTACTACACCGACAATTTCGGCAGGATCGGGGTTCGACCAGCAGACGCGGAACTTCTTCCCGAGAGGATCTTCGTGAAGGAGGAATTCCTGAACAAAGGCGTGGTTGACGATCATCACGCTGGGCGCCCCGAACGAGTCGCGGTCGCTAAAATCCCGGCCATTGAGAAGCTGCGTCCCCATGGTGGCAAAATAACCGCCGCTGATGATCAGGAATCGGGCGTTAGGAGCGTCGGCGGGTTTCGGGGGAGGCTGATCGGCAGGGCCAAAGCAGGAAGAAGAGATTCTCTCCGTCATGGGGAGAAAATGAGTCGAGCCTGCCGAGCGCACTCCGGGCGTGTTGCGAATTTCGTGAAGAACCTGTTCCACATATTGCGAGCGCTTCAGATCGCCCCGGTACTTCGATGGCGAAGTGAAGATGTGCATGGTGAGGACGTGCTCTGGCTCGAAGCCGGGATTGACAGAGAGCAGACGCTCGAAACTGCGAAGCATCAGGCCAGCTCCGACCGTAAGCACGAAAGCCAGAGCGATCTCGATCACCACGAAGGATTGCCTTAGAATTCGATGGCCGCCGACGCCGGTGCGCGAGGTTCCTTGCTTTAGAGCGTCCTGCAAGTTGACGCGCGAGAGGCGCAAGGCCGGGGCCAACCCGAATCCGATTGCGGTAAGAAAGGAAACAATGAACGCAAACGCGAAAACGCGGCGGTCGATTTCTATCGCACCGATGAGGGGCAGAGGCGTGCTGGATGGAATCATAGCCAGGAGACCGCGGAGGCCCCAGTTCGCGAAAGCTATGCCAACTGCCGTTCCTGCGAAAGAAAGAAGGAGACCTTCGAGCAGTAGCTGCTGCACCAGGCGGGTTCGACTGGCCCCGAGAGCCGCTCGGACGGCCGTCTCTCGCTGACGCCCAGTTCCGCGCATCAAGAGGAGGTTGGCGACGTTTGCACAGGCAATCAGCATAACGAACCCCACTGCTGCGAGCAGGACCAACAGGGGACGGCGCACCTCGTGCGTTTCATCCTGGAGGAAAGGAACGACTTGGGCGCTCCAACCCCTGTTGGAGTCGGGCCGCTGCTCGGCAGTAAAATCTCCTACGCGAGCCATGTCCTGCTCCGCTTCCCTGAGCGTGACGCCGTCGCGCAACCGCCCGATGGCGGTGAGGAAACGGCCGCCTTCCCATTCCTTGGAGCGAACGATAGCCAAGGGAATCCAGAGTTCCGCCTTGTTATTGGGCAGAGAAAAGCCTCTGGGCATGACGCCGACTATCTCGACTGCGGGGCCACTAACCTCCAGCTTTTTCCGGATGATGTCGGGCCTGCCGCCAAACTGTTTTTGCCAGAACTCGTAACTTAGAATGGCAATTCTGTCGCGGCCGGGAATTCCATCTTCGGCTGTAAATGTTCGCCCAAGGTAGGGTGCGGCCCGGAGGACGGAGAAGAACTCAGGTGAGACCGAAAGACCTTGCACGGCCAGTGGCTCCCCGTTGATTTTCAAGTTCACGGTTGCATCCGAGATTGCGGCCATCGATTCGAAAGAGCGATTCTGTTCGCGCCAGTCGAGGAAGTTGAGGCCATTCACAACGTTTCTGAAGTGCCCCTCTTTCGGCTTCGATTCCCAAATGCGAACCAGTTGATTGGAAGCCGGGAAAGGCAAAGGACGCAATAAGACGGCGTCGACGACGCTGAATATGGCGGTGTTGGCGCCGATGCCGAGGGCCAGCGTCAGAACCGCGGTCAGTGTGAAGCCTGGATTATTGCGCAGCATGCGTATGCCGTAGCGTAGGTCTTGCCATAGCGTCTCGAGCGAAAAGAAGGTCCACATTTGCAGGCTCCTCTCTTTCAGACTGGTTGTATTTCCGAATTGGCGGCGCGCGGCATAGCGGGCTTCTTCCGGAGCAATCCCGGCGAGGTGGTTTTTTTCCTCGCGCATCGCCAGGTGAAACGCGACTTCATCTTCGAGGTCGCGATCCAGCTGCGGCCGCTTCCAAATCGCTTTGAAGCGCAGCCAGGTTTCGTTTAGCCATCCCGAAAACATGGTTTCCTCCTGCGCCAACTATGCCGTTTGGAGTATCCGCGCGACCGCGCCCGACATGCGCCGCCAGAACTCGGTCTCTTGCGCCAACTGTTTCTTGCCTGACGCGGTTAGGGAATAAAACTTCGCGCGGCGGTTGTTGTCCGACGTGCCCCATTCGGCGGAGAGCAGGCCGCGCAACTCCAAGCGATGCAAAGCGGGATACAGCGCGCCTTCCTCTACCTTCAGGACGTCTTCGGAAGTTTGATGAATCCACTCGGCAACGCCATAGCCATGCATGGCACCGCGGGCCAAAGCTTTAAGAATCAGCAAGTCCAATGTTCCCTGGAGCAGATCTCCGGGGTTGTCTCGCTTTTCTTTCATGGAAGGGATTTTCCTCTTCTCCATAAGACGTTTAGGGGAAGCAAATGTTTCATCAACTCTCTTTGTTCCGCAAGATTTTTTCGCGGAAGGGAGGTTCTGACCGAGCTTACTTTCGGACGAGATGGAAGCTTGCTCCCCGGACGGGGCACGCGTTATCGTAATTTTGACTGTGCTCATGAAAAGCGAACCTTCCTCGCCCCTGCGGTTGGCCCTTGTTGGGATGTCTGGTGCTGGAAAAACCTTCTGGGCAAAGAGGTTAGCGGCCGAAGGCTGGACCGCGATTTCTTGCGATGACCGCATTGAGGAGAAGCTTGCTTTGCGCCTGGCTGCGGGCGGCTTCTCCGGGATTAACGGCGTGGCGGCGTGGATGAGCTGGCCGGACAACCCGAAGTATGCTGAGCGCGAAGCGCAATACCTCGAGGAAGAAATCCACACTTTGGGCGAGGTACTGACGTCGCTTGAGCGGCAGCCTGAAAAACCGCTGGTCCTGGACACCACCGGTAGCGTGATCTATACAGGGAATAATTTGTTGCTACGCCTGCGGCGGCGGATGACTGTGGTCTATCTCGCCGCCTCGGCGGAGGAACAACAACTCCTGATCGAACGGTACTTGAGCGACCCCAAACCGGTGCTGTGGCGCGGCGCTTTCCGGCCCCGCAAGGGCGAATCGCCGCGAGAGACCGTGGCGCGGTGCTATCCCACGCTCATCGCCGCGCGGCGGCAGAGCTATGAAGCCTTAGCGCATTGCAAATTGCGCGTGGCCGAGCTGCGCGATCCAGCTTTTGACGCGGCGGCGTTTCTTTCCAAAATTCGCGGCCAGCTCGAGCGCGGCCGGTGAGATACCGGAGCACAGGGCGCAAAGCTGCGCTGACTTCTTTGCGCGGCGCGGTGCTGCGGGGACTGGCGCCGGACGGCGGCCTCTACTTGCCCGCTGAGATTGCGCGCCGTTCGCCGCAGGAGCTCGAAGAGTTTCGCAAGTTGCCTCACGCTGGCGTTTAAGGATTTTGGCGCCCGGTTCATGGCTCGGCTGATGGGCTATTTCGTCCGCGGAGAGACGCGCCAGCTTACGGTTCTCGTGGCGACTTCCGGCGATACGGGCAGCGCAGTGGCGCACGGCTTCCTCTGCGTGCCGGGCATTCGCGTGGTGATTCTCTATCCTTCGAAGCGCATCAGCGAAGCGCAGGAAAAACAATTCACGACGCTGGGCGAAAATATCACTGCACTCGAAGTGGCAGGCAGCTTCGATGATTGCCAGCGGCTGGTGAAACAAGCATTTTCGGATGTGGAACTGAACAAGCGCGCGTTTCTGACGTCTGCGAACTCGATCAACATCGGCCGTCTGCTACCGCAAATGTTCTATCACGTGGCCGCCTATCGGCAGTTACCAGTGGCGTCGGTGCCGCTGATCGTGTCCGTGCCCAGCGGGAATTTCGGCAACTTGACGGCCGGACTCTTTGCAAAACGCATCGGCTTGCCCGTGGCGATGTACGTGGCCTCCACAAACGCCAATGATGTCGTGCCGGAGTATTTGCGTTCGGGAGAATTTCATCCGCGCCCAGCGAAGCAGACCTTTTCGAACGCCATGGACGTGGGCAACCCCAATAATTTTCCGCGCTTACTGGATTTGTGCCGCGGCCGGCTCGAGTATGTGCGGCGAGAAATTTGGGGCCACGCCGTGACGGATGACGAGACGCTGCGCGAGATGAAGTCTATCCACGAGCGCTTCGGCTACATCGCCGATCCGCATACCGCGGTCGGCGTACTCGGCTGGGAGGCCTACAAGCGAGCACATTCCGAGCCCGCGCAAGGATTGGTGCTCTCCACAGCGCATCCCGCAAAATTCGCCGATGTGGTCAAGCGAGCCATCGGCACTGCGCCGCCTCTCCCGGATCGCCTCGCGGCATACTTGAAGCGCGAGAAATTATCCCTGCAGATGTCCAGCGTCTACGATGATTTCAAACAGTTCCTACTCGGTCAGTAGCAGTTACGAGGGTTTACGCAGGCGGTCGAGGATCATAAAGAGAAATACGGCAACCAAAGCGTTGACGAGCGCGGCGGTGACGAGATGCCAAGTGAGCCACGGCTCAAGCTGAGAAAGAAGTATCCGGCTCGTCAAAGCAATGAGACCCTGGTGAACGGCAAAAAAAGCGATCGTCAAAGCGAAGCGCGCCGCGGGATGCTCCGTATCCAGCCTCGCGCCAATCGAGGAAGCAAAATAACCGATTAAGGTTTTCGCAATGCCGTAAAGACCAAGAGGAACTGTCGGGCCGCTCAAACTGTCCTGCAAAATGCCGATGACCATGCCCAGAAGCAATCCCGTCGAAGGATTTCGCCGGCTCAAACCGAAATAGATGACGATGAGCAGCGGAAGATCCAGAATCGCGGCCTTCGGGAAATAGATCGGCAGAAAAGCCTGCAGCACGAGCGCAAAAGCCGTCGCCACGATGATCGCGCCCGCGCGGAACTTATGCACCTCAATGTGCAGTTCGCTGCCGCGAATGTCGAAAGCGTCGTTCATGGTTTCTCTGGCGAAGAGGGATTCGTTGACGCGGCGGAAGGGGCTCTAGCGGGAGAGGTTGCGGAATTTGGCTCGACGGAATCTTTCTTCATCTCCAGCGGCTTCAGCGTCAGCAGCACGAACACCTCTTCAAGGCGCTCAAGATTCGCAGCCGGACGCACGCGAATCTGCTTGAACGTACTGCCCGCCTTGATGTCTGCAATCGTTCCTACAGGCAGGTCGGGCGGAAAGATGCGATCTATTCCGCTGGTGACGATGCGGTCTCCCGGATTCACACTGTTGTCTTCATTGGAGAAGTATTTCAGGATCAGCATCGGCTCACCCGTGCCGCCTACTGGTTTCTGGACGCGCGAGTCCACCAGCATCGCTCCCACTCCGCTGTCCTTGTCCGTGAGCAGTAGAACCTGCGCCGTGTCTTTGTAGGACTCAATGACCTTGCCAACGACACCGTCCGGGGTAATGACGCCCATGTTGCGGCGAATGCCATCGCGTTCGCCGCGGTCGAGGTAAATAGTCTGGCTGGCAGAGTCCGCGCTTCCTCCGATCACGCGCGCGCTTACCATCGGTACGTCCAGATTCGTCTGGCGAAACTTCAAAAGCGCAGCCAGCCTGTCGGCTTCACCCGCTTTGCTTTCCAGTTGCGTGATTTGCAGCTTCAACGCGCCGTTTTCGCGCTTCAATTGTTCGTTTTCGCGCGAAGTGTTCTGCAGTGCGAAATAGTGATTCCACGTGTCGCGAATGTGGCTGATGCCGTGAGCCCCCGCGCGTTCGAACGGCGAAACAGCGCCAACTGTCCAAACGCGGATCAGCCGGCCCTGCGAGTCGCGCTTGATCTGCACGGCGAGCAACAGCACTTGCAGGAGGACGACGCCTCCGAGCAGGAAGAGTGATCTGTGTCGCGAAGGGATGCCAACCATGGAGTCCAGTAGCACAGTTCCAGCCCTGTGCGGCTCAAAATTTCTGCAATCGCATGAAATCCGAAAAAAAATTAGTCGATGCAAACCTGCCGCAATAACTTGAAATCGCTCAGCATTTTGCCGGTACCGAGCACCACGGAGGCCAGCGGATCATCGGCGATGGAAACCGGCAGACCGGTCTCTTCCCGGATGCGCTTGTCTAGATTCTTCAACAGCGCACCGCCGCCGGTCAGCACGATACCGCGATCGCTGATGTCGGCGGAAAGTTCCGGCGGGGTGCGCTCTAGAGCAACGCGCACGGCGTTCAGAATTGTCGCGACGCATTCGCTCAAGGCTTCGCGAATTTCGCTGTCGTCGATCGTCACGGTCCGCGGCACGCCTTCAATCAAGTTACGGCCCTTCACTTCCATGGTCAGCGGCTTTTCCAGCGGATACGCCGAGCCGATTTCCATCTTGATCTGTTC
>WNFP01011285.1_pt1 | contig 12037 bp, 9 predicted proteins | sample 5400201 | NCBI WGS metagenome assembly WNFP01 (sample SAMN13153355, study PRJNA577476) | soil metagenome | isolation source: 115 cm saprolite under Madrone tree | place: USA:California | collected 2016-06-14
GGAGCAGCCCTGGCGATAGGCGGCATGGACTGGCTCTCGGTCGCGTCGCACTATCCGCTGGTGATCATCCCCTTTGCGACCCCCAACAACCTTCCCTGGTCATTCTTGTTCGCGCCTGTGCTCGCGGGCGCGATGCTACTGACCGCGTTTGCCTATGTCTGGCACCGGTGGCTGCGGCAGCGGCGGTGGCCACAACGCTGGTTGTAGGGCATCGGGCAAACCCATCGCGGTGTCACGGCTTGGCGTTCTCGGTTCGATTCCGTAGCGCAAACCGGTCGCCGTCGCGGGTAAGCTCCACATTGCGCTGATGGAAGGCTTCAAGTGTCGAGCGATGGCCGATCGAGACGATGGTGGTTGCCGGCAATTTCTCCTCGATCAGGCGATACAGTGCCGCCTCAGAGGCTTCATCGAGCGAGGCGGTGGCTTCATCGAGGAACAGATATTGCGGCGCATGCAGCAGCGCGCGCGCGAGCCCAAGGCGCTGTTGCTCGCCCAGCGAGAGCATTCGGTTCCAGTGCGCTTCTTCCTCCAGTTGCGGCGCGAGCTGAGGCAGGCCCACCGAGATGAGGGCGTCCCTCACCTGATCCGAACCGAACGCGCTCACCTCCGCCGGATAGACGATCGCCGCCTGCAGCGAGCCCACCGGAAAATATGGCCGTTGCGGCAGCATCATCAGCTTGGCGTTCGCAGGGATAGCAATCGAGCCGTTTCCGAACGGCCAGATCCCGGCGATGGCCCGAAACAAGGTCGACTTGCCGGCGCCGGACGGGCCGGTGACCAGGGTACGCTCATTGCCGAGAATGCTGAAGCTGTCTGCGGAGACCAGCGGCGTGCCGTTTGGCAGCCGGACCAGAAGTTGCTCCAGATCAATTTTGTCGCTGCCGGTCTTGGACACGACATCGATCGAGTCGGCGCCGGTTGCCAGCGTTGCGGCGCTGGCGATCGCCATCTCAAATCCGTCGAGACGCGCGACCACGGCCCGCCATTCCGCCAGCGAGCGATAAGTCGAGACGAAAAATGACAACGCCGATTGCACGCTGCCAAACGCTTCCGCTGTCTGCAGCATGGTGCCGAGCTGAATCTTGCCGGCGAAATAGGCCGGCGCTACCAGGATCATAGGGAATACGACGGCGGCTTGAGAGTAGCTTTGGGTAAACGCCGTCAACCGCTTGGTCCGGCTCATGATGCCGTACCAGTTTCCGACCACGCGGCTGAAGCGCTCCGACAGCCGCTGGCGCTCGGCGGGCTCGCCGCGCAACAGCGCGATCTGTTCGGAGTTTTCGCGTACCCGAACCAGGCTGAAACGGAAATCGGCCTCGAAGCGCTGCTGTTGAAAATCAAGGTTGACCAGCGGCGAGCCGATCCACTGCGTCAGCGCCGTTCCGAAGATGGCATAAATCAGCGCGCCCCATACCAGATAACCGGGAATCGCGAACTCGCGGCCGGAAATCGTCAATGGAGCCGCCGCAGAGAGCCCCCACAAGATGATGACAAAGGAAAACAGCGTCACTATGGAGCTCAGCAGGCCGACACCGATCCCCAAGGTTCGTTCGACGAACAGTTTCACGTCGTCTGTGATACGTTGATCCGGGTTGTCGGCCGCATCGCCCTGAAGCTGCATGCGGTAGTGGTTGGCATCGTGCAGCCACTCGCCGAGATATTTCGTGGTCATCCAGCGGCGCCAGCGGATCTGTAGCCACTGATTGAGATAGAGCTGGTAGATCGAAAGCACGACGAGGACGGTTGCCAGGACTGAAAAGACGATGATTTCCCGGACAAAACCGTCCCAGTCTTTTTCCTGCAGGGCGTTGTAGAAACGGCTGCGCCACTGGTTCAGCAACACGTCGTTTCCGACCAGCGCCAGCTCAATGATGATCACCGCCGAGAGCAGCCCACGGCCGGCCCATTTGTCCTCGGAGCGGAAATATGGCGCGGCGATCCGCCATACGATCGCCAGCGTCGAGCGGATGTTGTTCACAGATTGTCGTCTCCGGGGAAAGGGCCTCAAGGCCCTGAAAAAATGGAAGAATTGGAGATATCTAGACTAAAGTTGTAGGTTCCATGTTTCGCGTCCACTTGTCGCGGCCCGCGAGTCGACCCTAGCATGGGACAACGGCGAGGGGCGGGGGGCCATCACACTTCGCGAGGTTGTGAGCGGATTTTGGGGGGACCAAATTCGCGGGCAATTTCGCGCATTGCTGGACTCCCGCGATCACGCAAGGCCGACCCGACCGCCCACGCTGGTCGGGGCGCCGCATGATGGCGTGGGGAGGAATCGCAATGTGGAACCAGATCTATAATCCGCTCGGCAATGCGACGCTGTCGACCGTCGCCGCTGCTATTCCCGTGGTCACTCTTCTGGTCCTGATCGCCAGCGGAAAGGTCAAGGCGCATATCGCGGCCCTCGTCGCGTTGATCGTCGCCAATATCATTACGATTTTCATATACACCATGCCTGCTGCGATGTCGGTCAAGGCATCGTTGCTCGGGGTGGTGGTCGGCTTCTTTCCGATCGGATGGATCGTCCTCAACGTCATCTTCCTTTATCGCATCACGGTCGAGACCGGACGATTCGAACTGCTGAAACGCGCGATCGGTGGCGTCACCACCGACCGCCGCCTGCAACTCCTCCTGATTGCATTTGCGTTCGGCGCATTCTTTGAAGGCGCATCCGGCTTCGGAACGCCGGTCGCGATCACCGGCGCGGTCTTGATCGGTCTCGGCTTCTCGCCGTTGGCGGCTTCCGGCCTTTCGTTGATCGCCAATACCGCTCCGGTCGCTTATGGCGCCCTTGGTACGCCGATCCAGGGCCTTGCCTCCGTCACCGGCCTCGATCCCTATATCCTTGGTGCGATGGTCGGGCGGCAATTGCCGTTCTTCTCGCTGCTCGTTCCATTCTGGCTGATCTGGGCGTTCGCGGGCTGGCGCGGCATGATCACGATCTGGCCGGCCATCCTCGTCACCGGCGTGTCGTTCGCGATCCCGCAATTCGTGATCTCGAATTACATCAACCCATGGATCGTCGATATCGGCGCGTCGCTGATCTCGATGGGCTGCCTCATCCTCTTCCTCAAGGTCTGGCAACCCAGGGAACTCTGGCTGTCGCCCGCGCTGCGCGGCAAGGATGAATCAGCCGCGACGATGGCGGCGCCGAGGGCCATGGATAAGACACCGCTGACCCAGGCGCAGCTCTGGGGCGCGCTGATGCCATGGATCATCGTCTGCGTGGTGATGCTGATCTGGGGCAATGGCGCCTTCAAGACCTGGGCGAATTCGATCTTCGTTTGGAACTACGAGGTCCCGGACCTCGACAAAATGATCAACAAGGTGCCGCCGGTGGCGGCCAAGGCTACCCCCGAACGTGCCGTATTCGGATTCACCTACCTGTCGTTCACCGGCTCCGGCATGCTGATCGCTGCGATTATCTCCGGCTTCCTGATGGGCTTCTCGCCGGCCAGGATGATTGCGGAGTATGGCCGCACCATCAAGCTCTGCGCGATTTCCCTGATCACGATTTCGGCGATGCTGGCGATCGGCACGCTGACCCGGCTGTCGGGCGTCGATGCCACGCTCGGTCTCGCTTTTGCTGCGACTGGCGTGCTGTATCCTTTCTTTGGCACGCTGCTCGGCTGGTTGGGCGTGGCGCTGACGGGCTCCGATACCGCCTCCAACGTGCTGTTCGGAAACTTGCAGAAGATCACCTCGGAGCAACTTGGACTCTCGCCGATCCTGATGGGCGCCGCCAACTCGTCCGGCGGCGTGATGGGCAAGATGATCGACGCGCAGTCGATCGTCGTCGCCTCCACCGCCACCAACTGGTATGGGCATGAAGGTACAATCCTGCGTTACGTGTTCGGGCATTCCATCGTGCTGGCGTGCCTTGTCGGCCTTCTCGTGATGTTGCAGGCCTACGTCTATCCGTTCACGGCGATGGTCTTGAAGTAGCAGGTCGATTCCGACCAAAGGTTGCGAAAATCCCCGCGGCCGATCGCCCGCGGGGATTTGTTTGTGAGCCGACAATTTTTGTAGCGGCTGATCCGGGCAGGGTTATGCCTGCCTATCGTGCGACCGGAAAAAACGAATCCGGCTTTTTGTGGGACAAACGTCTTCGTCGGTCCGGAAGATCGCGCTTTAAATTATTGCCAATCGCGCATGATCTTTTCGCCAAACCGCTCACACTTTGGCGGATCATGCGCTAGAACGACGCGCGGCTATGGGTGCAAGAAAAGTTCGAGGAGTTGCATGCTTTTGGTGACAAGATTTTTGCGGCAGGCCGCGGTAGTGCTGGTGCTGGCAGCGGCCGCCTTTCAACCCATCCCGGCTCGCGCCGATGACGAGTTTCCGTTTGGGTTGGAGATGACATTGGACGCGGCGCGTCAGCCCGGATCGAAGCGGCTTCCGACGCTGGACATTGGCGACAGCGGAGAGGCCACGCTCGAACTCACCGTGATTTTTGTCGCTGGTCCGTTGGAAGATCGCGCCTGCCCACCGGCGCGGGCGCAGGCCGACGACGAACTGGTCGCAGCATTGAGCGAGGCCGCGACCTGGAAGCGGCAGGGCGATTTCGTTTCATTCATCGGAACGAAACCGCTGCGCTTCCGTCTGAACACTAATTGAGTTCAGCCCTCGCGCAAAATCATGTCGGCGCAGGCGCCGGCGGATTGAACCACGCCGGAATAGCCGCCGAAACCCGCATAGGCTGACGCCAGATAGACCCCGGGCACCGCCGTGCGCGGCGAGCGCACCGGGACGCGCCAGATCGAGCGTGGCGGTGTCGGCGCGAACCCGTAGACCGCGCCGTCGGGCGCATTGAGATATTGCCGCACCGACAGCGCGGTATTGAACGACGACGCCACCACGGCGTCGGCGAGGCCCGGATAAACCGAAGAGAGATAGCCGACGATCGCCTGTTGCCATCGCCCGCGGGCGCGGGCACCCCGGAATCGATCGCGGCGTAATCGACGATCGACATCGGCGGCATTTGTTTCCCGGGTTCCTCCGCCATCAGTGCGGTGCCTTGCGCATAGTCGGACAGCCGCGCCATTTCCGGCGGCAGCAGCTGCGTCGAATAGGCCGAGAACCCGAATTCGCGCGGCGGTTTCGACAGGCCGAGCGTGAGCGCGAACAGCGAAATCGATGGCATGTACCGCCGGTCGTTTTCGGTCAATTTTTCCGCGGCCGCGGCGGGCATCAATGGCGCCAGCGCGGCAGGCGCGGCATTGCCGACGATCCGTACGCACTCGACCACCTGGGCGTCGGTCCCATCGCGGGCGGTGTGCGTGACCGTGCTCGAATCGCCCTGCAAACCCGGGGTGATGCCGCTGACGACGCGGCGCACCAGCACTTCGCCGCCGGCCACCTTGATGGCGCGGGCAAGCGCGCTGGAGAGCCGTTGCGAACCGCCTTGCACGTAACGGCCGCCGCTCAGGAGATAGCTTCCCTGCGCGATTGCAAAGAACACCCACCACAGCGTCGCGGGATCGTCGTGATAATAGGAAAGATTGGCCGCCAGCGCGCATTTGACGGCTTCGTTGTCGCCGAAAACGCGAGTCAGCTTTTGCGAGAGCGACAGGCGCCAGTCGGGGACCGCAGATAATAGTTTCAACAGGGCGCCGAGAGCTTCGCGCGGCCTTCTGAAGGCGCCGCTGCCTTGCGAGAGCGTGCCCACCGCGGACGCTATGCGCTCCATTTCTTCCAACAGTTGATCGATCCCGGCACGGGCTTCCGGGAAGCGCCCGGTCAAGGCTTGCCGCGCCGCATCGAAATTGTCCGGAAGCAAGAATGGCTGGGCGAGCGGACCGCCGCGCGCTTCGTAAAACGCGCCGCCCGGGATCCATTTGACGGCGTCGATGACGCCGGCGCGCCTCAGCGCGCGATGTTTCGGATCGCGGGGATCGTGCGGATCGCTGGTTAAATGCAACGAGCCCTCGACGAACAAGTCGCCGGACTTGTAGCTCGACGCCGCGCCGCCGACCGAGTTGTTGCGCTCGATGACAAGCACCTTGCGTCCCGCGCGGGCGAGGATCGCGCCGGCCGTCAAGCCTCCAAGGCCGGCGCCGATCACCACTACGTCATAGCGCGCCATTGAAACCCTGAAAGCCCTTGGCCGGATACGCCTTGTTCATTGCCGCTATGGTGCGGCATGTCAAATGCACGGGTTGCATGGTGAGGGTGCGTTGCAAGCTGGCCGCGGGATTGATCGACGGCGCTATTTCCAGACCGATTTATCCGCATCCCAGCGCTGGGCCTTGAATGCCTTTGCCAGCGCATCGACAGAGCCGTTGTCGTCCTTTTGTTCGCCTTCCTCGTCGCCGCTGGACTCCTCGGTCAGATTGAGTTTTGGGCCCGCGGTTTCGTCCGCCGTCGAAATGACGGGGCTTCCGATCCACAGCAACAGCCGGTCGGATGCGCCCGGCCTGTCCGGCGCCACCAGGGCGGAAAGCTCGATTGTCTCGGTGAGGCCGAGCGCGGGGTATATCTGGCTCGGCCGTTTGAACGTCAATTTCAGTTTTCCGGTATTGGCGTTCCATGTCGTCGAGGACGATTTCGCCGAAAGCGTTTTGGACAGGACGTTGACGATCGCCGTCGCCAGTCTGTCCTTGCTGAGCTTGTCGCCGTCGCGCCAGTCGGCGGCCGCAAACCGGATCGAGCGATCCATCTCGACGACGCCGCTGGTCCAGCCGGCGGAAACCACGCCGGGTAACGATCTGAACTTCGCAATCAGCGCCGCGGCGCGGTCCGGATCGGCATTGATGTTGATCGTCTGTTCGCCGGCGCGCAGCGCATCGCACGACACGGTGAGGCTGCTGAGCGAAACTTCCACGTCCTGGCCCTTCAATCCCTTCAGGAAATCCGTCGCCGCCTCCAGCTTAACCTTCACTGCAATCGCTTCCGGAGAAACTTCGGTAAAATCTTTCGGCGCCGCCGTGATGCCGTCATCGGATGTCTGGTTGTCCTGGAATTCCTTTTCACTGAGGTCGGAATTGTCCGTCGAGGTCACCTCGGTCAGGGTCTGGCCGACGCTGATCTGACCCTTGAATTCGAAGGTGTCGCCGGTCGGCTTGCGCAGGAGTTTGACCGTAACGGGCAATTTATCGCCGAGGCTCTGCGTCGTGCCGGTCAGGGTCTGGCCGTTGACCGTAAGGTTGGCGACAAAGCGGTCCTTGCGATCGGAGCCTTTCTCGGCCGGATAGCAGATGTCGAGCACCGCCGAGGTGACGTTCTTGCCCTGACGGGTCTCCTTGAGCACGACGTCGGCATTGCCGTCCATCAATCCGTCGATGGAAGTGAAGTACCTGACTTCATTGCCGGCCGGTGCGGCTTTGGGCGAGGGCTTCATTTGGGCGAAGGCGAGATCCGATGAAGCCGTCATCAGGCCGATCAGGAGAAGCAGAAGCGCGCGCATGCGAAATTCCTCGAAATACAGAATCGGGCGGTATCGTCAGGTCCCCTCGATTCCGGCGGAGTCGGAACCAGGCTGGGCCTTCACTAGCAAACCTCGGCACTCTTCGCCAAAAAAGAAGGCCGCCCGGAGGCGGCCTTCGTCGATCGGCAATGTCGGGTAGCGGGCGGCCCCTAGAGCGGGATGACTTTTCTTCGAATCGTCATCCCGCTCTATCTTTTTGGTTGAGCATGATCTTTTCGGAAAACCGGTTCCCACTTTTCCGGATCATGCTCTAGAAGCCCATGCCGCCCATTCCACCGCCACCGCCGGGCATCGGCGGCGCCGGCTCCTTCGGCAGTTCGGCGACCATGGCTTCGGTCGTCACCAGCAGGGCCGCGACGGACGCTGCATCCTGCAGCGCGGTGCGTACCACCTTGGCCGGATCGATGATGCCTTTGGCGACCATATCGACATACTCTTCGGTCTGCGCATCGAATCCGAACGTCTCGGTCTTGTTCTCAAGGATCTTGCCGACGACAATCGAGCCTTCGACGCCGGCATTCTCGGCGATCTGGCGGACCGGAGCTTCCAGCGCTTTCAGCACGATATTGATGCCGGCCTGCACGTCGGAATTATCGTGATGGATACGGCCGACGGCCCGCTTGGCGCGCAGCAGCGCGACGCCGCCGCCTGGCACGATGCCTTCCTGAACCGCCGCACGGGTCGCGTTGAGCGCGTCCTCGACCCGGTCCTTCTTCTCCTTCACCTCGATCTCGGTCGCACCGCCGACGCGGATGATGGCGACGCCGCCGGCGAGCTTGGCCAGACGCTCCTGCAACTTCTCGCGATCGTAGTCCGAGGTGGTTTCCTCGATCTGCGCCTTGATCTGGCCGACCCGGGCTTCGATGTCCTTCTTCTTGCCGGCGCCGCTGACGATGGTGGTGTTTTCCTTGTCGATCACGACCTTGCGGGCGCGGCCGAGCATGTTGACGGTCACGTTTTCCAGCTTCATGCCGAGTTCATCGGAGATCAGCTGACCGCCGGTCAGGATCGCGATGTCCTCCAGCATCGCCTTGCGGCGATCGCCGAAGCCGGGCGCCTTGACGGCGGCGACTTTCAGGCCGCCGCGCAGACGATTGACGACCAGCGTGGCCAGCGCCTCGCCTTCGACGTCTTCGGCGATGATCAGCAGCGGCTTGCCGGACTGAACCACCGCTTCGAGCACCGGCAGCATGGCTTGCAGGCCGGACAGCTTCTTCTCGTGCAGCAGCACGTAGGCGTCCTCGAGCTCCGCGGTCATTTTCTCGGCGTTGGTAATGAAATAGGGCGACAGGTAACCACGGTCGAATTTCATGCCCTCGACAATGTCGACTTCGGTTTCGAGCGACTTGTTTTCCTCGACGGTGATGACGCCTTCATTGCCGACTTTCTGCATCGCCTGGGCGATCATCTTGCCGATCGCAGTATCGCCATTGGACGAGATGGTGCCGACCTGCGCGATTTCGGATGACGAGGCGACCGGCTTGGCGCGCTTCTCAAGGTCCTTGACCACGGCCGTCACCGCAATCTCGATGCCGCGCCTCAGGTCCATCGGGTTCATTCCGGCGGCAACCGATTTGGCGCCTTCGCGCACGATCGCCTGCGCCAGCACGGTCGCGGTGGTGGTGCCGTCGCCGGCGGTGTCGTTGGTCTTGGAGGCGACTTCGCGCAGCATCTGCGCGCCCATATTCTCGAACTTGTCCTCCAGCTCGATTTCCTTGGCGACGGTCACGCCGTCCTTGGTGATGCGCGGCGCGCCGAAGCTCTTTTCGATAACGACATTGCGACCTTTGGGTCCGAGCGTCACCTTCACCGCATTGGCGAGAACATCGACACCGCGCAGCATGCGCTCGCGCGCGTCTCCGGAAAATTTAACATCCTTGGCAGCCATTTGAATTTCTCCTGGAAATGACCTCATCTTGAGGAGCGGGCTCTTGCCCGCGTCTCGAAGGGTGAGTTGGTGAAAGTGGATTGCCTGCCCTTGCCCTTCGAGACGGCAGCTTCGCTGCCTCCTCAGGGTGAGGACCCGAAGACCGTGCCTTTACGCCAGCACCCCCATGATGTCGGCTTCCTTCATGATCAGGAGTTCCTCACCGTCGAGCTTGATCTCGGTGCCCGACCACTTGCCGAACAGCACACGGTCGCCGACCTTGAGGTCGATCGGGATCAGCTTGCCGGATTCGTCGCGGCCGCCCGGACCGACCGCCGTGATCTCACCCTGCGAGGGCTTTTCCTTGGCGCTGTCCGGAATGATGATGCCGCCCTTGGTCTTTTCTTCGGCGTCGATACGTTTGACCACGACACGGTCATGCAGCGGACGAAATTGGGATTTAGCCATGACGTTTCCTTTGGAAGGCTCGGTTTTCAGGGTCCGGTCTGCCGTCGAAAGCGGATCTGAATACGGGCGTATTCGACGCCGCCAAGGGGCAAAACAGCTCGCAATCCTTAGCAATCGCGCTCTCGGAGTGCTAATTGTGCGTCCGGGAATATGGCTTGACGCCGATCCTGTCAAGCAACCGGGTTAAGCCTCTGGTGAGGCTGATATAGGATGCTCTGAGGAAACTAAATCGGAGCGCCGGCGTAATTAACTGGACGTCATTGCTCCGACAGTGGTTTTTACGCTTGGCCGCGGGACGGCGGCCACGAATTTGCTCGAGGGAAAACCATGATCAGATCATGTAACGCACGTATGTTTGCCAATCTGGGGATCGCCTCGGCGCTGGCGATACTCCTGGGGGCGTGCAGCAGCATGAGCCTGCCGTCATTCTCATCATCTCATACGGAGCAGGAGCCCGGCGTGGCGCCCGAGATGCCGGCGACACTCCGAGCCGACGAGATTGTCGGCCGCTGGGGCCTTGCGTCGTTTCAGAATCCCAACGACCGTGCGCGCACCGAAGCCGCGGCGCGGTCTCAATGCAAGCAGCCTTACGTGATCGGCGCCGGTTCTTCCGGTGGCGTCATCATGCATCTGGCTGACCAGGCGACCCCGCAGGAGCTGCGGCTGAAGGGCAGCCCGAGCGGCAAGAATTATATCGGTCCGCCTGGACCGGCCGGTGGCGAGCAGGATCGCGAGATTATTTCCTTCGACGGACGCGTTCTGGTCACCCGTTTCATCGACAAGGATGCGGCGACCCGTTATGGCAACATGGTCTATGTCCGCTGCGGCGCCCGCGCCTGATCCTTCGCCATTGCCGCGGCCCCGCTCTGGTAGCCGCGGCCTGACGCCCCGGGGGGCGCCCGTGATGCTTCGCCGCCATCAAAGGCGGCATGCAGACCGGTGCCAGAATTTGCCGTCACGGATGTTCAGGGCTGCGGGTCAAGTGCGCGAAATGGCGATCGTTGGTGCCCAGCTGACGCCCGATTGACTTAAAGCTCAAGCGATCCGGTCACCGGGGGTTGCCACCCGGCGCCGCCACGCGTCGAAACTCAGTCAAACAATGCGTCGATGTCGTTCTGCGATGCATGACCGGCGTCGCCGTCGAGCTTCGGACCGTTCAGCAGCCGGGCGTCGCCTTCCCGATCGTCGATGATGGCCGGCGCGTGGGCCTTGATCGCATCGACGCCACCCCAGATATCCATCATGATGATGATATGGTTTTCGATGAATTTCATCGTGGTCATCACCTTGCTGATGCGCTGACCGGTCAGATCCTGGAAATTGCAGGCTTCGAAGATGGAAACGACGCGTTCCTGGATTTCCTCGCTGAGCAGCTTTTGCTGATCCGGCGTGTTCACCTTGGACAGCGCGGTCGCCGCATTATCGATCGCCTCGGCGGCTTCCAGAATTTGCTGGGTGGCTTCTTCGGTGCCACCGACCACGGCGCCGAGCTCGCCATTGACCTTGGCCATTTCCTCGCCGTTGAAGCTCTTGCCGTGCAGCACCGCGATTTCCCGCTTGGTGCGGCTGATGGCATCGTGAATCAGGTCGAGTTCGACCTTGAGTTTCTCGCATTGCTCGATCTGGGCCCGGTAGGTGTCCAGCAGCGCAAGGGCTTCGGCGATCTCGCGGGTAACCGACGCGCCAATCGTTTCCACTGCCACGCTCTTTCCGGTGCCGGAGCTGCCCATCTGGGCACGGATGGCGCGCAGTTCGGACATGATCTCATGATGCATGGGGCCGATATCGCCGTCAGCGACCGCGGCTATCGGCATGTCGCCAACGACTGCCTGTTCGATACGAAAACGTCTGCGATGAATCGGCATGAGAATTGTTCCTGACCTGCACTCGTCATCTTTTACACAGAGGTGATTTAACATCGGGTTCACGCCCAAAAAATCTTATGAAAACTAGACCTATGTGCGCACCAACGATTAACCATGCGCCGGCCCCGTTCACTGAAAATAAACGCTGCCGGATGAAACCGCGCGGAATTGGCGACGTGGTGAATCCAAAGGCCGTTGCTGTTTACCAAACCGATGCGGTTTTGATTTTAATTGTGACGAAACAGTACAGAGTACGTCGATGTTCAAAAGAGTGTCTTTTGCGCTCCTCGCCGGAGCATGTTGTTTAGGCGCCGGACTTCATCAAGCCGCAGCGATCGAAGCCACGCCGCCTCTGGAGCCCACCGTGATCTACGCCGAGCCGCGGCCTCTCGCGCCGGTACGAACGGCTTA
>WNFP01007148.1_pt1 | contig 12033 bp, 13 predicted proteins | sample 5400201 | NCBI WGS metagenome assembly WNFP01 (sample SAMN13153355, study PRJNA577476) | soil metagenome | isolation source: 115 cm saprolite under Madrone tree | place: USA:California | collected 2016-06-14
AATGAAGGCATCCCCGATGTGGACGACGAGATTGCGGCAGCTCATGGTGAAGCCGAGCGGTGACGGCGCATCCGCGCTGCAGACCACGTCGAGCTTTGGCCCCGTGGAGTTCCAGTTCCAGCGCACCTGCATGAGATCGGCAAAGCCGTCGGTGTGGTCGGAATGCATGTGCGTGAAGAAGATCGCGTCAAGCTGTCCGACATCGAGGTCCACCTGCGACAGCCGCAACGCCGTGCCGCGCCCGGCATCGAACTGCAGCTTCACCGTGCTGCAGTCGCTGCTGTCGTCGCCATAGCGCACAAGGGTGCCGGCGCCGGCGACGCCGTTGAGCAGCACAGGGCCGCTCATGGTGCCAGTCAAGGTGACAAGCAAGCAGGGTGCTGCTTGAGCCGGCGAAGGGACAGCAGCCAACCAGGTCGCGGCGATGAGTGCTACCGCAAGGAAGAACCGCTGCATATTCGTCCTCCGATGATCATTGCTGGTCAAGACTGCCGAAGGTTGGCCCGCGCGGCAAGGCATTGACCTGTCGGTGCGGTCCGGAATTGGGTACCAATCCAAATAGCGCGCCGACCGTTTTCGACTTGAGCAGTCTTGAGGCAAGCATGCGAGGCATCTTGCGGAGATTTGGATTGAAGATGGGTGTCGTGACACGCAAGGGATTTGATGCGCGCGTGCGAGAACTTTCCGTCGGTCACGCGATGCTGGAGCGACCGTCATTGACCGTGACACGTCGCAAGACCGGCCTAGGAGCCAGTCAAGTAAATTCCATGCCCTCATGACAGTCGTCCGAACGTTGCCAAACGAACTGAGGGTAAGGTGCTGCGGACCTATTTGTTCAGAGTCCAATCGACACACTCCGACCTCGATGGGTCGTCATCAGATCGTAGCCGTATATCGGCCCACTATGCGCGCGACGGAGATTAGTTTCCGGGGCGGTTTCCGGGGCGGGTTTACGCAACACAATGACTAAGATGTTGATTCCATGGTGGGCGCTGCAGGGATTGAACCTGCGACCTCTCCCGTGTGAAGGGAACGCTCTCCCGCTGAGCTAAGCGCCCGCAAGCCTCGGATCTAAAGCGGTGGCGCACCCTGTCAAGCGAACTCATGCTTGCGCCGCGCCGTCCGCGTCACTTGTCCGCGCGTGCCCCGCGCTGCGCGCTGCCTCGCCTCGCTTCTCGCTGCGGCGCTGCCGCGCGCGCGGCGCGAGCCTGCAATGTCCGGATGCGGTCCGCGAGCGTGCCTTTTGATCCAGCCGCAGCGGTCGCGATCGAGGGGCCATTTCCCGAAGCCGGAGCCGGCCGCCCGGAATTGAGGATCCCTTCAATCGGCGAGTCCGGGCCCTCCAGCGTGGCGGTCAGTCGCGCCACCTCCGCGGCGACCTCGTCGAGGCGTTCGCGCAGCACGGCATTTTCCATGCGCTCGTACGCGCCGACGTTGTCGGTATCGCGTTTCACCGCCGCGATCTCGCGCTGCAGTCTGTCTCGCTCCTCTTGCGAACGCTTGAATTCACTCTCGATCAGAGCTTTTTCTGTTCTCAGCGTCTCCATTGCGACGCGATGGCGCTCTTGCGCCTCGGCCAGCTGGGCGCGCAGTTCGGCCTCGATCTTCTGCGCGGCCATCGCCGCGTTGCGCAAGTTTTCTGAGTGATATTCGCGATCCGCCTTCAACCGCGCCTGCTCGTCCAGTTGCGCGGCGAGCTCCTGGAGGCGAGTGCCCAGCGCCTCCGATTCGGCCGTTTGCGCCACGAGCTGGCGGTCGAGCTCGGCGACACGGTTGGCGAGATCGTCCGCGCGGGCGCGCTCCTCGGTGAGCTGTCTGGTCGATGTCTCGATTTCGGCGGTCTTGCTGTTGAGGTGATCCCACAGGGCCTTGGTTTCTTTGTCGTAACTTTCGAGCTGACCCTTCAATGCGTCGGCCTGTGCGCGCGCTGCGGTCAGCTCGACGCGCTGGCCGCCAGCCGTGACGGAGGTGTCATTGAAGCTGGCGGTAACGTGGGCGAGCTCGGCCTGTGCGCTCGCGAGCGCGCGCTCGGTTTCTTCGAGCGCAGCCGTTTTGGCGGCGAGTTCGCCCTGGGCAATCCCTAAGTCCTCGGTGAGCTGCTTTTCCTTGGCTTCGAGCGCAAGCAGCGCCGCCGCCTTCTCGCCAAGCTCGAACTTGATGCGCGCGATGGCCTCGCTTTTCCTGCCGATCTCCGCCAGTTGGCTGGTGGTCTTCGCCTTCATCTGCTCGACGGTCATTTCGAGCCGGCTCATGGCCATGGCAAATTCGGCGCGCAGTTGATCCTTTTCGGCGGCAAGCTCCGCCATCGAAACCGGCGTCGAGGCTTCAAGCCGCCGTAGCGTGAGGCGCACCGCGCGCGCATGGACCAATGGGATGACGCCGATCACGAGCAAGCCCGCGACCAGAAAGCCGATGCCGATATACATCATCGGTTCGATCATGACGTCTCCTGCACCACCCTTGATTGTTACCAGAATGTCTTGGGTCGATCACGCCTTATCCGGCCCAGCCCTACCCAGTCCCAGTCGCGCGAATAAGCATGGCCTATGCATTCGCGCGGCCGCTCGCAAAGCCGGCGGCGAGGCCATGCTCCGGTAGCGCTTCAACGGATGTTCAGAACGGGTTCCAGGTCGCCGTCGGCGTGAATTTGAGATAGCCGACATTGGCGCCGAGCCGCATTCCCACCCCCGTGCGGATCGGGACCACGACGATGTTGTTCATCGTCAGCGCCGTCATTCCCAAGCCGCCGACGAAGTAGGCCGAGCCGTCGATGCCGGCGAAGCGCTGGTAGATCGCGTCGGTGGCCGGCAGATTGTAGATCAGCATCATCGTGCGCGCGCCTTCGCCGCCGAAGTCGAAGCCGACTGAAGGTCCTTGCCAAAACACCCTGAGGTCCCCGGCATTCTTGGTGTAGAGGATGCCTTCGCCGTAGCGCAACCCTGCAACCACCGCGCCGCCGGCTTCCTGTCCGAGCACGTAACCGTTGGGCAGCCCGAATTGGCTGCCCGCCTTCTCGACGATCTGCGCGAGGCCTCGCGAAATGGTGCCGAAAAAGCGGTGACCGGCATCGACGATTTCGTTCGAGGAGTACTGCGGGCCTTGCGGTTGCGGTGTCTGCGGTGATTGAGCCTGCGGAGCTTGAGGCGGCGGACTTTGGTATTGCGGCCCTGGGGGTTGGTATTGCGGCCCTGGGGGTTGTGCGGCGGGGGGATTGGTCGGCGGCGGAGGATTGGCCTGGGCCAAAAGGGTCGCGCTCGCCAAACCGAGGAGGATGAGGGTGAGAGCGACGGTCCGCGTCAGGGCGCGCATCGAATGCTCCGTGAATCGAGGCCAAGTGACACCGCTACCCACGAAGATACCTGGGCTTTGCGGCCAAACCGCAACCGAATCGCCCCATGACAGGCAAGACTATGGCCGCACGGCGGCGCCGCCAACTTTCTTCGCTGGCCGGCGCAGGGGAGGCAGTCGCTCGGCGTGCACTGGGCCGGACGACAGCGATTCATACCCTGAGGCGCGCCGCTGCTGACGGGTCGCCCCAGGCAATGAAGGCCGGAACGCGGAAGCTCTCGGCCACCCCTCCGTAGCTCAGTGGCGCGCCCGCCGCCGTGGTGACCAACCCGCCGGCGGCGGCTAGCACCGCATGGCCGGCCGCGACGTCCCACTCGCAGGTCGGCGAGAGGCGGGGATAGACGTCGGCGCTGCCCTCGGCCAGATGACAGAACTTGACCGCCGACCCGCATGCGTGCCGGTCGGCGACGGGTAACCGTGCCAGGAGCGCCTCGGTGCGGGGGTCGAGATGTGAGCGGCTGACCGCGGCGACCAAGCCTGTATCCGGCGCCCGGCGGGTCCGGATTGCGCTACGCGCCTGCGCCGCGCTCGCGGGGGCGCCGGGGGAGAGGCGCAGCCGCTCGGCACCCCGGCCTTCGATCCCGCGCCACAGCAGTCCCTGCGCGGGGGCCGCGACAATGCCGAGGCGTGGACACCCGCCCCGCACGATCGCGATATTGATGGTGAATTCGTCCCGCCCGGCAACGAGCTCGCGCGTGCCGTCGAGCGGATCGACCAGAACGAAGCTGTCGGGAAGGCGGTCGGGGCATGCGCGGCCTGCCGCCTCCTCCGACACGATGCACATACCGGGAAGAAGCCTGCCAAGCGCCTCCAGTATCACGGCCTCGGCCGCCTCATCGGCTGCGGTGACCGGGGTCCGATCTGACTTGGTGCGCGGCGCAAGCGAGCCCACGCGTACCGCGAGAATGGCAGCTGCCGCGGCCGAGACGATGGTCGTGAGCTCGTCAAGCAGCCGTTCATTACCACCCGTGATGTTGTCCTGCGGTCGCACGCTGGGCGGCTCCTGCGGTCAGTTCAAGCCTTGGCAGGTCGAGCGGCTGCGGTGTATCACACCGGCCGAGCGACGCCATGGTCCTGAGTCGCGTCCAGCACCCAGTTCGACGATCCCTCCATCGGAGACGCCCGCGATGTCCGTAGCCGTTGCCCTCGATGCGCTCGATCTCGCCGCGCTCCTGTGTTCGCGCGTTTGTCACGATCTGATCAGCCCCACCGGCGCGATCGTCAACGGGCTCGAGGTGCTGGAAGAAGAAGACAGTGACGAGGAGACAAAGACCTTCGCGCTCGATCTCATCAAGAGGAGCGCGAAAACGGCGTCGGCGCGCCTGCAATTCTGTCGCCTCGCCTTCGGCTCGGCGGGGGCGCCCGGCGGTTCAATCAATCTCGGCGACGCGCAAGCCATGGCGCAGGCCTTTATCCAGGATGACAGGACTAAGCTCGCCTGGAACTTGCCGCGCGAGCTGTTGCCGAAAAACCGGGTCAAGCTGTTGCTCAACCTGTTGATCATCGCGGGCCAGACGATCCCGCGCGGGGGCACGCTGACGGTCGATGCGGTCGGAGAAGGAGAGAGCATGGGCTTCCGTATCGCTGCCTCCGGACTCAACGCCCGCATTCCGCAAGGCGTGATTGCCCTGCTGCAAGGCACTTCGGAAAACGGATCGGTCGACGCCCACGCGATTCAGCCGTTCTACGCTGGCCTCCTCGCTCGCGCGTGCGGTCTCGAAGTCAGCCTCAAGGCGGAGGGCGAGGTTATCGTCGTCGCGGCCGTTTAGTCTGCGAGCCTCAGGCTAGCCGCGAACGAGTTTGTCCTCGAACCAACTCCACATGGTGGCGCAGCCGAGCGTGAGATAATCGCGCTGGCAGTGTTGCGCGCCGCCTTCCTCGCTCGTGAATACGCGCAGCGTCTTGTCCGTCGATCCGCAGGCATCGTAGAGCGCCCGCGCGTCGGCGAGTGGAATCTGCTCATCATCCGCGCCGTGTACAACCAGGAGCGGACAGCGCATTTTCTGCACGACGCCATCGAGCTTGAACGGCTCGAGCCGCCTCAATGCATCCTCCAGCATTGCGGCGCCTAGGATCCACATGACGTGGTGGCCGAGCACCGACAGCGAAGCCTTGAATTGCGCGTCGATCCGCCGCTTCCATACCGCGTGGTAGTCCCAGATCGCCCCCCAGGCGATGCAGGCGGCAAAGCGCGGCTCGAGCGCAGCACAGCGCGGCGCGTAATAGCCGCCGAGGCTGATCGCAACCACGCCGATCTTGTTGCTGTCGACGTCGTCGCGCTTTTCCAGGAAATCGATGCAGGCGCTACCGGCCTTCTCATAATCGTGGCGCAGGACGAGGCCGCGAAAGCGGATCGCTTCACCGGTGCCCGGCCCATCCATCACCAAGACCGAGATGCCGCGCTTGATCAGGTCCGGCACGCCGGCGAGGTACTGGATCTCTTTGGTAACATCCAGGCCATCGAAGAACACGACGCACGGTGCGCGCGCCGATCGCCTGTTCTGCGCGTGAACGAAATAGCCCGGCAGGCTTTTGTCTTCGAACGGCACCTCGACGATCTCGATCTTGACCTCCCCGAGGGCGACGAATCTGTGGAAGCAATCGACCGCGACGCGATAAGCCTCGAGCGCCGCCTTGTCCTTCGGAGTGCGAAAGCGTTCGCCCATCTGATAATAGTGACACGCGCGCAGGTAGAAGGCCGCGGCGGAGATTGCATGTCCCGACGCGGCGAAGCGCTCGGCGCGGGAGCGCACCTCGTCGGCGACCGCGACACACGCGTCGAACCAGGCTTGATCGTCCTCGGCGTCCTTGCCTGTGAGCGTGCGTCCGATCTTGTGCAACTCGCCGATGTCGGCGCCACCGTAGCTTGCGCGTCCGAGCATGTTGACGAAGGCCGCCGACCACCGGTAGTTGCCGGGAAAGTACATGAAATATTTCGGCGGCTGCTCCATTGGGGGCATCGCTGCACCTCCGCGTGGACCTCAATCCCACGCCGGGGCGCGGCCTGCCGGATCAGCGATCCTGCCGTCCGTGCGCTTGAGCGCCGCGATCCGATCCATCTCTTCCTTGGTCAGCGCGAAGTCGAACACGTCGAGGTTCTCGGCCATGCGCGCAGCGTTCGATGAGCGCGGGATCGGAACGATGTTGCCCTGCTGGATGAGCCAGCGCAGCGCGATCTGTGCGAGCGTGCGACCTTTGCGGGCGGCGATGTCGGCGAGCACCGGGTCGCGCAACAGGCGCCCACGGCCGAGCGGGCAATAGGCGGTGAAGATCAGGCCGCGCTGGCGGCACGCCTGCGTGAGCTTGGTCTGGTCGAGATGCGCGTGGTACTCCGCCTGCAGATTGACCAGCGGCTCCGGGCAGAGCCGGATTGCTTCGTCGAGCAGCGCGATATTGAAATTGGCAACGCCGATCTGGCGTGTGAGACCTTGGCGCTTCGCTTTGGCGAGCGCGCCGACAGGCTCGCTGAGCGGGATCTCCGGGTTCGGCCAATGGATCATGAGAAGGTCGACGTAATCGACTCTGAGATTCTTCAGGCTCTCCTCGACCGAGCGCGCGAAGTCGTCCGCGCGCAGATATTCGTGCGACACTTTGGTGGTCAGGAAGATCTCGCCGCGCGGCACGCCGGAGGTGCGCATGCCCTCGCCGACGCCGCGCTCGGTCCCGTATTTCCACGCCGTGTCGATGTGACGGTAGCCGAGCTTGAGCGCGGTCGCGACGATCTCGCCGCAATCGCCCAACGAGGAGGTGCCAAAGCCGATGGCCGGCATCTCGGCGCCGTGCGCGGATAAGGTGGGGATGGAGGGGGCAGCCATGGGCGTAAGGGACAGGGCAGGGAGGTGCGGCAGCGCACTCTACGGGCCGCCCGCGCAGCGTCAATCACCCCGGGCACGGCAATGCCCGGGGTGTCGAGAGTCAGTCCCTATTGACCGCGTATCGCGGCGGTGCCGATCACGCGGGAATGCGCGCCGCGTCGTCGGCGGGCTCGCGCAGCACATAGCCGCGGCCCCACACCGTCTCGATGTAATTCTTGCCGCTCGAGGCGTTGGCGAGTTTCTTGCGCAGCTTGCAGATGAAGACGTCGATGATCTTGAGCTCCGGCTCGTCCATGCCGCCATAGAGGTGGTTGAGGAACATCTCCTTGGTCAGCGTCGTGCCCTTGCGCAGGCTCAGGAGTTCCAGCATCTGGTACTCCTTACCAGTGAGATGCACGCGTGCGCCGTCCACTTCCACCGTCTTGGTATCGAGATTAACAACGAGATCGGCGGTCTGGATCACCGACTGGGCGTGGCCCTTGGACCGGCGCACGATGGCGTGGATCCGCGCGACGAGCTCGTCCTTGTGAAACGGCTTGGTCATGTAGTCGTCGGCGCCGAAGCCGAGACCCCGGACCTTGTCCTCGATGCCGGCAAGGCCGGTCAGGATCAGAATGGGTGTCTTCACCTTCGAGACGCGCAGCGTCCGCAGCACCTCGAACCCGGACATGTCCGGCAGGTTCAGGTCGAGCAAGATGATGTCGTAATCGTAGAGCTTGCCGAGGTCGACGCCTTCTTCGCCCAGATCGGTGGTGTAGACGTTTAAGCTCTCGGACTTCAGCATCAGCTCAATCGATTGAGCAGTGGCGCTGTCGTCCTCAATCAGCAACACGCGCATGCCAGCCCCCTTCCTCCCGCTCCGGGCTCAGGTCGGCACGCCGCAGCGGCGGCCCTCGAAAACGCCTTCGGACAAACGGACGCAAAACATTAACGGCGCGCAGTTAACAAAACCTACTTCCAACGTGCGCGTGCCCTCTGCGGGAAAGCTCGGGCGAATCGCCCTAAGATACTGCACGGGAGCGGTTTTCTTTCCAAGCGCCATCTCATGTCTGACTTTAACAGTCGGCTCTAATCGATCGGGAGAGTTCTGCCCATGCGCCTCGGGCCGACGGCGGGTCCCCTGACGTCCCACAACGATGACCTAATGATTAACGACGCGGGTAAACACGAAGTTAAGAAACGCGGTGCGATCGCGCAGTTCATTCGTCGGCTCCGCACCGCGCTGTTGCTTTTGTGGAACACCTCGCCTGCCGCAGCGGGGAGGTAAGGAAGCAGCAACGAGTCTTGGGCAAGGATATCAACGCCTTGCGCGAACTTTCGGGGCGGCGGGAAGTCATTGTCCCCGCCGCGCTTCGCGAGGCTGCAAGGGGGGCGGCGCGCATTTCGATGCGGTGGCGCCGGGGCTTCGGGGAGCATGAGTCGATGAAGTCACGCGAGACACTCATTCGCCTGAAAAAGTTTCAGGTCGACGAGCGGCGGCGTCGGGTCGCCCAGATCGAGAGCATGATCAGCGAGTTCGAGCGCATCACCAGCGATCTCGAGCGCGAGATCAAGGTCGAGCAGGATCGCTCCGGTATTCACGATCCAGGTCATTTCGCCTATCCGACCTATGCCAAGGCGGCGATCCAGCGGCGCGACAACCTAAAGCGCTCGGCCAACGACCTGAAGGTCCAGCTCGAGGACGCCAAAGCGGCCCTGAACGAGGCGTTCGAGGAGATGAAGAAGGTCGAGTTGCTCGACGAGCGCGATCAAATGCGCGAGCGGTCCGAAGAAGATGGGCAGCAGCGCGCGCGCGTGAGACGAACTCCTGCCGCGCGAGCGTATCGGTCCTGCCGAACTGCACGAACTCGGTGCCCTCGGGCGCTCGAAAATTCGTGTCTCGACGGACGGCAATCTCGACGGCCATAATCGGCCCTTGCGGGGGCGCTCGGCTTGATGGCCAGGAAGGATGCGGCCGTCGGGCTGACTCCTTTTCCGCCGCGGCCGGCCGGCGGCGCGCCTACAAGTCCTGGCTAGACGCTTGTATGTTCAGTTCCAGCGAGGAGGAACGCCTGTTCTCATGTCGACGGCTGTCGAAATCACATGGCTGCTTGCGGCGGTTGCCAAAGGTGACGCGGTGGCCTTCGAGCGCCTCTATGGAGCGACCTGCGCCAAACTCTACGGCGTCGTGCTGCGGATCCTGCGCCGCCACGACCTCGCCGGCGACGTCATGGGGCAAGCCTATCTGCAGATCTGGCGCGACGCTGGCGATTACGATCCGGCCCGTTCGAGTCCGCTCGCCTGGATGGTGGCGATCGCCCGCCGTTTGGCCATCGATGTCGCGCGCGGGCCGCAGCCGCCCGCGGCCGAAGGCGAGCCGGACATCGTCGAAGAGGATGAGGGCCCCGGCACCGTTCCGCGGCACGAGCTGACGGACGATCTCAAGCAGCTGCTCACCTGCATCGGACGGCTGGAACCGGACCGGCAGCGCATGCTGCTGCTCGCCTATTACGGCGCCTTCAGCCGCGAACAGCTTTCGGCCAAGCTCGATATGCCGATCGATCTGCTCAGGGCATCCCTGCGGCGAAGCCTGCTCGAGATCGAGGGGTGCTTTAAGTCATGAGCGAACTCGACCACATGGATGCGCTGGCCGCCGAATATGTGCTCGGCAGCCTCGATGTCGAGGAGCGCGCGCAGGCGCGCAATTTGCTCGAGGCGGATCCAACCTTCGCCGCCAAAGTCGAGCTGTGGGAGCGCCGGTTCGGCGAACTGCACCTGATGGTCGAGCCGGTCGAGCCGGACTCCGGCATTTGGGCGCGCATCAAGGCCAAGCTGCCCGAAGTCCAGCAAGGGATCCGGCCTCCGGAGCCGTCGATGCCGCCGTCGGTGCCGCCAGCCAGCCCCTCGCCAGCGGCGTCTGCGCCGCCAAGCCTCGACGCGATCGAAGCGGCAATATCGCAGGCGGCAACAACCCTGAGTGCAGAGGCGAGTTCGGCAGCCACGCAGGAGGCGCCGCTGGCGCTGCCATCGGAGGTGACGACTGTCTCGGAAGCGGTGCCCGCGGTGGCTTCGGAGACTGTCTCGGAAGCGGTGCCCGCGCCGCCTTCAGAGACGGCTTCGGCGACTGGCTCGGAAGCGGTGTCCGTGCCGGTTTCAGAGACGGCTTCGGCGCCAATTGCCGAAGCACCGGCGGTCCCGAGTCCGGAAGCGACCAGAACGTCCGCTGTCGAGGCCGTGCCCAGTCCGCCAGTTGCACCAGCCATTGCCGCTGCTGCACCCCAGCCCACGCGAGATCAGGCGCTCGAGCGAACGACGGCGCTGGTTCGCCGGCGCCTGAGGCGCTGGCGAGCTTTTGCAATCTTGATGACGCTCGTGGTCGCGGCGATCGGCGCGCTCCTGGCAGCGTGGCGATTTGCTCCCGATCGCGTGCCGCCGAGCCTGCAGCCGCTCGAGCTGATGCGATATGTAGGGGTTGCGCTCCCTACCGGCCCCGCCCAGCGCAGGCCGGCCCCCCCGGAGTCGCGATTCGACGAATGACCGCGGCCGCGGATCGGACGCTTTCCGAGCGCGTGCCCCCCCGATGCGGGCCGCGGGCGTCGGCCGTCCTACGACCGGCGCTAAGTCGCGTGAACGTCGTCTCAGGCTTGGTATTTGAAGGACAGCGATACCCGGGTCCGAAACGCCGAAACCTTGCCGTTGTCCACCTTCATATCCATCTGCGTCACTTCCGCCACGCGCAAGTCGCGCAGCGTGCCGGCTGCCGTTTCCACTGCAGCGCGCCCCGCCTCCTCCCACGACTTCTCACTGACACCGACGACCTCTACGATCTTGTAGACCGCGTCTTTTTTCCTCGCCATGGCACCCTCCGATGTTTATGCGCGCACGCTTTCGAGCGGCCGCGCAGTGATGTTAGCAGCATCGGCGTTCCACACCCACCGCCATGAGGCCGCGCTCAAAGCTCGGCTATCTCACGGCCGAGCAGTTCGACCAGTGGGTGCGGCCGGCGGACATGACCCATCCTTGACAAAATAAATCGCGCGGCCGAGCGGCCGCGCGATGTGAACGCCCTCAAGAGCAGGGCGCGAGCTGTCGTCGCGCTAGCGTCTCGCCCCGCGCCTCCCGCCATCGAAGACGGCGCGGCAGGCGGGGCTGAGGTAGCGCCGATAATGGACCATGCATGCCCTGGTGCGGCCGATGTCCGGAAGATATGGCTGACACAGCCGCATCGCGTCCGGCTCGCAGGCCGCACGTTGCTCCGGGCTCCACTGCTGCGCAGCAGCGGGCGAAGACGCGAAGGCAAGCCCGAGGCCGATCAGCGCGGCGGCAGCCATGATCGGCCGGAGCTTCGGTAGTGCCGTGTCCATTATCGACCCTCCATGTGGTTTCTGCGCCGGTATCTACTGTTAATTCCGTGAGCGTGCAAGGAGCGCTGCTTTCAACCGGCGGCTCGGATCGGCACGCAAGTTCCCTCTCCGCGGTCTCCAACGCGATGCGCCAGCTTAGTCGCAAAGCCGAGCCAGTGACGGCAATAGAGGACAAATTACTCCCGTTATCCCGATTAGATGGCGCGTGGGTCCCCTCACAGGCGCCCCGCGCTGCGGGCAACAATGATCCCCGCGGGGAATCGTACCATTCGACGCGTCGGGCATGTCACCAGCTCGGGATCTGCCGCGCACCAGCCGGGTTTGTTTTGCGGCGGCCCCAACGCCGGTTGCAATAGGCCAGTCCAGCATGATCGTCGATCTCAGCAATAAGCGAGCCATTGTCACGGGATCGACGGCCGGAATCGGCTTCGCGATTGCGTCCGGGCTTGCGGCCTCGGGTGCGACGGTGGTCATCAATGGCCGCAGCGCTGGCAGCCTCGAGGCCGCGCAAAAGCGACTCGCGGAGC
>WNFP01005950.1_pt1 | contig 12030 bp, 14 predicted proteins | sample 5400201 | NCBI WGS metagenome assembly WNFP01 (sample SAMN13153355, study PRJNA577476) | soil metagenome | isolation source: 115 cm saprolite under Madrone tree | place: USA:California | collected 2016-06-14
CACCGAACCCCGGTCCCGCATGGAGAAACTTCGATCCGATCCGTTTGTCGAGCCCCATCCCTTTCGCCACCATCTGCACGTCGGCACCGACCTGTTCACAGACTGTCGCGATTTCGTTGATGAACGAAATTTTGGTGGCGAGGAAGGCGTTGGAGGCGTACTTGATCATCTCGGCAGTCGGGATGTCAGTGACGATGAACGGAGTTTCGATGAGGTATAGCGGACGATAGAGATCTTTCATGATCGCAATCGCCTGCTCGCTGTCTGCGCCGATGACGACCCGGTTTGGTCGCATAAAATCTTCGATGGCGGACCCTTCACGAAGAAACTCGGGGTTGGAGACAATATCGAACCGGAATTTGCCTGATTGATTGGAGTTGATCACTTCACGCAATTTTCCCCCGGTTCCCACCGGGACGGTCGACTTGGTGACAATGACCTTGTACCCGGTCATGGTTTTGGCGATGCCGCGGCCGACTTCTTCTACGTACGAGAGATCGGCTGATCCGTCAAATCGCGGTGGGGTTCCGACCGCGATGAAGATGACGAGGGCTTTGTCGACGGCTTTGGCGGCGTCGGTAGTAAAGCTGAGTCGGTTCTCTCGAATTCCTTTGGCGACGAGCTCCGTGATCCCTGGCTCATAGAAGGGGATATCGCCCTTCGCAAGCCTGGCGATCCGTTTGGCGTCGGTATCCATGCAGGTCACGTTGACACCGAACTCCGAAAAACAGGCTCCTGTTACCACCCCGACATAGCCGGTTCCAATCACACTGATATGCATGGGCCCCTTCCTCCTGTAACCAAGAACGAACTGGCCAAGTATAGCAACGGTACTGGGGGGGAGCAACGAAGTTATGGAAAGTTTAAGAAAGTCGTTTTCACCGAGAGGAGCCGTTCGTTGACAGGTGCACGAGGGCTGAGTACTATTTGCTCCCTCTATCGGATGGATACTGGCGAATGGCGATTCAGAGCGGACCCCTTCAGCGACCTCTCGCCGTGATGATGTGCCGGACCTTGCGCACGATCAGTCCGGACGCGACGCTGTTGGAGGCGGCCCGACTGATGCATGACGCGAAGGTCGGCGCATTGCTGGTGCACGAGGGTAGTCACTACAGTGGTCTAGTCAGCGAATCGGACTTGGTTCGCAAGGGGATGGCCGAGTCGCGTCCGGCACAAGATACGTTGGTCCGTGCCGTTATGAGTAGCCCGTTATTGTCGATTGATAGTGCGAGCTCGGCCCACGAGGCGAGTGAGAAAATGGCGGAATATGGGATTCGGCATCTAGCGGTCTCCGATGAGGGGCAGATCGTCGGGATCATCTCCGTCCGCGATCTCCTACGCTACTTCAAAAACTGGGGCGGTCTGTGATCGTGCGGGCTCGTGAGGCAGAGCCGGATTGTCTCCCCACCCTGTGCGATGTTTCCGCATGAGTGTTGTGAACCGGTCGACTCATACCCCTCAATGGTTTCTTCTGATAACGGCGATGGCGACTGGTGCGGTGGTCATGGCGCTCGAAATTCTAGGAAGCCGGCTCTTGGCTCCCGTCTTCGGAAACTCACTGTTTGTCTGGGGCGCATTGATCGGAGTGATTCTTGCCGCCATGAGTAGCGGGTATGCCTTTGGCGGCTGGGTCTCCGACCGGTACCCCTGCGCGCAGGTGCTGGCCGGTCTACTGTTGTTCTCTGGAGCCTGGACGTTTCTTACCGCGTGGCTCGGCCAGCCGGTGCTCTTTAAGGTGGCGGCGGCGGTTGAGGACCCTCGGTGGGGGCCCTGTGTCGCCGCGGCGCTGCTCTTAGGCCCGCCGGCCTTTGGTTTGAGCGGTGTACTGCCGGCCATGTTGCGATTGGCCGTGTCGGACCTTGAGTATTTCGGCCGGCATACCGGTCGGATGATCGCGCTCTCGACCATGGGAAGCTTGGCGGGGACCTGGGGGACGGCGTTTTTCTTTCTGTCCTGGATCGGCAGCCAGGCGCTTATCGCGTGGCTCGGCGCCATTCAAGCGGGGCTTGGTCTGTGGTGGTTGATCGGGGGGACGACCGCACGGCCGTTGGTGATCGGAATGCTCTTCCTATGCGTTGGAGGGTTGGGGGCCGGTGCCTGGTCTCCGATCCAGATGTTGAAAGCGCCGGTCTATCAGGAAGACAGCCCTTACCAACAAGTACGAATTCGCGATGACGATCTTTTTCGCTACCTTGTCTTGGACCGGACCTTCCACGCGGTCATGTGGAAGGCGGATCCGATCACCCTGTTTCTTCCCTATAGTCAACTGATGGTCGCATCGCTGGCTTTGGTGCCCGAACCGAAACGAGGTCTGATCCTAGGTCACGGAGGCGGATCGCTGGCGAAGTGGCTCGCCCATCGATGGCCTGAACTCGAGCTGGACGTGGTGGAGTTCGATCCCGCGGTCGTCCGTATGGCCGAAGAATATTTCTCCTATCAGCCGCCTCCCCAGCATCATGTGCACGTTCGGGATGCCCGGGCCTTTCTGAATTCCACGGAGCGGACGTACGACCTCATTTGGGTCGATGCGTTTGCCCGACACATGATCCCGTTTCACCTGACCACGGTAGAGTTCTTCGCAGAACTACGCGCCCATCTTGCGCCGAACGGTATCCTGGCAGTGAATTTGGCCTCGTCGGGCGAGGGCGGAGATCTGTTGCGGGCCAATGCGGTCGTGCAGACGATGAGACGGTCGTTTCCCAACGTCGAGTCCTTTGCGGTCAAGGGACCATGGAAGTCTGCTCAAGCGCGATCGGAAAATCTGATTTTTTTTGCCGGTGCACCACTCGAACAGCACACACTCGCTACTTTTGTGGCTAATGTGAACAGATTGGTTGAGCAACAGCGCCTTCCATCCGAGGCCATTGCCTTGCTGGGTACCCATCGCACGCAACCCTGGGATGCAGGTGTCGTGTTAACTGACAACTATGCGCCGTATGATCTCTTGATCGGGTCCACAGTCCAAGATATGCAGCCTGAGGCGGAGCGCGCGCACTAAGTTATTGAAATAATTGTGACCAGCTTGTTGACGCGAGCGTGTGCGTTGAAAGTGGACCCCAGAAAAGAGTTAGATTAACGTTCTTGCTTCCGTTTTCTTCGCGGTGTTATCTATAAGGTTGCCATCGAATAGAATACATGCTGTTACGACATGATGGGCAGACGCAGGGAAGTAGGAGCCTAGCACGGTCACGGCTACGTGGGCTTGGCGGTAGTTATTTACCAACCTAATCACATCTCTTCTTCTTTCTTAAGGAGGTAGTCATGGGCAAGACGATGTTGGGGGCCTTCTTCGGTCTTGTGATGGTCGGAGCTGGGGCATCTGCAGCGTTTGCAAGTCAGGCAGGAGGAGTCGAAATCGGGGATTTGGAGACTGGCTCCGTTGTGGGTCAGTTGTTCAAGGAGCTGGATGTCGATGCCCAGTTATTCGCGATCGAGATTGGAAACTTAAAGACGTGGTATCCACCCGTCACGATCATCGATTTCAAAGTTCGGCCTGGTCGTCCTGTCCTGCTCAAGGTGACGAACAATGCCACGGCTGACCATGGTTTTGAGATGACCGACGCGACGAATGCTGGGACTCCGACCGTGATGAAGGCCCAAGTTGTATTGAAGCCGGGCGAAACCAAGTATATCGGGATCCCGACCAGCGATATGTTCTATGCCACTCAGGGGAATACGCTGACCTATCGCTGTCACCTGCATCCGGGGCATGTCGGCGGCAAAATTCTTATGCTCAAGTAAGAGTCCTCGGCAGATGTGAGTGACCATCGCCCTCTCTGCGACACCGCGGAGGGGGCGGTGGTTTTTTGGGGCAATGGGCAATGGATTGGTGGCGAAGAACTGCGCTTATACCTCTTCTTCGGCTCGGCGGTCAGCTCCTGCCTCGAGCGGAATACGCTGGACTTCTCTGAGCTCTCCTGCCACGAGCAGCAGCAAGAAATGGCTCAAGGTGGGTTCCGTTGCACGCCGTTTGTGCATATTGGTGTGCACGTTCACGATCATTTCATTCCCCACGGAGTTTCGTTGATCCCCAATATAGTGACCGACTGCGTTGGGGAACTGTCGAACGACAAATGTTTCCATGATGGTCCCCACGTTGCCGGTACTGGCCTGCGCTAGCATAGGCATTGTGAGGACTCCACAGAGCGCGCCCGTGATGATCCACTGATGCCGCATGTCTCACATCCATGGGGAAGGGCGAGAAAACACGGGTGGCTCCATCAAGAAAGTAGAGAGCCGGCTGGTCGTTCCACACGTCACAACTAACCCTATTCCTGACAGGGGGAGAAATCTAGGTAGGAAGGGCCATTACGGAAGTGACGCTAGAGGCAAGAAGGCCCTGCTTCTCACGAGAAAAGCAGGGCCTTCATTGTTGAACATGAGCGATGATTAATTGCGCACGCCGCTCCAGACTTTCGCCGGATCAATCGCCTTATCCGGATTGAGCGTCTTCGCCCTCTCGAGCAGGACTTCCATCGATTCCGGATACGCCGGGTCCGAAATGCAGCAATTATCGACCGGGCAGACGGCGGCGCACTGCGGTTCGTCGAAGTGTCCGACGCACTCGGTACAGCGGTCGTGCGTAATCACATAAATACTATCCCCGACTCCCTGGCCATCGCCCACATGATTGCCCTTCGTTTCCGCGTCGCTGCGAGTTTCAAAAATCGCCTCGTTCGGACATTCGGGCAGGCAGGCTCCACAGGAGATACATTCATCGGTAATCAGCAACGCCATGACCCTCGCCTCCTTCTCACTACGATTGAGACACACACGGTTGACAAGTTCACTCCGTCACGACCATTATGCGTGCCGCGACGCGAACGCCATTCTAGTCTGCCGCTCTTTTCCAAGTCAACAGAACGGCACTTGCTCAGAAGGCCTAGATTCCCTGTATAGATGGGCCTTTGGGCCCAGGAAATCGTGACGAGTCGTGACAGGGAATGTCTATGGCCACCTTACCGGTGGGCGATCGTGGACAGAAAAAGAAGCGCATCATCACGCTCGTCCTCATGGCGATTTTCTTGATGAGCGCTTCGTTCTTTCTCATCGATCGAAAAGAGGAGACCATGATTATCGTCTCCTTTCCAAATGGCCGTGAGCTTGAGACGGAAGTGGCGGATACACCCGAGAAACTGCTCGTCGGTCTTGCCTTTCGAGAGACGTTGCCAACGAATAGTGGATTGCTTTATATCTTCGAGTCGACCGGCCAGAACCACATCTGGACGAAGGGGTATCGGTTTCCGGTGGACATAATGTGGATTGATGAAAGCCATCATATTGTGGGGCTCAAGGAAAATGTCGCTCCCTGCCGGGAAGATGACTGCCCCCAGTATAGTTCCTCTCCCGAAGCGGTCCGCTACGCCATTCAAACAGAAGCGGGTTTCATCAAGCAGGAAGGGGTCACCATAGGGCTGGAATTGAAATATACGCTTCGGATGTAACGCGCGCGGGAGACTTGGTGAAAGAAGCATGAGGAGAGGAGTCGGTACAGCATGCTAGAGGGGTTTCAATCCGTCGCCCTGGTCGACGAACTGCCGCCTGGGCAATCAAAAGTCGTCATGGTGAACAATCGGGAGATTGCGCTCTTCAACATCGAGGGGACATATTTTGCGATCCATAATCGTTGTCCCCATGAAGGCGGTCCTTTGTGTGAAGGGCGTGTGAAGGGCTTTGTCGTGGCCTGTCCGTGGCACGATTTGGCATTCGACGTTCGAAACGGGCAAGGGACGGACGGCGGTGGATATTGTGTGGGGAGTTATGATGTGCAGGTGGAAGGAGCGGAGATTTTTGTCGGGCCTCGGCGAAAACCTTAGCATGATGAGGCGGAGAAGGAGCGGGTTGCCGTGTAAATGACGATGAGTACGACATCCAGCCACGACCATGATGGTGCCACACACTCGGATGGGGCCAAGGTCATTGAGACGACCCTTGAGCATCCCATTCAGATTCATCTCTGGGAAGACAGGACGCGAGGGGAGCTCTGGGTTCCGACCTATGATCCTACGGGGCTCGAGTTGCTGGCCGACGACTACCTTCGCATCGCCGGGAATAATGCGGTCGATAATGGGCAGCGGACGTTCGAGTTTAAAGCGGTCAGGCCGGGAACCCACCGGGTGCTGTTTGAAAAACGCATGGGGTGGAAATTCACCGCCGAAGATCAGCGCGTCTTTGACGTGACGGCCTCTGATTCCTCGTCTCAGAGGAGTGCGTAATCGTGCCGAATGTGGCCTTCATCAATGGAGCGTTCGTGCCGCTGGGCGAGGCGAAAGTCTCGATCGAAGATCGAGGCTTTCAGTTTGGCGATGGCATCTACGAAGTGATCCGCACATACAAGGGGCGTCCGTTCGCACTCGAGGCCCATCTGGCTCGACTGGATCGTAGCGCCACGGCGCTTGACCTGACGCAACCCTATTCCCGCGCCGAGTGGACTCACCATGTCCTGGAAGGGATTAAGCGGGCTGCCTATTCTGAAGCCAAAGTCTATCTTCAGGTCACCAGGGGGGTCGCTCCCCGTGATCACGCCTACTCAGATGAAGTGACGCCCACGGTCGTCATGACGGTTCGTGAGTTCCACCCGCTCGACAGATCATTACAAGCGGCCGGTGTGGAAGCGATAACGACCGAGGATATTCGATGGGGGCGCTGTGACATCAAGAGCTTGAATCTTTTAGCCAACGTTCTTGCGCGCCAGCAGGTCAAACAGGCCAAGGTCTTCGAAACTATTTTGGTCAGAGCGGGATTGGTCACTGAAGGGGCAGTCAGCAACGTGATGGTGGTCCAGGAGGGAACGGTGGTGACGGCTCCCGAAGGGTCGCGCATTCTGTCCGGGGTCACGAGGACCGTCGTGTTGGATCTGGCTCTGAGCGAGGGCCTGCCGATTCAGGAACGCTTTGTCTCTCAGGAAGACCTATATGAGGCTGACGAAGTTTTTCTCACAGGGACCACGGTCGAGGTCTTGGCCGTCGTCCGGGTAGATGGGAAAGTAATTGGAGATGGACGGCCTGGCCCGATCACCCAACGACTCGCCGCGGGCTTCACGAGTCGGGTCGGCTAGCCCCCTTGCTTTGGCATAGGTGGCGTGCTATGGTCGCCGGACTGGAAGTGGGCTCAGGCCCACTTTTTTGTTTGATCTCTTGAATGGGCCATCCAAAGATACGGGGCTAGGGGTGTCGGTGAAGGAGTCCCGACCAGTCGTCGATCGCATCAGCGAGGTGGTATCGCCCATCCTCTGGGCATTGGGCTTAGAATTGGTCGATGTCGTGTGTGTGGGGCAAGGTGCGCGGTCAGTCGTTCGCGTGTATATCGATAAGCCAGGCGGTGTCACGGTAGAAGATTGCCGGCGTGCACACCTCGCGATCGGTCCAGCCTTAGATGTGGCTGATCCGTTCCCCCATACCTATACGCTGGAAGTCTCCTCGCCGGGTCTGGATCGGGCCTTCAAACGGATTCAGGATTATCGCCGGGCATTGGGGAAGCAAGTGAGCGTGAAGCTCAGGCAGCCAATCGATGGAGAGTGGCGTGTGGTCGGAGTGCTGACGGAAGTGAATGAACAGGGAGTCACGGTCGTGGTGAACGATCCGCGTTCTGAGCGGACGGTCATCCTTGAGTTCGGCTCGATCGCTGAAGCACGGCGCGTCGTGACGTTTTAGGCCGTACCGGAGTCGATCACCGCGGTATGAGCACACCGTCCCATTGGAGTGTGGCTGCAGGGGCAGTCGCCGGAGAGTGAGCTATGAATCGAGAATTGATTTCAGTCATCGATGAACTTGGTCGGCAAAAGGGCATCGAGAAGAGCCGAGTGATCGGAGCGATCGAAGCAGCCCTTCAAATGGCTGCCAAGAAACGTTTCGGGCAGGCTGAAAATATTCAAGTCGAGATCGACTCCAAGACCGGTGAGATCTCCGTCGTGTCGAAGAAGACCATCGTCGACGCGGTCACCAATCCAAAAACCGAAGTCTCTCTTCAGGAAGCTCGCCAGTTCGATAGCGAGGCAGAGGTCGGCGACGAGATCGGGTCGGTCATCGAGATGAGCGATTTGGGACGGATCGCCGCGCAAACCGCCAAGCAAGTAATCTTCCAGAAGGTCCGGGAGGCTGAATGGGAGGCGGTTCAAAAAGAATACTCCACGCGGCAAGGAGATCTGGTCAACGGCATCATTCTCGGGATGGAGCGCCGGAACTATCTGGTGGATCTGGGCAAGACGGAGGCGGTACTGCCGATTCAGGAGCAGATTCCGCGGGAAACCTATCGCTGTGGTGATCGGGTGAAGGCCATGCTCTTGGAAGTGCGCCGGACTCCGAAGGATGTCCAGGTCATCTTGACGCGGAGTCATCCGCAGTTTGTGTCGAAACTCTTCGAGTTGGAAGTGCCTGAGGTGCTCGAAAAAATCGTTGAGATCAAGTCCATCGTGCGGGAGCCTGGTGATCGGACCAAGATCGCCGTGACGTCTCGCGAGAAGGCGGTCGATCCGGTCGGGGCCTGTGTGGGGATCAAGGGATCACGAGTTCAAGCGGTTGTCCGCGAACTGCGCGGAGAGAAAATCGACATCATTACCTGGACCTCCGATCCGCGCGTCTTCATCGCCGAGGCGTTGAACCCCGCGAGCATTGAGAAGGTCGGCGTCGATGAGGAAAAGAAGTCGGCGTTGGTCGTCGTTGCAGATTCCCAGCTGTCGTTAGCGATCGGGAAGAATGGCCAGAACGTGCGGTTGGCGGCCCGTCTGACCGGCTGGAAGATTGATATCATCAGTGCGACGGAATACGAAAAGGAAAAGGCCGAACGGGATAAAGAAATCAAAGCGGCGCTGGCGGAGGAAACCGAAGCGTTGCATCAGCAAGAAGAAGCCCGAGAGCAGGAATTAAAAGCCCGGGCAGAGTCGGATGCTGGATAAACCGGATAAAGAGGAGTAGGTGTCAAATTCTCATGCGCGTGTATGCATTGGCTAAGCAACTCGGGATGGAAAACCGTGATCTCATCCCGAAATTGAAGCGGATGGGGATCACCGTCGCGTCGCACAGTAGCGTATTGGATAACGACGTGGTGCAGAAGGTCTTGGAGAAGCTCGGTCCGAAACTCAAGGCTCACGGGAAAGCGACAGGCAGGGCGGCAGAGGCCGATGCAAGTCGGGGTGATCGGGGTAAAGTCGGTATGGCGTCCGACCACGCAACGGGAGCCAAGGCCGGATCGGCCCAGGCAGCTCTGGCGGTGGAGGAGTCTTCCAAGTCCGACAAGCGCCGCATTCTGATCAAGCGCAAGAGAGTCGATGACGTTCCAGCGGAAGAGGCAGCGTCCCTGCCCATAGTTGAATCAGCAGGCAAAAGCGGAGCGCACTTCGAAACCCTCGTGGTTAGCCCGCCGCCGGCGGTGCATCCGCACGCTGAGACTCCAGCCGTTGCGCATATTGACCTGACGATGACGCCCGACCAGCCGTATTCTATAGGAACCACAACCGCTCCGGCTCCTACGACTGCCGTCAAGCTCGCAGTCGTGCCAAGCAGCGATGTGACCACAGGAAAAAAGAAAACCCTCTCCCTAGAAGAGATGCAAGCCGAGGGTCTGAAAGAGAAGGCGAAGAAAGCTCGTAAGCCCGGCCGTACGCGGGAAGAAGAAGAGCTTCGGCTTCGTGAGGATGCGGCTCGCTGGCAGGATCTTCGTGCCATTCCGGTGCAGCAGCGCCGTGACGACCGCAGCAAGCACGTGCATCACAGCACGCCGGGGGAAGTGACTAAGCCACGGAGGAAGAGCTTCAAGCTTGCGCCCGGCATGACGGTGAAGGAGTTTGCCGAGCTGCCATGAACATTGATGCAGCCGTGATCATTGCGGAGGAGAACGGGGTCAAGATCGATGTGTCGATGGAGAAGGCCGGAGAAGAGTTGCTGGATTCCGTCGTGCAGACGGAGGAGAAGGTCCAGCTTGAGCCGTGGCCAGCGGTCGTGACGATCATGGGCCATGTCGATCACGGCAAGACCTCGTTGCTTGATGCCATCAGGCAAACGAAGGTGGCGGAAGGCGAGGCCGGTGGGATTACGCAACATATCGGCGCCTACACGGTTGCGGTACGCGGGAAACAGGTGACGTTCCTGGACACGCCGGGCCATGAAGCCTTTACCGCCATGCGAGGTCGTGGCGCCAAAATCACCGATATCGTTATCCTGGTCGTGGCAGCAGACGATGGAGTGATGCCACAAACGATCGAAGCGATTAATCATGCCAAAGCCGCGTCCGTTCCGATTATTGTGGCAATCAACAAGATCGACAAGCCCGGCGCCAATCCTGATCGTGTGAAGAACGCCTTGTCCGAACATGGACTCATATCAGAGTCCTGGGGCGGTGACACGATCACGGTTGAGGTCTCGGCCAAAGAGAAGATCGGCCTGGACACTCTGCTGGAAATGATTCTCCTGCAATCCGAAGTGCTGGAGCTCAAAGCCGACCCGTATCGGTTGGCTAAGGGCGTTGTGGTGGAAGCAAAGCTGGAGCGAGGGCGTGGCCCGGTGGCGACGGTGCTGGTTCAGAGCGGGACGCTTCGCGTCGGTGACGTGTTTGTCGTCGGAATTGTTAGCGGGAAAGTTCGCGCGCTGATTACTCATACGGGAACAAAGGTGCAAGAGGCCGGTCCTTCTATTCCGGTAGAAGTGGCTGGGCTCCCGGGTGTGCCGTCTGCCGGTGATGTATTTCAGGTCGTCAAAGACGAGCGGGTCGCGCGAGAGATTGCGGAAGATCGAGCTCGCAAGCAACGAACGGCTGATTTGTCTGGGTCAGCGAAGGTCACGCTTGACGACTTGTTTGCCAAGATTAAGGAAGGGTCGGTCAAGGAGCTGGCACTGGTAATCAAGTCTGACGTCCAGGGGTCGGCTGAAGCACTGACCGCAGGCGTCGAAAAACTTGCGACCGCCTCGGTCAAGCTGCGCGTCATTCACAGCGGCGTCGGTGGGATCACGGAATCCGACGTGTTGCTGGCTGCCGCGTCGAATGCCATTATTATCGGGTTCAATGTCAGGCCGGAGCCGAAGGCTTCTGCCCTGGCTGAACAGCAAGGCGTCGACGTCCGCCTGTACACCATTATTTACGACGCGATGGCCGAAATTAAGGCTGCGATGGAAGGGCTGCTCGAACCGACGCTCAAGGAGCGGACGTTGGGGCGGGCCGAGGTGCGACAGGTCTTTACGGTGTCCAAAGCCGGCGTCATTGCGGGGGCCTATGTGGTGGACGGCACGATCACCCGTGCGGCTGTCGGAGCACGAGTGATTCGCGACAACGTGGTGGTCTATGAGGGGAAACTCGGGTCGTTGCGTCGCTTCAAGGACGACGTCCGTGAAGTGCAGCAGGGCTATGAATGCGGAATCAGCGTCGAGAATTTCAACGATATCAAGGCCGGGGACATCATCGAAGCCTATGCGGTCGACAAGATTGCCGCAAAGCTCTGAGGCGTGAGTTTGCCTTGTGAGTATCATCGTCGGACTCTGTACGGTCGAGCTGTTCATCTCCGAGAGTCAGTCGTTGAAGGACAAGCGGCAGGTGCTGTTGAGTCTCAAAGATCGATTGCGGGAGAAATTCAATCTCTCCGTAGCCGAGGTTGATGGACAGGATCTGTGGCAGAAGGCCGTATTGGGGCTTGCCTGCGTGGCCAACGAAGGGCGATACGTCAACCAAGTGTGTGACCAGGCGCTGAACCTGATTCGGAGTGTCCCCGCGGTGGAAATCGTCCAGTCCCGAATAGAACTATTGTGACGGCGACATACCCAGTTGGAGTGCGCGGTGGCCAAGACGGGATATCATCGGGCCGATCGTGTGGCCGATCAAATCAGCATGGAAGTGGCAGATATCCTCATGCGGAAGATCAAAGACCCGCGCGTGCAGTCCGTGACCGTGACCGACGTGAAATTGACCAGCGATCTGCGGATTGCGCGTGTGTTCGTGACGGCCATGGGCACGGAAGAAGAGGAGCGGAACGTCTTCGTCGGGTTGGCTCAAGCCAACGGGTTTGTGCGCGTTGAACTGGGTCGTCGGCTCTCGCTCCGGTATCTG
>WNFP01005079.1_pt1 | contig 12028 bp, 8 predicted proteins | sample 5400201 | NCBI WGS metagenome assembly WNFP01 (sample SAMN13153355, study PRJNA577476) | soil metagenome | isolation source: 115 cm saprolite under Madrone tree | place: USA:California | collected 2016-06-14
CGGGCTCAGTCGATATTAGAGAACTCATGCGAGGCTTCCACGCCAGGTTGTTCCGAAGCGCAATACGAGATCGGCATCGAATTCCGGGCTGAGGACGTGCTCTCGATATGTTTATGGGGTTCCCCGAATCCTGGCACAGCCCACCAACCCTCGACTGAAACGATTTCGTCCGCGCTGCCAGACCACTCTCCCTGCGGTCCAACCCAGGCGATTCGCTGGCCGCAAATCACGATGTCCCAATTCTGCTTCCGGGAATAAACTATCCGCACCGAGAACCGTTGCACCGCGCACGATCAGGCTGGCCCTTTCTTTCCCGAGAGCGACGCGAACGAGTTGCTGGCGGGTGAGGATTTCTTCACTGGGTTGGGCTCAAAACTTGAGTGTGATCGTGCCTTCTATGTGAAATGGTAGCCTGGCGGTGATTAGGTCGTTACCCGTTCCGGCCGCCGATCCACCGCTGGAAAAGTTTTTCTGATCGGTGAGATTGAAGAAATTGACACGCGCTTCGAAATTCTTGGCTTGATAGAAGACCGCTGCATCCAATTCGTACTGCCAGGGGATCGTCACGTTACCCAATTCACTCGTCGGAATGGGATCAGTCACAACAAATCCAAGGGTCACTCCCAGTCCGCAATCCAGTTTGTATTTTGCTTGTCCATTCAGTAACCAGTGAGGAAGGCCCGCCTGTCGGTAGTGACCGGGTGGATAAGGAATGAAGTTCGGCGATCCTACGCCGGTTCCAAAAGGGAAAGCAAAAGCGTCATAAACGTTGTGAGTAAACTCACTCGATCCCGGATCTACTATAACCGAATCCAGATATGAGCCGCTGAAGGTGAGATAAAAGTTTTTGTTAGGCTGATAGGTGGCGACTAGTTCCGCGCCAGTGGTCCTGACGGCAGTCACCGCTCCAAAAGCGGTGGTTAGGCTATGTTCTTGATAATAACCATCTGCGGAAACAAACATTTTATGGTCGAGAAGATCCAGTTTGACCCCTCCTTCATAAAGGAAATTGTTGTCGTGATAATTCGTGCTGGATAAGCGTCCCACTCCGTTGCCCAGGCTATCGAGATGGGCAAATCCGCCTCCGTTGCTGCCCTCGGTGGACTCATTGAAGCTAAACGTTCCATAGGTAGTGAGCCAAGGCACTGGCTTGTAAGTAAGACTGACGTTTACTGATCCAAGGAGTTGGCTGGTGCTGTCCTGGGCTGGCCGGAAACCCGGCGGCGCCAGTGGGTCCTTTACCTCATCAATGATGGTATCGAGCCTGGCACCGTAGAGGATCCTCCATTGATCGTTAAATTTGATATCATGCTGAAAAAAAACACTCGCCTCGAATGCGGTCTCATTGAGCGTTCCCGGCTGAGCATCCGGGAATAATCCGCTGTACGCGACTGCGGGTGTGCCAAACTGATTCGTACCCGGGACCGGAACAACGCCGAACAGCTTGGTAATCGGATACAGTCGCGGATCTTCCGTCAAATCAGTTCCGTTGAGGTACTCATTAAAGAAATCCTGGTAAGCTGTAATATTGACGTACTTGAAGGCGATTCCAGTCACGATGCTGTTTTTCCAGATGACGGGATTGGCCAAGCTTTTGGTTATTTGCCTTTCGTCCTTGTCATCTGGCGAAACCACCCTTTTTTCGTTTTCATCACCATCTTCGCGGATCGGGACATCGAAATTGATATGAGCTTCTAGCCGATCCTGAAAAATGTTGGAGGGTGAGATCAGGTTATAGTATCTCTGAGCGTACTCGATCTGGCGCTGTTGGTAGTACTCATAGTAAATCTTGTTTACGAATGTGAGATTATCGTTGACGTCCAGCGTGGTATCGAACTGAACATCGAAATTCTTTCCGTAATCGCGATCGGAAGGTGCTACCAGGCCGATGGTTCGGTCCAGTTTAACGGTGCCAGTGGGAGTAACAACCCCAAAAAATTGCGGGCCTCCCGGTGGTTCGCCGGTAAGGTATTGACCATTATCAATCAATGCCTGGGTCGGACGGTTCCAGCCCGTGTTTTCATTATAGTCAACGACGAAGAACTCGGTGTTGAAATCAAATCGCAAGTGGTCACTGGGAATGTAGTTGAGGGCAATATAGATGTCATTGCTCTGGGTATGTTGAAATCGATAATAGCTGCCTGAATATTCCCCTTCATAGCTTACCCGAAATGCGAGCTTATCCGGAATTATGGGCCCACCGAGGTCTTCCTGCCATCGGTAAGTGTCGTAATATCCTGCGGTAAAACTGGAGCTTCCGTGAAAAGTGTCGAAGTAGGGCCGCTTGGTAACGAAATTGATATATCCGCCAGTATTAGCTGTCGGTCCATAGACGGAGGAAGCTGGGCCAGCCACAACATCGATCGACTCCACGCCATTAAAACTCAGCGGTTGGCCATCCGAGCGAGTTGTACGCTGCATACCGTTTTGAAATACTTCGGCGAGCTGACCGCGGATAGTAGGCACGTTGGCTCCGCCAAACTGATCCGTGGTATAGATGCTCGGTGCTAATTTATCGAAATCCTGAACGTTTCGAATATCGCCCTCCTTCAATAACTCCTGGCTGAGCTTGGTAACGCTCCGAGGAATGTCAGTGACCGGCATGGAGGTTCCGTATACGGAAGAGACCGGCGCAGTTGTGGGCAGGACCGATTCTTCGGGCGGTACCGCGCTAACCACGATATTGGAAAGTTCGGTACTACCTGGGGTCGGACCGGGGGACACGATTTGTTGGCCGAGAATTGAGCATGTCCCGAAAAAAAAAGCGAGCAGAAGGTGCCAGCGTTTCATAGAGTGCGCTGCGCCTATCGAGCAGCCTCTGTGCCAGCCGAAAGCTCGTGACACAACCGATTTACACAACCGGTTTACAATCGAATGAATAAAAACGAGCATGCGGCTTGGCAAACTGTATAAAGGAAGACGAAGTTACATTATTGTGTACAAGTGAATTAGTCGTTGCAGTGGTCACGTAAACGCTTTTACACAACCGCTTTACTAACCTTACGGATGAAACAAGCAGCCGAGACTTCGACTCTGCGTGACGTAGCGAAGGCGGTCGGAGTATCCACTTCTACCATTTCTCGTCATCTCAACGGCCGACTCAAGTTACCGGATGAAACTGCATCGCGAATTCAGGCGGCGGTTAGCAGCTTGGGCTACTACCCGAACAGCACGGCCCGACGACTCAGCTCGGGAAAATCCGAGATGATCGGATTGGTAACCTCGGATATCGCTGCTCCCTTTTTTGCCGATATTGCCAGCGCGGCCGAAGAAGAGGCATACCGGCACGGCTATCACATAGTCATTTGTAACACGCGAAATCAGGTTTGATCGGGAACTTCGTTATCTGGAGAAACTTCGATCCCGCTTGGATCCACCACTCACGACTGTGCGGCAGTCGACAAAGATGTTCGGACAAATCGCAGTGTGCATGCTCCTTGAACTGTTGCATAAGAAGAGGCCAAGAATCCGAACAGAGCGGGTACCGGTGGAGCTTTGCGTGCGAAACTCCGTGGGCCGTCCGCCTCGATTGAAATTCCGAAGACACTCCTAAGAATGCTAGGACCCATAAGGCTCACAGTCCGGCGCTAAACCGTCTTCTTCGGCCGTGCTTGGCAAGCCGGACTGTTTCGCCCTAGCCCCATAAACGGCATCGGATGAGATCAGCCCGTTTAAGAACCCGCCTGGCATGTCGTTTGCTGCTTCAGGGGATCCACCATGGATGCCGTTCCCGCTGCTGATCTCATTGATCGTGGAAGCCCGATTCGCTCATGGTTCCAGCTGGCAGCTCGCAAGACGAACATCGGGCGCGAAATCTTAGCCGGGCTGACCACGTTCGCTACGATGTCATATATTTTGGTGGTTAACTCGGCCATCCTTTCCAGCGTCGGCATTGATACCGGTGTACTCATCTCGGTGACCGCACTGGCCGCTGCCCTTAACACTGCGCTGATGGCTCTGGTAACGAATTATCCATTGGCGCTCGCACCTGGGATGGGATCTAACGCCTTCCTTGCTTACCAGGTTTGCTCGGCCATGCACATTCCGTGGCCGGCGGCCTTCGGCCTGGTGTTTTATAATGGCATTTTATTTTTGATTCTGGCTTGGAGCGGTCTCCGCCAGATGGTTCTCGATAGCTTTCCGCCAACTCTCCGAGTCGCCATTACCTGCGGAATTGGGCTCTTCATCGGGCTGGTTGGATTGAAGGGCAGCCATGTTTTGATCGCCAGTCCACAGAGTTTTATTGGCCTGGGTAACGTGACTTCGCCCGAATGCTTACTCTTCTTTGTCGGTCTCATATTCAATACGCTGCTCATGTGGCGCGGGGTTCGCGGAGCGCTCATTCTTGGGATTTTTCTCGTCACTGTTCTGGGCCTTTTCCTTCCGAGCTCGAGTGGTCATGGCATGGTGACCAGCTGGCCTACGGCAGTGGTCGCTCCGCCGGTTTCGATTGAGCCAACTTTTCTGAAATTCGATCTTGGTTATCTTTGGACCCACTTCTCATTGGCTTTCCCGATTGTTTTAGTGCTGTTCTTTGGCGATTTCATGAGCGGTATCGGAACTACCCTCGCCGTCTGCCAACGGGCTGAACTGTTGGACGAGCACGGCCGGCTGCCGCGTTTTCGCCAAGTGCTCGGCATCGATGCGTTGGCCGCTTGCACTGGCGCAGCGCTGGGAACCTCAACCGTCGGCCTCTATTTGGAATCTGCGGCCGGCGTCGAGGCAGGTGGACGGACCGGGTTAACCAGCTTGGTTGTAGCTGCCTGTTTTTTGTTAGCGCTGCCTTTACATCCCATCATTTCCATTATTCCCGCGGTGGCGACGGCACCAGCACTCATGATGGTCGGGGTCTTGATGATGCAATCGATCACCAGTTTGAACTTACGCGATCTCTCTATCGCGGTGCCGGCGATTGTTACCATCGTTATTATGGCAGTTGGTAACATTAGCGACGGAATGGCCATTGGCATGATCATCCATGTTTTGATTATGCTTTGTTCCGGTCGAGCCCGAGAGATCCATTTTCTTACCTATATCTTGGCTCTGATGTTCGCTGCCCATTTGTTCTTTAAATGACGACGGAGAACTTCGAATTCAACAAAGAGGCTGGGCAACGCCAGCATCTCACTTTGGTTGCACTGGGAAAGCGGCCGGCCGACCTCCTGATTCGAGGCGTAACCTTCCTGAATGTGTTTACATTAGATTGGCATGCCGATCACGACATCGTCGTCAGTGGCGACCGGATTGCTTGGATCGGACCAACCGGGTTATGGACAGGAGAAGTCGCAACGGTTTTTGATCGCGCCGGCTTATTCGCGGTGCCCGGTTTTGGAGAGCCACATAAACATATTGAGAGCACCCACCTGACGCCGGAGTACGAAGCAGCGTTGGTCCTTCCCGATGGCAATACCTGGACCGTTGAGGCATCCCATGAATTTTCCAACGTTAATGGGAGGAAGAACATAGAGTTCTGGCTTATGCCGAGAAAGCACGGCAGTCCTTTGAAGATTTTTCCGGTGCCGGGTTCCGCAACCCCTCCTACCGCGTTTGAATCTACCGGCGGATACAACGGGTATGCAGAAATAAAAGAAGATCTGAATCAGGACCCGTGGGTAGCCGGATTGGATGAGGTGATGGACTGGTCAGCCGTCTGGAATCCGGAGAATCCCGGGCATTCGCGGATCTGGCAATCGATGCAGGCGACCTGGGAGTCTCGCGGCGTCGTTGCCGGCCACGGCACGGGTCTGAGAAGTTTACCGGAAATTAATGCTTTTGCTGCCGCTGGCCTGGCTAGTGACCATGAATCGATGGAGCCCGAGGAAGCCTGGGACAAAATGAGTCGAGGAGTCTTCCTTATGCTCAAGCCGCGCCGAAATGGAATTCAAAAGGTAATTCCCTACTTGGTTAAAAGAGGCCTCCGTGATTGGTCTAATCTTTCGCTCACGACTGATGATCGCGACGCAGCGGAGACCCTGGAAAAAGGAAGCGCGGATTACAATCTTCGTATCGCAATCGACTCCGGCGCTCCGGTGGAGGTCGCCTATGCCATGGCCAGCTACTACCCCGCGCGACATTGGCACCTCGAACATTTGGTGGGATCGCTGGCGCCCGGACGCTTCGCTGACGTGGTCCTCCTCGCCGATCCAAAGAAAGTGGCAATCGAAGAGGTTTTTGCCGATGGACGCCGCGTCGCGGAACGGGGTAGGTATCTTCTGGAGGTTCCCAAGATTGACTGGCCTGAGTGGGCGACGCATACGATTCGAGTAGACGGATCGTTTGTTGCCGAGGATTTCGAGATTGCAGCTCCGGCTTCGGCAGCGAAGGTGACTGCAGCCGTGTTGCAGCCTTATCACTGGCAACCCGACTTCATGACGCTAGAGCTACCGGTACAGAACGGACTGGTCGAGCGCGGCGAAGAAGCAACCAAAATGGCAGTTATCGATCGCTACCACGCAGTAAAGAAGTTGGGAAAAATGTTTTGGAAAAATGTCGGCCCCAAAACTCCGAATTCCGCATTGGCCTGTTCGGTAAGCCATGATCATCATAACCTCTGGGTGCTCGGCAGTTCAGACGAATCCATGGCAATTGCGGTGAACAAATTAGTCGAAATGCAGGGCGGCTGGGTTTTGGTCAACAATAACCAGATTACGGCGACAGTGTCATTTGAGATTGGCGGGTTAATGACAGCCAGACCGGCGGAAGTGCTGGCGGCCGAACTACGTCAGCTTTGGAGTAAAGCGGAAGAAATGGAATGGCACGGCAGTCAGGGCTTCCCACGACTGATGATCTTTGCGACGCTTACCTGTACCCCCTGGCACTGGGTTCTGGTTGTGCCGCAACCCGAATTTCCAAACGGTTTTGTCAATGTAACCACGGGGCAGACACATCCGATTGTGTGGTGAACGGCTAGAAGCTAGAATTTAGAATCCAGAATTCGGCATCGAGGGGAGCGTTCGTCCATTAGTGAAACGTTTACCAGGTTAGAATTGCCAAGTTGGCTAAGGCAGCGGCCCAATCGCGACTGCGCTTTGTGTCCAAGTTCGTCAGCCAGTTCACGATGCCGGTTTCTAAAGTCCAGACCTTTGACGTTGTGGGACAGTCGCCGGCGCCTTCTAGCTTCTGGGCTCCCGTCCCCCGGTCTTACACCAAATTATCGTCGGAACCGGAAAATGAATCATCCGAGCCGAATCCGGAATCGTCACCTCCGGCCCGATCGAACCCTGAATCCTGAGTGTCGGAAGCAAGGAAATCGGTTTGATCATTGGAAGAGCTCAAGTCTTGATCTTGGGTCAGATCCGCGTTTTGAAGGCCTGTCTCTGATTGAACACGCTGGTGCTCGGAGCCAGCCGGTTGCTCAGTGTCATAGTAGTTGTTAACTATCTCTGTATTACCTCCCATGCCACCTGAGGAAAAGCCGCGAGATTCAAGCGCTGGTCCGAACGGTCCGGCATTGTGGCCGATGAGGCCTTCAATCCCTTGAAAGAGAAGCTGACCTCCGGCGACTCCAGCGGCTGTAGCCATAGCACTTTGCAGGAAGCTACCGCCGGAGCTTGGCCCGAGATTGACCGTAGAAGGATAAGGTGTGCTTTGCGGCACCACCGTAATCGGCGAAGGGGCCGACTGAGCTTGCTGCGTCACGGGCGCTTGCTGTGGCAAGGGAGGTGGTGCGGCCTGCGGTTGGGGCTTGTTTCCGAAAAGGCGCGAAACTCCGGACAGGAAACTACCACCACCCGGACCAGGTTGAGCCTGAGCGTTCCGTAAGCGGCTTTCCAAATCGGCGATTCTCGCCTGTGCATTGGCGAGAGCGTGCTCCTGTACTAGCACGGCCTGGACAAGTAGATAAGTGGCTGAAGGCAGCTCCGCCGTCCTCGCCCGAATAAGCTGTTCCGCTTCGGCGTCCTTGGGGTTCGTGTCAGCTTGCTGCAACCGCTGAAACAGTCCTTCGATCAAATTCTTTTCCTCTGACGTCATAAAAAAACCTTCCTGAGTTCGACAGCGAAACGTCGAGTTCTGTTTGAATTTCGGATCTCTCCTATCTCGTTCGCCGCTAACCAAGTACGGTTGCATCCCTTTTGCTTGAATCAAGCTTATCTGAGTGTATCTGTCGCTCCGTCGGAATTTATAAAAGCGCCAACCCTGGGAGAGTTACGTTACGGTTTGAGAGTCTCGAGTAGGTGCAGATGACGTGGATACAACGAACATTTGGTCCGGTAACAAACGGCTGATCGGATGGAAACGACTGAAGGGCTGACTGCCACACAAGTTGCTGTTCGGAGAGATCGGCCTCCCATCGACTGGCGGCGCGGTCGAGTCGGCCGATTCTTGATATTTCTCTTGGTGGTGGTCGCCGCGGTATACATCGCGACTGCGGCGGTGCCACGCCTGTTCGATCAAATTGACGGGCAGTACGCCGGAGCCGCTCGGGAAATGATTGTCCGCGGAGATTGGCTTATCCCGACCCAGGACGGCATCCCGCGACTGCAAAAGCCCCCGCTAGTCTATTGGTGCGAGATCGTTTCACTCCGATTATTCGGTACGAACGAGTTTGCGGCGCGATTTCCAGTAGTCTTGGCAACAATAATCTGGTTCTTCGCGACGGCTGCTTTGGTTGAACGACTTTCCCGGCGCCGTCTCTACGGAATTTGCGCAGCGTTGATTCTCGCAACGTTTTTCGGGACGTACCTTTTTACGCATTTAGTAATGCCGGAACCGTTCTCGGCACTGCTTTTCGTCTGCACGTTTTACGCATTGGTTTGTGCCTTGCAAAGTGTATCCGGTTCAGTCCGAGATCGGTGGTTGTTATGCGCTTGGATTTTGATTGCTCTGGGGACGCTCACCAAAGGGCTCCACGCTTTACTCATTCCAATGGTCATCGGTTGCGCGAGCTACGCTTTGAAGAGATCGACGAGAGAAACGTGGCGCCGTTTTTTCCTTCGACCGCATGGTTGGATCCTATTCTTTGCGATGGTTACTCCCTGGTATGTCGCGACGGAGCTGCGGTATCCCGGCTTTCTGGCGGACCAGTTAGGAAACGAGCAGGTGGGAAACATCTTGAATCACCGTTGGCCGGTCGACGGCGATCGTGTCCCATTGGCCCAATTTTTGATGGAGCATGTCGCGTTCTTTTTCCCTTGGAGTTTCTTTTTGCCTGGAGCGGTACTGACGCTTTGGCACTCGCGGAGGTCCTGGCTTCAGGGAGAATGGCATTTGTTGCTCCTTTTTTTGCTAATTAATTTCGCGGGAATCGTATTCGCTAAGATTCAGGATTACTATTTGCTAATTTCATGGCCGGTAGTGGCCATCGGGGTTGCCTTGTTCTTTGTTTCGGGCCGCAATTTTTCGCGGCGCCTCTTTTCGATTCCTGGCTGGCTTTTTGTCGTCGCCGGCCTCGCCGGACTGGCTGCGGCAATTTGCTTAATTTGGCATCCAATCGGAAATAGTCCGCTGGTGGACACAGTCACACGAGGACGTACGGTGTGGGAAGGAATTGTCGGCATTTCATCCGATCGATTAGGCGGATTCGTCCCTTTAGTCCTGATTGCGAGCTGCGCCTTAGTACTGGCCGGCGTGGCTATTATCTATTTTGCGCGGCAAGGCAGATCTCTTGCGATCCTCGGTACCTGTGTGGTTTTGATGATTGTTCTTTTTCTTGCCAGCAACCGTGGCCTTTTTCTAGTTGAAGATCAATTTTCTTCGGCACGGGTAGCGTCTGCGATACAGCAATTGGGCGGTCCAAATTATCAGGTTGTCTGCGAATTCGAGGCGAACGATCTGACCAGTCTATTTTTCTACCTTCCTCATTCGATTCAATGGTTGAATGCCAACCCGGAGATGGAATTCGCAACTCGAAGTCTTGGCATCGGCCGCGATCTCTATTTGGATGAGGAGCGGCTCGAGTCGCTCTGGCGCAGCAATCAACGGGTTTTTGTAATTGCCAGCCAAGATCGGCTTGATCATTGGCGTAGTTTGTTGCAGCTCGATGACCAGCGCGAAATACCAGTTGCGACGATTGGGACGAAGATGATTTTAATGAACCGCTAATTCTGATGCTGCCGCGCCATTTTTGTAACCACAAACGGATCTTCCTGCTCACCTCTACTTCGGCGTGGCTTGACCGAAAAAACCGCGAATCGACACGAAGTGACGCGAATTATAACAATCTATTCGTGTGCATTCGCGTCGATTCGCGGTTTTTTCTCATCGCTCTATGTTCGTTGGTCAGGCCTAAAGAAATCTGTGAAATCTGCGGATAATTCCTCTACGAAATCCGCGGTTTCCTCTGGCAATCGGCCTTTCAGCCTTTTTAGTCGCTTTGTGGTCCGAGCGATTTTTTTCTTGTCCTGCCGAGTACATCGGTCTTGGGCGGCGCCTCCGTCGGAAGGTGGTTACATCCTTGTCGCGAATCATATCAGCCATTTTGACCCTCCGATGATCGGTTGCTGGTTTCTGCGCTATGTCGACTGGATGGCGATGGAAGAATTGTATCAAGCGCGCTGGAGCGCTCGGTTAATGAATGCCTTAAGTGCTTTCCCGGTAAAGAGAGACAGCAAAGACGCCAGTCCGATGCGTCGGGCGAGTGGTTGGAATCTTTCCGGAGGGCGGAATCCGGGCCGGCGCAACCTCCGTGTTAGAAGGAGCTACGATGTGGCCAGGATTTATCGCTGTGAGTCTTCTTTCCCGAAAACCGGTGGTACCGTGTATTATCCTGGGAACTGATCGGTTGTATCACGCGCGCAATTGGTGGCCGTTTCGACGGGTACCGGTTTGGATGATTTCGGGAGAACCGATTTGGCCGCGAATGAGTTTACCCCGTGAGCAAGCTCGCGAAACGCTGGCGAGGGAAGTATCAGCTGCCTTTTTGCGATTAAAACTGCAGGCGATAGAACAGTTTCGAATTGAGAGTGCCGATTTACCGGCAACTCCTCAATATCGAAAGCGAGAGGACTATCTCCCCGCTCTGCGGAGAAAAAAGGGCGAAGCGCGAGAGTAATGAGCGAGACTTACGCGCGTATACAGGCCGAGCTGATCGACGCAATGATGTGTCTAATGCTCAACCGATTACAACCGCTGGGCAGAAAAGAGGTGATCCATCCTCTGGATCTTGAACGCTACGTCGCGGCATGCAATGGACTGAGTCCGAGCCAATTTTATGCGCTGGAACCGATGCAAGAGGTCAGAGAGGCGCCTCACAGCCTGCGTTGGCGCAGTCCGATAAAAACCAGTTTTCCGGAGAACGCGACCGCCCAGGCCAGGCTCTTTCTCTCGGTTCCAGGCGGATGGTCCGCACCGACCGTGATTTTTTTGCATGCCTTGATGTCGGCAAGCGACTTCGGGTATCGACGAATCGCCCGCCGATTTAACCAAAACGGTTGGAACGCGATTTTTCCGCATTTGCCATTTCATTATTCTCGTGTTCCACGTGGTCACTTCAATGGGGTGCTTGCGCTCACGGCAAACTTGCCGCGGAATGCGGAAACGCTTCGACAGGCGGTAAAAGAGATGCGGCAACTGACGGATTATTGCCGCGCCCGCGGTTGCCGGCGCGTCGGTATAATCGGAACGAGCTATGGTGGGTGGATCGGTGCATTACTTAGCCTCGTTGAAGGCGATTTCGAATTTATCACGCTGCTTCAGCCGATTTCTGATCTAGAGCAGGCGATTTGGGATAGTCCCGCCGGCAGCGGTATCCGAGCGCAGCTTACTAAGGTCGGAGTAAAAAGAGGAATCTCGTTGCAACATGCGCATCTTTCCTCTCCGCTTCACGGAAAACCGCTGCTTGACCGCAGAAAAATTACGCTGATTGCGGGAGCCTACGATCGAGTCGTGCCGGTGCAAACGATTGAACGGTTGGCGAAAGCCTGGGGTGGGCCCGCAGTAACGGTCGTTCCTCAAGGTCACTTTGGATATCGCGCAATGGGCGTTGCGCTGCGAGGGCTGCTGCCGCGGTGAAAACGCCGGGAACGCCGTTGGCGCCGTTGGCGCCGGTGGCGCCGGGGACGCCGGTGGCGCCGGGGACGCCAAACGCGAA
>WNFP01003881.1_pt1 | contig 12025 bp, 7 predicted proteins | sample 5400201 | NCBI WGS metagenome assembly WNFP01 (sample SAMN13153355, study PRJNA577476) | soil metagenome | isolation source: 115 cm saprolite under Madrone tree | place: USA:California | collected 2016-06-14
ACGTCGAGCGTGCCGAGGTGCGGGCGCTCACGATTCACAGTTTCACCAATCAGCCCGTCCGGTTATTGCGTGTGCTGCGCTTCGCGGCGCGCATGGGATTCAAAATGGAACTGCGGACGCAGGAATGGTTTGATCTGGCGATCGAGCGTGAACTGCAACACACGATTGCTCCCGAGGATGCCGGTACTGAACTGCAAGCTGCGGCGCGCGAAGAGCGGCCGGCGGTCGTTCTCAAAGCCTGGGAAGAGCACGATTTGCTCGAGGCCATCAGCCCCGTTCTCGCCAAGAAGCATCCCGGATACGAAGCGATCGGCCGCCTGATGAAAGTACGTGAGGATTTGTTCACGGCGGGTTTCCGGCCGCGCCTGGCCACGCCGATGCTTTTGGCCATTCTCGGACGTTTGAAAGATAGGGAACTGGCCAGCCTCTTATCGAAGGCGGGCTTCCGTGCCGCGGAATCGGCGGCCGTCCTGGAGTTCGAGGAAGTAGCGTTGGAGGCGCAAAAGGAGCTTCTCGGCAAGAAAACAAAAGCTCCCATCGATTCCTACCGGTTTCTGGAAAAGCTCCCGCTGGATCAAATGGCCTATTTGATGGCGGAGTCAAACAAGTCCGCCGCGCTCTCGAAGATTCGCGCCTATTTGAACAAGTGGCGGCCGGTTCGTCTTGGACTTCCCGGCGTAGCCGCGCAGTTGGAAGCGCTGGGAATGCCGCGAGGGCCAAAGTTCGACACGGTTGTCGAGCAGGTTTTTGCCATGCGGCTCACCGGCCGCGGGAAAACGCCGGAAGAGCGGGAAAAGATTTTGCGCAAGATCACCGGAATCAAGGAACCGCCCAAAAAGAAGGAGAAGGAAAAGAAACCAAAAGGCACGGACAAAGCACACGCCGCGGCAGCCATGGGCGACGCTGCCAAGCATAAACATGCCGCAGCCAAGGCGGACGCAAAACACGCATCGAAAGGAAAGCCGTCACCCGCAAAGCCGGCCGCGAAGCACCACGCGCCCGCACCTCATCGAAAGAGTGCACCCGCGTCCAAGAAGCGCCACAGCCGCAAATAACGCGCCGAGAGCTAGACGGTGCCGGCCGCTTTGCCTTTGCGGAATTTGGTGTCGGCAGCGAGGCCGAAGGCTTCTAGCACGCTGGTTTGCACTCGCTTTGAGAGGGCGTTGATCTCGTCGACACCGAAGTCTTGGGGGCCGACGAAATACCTCAGCTGCTTCTCCCCCATGGGAGTCTCGACAATCCGCAGAACGGCTTCCGCGACTTCCTGAGCATTGCCCGCCGTTGAGGAAAGTGCGCCGTTGACCTTCGCAGGGAATTCTTTGGCAGGGCCATACGTATCCGTGCGACCCTGGTCGGCAGCCGTCACTGTATTGCCGAAAACAGGAGTCTCATATTGACCGGGTTGGAGAATCACGGATTCAATTCCTTGCCCGGCAAGTTCGTAGGTGTACGCCTCGGCCAGCGCCTCCAGTGCAAATTTGCTGGCGCAATAGAAACCCGCAGAAGGAAGAACCACGCGGCCGGCGCCGCTGCTGATGTGTATGAGCACGCCGCTGCGTTGGCGCCGCATGTGCGGAAGCGCGGCGCGATTGACGCGCACGGAGCCAAGAAAATTCGTGTCCATCAGGCGCTGGGCTTGTTCGGTGGTGACAGCTTCCTCCAGCCCCGACAGGTAGTAACCGGCGTTGTTGATGACGACGTCGATGCGGCCGGCTTTGGCAATGGCGGCATCCACTGCCCGCCCGACCGAGGCATCGTCGGTCACATCCATTTCAAGAACGTGGATTGGCAGTGACTCCTTTTCCGCAAGGGTGCGAATTTCGGAAGCATTCTTGGCATTGCGGCCTCCGGGGTCACGCATCGTCGCGAAAACGGTGTGCCCTTTACGTGCCAGGGTTTCGCCGAACAGTCTGCCGAAGCCGGTGCTGGAACCGGTGATGAGAACCACTTGCTTGGAATTCATGATTATCCCTCCTTGGCGGAGCAACGCTGAGGTCTGTTTGATGCCAGAGGTACAGCGGTCGGTTACAAAAAATGAGTTCAACAGAATGCCCGCTGGGAAAATGAAACTGCGCAATACTACCGCGAGTTCAGCGGCTGCACCGGGGGCTCTATCGAGTCGATGCGCCTTTGATGCGAGCTTAGCGATATAATCCACAACCAAACGATGGCCCTGACCTCTGGCACCAGACTTGGTCCGTACGAGATCCTCGCACCACTCGGTGCAGGTGGGATGGGAGAAGTGTATCGCGCACGGGACATGCGTCTCGGCCGCGACGTCGCCGTCAAAATCCTGCCAACTCATCTTTCTTCCAATCCTGATCTGAAACAGCGCTTCGAGCGCGAGGCGCGAGCCATCTCTTCGCTCAATCATCCCAACATCTGCCATCTCTACGACGTCGGCTCCCAGGACGGAATCGATTTCATCATCATGGAGTTTTTAGAGGGCGAAACCCTCGCCGACCGGCTGAGCACCGGTCCGCTCCCCCTGCAGCAAGCCATAAAGATAGGCGTCGAGATCGCCGAAGCGCTGGACAAGGCCCACCATCAAGGCATCATCCATCGCGATTTGAAATCCGGCAACATCATGCTCACTAAGTCTGGTGCCAAGCTGATGGACTTCGGATTGGCCAAGCCCACAACTGCAGCTCTCGGTGCAACCGCACCAGGCTCAGGCTCGCCGCTAGCGCTCTCCCCGACGACGATGAGTATGGCAACTCTGCCCTCGTCTCCCGCTCCGCTCACAGAGCAGGGCACCATCCTGGGAACCTTCCTCTACATGGCTCCGGAGTTATTTCAGGGCCAGCAGGCCGACGTTCGCAGCGACATCTTTAGCTTCGGCTGCGTGCTCTATGAGATGGTTGCTGGTAGACGGCCATTTGCGGGTAAGTCGCAGCTGACTATCATCGCCGCTATTTTGGAAAAAGATCCGCAGCCAATCACAAGCCTCCAGCCGCTCACTCCCGCTGCGCTCGAGCACGTGGTGCTTCGCTGTCTCATGAAAGACCCGGACGAGCGCTGGCAAACCTCGCGGGACTTGGCCAGGGAACTAAAGTGGATCGCCGAAGGAGTGCGCGTCACCAAAGTGTCTGAACCAGCACCGCGTTACCGCGAGAGATTTGCGTGGGGACTCGCGGCTTTATGTATGGCCCTGCTGATCTGGCTCGGCTTCACGCGGCTGCGCGGCGCGGGGCAGCTGGAACGTCAGCATCTTCGCCTTTCTTTGCTGCCGCCGCAATCTACTTCATTTGTTCCCTATAACTTCGCCATCTCGCCTGACGGCCGGCGGCTCGCCTTCGTGGCTGCGGCGCCGGACGGTGGAACTGCGTTGTGGATCCGGTCCTTGGCCGCCAGTACGGCGCAGCAATTGACTGGCACGAAAGGCGCTATGTATCCCTTCTGGTCGCCTGATAGTCGGCAGGTCGGCTTCTTCAGTGGGGGTAAGCTGAAGAGCGTTGATCCCAGCGGCGGCGCTGTTCAGATTATATGCGACGCACCTGATGGCCTTGGCGGAACCTGGAACGATCAGGGCACGATTGTGTTCGCTGCGAATTCCTTGAACCGGTCCTCCCGCATCTTTCCGGCGCTAATGAAGGTTCCTGCCTCAGGTGGCGAGCCTCAGCCCGCTATAAAGACAAGCGGTTCGAATGCCACGACGCTTTGGCCATCATTCCTCCCCGACGGTGATCATTTTCTATATTCTGAGGGTAAGGGGATTTATGTCGGCTCATTGAATTCCATGGAGAGCAAAATGCTCACCTCTGAGGTCGGCGGCGGTAACACGAGTAATACGCAGTTTGCGTCACGGCGACTCTTTTATGTCCGAGACCGAAGCCTCATGGCGCAACCGCTCGATCTCGATCGACTTCAGACCACTGGCCCACCTGAACCGGTTGCGCAACAGGAACTGGAGCGGGACCCTGGCTTATCCCGCGCGGGGTTTTCCGTCTCGGACAATGGCGTGGTGGTCTTTCAGTCGGCAAGCGACAGCGTTACCCGGCTCTCCTGGTTTGACCGCGCGGGCAAGGAGCTGGACGAACTGCCCACGATTGGCTATCGTGACCCTGCTCTGTCCCGCGATGGCACTCTGCTCGCTGTCTCCTCTGACGATGAACGCAACGGGAAGCATTATGTCCGTATATATGATTTTGCCCGTGGTACAAGCACCCGCGCCTCAGAAGGAGGAACCGAAGAATTCCCTGTCTTATCACCTGACGGTAGATCCGTCGCATATGTCGACAATGGCGGTGAAGACTCTCCACACATTTATACGGTGGCCACCGACGGTTCCGGTAAGCCGGAGCCGCTAGTGAAAAGCAACGCTCTTGTCCCCAACGACTGGTCGCCGGACGGCCGTTACCTCGTCTACATGAATTTTCAGAACGGTCCACCCGAGCTGGAGTTCTATGACTTCCGGAAGCGTTCGCACTCGGCCTATGCCGGCGGCGCCGAAGCTCAGTTCTCTCCCGACGGCAAGTGGGTCGCTTTCACCGGACCTACATCGGCCAGCTACCAGGATAGTGACGTATTTGTGATGCAGTTTCCCGAACCACGGGGACGAATCCAGATCTCCAATCAGGGCGGCGCCCAGGTGCGCTGGCGCGCGGACGGCAAGGAACTGTTCTATATCAGCGCGGACAAGAAACTCATGGCCGTATCCATCGATACTTCGCAAGGCAAGTTGGTTGCCGGCGTTCCCCACGTGCTTTTCCAGACTCGAATCATCGCCCCGCGTATTGTGCTGTTCCAATATGCCGTCTCCCCTGACGGCAAGCGCTTCTTGATCAATTCGTTGCCCACAGTCGGAGCCACACCCCTGACGGTGCTGATGAACTAACCTTACGGTCCACCGCTTGGTACGCCTCGCTACCAAGGGTTATTTTTTCTTGAAGCCTCTTGGTATTGTGAGAGGAGTTCTCGGTGATTCTTCCCCGTGTGCTTGTTGGAGACACCCCACCTCAGTTAGCAAATTCCATTTTGTCGCATGCCTCTCGGGCGCGTGGCGTATCGACTTTTTCCGTATCCTGTTAGAATCGAGTTCCATGGGCCAGCCGCAGTTCGTTCACCTTCACGTTCACACGGATTTCAGTCTGCTCGACGGCGCGTGCGAAACCACCGAGCTCCTAGACGAAGCGTCCCGCCAGAAAATGCCGGCGGTGGCCATCACCGATCATGGCAACCTTTTTGCCGCGGCTAATTTTTTCTATGAAGCCAGCAAGCGCGACGTGAAGCCCATCATCGGCTGCGAAGTCTACGTGGCCAAGGGAAGCCGGCACGACCGTGGTGAGAAAGCAAGCGGCGGGAACGGCCAGGACCGCGGCGATGCCGAACCCGGGATGCGCGGCAGCAATCATCTCGTGTTGCTCTGCGAATCGCTCGAGGGTTATCACAATCTGATCAAGCTGGTCTCCGCCGGATTCCTCGAAGGCTTTTACTACAGACCGCGTATTGACTACGACCTCCTTTCGAAACACAGCAAAGGATTGATTGCGCTTTCCGCATGTTTGCGGGGGCCGGTGACCGAAGCGGTTGTGGACGAGAAGTACGATCTGGCGCGCGAGAACGCTTATCGGCTGCGCGATGTTTTCGGGAAAGGGAATTTCTTTCTCGAGATTCAAGACCAGGGGCTGGAGATCGAGAAGGGTGTCAACCGCGAACTTGTGCGGCTTTCGAAAGAGACTGGAATTCCGCTCGTCGCCACCAACGATTGCCACTATCTCCATCACGACGATGCGCATGCCCAGGATGTGCTGCTCTGCATTCAGACCGGCAAGACCATGAGCGACACGCATCGCATGAAGTTCCAGACCGACCAGTTCTATTTCAAAACCGCGGCAGAAATGACCCAGGTGTTTGGAGAAGTGCCGGAGGCGCTCAGCCGCACGGTGGAAATTGCGTCGCGCTGCAACGTCAAGATTGAGCGCATCCCGAATCCTTTCCCGGAATTCAAGGTTCCGGATGGGCACACGTCATCAAGTTATTTCGAAAAAGTGGTGCGCGAGGGATTCGCCACGCGCGTGCCGCAGCTCGAGCGGCTCGCAAAACTGAACGCACTGGCGAATCCGCTCGTTGAGTACGAACGGCGGCTCACTTTCGAAATCGAAATGATTAAAAAGATGCGCTATGAAGGCTACTTTTTGATCGTTTGGGATTTCATTCACTACGCGCGGGCGCAAGATGTTCCCGTCGGGCCGGGGCGCGGCTCCGCGGCGGGAAGCCTGGTTAGCTACGCGCTGCGCATCACGGATGTCGATCCGTTGCAGTACAACCTGCTGTTCGAACGCTTCCTGAATCCAGAGCGCGTTTCCATGCCCGATATCGATATTGATTTCTGCATGCGCCGGCGCGGGGAACTGATCGAATACGTTACCCAGAAATATGGGCGGGAAAATGTCGCGCAGATCATTACGTTTGGGACCATGGCCGCGAAAGCCGCGGTGAAAGACGTCGGCCGGGCGATGGATATTCCGTATGGAGAAGTGGACCGCATCGCAAAGCTCATTCCAACGACGCTGGGAATTGAGTTGAAAGATGCGCTGGAGGAAGCGCCGCAATTGAAGTCCGCGATTAACAGCGATGAGCGGCTGAAGGATTTGATGGCGGTGGCGTTGCGGCTGGAAGGACTGGCGCGACATGCGTCAACGCATGCGGCTGGCGTCGTGATCTCGCCCAGGCCGCTCACTGACGTCGTGCCGCTGTATAAAACGAACCGCGACGAAATCACGACACAGTACGACATGAATGCGCTGGAACGCATGGGCCTCTTGAAGATGGATTTTCTCGGATTGACCACGCTCACGGTCCTGCACGACGCCGTTCGAATGGTCGAACAGAACCGCGGAATCAAAATTGATATCGACAACCTCCCGTTGGATGACGCCGAAGCTTACAAACTTTTCGCGCGCGGCGAAACCACCGCCATCTTTCAATTCGAATCGCACGGCATGCGCGACATTCTGCGCCGCTACCAGCCCACCCGTATCGAGGATCTCACCGCGCTCAACGCGCTCTACCGGCCCGGCCCCATTCAGGGCGGAATGATCGATGACTTCATCAACCGCAAGCAAGGAAAAACAAAAGTCAGCTACGAGCTGCCGCAGCTCAAGGACATTCTGGAAGAGACGTACGGCGTCATTCTCTATCAAGAGCAAGTGATGCAAATCGCCAACCGGCTGGCGAGTTTTTCGCTCGGCGAAGCGGACATCCTGCGCCGGGCCATGGGCAAGAAAAAGAAGGAAGAGATGGCGGCGCAGCGCGCAAAATTCATGACCGGTTGCGCGACGAACAAAATTCCGGAGAAAAAAGCCGAGCGCATTTTTAACCTGATGGAAGAATTTGCCGGGTACGGGTTCAACAAGTCCCACTCGTGCGCGTATGCTTTGCTGGCGTATCAGACGGCTTATCTGAAAACGCATTACCCCGTGGAATTCATGGCGGCACTGCTGACCTCCGAAGCGGGCAACACCGAAAAAGTCGTGAAGTACATCAACGAAGCGCGCGGCATGAGCGTCTCGATCCTGCCGCCGGATGTCAACCAGAGCGACTTGTATTTTACGCCGATCGGCGAATCCATCCGGTTCGGCCTCGCTGCAATCAAGAACGTAGGAGAGAACACGGCCCGGGCCATTCGCGAATCGCGAATGAGCCAGGGCGAATTCAAATCGCTGTACGATTTCTGCGAGCGCATCGAGTCGCGCTATTTGAACAAGCGCGTTTTCGAAAGTTTGATCCGATCCGGTGCAGTGGATTCGCTTGGGCCGCGGGAATCCATGCTGGTGTCCGTGGATGATGCGCTCGCGGCATTGCAGCGCGCTTCGCGAACGCGAGAGTCGGGGCAGCACGGTCTATTTGGATCGGCTGCCGCGCCGGCTCTATCGCCATTTGAGTTGCGCGAAGCGGCGCCCTGGAGCGAGGAAGAACGGCTCGCGAGCGAATATGCGATGCTGGGTTTTTATGTTTCCGGCCACCCCCTCGCAAAATATGCTTCGCGGCTGCAGGATTTGAAAACTATCTCCCTCGATTTGGTCGAGGAGCAGCGGAATGGAAAAGAAATCACGGTGGCGTCGCTGATCGTGGGGACGCGGCCGATGCGCTCGAAGAAGGGCGCGCGCTGGGCTATCTTCACGATCCAGGATATGACCGGCGTGCAGGAGCTGCTGGCCTTTCCGGAATGCTTTGCCCGCCTGGAACAGGTGCTGAAGCCCGGGAATCCGCTTCTATTGAAAGTTCGCGTGCAGGTGGAGGAAGCGGGCACGCGGCTCTCGCTGCAGGAGGCGCGGCGACTGGATGAACTTCCAGAGAGAGCAGCTGCCGACGAATTTCGCGTGCGGCTTGAGATGGGCTCACTGAGCGAGAACGTTCTCGATCGCCTGGAGGATGTCTTTGCATCCGCTCCCGGGCCGTGCCCGGTGGTGTTTGAGATGTGCGCGCCGGATGGTTCCGTGGCGGTGCTGCGGGCGCAGCAGGGCGTCAGGTCCACACCGGAACTGGCGGAGACCGTGCGACAAATCTGCGGCGCTCGATCGGTTGTGACGGTGTCGGAATGAGCGCGAAAGAAAGAAACAAACGGGCAGCGCCGTTTCCGGACCGCGAGAAGGAGATCGAACGGCTGGAAAAAGACGTGGAAGAGTTGCGGCATCTTGCGGGCGACGGGGATGCAAACGCGGAGCTGGAGCGTGTTCGCGGCCAGGTGGCGGAACTGCGGCGCGAGTTCTACACGCATCTGGGGCCGTGGCAACGCGCGCAGATCGCGCGGCACCAGCAGCGGCCGTACACGCTGGACTTTATCAATCTGCTTTTCACGAACTTTGTTGAACTGCACGGCGACCGCGGTTACGCCGACGACAAAGCCATTGTTACAGGGCTGGGAAAGTTCCACGGACGTCCGGTGGCGATCATCGGCCATCAGAAGGGGCGCGACATGAAGCAGCGGCTGATCCGGAATTTTGGCCAGCCGAAGCCGGAAGGCTACCGCAAAGCGCTGCGCGTGATGCAGCTCGCGGCGAAGTTCGGCCGGCCGATTCTCACGTTTATTGATACGCCAGGCGCGTATCCGGGAATTGACGCGGAAGAACGCGGGCAAGGCGAAGCGATCGCGCGAAATTTGCGGGAGATGGCGCGGCTGGCGGTTCCGGTGATCGTGACGGTGACCGGGGAAGGCGGATCGGGAGGGGCGCTGGCGATTGCGGTGGGAGATCGCGTCAACATTTTGGAGAACAGTTTCTATTCGGTGATTTCGCCGGAAGGGTGCGCCTCGATCATCTGGCGCGACTCGACGAAGGCGGAGACCGCAGCGGCAGCCATGAAAATTACGCCCAAGGATTTGAAAGAGCTGGGAATTGTGGATGAGATCGTTCCCGAGCCGGAAGGCGGCGCGCATATGGACCATGAGGCGGCGGCGCGGTTCCTGGAGGAAGTGCTGGACCGGCAACTGGTGGCGCTGACGAATCAGCCGGTTCGAGATTTGGTTGACGCTCGTTACGACAAGTTCCGCAAGATGGGGCAGTATTTCGATCTTTGGAGCTGACGGTCGCGCCTCCTTCCTTATCGGATTTCTGGTTAACCATAACACCCCCCTCCCCCTATGTTTTTTGTAAGTGTTGCATTTAAAAGACTTAGCGATCCTGTAAGTTCTTTGTCTGCAACACTTACGGGGTATTTCATAAGTGTTGATTCTAAAAGAGATAGTGGGAAGTGAACAGTGACCCCGACCCGGTCGGGGCAGGCCAGTGGGAAGTGAGGGAGGCAGAGAAGGAGGTCGAAAGTTCACAGTTGAAAGTTGAAAGTGAGGAAGCGGGGAAAAAGGTAATACGAAGGACCCGTCGCGTCGACAAACGGCGGGGAGCGCAAGATCGGGTGTGACTCGGGGTAGGGAGGTAGCGGACAAAGGGAGGCGCTCCTTTCTCCGCCGCGGTGAAGGACAAGGGGAGTATAACGCGGAAGGTACTGGCTGTCAATGTTTATTTAGTGTGTAATTCGAATGGACTTGGAAATTGTTGAAAGGATACGGTTTGCCAATTCTGAGAAGCAAAACCCGCACCCTGAAACCGCAGGGTTGCGGCACCGGCGGCAGCGCTCCGCTCAGGGTAAATACTTTTTCAAATCGATCCATTCCTTTAGAAACAAAAGAAGTGCTTTGCAGAGTAGCTGCCCGCTGCTATTCATACCCCGTAGTCGCTTGAGAAAGTGCATTACCTCATTCCATGAAACCCATTCGATAACATCTTTGTACTCCGCCCGTAGGTTCTTCACCTTAAGTGGCTCACGAAAATCGGGAGTAATGAGGACGAGTCTTGGGGTCCTAGCCTTGCGCCTCCCTTTTAGCTTTAATCCGGCGTCCTTGAGATGGCGCTTGAGTTGTTTGCGCGACACGGAGTTCTGCTTGATCTTTACCTCAAATAAGAGCTTTGTGCCATCCGTTAAGAGTAAAGCCGCGTCTGGAACACCGCTCTTGCCCCGGGGTTGCATGTTTAGTGTGCGCCAGGGAAGAGCTGCTAGTCGTACGCGGCAGATCTTTAACAAGAAGAGTTTTTGAACTTGTGGACCAGAGAAGAAGAACCACTTGAATAGCGCTTCAGTAGCCTGATTTTCTTCCGCTTCGTACTCTTGGGCATAAAGCCAGTCGACATTCTCTTGAGCGTCCTTCTTGGTGTTCTCAAGCTCAAACGGCATGGTGCAGATACTATATCAGTTGACTGAAAAGTTAGGCAGCTCTCGTTGAGCTCGTGTTACCCTCTGAGCAAGTTTACGGTGATCTCGTGATTTCTCCAAAATGCGATTCCGAACAGCCCGACGGTACACAGGAATCGAAGCCCGAGAGCTGGCAAAAAAGCGAAGCGAAGAATGGCCCACCCTTTCACAAAGCAACCTCGAAAGGGTAGGGCACCCGGCACGCACCGAACGGAGCGATTGTCGATTTGCTCCAACTCGGCGGTATCACGGTTCGCAAAATCTCATCGCAGAACATAGTGTGCTCTACGCCTGTAGAGTCAACCGCAAGTGTCCGAACGCCTTCTTGATCGTCCCATATCTCCACGATGTCGCTGATCGTGGGACGCTGGTAGTTGAATTCGATTAGTGCGTAACCTGCTTGCATGATGATTTCTTCTCTGGGTTCGGCTCTTTCGGGGGAACGAAAGCTATACACGGGCACAAGTACATGTATCGACGGTCTGAGGTTTCGGCCCTGCAATCGGGGCCGTGAGAATCGCGCTCATGACCGCAACGGCTACAGAGTTCGTACCCAGCTTGCGTAGCCATACACAATAGGTTATCACAGCTTTGGTTCGCTAAGTCGTGTAAGACCGCTTCCCGTGCCGCATTAACTTTCTTTAACAAGATGCGTTGCCGAGCTTCGAAACGTGCGATATGGCGAATCACAAACCAAGTTTCCGCAGGCTGTTCTGGATGCTTGAATTTGTCACCAAAGAGCCACGGCCTGATTCGCCGCCTCGTGCCGTGACGTGAATGTCGTGCTAGACTCAGTTTCTCCCAGGCATGAAACAAGCAAGAGCCATCGCATTATTTCTACTTGTTGGAGGTTGCTCTTTTTTCTTTGCTTATAGGCTCTCGCACGCCCCGCAAACTTCCGAAACCCAAGCGTCCCGACAAACAACCGCGAAACAGTGTGATCAAAGTCTCTGGCAATATGTCTATAATCCCGGTCGGCTCCAAGTCTTGGACCCGTGCATTTCGGTTACCGGCACTGTCGAAGAGGTCCGCAAAGAAGCCGACGGCGATGTCCACATCCTGTTTCGCTTGGATCAGCAGTTTGAATCGCTCTTGAACGAGAAGAACGTCTCAAGACAGTATGGCGATCTAGTTCTCGAACCGATCTGCCAGGGCAAAGTTAGGCAGGCCGACGCCGAGGAATCTTGCAACGGCTACAATGGTCCCTATTTTGAACCGCAGATCGGCCAGCGCTATCTAGTCTCCGGTGCCTACGTCCACGACGCGGACCACGGATGGAACGAGTTGCACCCTGTCACTTCTATGCAGCCAGTCCAATGAAAAGCATCGGTCGCTT
>WNFP01003883.1_pt1 | contig 12022 bp, 8 predicted proteins | sample 5400201 | NCBI WGS metagenome assembly WNFP01 (sample SAMN13153355, study PRJNA577476) | soil metagenome | isolation source: 115 cm saprolite under Madrone tree | place: USA:California | collected 2016-06-14
AAGCAGAGATCGTGGGCCCCGGCCGGTTTCGCGGCAATCACGTCCTCTTGCGTGCGCACGGCGTTGAGCGTCGCTTTGGGGGAGGTCCGGTTCAGATTCGACAGCCAGGCATCCATGGTCAGGAACGACTGCAGCGTCACCGCCGCGAACTGCGCCGTGGTCGCCGGCAAGAGCCCGGTTCCGTACCGCCACATCACCTGGTTGCCGTGGTTGCCGCCGTTCGCCGCCTCGATGCGGGCACGCTCGGAGAAGCTGCGCCAGATGTAGTGGATGCCCGTCTCGTCGAAGCCGCGCGAATCGATGATCGGAAGCTTGCCCAGGTTCTTGCCGCTCGACACGATCCCCGCCCTGTAAGCGATGGCCAGCGCTGAAAGATCCGCGGTGCTGCGGGCCGCCGTGCGGTTCGAATCGGCGTCGCTGCCGCCGATCTTCTCGTTCAGGGTGACGAACTCCTCGGGCGTGATCGCGCCTGCGACCAGCGCCTTCAGCCCATACTGGATGCCGACGTTGTCGCCGGTCCGCAAGGCGCGGGTGCTGCCCGCGGGGATGCCGGCGGTCGTGCCCCAAACCGCGGCCGCCAGGTCGGGATCGCCGCACCGCGTACCGGCCTTGTTCGTCACCGGGTCATAGACCAATGCCGCGGGTAGGAGGCAGTTGTTGCGCGGCGCGCCCACCGGCGCCATCGCGCCCGTCGTCTGGTTGATCACCAGGGTGGGGACAAAGTTGCCCGGCTTGTTGTTGAACCCGAACGAGTTGTTCCAGGACTGGCATCCCCGCTGGTCGAGATGGCCGTTGATCGCCGTCTTCTTCGCGTTGATCTGGTCCTGGGTCAGTCCCGCCATCAACGCCGTCCAATCCGGGCCGGCGTAGAAGTTCACCAGCAGCACGCAGTCGGAGACTTCCAGGTTCGTGGTCACCGAGTCGGGGTAGTCGCAGCTCGGCTGGATGCCGTCGAGCAGGCCCGGGAACGTCGAGGCCACTGTGTTCTGCTGGATCGAGCCGCCCGAGCACCCGTTCCCCACCGTGTACTGGATCTCGCCATAGGCGTCGACGATGTGCTCCTTCATCATCAAAAGGGTCTCGTTCACCAGGATCCGGTTCGAGTTGAAGAGCGAATCGGTGAGGCTGTTGTCGACGACCATGAATCCCCGCGACAGGGCCGCGTCGTCGGCCCAGTTCTGCTCGGTGCGGAACTGGAGGCGGGGCTGGCCGGTCGAAGCGCCGAAGGTGTAGACGACCTTTCCGTTCCACTGCGGCTGCGGCGCCAGCGCCGTCCACGGCTCTACTCGCGTCGGATCGAAGAGGACCGCGATGTCATAGATGCCGCGATTCATGGTGCCGCGTTCGACGCGCACGATGTAGGGCACCGTCAGGCCCGTGGTGGTCGTGGTCGTCGCGAGATCGGCCGGCGTGCTGCCGGCGGTGTACGGCTTGAAGCAGTTGTTCGTCGGCAAGGGCGTCGGCGGACTCGGGTCCGGTAGCGCGGTCGAGCAACCCGGGGTGGTGGTCCGGTAGAACAGCTTGAACTCGGTGGCGATGTCGCACTGCGCGTCGACGGCGAAGGTGCTCAGTCCGCTCGCGTTGGACGCCGGCGTGTTGCCCGATTGGGGCACGGGCGTGGGCGTCGCGCAGATCCAAGGCGTCGTTTGAGAGCCGAGCAGGACCGGTCCACCCCGCCGGTGGTTGGTGAGCGTCAAGCTGGCCCAGGGCCGGCCCTTGCCCAGGCCGTTGGCATCGGCGACGAGCTGGTTTTCGCCGACCACTAGACCGCTCAGCACGCCGCGGAAGGTGCGCGCCGCCGCGTCGGCGACGAACGCCGCGTCGACGTTCGCGCCGTTGAGCGTGAGCGTCACCTTGTGCATCGGCACGTTCTTCGGCACCCGCACCTCGACCAGCGCGTCGCCGTCGCTGATCAGGTCGGCGCGGTTCGACAGGGTCCTGATCTCGAAATTGAACGGCGGCAACTGGGCCTGCGACTCGCGTCCAGCCTGGACGTCCGCCAGCGACGATTCCGGCGATCCCGGAGATCCTCCGCCGCAGCCTGCGACGACAGCGGCGAGCGCCGCCCTGGCGATGAGACCGGATCGCACCATCACGATGGAGAGCATCCTCATACCGTTCCCCCTTCTCTCTGACGCGCTACTCGGATCGAGGCGCCGTGGCGCCATCCTTGCTAAAGCGATGCCCCTCCGTCGATCGCGACGTGCTGTCCAGTCACGTGGCGCGATGCCTCCGAGGCGAAGAACACCGCGATGCCTTTCAGGTCTTCGTCGCCGCCCAGACGCCCCAACGGCGTGTGCGCGATCACGTCGTCGCCGATGACCTCCAGGAGCCCGCGCGACATCTTGGAGGGGAAGAACCCGGGGCAGAGCGCGTTCACGTTGATGTCGTACTTCCCCCACTCCGCCGCCAGCGCGCGGGTGAAGTGGAGCACCGCCGCCTTGCTGGTGTTGTAGGCGATGGTCGTCATCCCGCTGCCGTGCGCGCGCAGGCCGGCCACCGAGGACATGTTGATGATCTTCCCCTTCCGCCGCGGGATCATGCAGCGGCGGCCCACCTCCTGGGTGAGGAAGAACATCGCGCTCACGTTCAGGTTCATCACCTTGTGCCACGCCTCCGGCGGATGCTCCTCGGCGGCGGCGCCCCAGGTGGTCCCGGCGTTGTTGACCAGGATGTCGATCGTGCCGTAGCGGGCCACCGCCTTGTCCACCATGGCGGGAATGGTGTCGAACTTCGAGAGGTCGCCGGCGATGGTCAGCGTCTCCACGCCCTGCTTCGAGAGTCGCGCGGCTGCCTCGTCCAACTCGCCCTGCTTGCGGGCGGTGATGGCCACTTTCGCGCCCCACTCGCCGAAGGCCTCCGCGATCTGCAAACCCAGCCCGCGGGAACCACCCGTGATCAACGCCGTCTTGCCGGAGAGATCGAACAGGTCCTTGACGCTCATGTAGAGCCTCCCTTCTCCGCCACCGCGGCGAAGACGCCGCTGGCGCGCAGGATGCGCCGGTCGCCCACCCACAGGTGACAAGTGGCGAACGCCAGCCGTTTTCCCATCTTCTGCAGGTCGACCCGCGCCTCCACCCAGTCTCCCTCGCGCGCGACGTCGGCGAAGTCGGCGGTGAGGTTCACGGTGACCATCGGGTGCGGCGGCCTGCGCGTCATCGCGATCACGATTCCCAGCGCGCTGTCGGCCAGCGTCACCAGCATGCCGCCGTGGGCGACGCCGCGGGTGTTGAGGTGCCTCTCCTCCACGCGCAGCCCGATGACGAGGCCAGAGGCCTCGCCCTTGGCGTAGAGCGGCCCGAGCGAGGAGAGGAAGCGGCTGTTGGCGCGCTGGAGCTCCTCGAATCCCTGGGGAATGTCCAAAGGTCCGCTCACCGGGACTCCAGCTTACAGCCAGGCCGGCTGCGTCGTCAGGACGGTGGAATCGAGGGAGTCGAGCAGCTCCAGCTGCGGCCCGATGCGCGGCAGCTCCCAACGGAAGAAGTAGCGGCAGGCGGCGAGCTTGCCCCGGTAGAAATCGGCGTCCGCGCCGCGCGCGCCCCCCAGCGCTCGCGTCGCGGCGGCAGCCTGGCGCAGCCACATCCACGCCACCACCACGTGTCCCATCGCCTCGAGGTACACGCTGGCGTTCGCGAGCCCGCGCTCCACGTCGCTCATCGCCGCCTCTCCCAGGCGCCGCGTGGTCGCGATCAGGCGCTCCGTGGCCTGCCCAAGCTCCGCGCCGAACCCGCGCAGCGTCTCCTCGCCGCCCGCGACCTCGATGTCGGTCCAGATCGCCCGCACGAGCAGCTCCAGCGCCTTTCCCCCGTCGCCCAGCGCCTTGCGCCCGAGCAGGTCGAGCGCCTGGATGCCGTTGGTGCCCTCGTGGATCGGGTTCAGCCGGTTGTCCCGGTAGAACTGCTCGACCGGATACTCGCGCATGTACCCGTATCCACCGTGCACCTGGATGGCCAGGTCGCTCGCCAGCAGGCAGTACTGCGAAGGCCACGCCTTCACCAAGGGCGTGAGCAGCGAAAGCAGCACCTGCGCCTCGCGCCGCGCATCCGGGGACGCGGCCGTGTCCATCTCGTCGTAGAGGCGCGCCGCGTACAGACCGAGCGCGAGGCCGCCCTCCACGTACGATTTGCCGGCGAGGAGCATGCGACGCACGTCGGCGTGCTGCACGATCGGGACTTGCGGCGTGCGCGGGTCCTTGGCGGCGAGAAGCCTCCCCTGCGGCCGCTCGCGCGCGTACTCCAGCGCGTGCAGGTAGCTCGTGTACCCGATCATCACCGCCCCGAGCCCCACGCTGATGCGCGCCCCGTTCATCATCTGGAACATGTACGCGAGGCCCTGGTTGGGCTGGCCCACCAGCTCGCCCCGGCACTCGCCCTTCTCGCCAAAGGCGAGCTGCGTCGAGACCGTCCCCCGGTAGCCCATCTTGTGGAAGAGGCCCGCCAGCGTCACGTCGTTGGGAGGACCGAGCGTGCCGTCGGCGTTGACGCGGTACTTGGGGACGATGAAGAGGGAGATGCCCTTCACGCCCGGGGGCGATCCGGGAATCTTCGCCAGGACCAGGTGGACGATGTTCTCCGCCAGATCGTGGTCGCCAGCGGAGATGAAGATCTTCGTCCCGCTGAGCGAGTAGCTGCCGTCCGGATTCGGCGTTGCCGTGGTGAGGATGTCGGACAGCGACGATCCCGCCTGCGGCTCGGTCAGCGCCATGGTCCCGAAGAACCGTCCCGAGAGAAGGTGCTTGAGGTACCGATCCTTCTGCTCCGGAGAGGCAAACTCGGCCAGCAGGGCGGCGTTGCCGGCAGTCAACGAGACATAGGCCGTCGTGCCGACATTGGCGGCGGCGAAGATCGCCTGGCAGGCGCCGCGCACCGTGGTCGGAAGCTGCATCCCTCCCTGGTCGAAATCCTCCCCGGCCGCGAGGAATCCGGCGGCGATGTAGGCCTCGAGCGCCTCCTTCACTTCGGGAATGAGGTGGACGCGGCCGCCCTCGAAAGTGGGCTCGTGCTCGTCCGCCTTGCGGTTGTGCGGGGCGAACTTCTCCTCGGCGATGGCCAGCGCGGTCTCGACCGCGGCGAGCAGCGTCTCACGCGAATGCTGCGCGAACCGGGGCCGCTTCAGCAGCGCTTCCACGTCCAACGCTTCGAAGAGCTGGAACTCGAGGTCGCGACGGCTGACGATCCGGGAACCCATGATGCCTCCATCGCGACCCCGCGGTTCCCTCTAGCTCAGTAGAGCAGCGTCTGCATCTGGAAGGTGATGTTGTTCGTACCACTTTGCTGCGTGCTGGGCGCGTCGTCGTTGATGATCCGCTCGTACTGGAGGGCGAAGTTCATGAAGTTGAACGGACCGACGTAGTACTTCGCGCCGCCCGCGATCCAGGTCTGGTTGCTGGCGATCTTGAACGCAGTCCCCACCGGGCCGGAATAGTCGTCGCTGATCTTCCGCTTCTCGAACTTGCCGAAGACGGAGAACTTCGAAGCGTGATTGTAGTAGGCGGCTTCTGCCAGGTAGTTCATCTGCTTCAGGACGTTGGGATAGCTTCCCGGGTTGCTCGGAACGGCTCCGGTCTGCCGGAGGCCGCCGTCGTAATAGCCCCACTGCAGCAGGCCGGCGATCTCGTCGCCGCCCCGCGGACTCGGCTGGCCGCTCAGCGGATAGTTGAGGAAGGCCGCGGCGCTGACGCCGTAATACGCGTTCTTCGACGTCCCTGGGGCCGGCGGACCATCGGTGCGCAGGATCTGGTAGTCGAAGTTGCCCATCACCCCGACGACCTTCCTCGCGCCATAGTAATGGCCCCCGTTCACGTAGCCGGTCTCGATGTCCCAGAAGTTGTACGAGGCCATGGCGACGACACGGGGCCCGTTGTGGCTGCCGGTCTGCGTCACAACGACATTGGGTGGCGTGCCGGTGGTCACGGCCCCCTGTCGGGTGCCTTGGAAGACGCCCACGCGGTATTCGAGATGGTTCTCCAGGAAGAAGCCATTGGCCTGGAAGCCGAGATCGCGAAGGACGGCGGTGTTGGTGTTGCCTTGCAGGGCGGGCGTGCTCGCCACGTTGGCGGTGTCGATGCTGAGGTAGGTGGTCGTCGGCTGCAGACCGTTGCGGGTCAGGGGCAAGAGGATGTTGCCGCCGCTCAGCCAGAACCAGTCGGCGAACTTCACCTGGCCGTAGGCGTCGAGGATGTTTGGCGCGGCAAAGCTCTTAGTGCCGGTGACGGCATCGAACTTGCCGAGGTTCGAGGCCTCGAAGAGGACGTTGAAGTAAACGTCCTTGACCACCGATCCGGTCGCGAAGAAACGGCAGCGGCGGCAGTAGTAATCCATCGCATACGTGCCGTCGGATCCGTTCGATTGCAGGATCCGGTCCTGCGCGGCCTTGTACCAGGCCTGGACCTGGGCGCCGAAGCGGAACCAGGTGTTCTCGGCGAGCTTGATCTCGCGCGAGGGACCGAGAGTGGCGAAGGTCGGCACCGGCGAGGCGGGCCTGGCTGGAGCGGTCTCCGGCGGCTTGTCCGCCGGACTCCCGGCAGGGGGTTGCTGTTGAGCGGACGCGGAGCCCGCGACAGCGCAGATGAGGACGGCGACAGCGGAATGGCGGATGAAATGGTTCCTTCCCATCGGGACAGTTCCCATCAACTCCTCCTCTGCTGGTGGATGCGGCGGAAGACCCCCCTCCCGCTGACGGGGCTCGTTCATCTACTCAACGTGGCGCTACATTCGCAACCGCCCTGGGAGAGCGGTTCCGCAGAGCGAAATCGCTCGCCTGGCCGCCGAGGAGACGCACCATGAAGGATCTGGCCGACAAGGTCGCCGTCATCACCGGCGCGGGCAGCGGCTTCGGGCGCGAATTCGCGCGCATCGGGGCGCGGGAACGCATGAGGCTGGTGCTGGCCGACGTGCAGCAGGATCCGCTCGACACGGCGGTCGCCGAAGCTCGGGCAGCGGGCGCGGAAGCGCTGGGAATGCGCACCGACGTCTCGAAGCCGGAGGACCTGGAGCAGCTCGCTGCGCGCGCGACCGGGGAGTTCGGTGCCGTGCACCTGCTCTTCAACAACGCCGGCGTGGCCGGAGGCGGCGGCTACGTCTGGGAGTCGAGCCTCAAGGACTGGCAATGGATCCTCGGCGTCAACCTCATGGGCGTGGTCAACGGCATCCGCGCCTTCGTCCCGCGGATGCTGAAGCAGGATTGCGAGTGCCACCTCGTCAACACGGCCTCGGCAGCGGGGCTCGTCTCCGCGCCGCTGATGTCCGCCTACAACGCCAGCAAGCACGCGGTGGTGACCTTGAGCGAAACGCTCTTCCACGACCTGCGGCTCGCGAAGGCGAAGATCGGCGTGTCGGTGCTCTGCCCCGCCTGGGTCCCGACCAACATCCGCCGCTCGGAGCGCAACCGTCCCCTGGAACTGACGGACGATCGGCCGCCGACCCCCTCGCAGCTCGCCGCCCGCGAGGGCTCGGAAAAGGCGATCGCCTCCGGCCGGCTGGGCGCCGCCGAGGTGGCGCGAATGACCTTCGACGCCGTGCACGACGACCGCTTCTACGTGATCACCCATCCGAAGATGCTGGCCTCGGTCGAGCTGCGGTTTCGCGATTTGCTCGCGCAGCGGAACCCGAGCGACCCGTACACGTTGAAGCCTGACGCCAAGGTCAGTCCGCGTTGAGGGCGGCGCGCAGGCTCCCGACCAGCGCCAGCAGGCGCGGGCCGATCTCCCGCTTGAGCAGATCGGGGCCGAGCTGGAACGCAGTCCCGCTGCACCCCACCGCCAACGGCTTCGAGCCGTCGCGCGGGTCGAACGGCGCGGCCACCGCATTGACGTCGCCGCGCCAGTCTCCGAGCGCGAGACAAAAGCCGTACTGCTCGTAGTCGCGGAACGCCGCTTCGAAGCGCGTGCGGTTGAGCGGCCACTCCGCCGGATGCCGTGCCCGGATCTGCTCGAGGATGACCTTCCGCTCCTCCTCCGGCAGCGCGCAGACGTAGGCGCGGCCCAGCGAGGTGGTGATGAGCGGGACCCGCGAGCCGATGTCGATCACGAAGGCGCTCGAGCGCCAGTACGTGTCGATCACCTGCATGTGCAGCGCGTCGTTGATGGCCAGGTGCACGGAAGCGTTGGTCTGCTGCGAGAACGCGTGGAGCAGCGGACGCGCGGCCCGGCGGATGTCGATCTGCGTCAGCGCGGAGTAGCCGAGGCTCACCGCGGCGCCGCCCAGCGCATACTTCCGCTGCGAATGCGCGTGGCGCAGGAAGCCCAGCTGCGTGAGCGTGTAGACGAGCCGCGAGACCGTCGGCTTGGCCAGGCCGGTGCGGGCAGCGATGTCCTGGTTGGCGAGCCACCGGTCCCGAGGGCCGAAGCAGCGCAGGACATCGAGCCCCCGGCCCAGCGCGTTGACGAACTTGCGATCGCACGCGCTTGCCAGCTCGCTTTTGGCCATGCTACCCCGAGCGCGCCGCATGAGAGAGAGAGTTTCGCATGGCGAAAACAAGAGACGCAAGGAGGACCCCGCTCCCATGGACCTGAGCTTCACCCCCGAGGAGCTGGCCTTCCGCGACGAAGTCCGGGCTTTCATCGAGTCGAGCGTCCCTGCCGCCACGCGTCGCAAGGTGCTCGACGGCCTCGAGGTATCGGCCGACGACACCCGGCGCTGGCAGCAGATCCTCTACCAGAAGGGCTGGGGCGGTCCCAACTGGGCCAAGGAGTTCGGCGGAACGGGTTGGGATCCCGTGCGGCAGTACATCTTCGAGGAGGAGAGCGCGGCCTGCGGCACCCCTCGGCTCCTGCCCTTCGGCCTCAAGATGGTGGGCCCGGTGATCATGCGCTTCGGCAATGCTACCCAGCAGAAGCGCTTCTTGCCCCGCATCCTCTCCGGCGAGCATTGGTGGGCGCAGGGGTACTCGGAGCCGGGCGCCGGCAGCGACCTGGCCTCGCTGAAGACGCGCGCGGAGCGCAAGGGAGATCATTACCTCGTCAACGGGCAGAAGACCTGGATCACGCTCGCGCAGCACGCCGACTGGATCTTCTGCCTGGTGCGCACCGACCCGGCGGCGAAGAAGCAGGCGGGCATCTCCTTCCTGCTCATCGACATGAAGAGCCCCGGCGTGACGGTGCGGCCGATCACCCTGCTCGACGGCAGCCGGGAGGTGAACGAGGTCTGGTTCGAGGACGTCGAGGTCCCGGTCGAGAACCGGGTGGGCGACGAGAACGGCGGCTGGACCTACGCCAAGTTCCTCCTCGGGTACGAGCGCGCCAACATCGCCGGCGTCGGCGCCGCCAAGCGCGAGCTGGCCCGGCTCAAGCGGATCGCCTCCGAGGAGCGGAAGGACGGCAAGCCGCTGCTCGCCGACCCCGTCTTCGCCGCCGGGGTCGCGCTGGTGGAGATCGAGCTGATGGCGCTGGAGATCACCAATCTGCGCGTGCTCGCGGCCGAAGCGGAGCGCCGCGCTCCGGGGCCCGAGGCGTCGCTCCTCAAGATCAAGGGCTCCGAGATCCAGCAGTCGATCTCGGAGCTGATGATGCACGCCGCCGGCCCCCGGGCGCTCCCCCTGCGCCGGGGCGTGGAATCCGGCGTTCCGTCCAGCTTGCCGGAGTACGCGGCTCCGCTCGCCGCCACGTACCTGAACCTGCGCAAGACCACGATCTACGGCGGCTCGAACGAGATCCAGAAGAACATCATCGCGCAGACGATGCTCGGGCTGTAGGAGCTGTCCATGCGGTTCACGCCCACTCCCGAGCAGCAGCAGCTCGGCGACATGGTGCAGAGGTTCCTCGGCGAGCAATACAGCTTCGGGTCGCGGCGCAAGATCCTCGATTCGCGCGCAGGATGGAGTCGCGAGATCTGGTCGCAGCTCGCGGAGCTCGGCCTGCTCTCCCTCCAGATCCCTGAGGAGCACGGCGGTATGGCACCCGCTGTGGTGGAGACGCTTCTCACCGCCACGGCAACGGGAAAGGCGATGCTGCTCGAGCCCTGGGTCTCCTCCGCGATCATCGCCACGGTCCTGATCCGCGAGCTGGGCTCGGCTCAGCAGCGCGAGGAGATGCTCCCGGCCATGGCGGCAGGCGAGCGGATCGCGGTGCCGGCGCACTTCGAGCCTGGGGTCCGCTACGGCCTTCGACACGTCGCTGCCGTGGCGCGGCGTGGCGGAAACGGGTGGACGGTGAAGGGGTGGAAATCGGTCGTGCTGCATGCGCCTGCCGCTGATGTGTTGTTGGTTTCCGCGCGCACCTCCGGCGCTCTGGAAGACCTCGCGGGCATCTCGCTGTTCGCGGTGGCCCGCGACGCTCCGGGCGTTTCGCTCTCGCCGTATCGGACGCTGGACGGCATCTGCGCCGCCGACGTGGAGCTGGCCGACGCTCCCGGCACGCTCATCGGCGCGGAAGGCGGCGCCTTTGGAGCCTTGGGGGCCGCTTTCGATCAGGGCCTCGCCGCACGGTGCGCCGAAGCGGTCGGCGCCCTGCAGGCGATTCTCGACGCCACCGTCGAATACACGAAAACGCGCCAGCAGTTCGGCATTCCCATCGCGAGGTTCCAGGCGTTGCAGCACCGCATGGCGGACATGCTCATCCACGTCGAGCAGGCGCGCTCGATGAGCTACCTGGCCGCCATGCGCGCCGCCGAGCCGCCTGGCCGCGAGCGGCGCCGGGCGCTGGCCGCCGCCAAGGTGGCGGTGGGCAATGCCTGCCGGTTCGTCGGCCAGCAGGCGGTGCAGCTCCACGGAGGCATGGGCGTCACCGACGAGGTCGCCGCGAGCCATCTCTTCCGCCGGCTGACGGCGCTGGAGATGGCGCTGGGCGATACCGCGCACCATCTGGAGCAGTTCGTGGCGGCGAGCGCGGAGCCGGAGGGAACATGAGCGGAGCCGATTACACGACCCAGGGCGCGGTAGCGGTGATCCGGCTCGACAACCCGCCGGTCAACGGCCTGGCGCATGCGGTGCGCGCCGGAATCCTCGCGGGACTCGACCGCGCGAATGCCGATGCGGCGGTGTCGGCGGTGGTGCTTGCCGGCGCGGGCAAGTCCTTCTCGGCCGGGGCCGACATCAACGAGCTGGGCACGCCGAAGTCGCTGCAGGAGCCGAATCTCCCCACCGTCATCCGCGAGATCGAGCGCAACGAGAAGCCGGTGATCGCCGCCCTGCACGGGGTGGCGATGGGCGGCGGCCTCGAGCTGGCGCTCGGCTGCCACTACCGGGTGGCCGCGCCAGGCACGCAGATTTCCTTGCCGGAGGTGAAGCTCGGCCTTCTTCCCGGCGCCGGCGGCACGCAGCGGCTTCCCCGGGCGGTCGGACTGGAGACGGCGCTCAACCTGATCGTCTCCGGCGCTGCGATGCCGGCGGAGAAGCTGGCGAAGTCGGGCCTCTTCGACGAGCTGATCGAAGGCGACCTGATCGCCGGCGCCGTCGCCTTCGCCAGCCGCGTGGCGGCGCAGCGGCCGCTCCCGGTCCTCCGCGAGCGCCGCGTCGTCCATCCCGATCCCGAGGCCTTCGTTCAATTCGCGCGCAACAGCGTCACCGCGGTCGCGAAGGGTTATCCGGCGCCGCTCAAGTGCGTCGATGCGGTAGCCGCGTCGACGAAGCCGTTCGAGGAAGGAGCCGTGATCGAGCGGCAGCTCTTCATCGAGCTGCTGAATTCGCCGGAGTCGAAGGCGCTCCGTCACGCGTTTTTCGCCGAGCGCGCCGCCTCGAAGGTTCCCGACGTGCCCGAGGACACGCCCACCCGGGCCATCCGCTCCGCGGCGGTGATCGGCGCCGGCACCATGGGCGGCGGCATCGCCATGTGCTTCGCCAATGCCGGCATCCCGGTGCAGGTGCTGGAGGTGAAGCAGGAGGCGCTCGACAAGGGGCTCGGCACCATCCGCAAGAACTACGAGGGAAGCGCGAAGAAAGGGAAGCTCACCGCCGCGCAGGTCGAGGAGCGGATGGGGCTCCTGAAGCCCACCCTCTCCTTCGCGGATCTGGCGCAGGCGGACATCGTCATCGAGGCGGTCTTCGAGGACCTGGCGGTGAAGGAAGGCGTCTTCCGCCAGCTCGACGA
>WNFP01008134.1_pt1 | contig 12022 bp, 15 predicted proteins | sample 5400201 | NCBI WGS metagenome assembly WNFP01 (sample SAMN13153355, study PRJNA577476) | soil metagenome | isolation source: 115 cm saprolite under Madrone tree | place: USA:California | collected 2016-06-14
CACCAGCGGAGAATGCCCCCACGCCCAGGGCGAGAAACATGTATCCCAGCTGCGACACCGTGGAGTATGCCAGCACGCGCTTGATATCGTTCTGCACTAGCCCGATCGAAGCCGCGAAAATCGCGGTCAGCGCGCCGATAATCGCCACCGTCTTCATCGAAGTGGGTGCCAGCACGAACAACGCGTTCGACCGCGCCACCATATACACCCCGGCGGTGACCATGGTTGCGGCGTGGATCAAGGCGGAAACGGGCGTTGGACCTTCCATGGCGTCCGGCAGCCAGATGTAGAGTGGAATCTGGGCGGACTTGCCGCATGCGCCGATGAACAGAAGCATGGTCGCTGCCGTGATCACGGAGTCGCCGATCGCGAAGTGCCCGCTGCGCGCCAGGTGCGTAACTTCGGTGAACCGTACCGAGCCAAAGTACCAGGCGATGGTAAACATCCCCAGCAGGAAGCCGGCGTCACCGATGCGGTTTACGATGAACGCCTTGTTGGCGGCGTTCGTAGCCGACTGGCGCTGGAAATAGAACCCGATCAACAGATACGAACACAGCCCGACGCCCTCCCAGCCGACGAACATCAGCGCGTAGTTATTCCCCAGGATCAGCGTCAGCATGGAGAACATGAACAGATTCAGGTATCCGAAGAATCGGTAGTAGCCGCCCTCGTGGGCCATGTAGCCGGTGGAGTAGATGTGGATCAGCGTGCCGACGCCGGTGACGAACAACAGCCAGATGCTGGAGAGGGGATCGAGCAGAAAGCCGGCATCGGCCTGGAACGGGGCAGGAGTGCCGTCGCGCTTGACGTAATTCATGTGGCCGGTGTCAGTGCCCAGCCAGCTGTAGAGAATTTTCTCAAAAGGCTTCCCCGGATTGTCGTCAGCGTATCCGGCGTATTGCCACACCGCGCCGCAGGAAAACAGAAACGCGAGAACCACCGCGCCGACGCAGACCGCGTTGACCGTTGCCTTTTGCAGCTTGCGGCCGAAAAAGAACATGATGGCCGCGCCGAAGGCGGGAAATAGCGGGACCAGCCAGATGTGGTTGAGGAACATTTTAGTCGTCGGGTGTCAGTCTTCAGTTGTCAGCTTTTAGCACTCAGCACTCAGCCAGCCAATGTTGCTTTCACGCCCTGTAGAGCTCCCTAAGGGCTGAGTGCTGCGTGCTGCTTTCCTACCATTTCAATAAATCTATTTCGTCTACGTTCACAGTTTCTTTATTGCGGAAAAAGGCGATCAGGATCCCGAGCCCGACTGCCGCTTCTGCCGCTGCATCGGTGATTACAAAGATCGCGAAGACTTGTCCGTGCAGGCCCCATATCCGCGAAAACGCCACTAGGTTGAGGTTCACCGCATTCAGGATCAGCTCGATGGACATGAGCACGATGACCACATTGCGGCGAGTCAATACGCCGACCACGCCCAAAACAAAAAGAGCGGAAGCGACCACGAGATAGTGCAGCGTAGTGATTGGAGCCATTTTTTGAAGCGTCTAGCCTCTAGCTTCTCGCTGGCTAGCAGCCAGGAGCCAGAAGCTGCGTTTAAATCCTCTTCTTTGCCATTACCACCGCCCCAATAACCGCCACCAGCAACAATAATGAGGCGATCTCAAAGGCCAGCATGTAATTGCCATACAGCAGGACGGCGACCTGCTGCGTATTGGACTGCTCGGGCATCTGAATTGCCCGATCCGGAAACAGGCCCCTGCCCTTGATGTAGACGAATACGAACAGCGCGCCGAGAGCGACCGCTGCTGCCAGCCCAACCAGCCATTGCTGGTTAAACTGCTCTTCCTTCTGCGCTCTTTCGATATTCACCAGCATGATTACGAACAGAAACAGCACCATGATGCCGCCCGCGTAGAGAATTATCTGCACGCCGGCGACAAATGGCGCGTACAGCATCAGATAAAGCGCCGCCTGCCCGAGCAAAGACACGATCAATGCCAGAGCCGAATGCACCGGATTCTTGCGCATGATTACCAGCACGCCGCTGAGCACGGTCAGCGCCGACAGGAAATAGAAGAAAAATGTTGTGGCTACTGGAGCCATGTCAGAACAACACCCCCGCAATCGCCGTCAGGATGAGCACGCCAATCCCCAGCGGCAGCAGCACCTTCCATCCCACTTTCATTAACTGATCGAATCGGTAGCGCGGGAAGGTGCCGCGATACCAGATGTACATATACATCGAAACTGCCACCTTTGCATTGAACCAGAAAATGTCCTGCACACGCGCGCGCACCGGAGGGATAAACAAGACCACTCCAATCAGGGCCAGCACCGCGCCGAATCCGCCTAGCCCGATGGTTTGCAGCTTGAAGTACGGATGTTTGGGCATGCGTGCCGTGCTGTAAAAAGCGATGGCAGCGAGAAACAGAAAGGTCAGCCCGGGAATGAGCGAGAACAACAGGTCCCAGGTTTCTCCGCTTAGCGCGTTAGGAAACGGCCGCATCCATCCGCCCAGCCACAAGGTGACCGCGATCGACGAAACCGCAATCATTGCGGAGTATTCCGCGAGGAAGAACAGCGACCAGCGAAAGCCGCTGTACTCAGTGTGAAAACCGGCGGTCAACTCGGATTCAGCTTCCGGCAAATCAAAGGGAGCGCGATTGGTCTCCGCCACCATCGCCACTGCGAAGATAAAGAATGCGATCAATCCCAGCGGGAAGAACTTGAATGCAAACCAGACATGCTGCGCCTGCTGGGCCTGCACGATTCCGATCATGCTCAGGGTGCCGGTGCCTTCCGCATTAAGGCTGGTCATCAGGACCGCCGAAACCACGGCCAGGCCCATGGCAATCTCGTAGGAAACCATTTGTGCGCTGGAGCGAAGAGCTCCCATCAGCGGGTAATGTGAGTTTGACGCCCAACCCGCCATGACCACGCCGAGAACACTTAAGGACGAGACACCCAACATGAATAGCACTCCGATATTCATGTCGGTGACGGCATGGGTCGGCCCGAACGGAACAACAATAAAGACGGTAAAGGCCGTGATCACGACGATGAGCGGCGCCACCCAGAAAACGAACGGGTCGGCCTCGGCCGGCATGATGTCCTCCTTGATCAGAAGCTTGAGGGCATCGGCGATGGGCTGCAGCAGGCCATGGGGACCGACTCTCATGGGGCCAAGGCGAACCTGCATGTGGGCCAGAATCTTGCGTTCCAGCCAGTTCATGGCGATCACGGCGACGGAAAGGCCCAAAAAGATCAGGACGATATAAACAAATGCCCAGAACAAATTACCGGCTGAACCCGGCGTCGTGTCGCTCTTGAGATACGAGGTGATGTAGTCGAGCATTAACGATCCACCTCGCCCAGCACGATGTCCAAGGTTCCAATGACCGCAATCACATCAGCCACCAGGGCCCCCCGGACCATCATGTCCAGCGCCTGCAGGTTTACGAACGACGGTGGCCGCACACGCACCCGGTAGGGCTGGGTGGAGCCGTCGCTCACGATGAAATATCCCAGCTCGCCTTTGGGCGCCTCGATCGAGTGGTAGATTTCACCCACGGGAGGCTTCATGACTTTCGCGACTTTGGCCATGATGGGGCCATCGGGAATCTTGCCGATCGCCTGCTCGATAATTCGCAGCGATTGTCGCATCTCCTGCATGCGCACCATGTACCGGTCGTAGGTGTCGCCGTTCTCTCCCACGGGAATATCGAAATCGAAGTCGGCGTAGGCCGCGTACGGCTGAGCTTTGCGCAGATCCCATCTTGCCCACATCTTTGGTACGCTCGACCCAGATCCGGTTGGTGGTGAGGAGTTCTTCGTACTCGCCAAGCTTGGGAGCGACGAAATCGAGGAACTTCTTTACCTCGCGCTCAAAGCCCTCGTAGGTTTCATACACGCAGCCGCCGATGCGGAACGCATGGGTGGTCAGGCGAGCCCCGCAGTATTTCTCGAAAATCTTTAGAATTTCTTCCCGGTCGCGAAAGGTGTAGAACAGCGGCGTGATGGCTCCGATATCGAGCGCGTGGGTGCCCAGCCAAAGCATGTGACTGGCCAACCGGTTCAGTTCGGTGAGGATTACTCGAATGTATCGGGCACGGGGCGGAGCTTCCACGTTGAGAAGTTTTTCCACCGCTTCGCAGTAACCCAACCCGTTCGACACCGCCGCCACATAGTCCATGCGATCCACGTAGGGATTGAACATGGTGTAAGTGCGGTGCTCGGCAATCTTCTCCACTCCGCGATGGAGGTAACCGATCACGCACTCGGTGCCCAAAACTTTTTCGCCGTCGAGCTTGAGAATCACGCGCAGTACGCCGTGGGTGGCCGGGTGCTGCGGGCCCATGTTGATGATCAGCTCATTGGAATCAAGAAAAGGTCTCTCGTGCTGCTCCAGTTCCAGGTGGGAAGTCCGGTCGATCATTGCCCACTCTCGATCCCCAGGTTGATCTGCACCCACTCCTGATCTTGCTGAATGATGCCGTAATCTTTACGCAGCGGGTGACCCTTCCAACCGTCCGGCAGCAGAATGCGCTTCAGATCGGGATGTCCCTCAAAGCGGATTCCGAACATGTCGTAGACTTCCCGCTCCAGCCAGTTGGCGGCCGGCCAGATGGGGACGGCGCTCGGCACCGTTTGCCCGTCGGCATAGGCGGCTTTGACGCGAATGCGTTCGTTATGTGAGAACGAATAGAGAATCCAGACCACTTCAAACTGCTTCTCGCGATCTGGGTAATGTACGGCCGTGATATCCACGCAATAGTCGAATTGCTCCTGATCGCGGAGAACTTGCAGCACCTCGGGAACGAGCGAGGAATCCGCGACGATATATTTCTGGCCGAGATAGGTAACGGTCTCACGAAGACCCGAGCCGTGCTGGGCCCTGAGCCTGGAAATCATGGGCGAATCCCAAGGCATGGGCGTAGGACCCGTCGGCTTGGGGGCCGCAGCGTGTTCGGTGGCTTTTGGAGGCGCGGGAGAAGCGGCAGGTTTGTTCGGGGTCGACTGCACGCTACCGGGAATGGGTTCTCCTGCCGAGGGCATCGGCTCACCAGTCGGCGGCGGTGTAGGGGATTTAGTGTCCTCGGGCATAGCTACGGAAGGTACAAACCTCCGGCGCCGTGGGCGTTTAGAAGAACGTTAACTTTTAACAGCTTGCAAACTAAGTGTCAATCGGGGAGGTGAGAGGCGCCGCGTCACTTTCTTTGCTCGGCCTGATAGCTTTCGATCAACTCGCGAATGCGCAGCGCGTCTGCCTTGCGGTGGCCATGGCTGGTGATCGGGGCGGTGCCACCCGAGGAATCGATACGAATCTCGGACCAGATCACTCCCGTCGAAATCTGTACCGAGGCGACCTTCCCGAGGGCGATGCTCTCCTCGCTGCTGCCGAACAGGCGGGACTTGGCCCGGCTCACGTGCTGCGGTGTGACAATGAGGCGCACCGGAAAAAACAGATTGCCTTTAGTCCAGCGGCTGGCGATAAAAGTCTCAGAGTTCCGTAGATTCGTCATTCCGGAATCGCCTAGACAACGCACGTGCACGGACAAATACAGTGGAACGACGCTCCGCTGGGCAGATGAGAAACATCCGCCCCTAGGTTGTCATATCCATTCCAGCGCGCCTTTTCCCCAGATCCATATGAAGCCCACGATCAGGATGAGCAGGAAAATCAGCATCTCGATCAGTCCGAACCAGCCCAGTGCCTTGAATTGAACCGCCCAAGGAAACAGGAAGATGGTCTCCACGTCGAAGACCACGAACAGGATGGCGACAATGTAATAGCGAACCGTGTAGCGTCCCCTGGAGCTGTCTATTGGATCGATGCCGCACTCGTAGGGCATCAATTTGGTCTTGCTGGGATTGTCGGGCCGCACCAGCTTGGCCGCCAACAGCGTCACCGGGATCAGGACGCCGACGAACGCGATAAAGATAAATATGGGAACGTAATTTTGCGGCATCGAACCCCCATGGCGTGTCCGCGGAAAGCTCCGAACCAGTCATAGTAACGCCGGGTGGGGCTGGCTTCAAGGATTGTTGACAGGTTTGTTGGAGGGTGGCGGTCGGTCAATTTCGTATCCGGCTACCTGAGGTCAAACGCAGTCGGATGCGTCGGCTGGTAGAGACCGATCTCCCCCCGCTGGGCAACTGAATGGTTGTCTTGATTCCCCAGTCTTCCTGTTCCACGGGCGAGCAGCTCACCCCCTTGGCCTGCAGAGATTTCATAAGCGCCGGCAGGGCGTCGCACATAAGGTATAGGACCGAGCCCAGAAGCTGGCGCCCGCCGTGGAGCTGTCGTCTCGCGCCATCGGAGGGGTGAATCCCAACTTCAGCGGGAGGTAAGGCGAATATCAGCCAGCCTCCGCCCGCGTCTACGGCGCGAAAATCGAGAATATCGCGGAAGAAGGCTCGATCCGCCTCGGGGTTGTCGCTATACAGGAGGACGTGCGCTCCGTTAATTCCGGAAATCATGGTGGAAGTCTAGCAAGTGGCATGATTCCCGGTAAAGAATGTTTTTGACAGGGCCCGGCAGCATCAGCTATCTTCTTAGCGATGAGTTTCTTAGCCCATCTCCACCATCACCATCATGTGCACAACGTGTTGGCGGGGTGTCCTGAGATAAGTTAGAGCTCACGCACAGAGATTCGGCCCGCTGACGCGATTCGCGACAGCGGGCTTTTTGTTTCTGGCCACAAATTTGGAGAGCACATGAGCGAAGAGATTGAGTTCGATAAGATGCAGGGACTGCTGCCCGCCATCGTCCAGGATGCGGCCAGCGGCGAGGTGCTGATGCTGGGCTTTATGAATCGGGAAGCGTTGGAGCGGACACTACGGGCCGGGTGCGTGACCTTTTTCAGCCGCACCCGCAACCAGCTTTGGACCAAGGGCGAAACTTCGGGCAACCGGCTTGAGGTGGTCTCCGCTGCAACCGATTGCGATCGCGACACCGTGCTGCTGCAAGTGCGGGTACTGGGCGAAGGCATGGTCTGCCATCGAGGGACACGCTCCTGCTTCACCCAAAATTTGGCCCTCCGTACGGAGGCAGCTCGGGCAGAGAGGCCGAAGCCATGAAGCTGCGTATCGGTATCCCGAAAGGCAGCTTGCAGGAGGCCACCCTGCAATTGTTCGCGCGCGCCGGGCTCACCGTATATATGAACGGCCGCTCGTACTCCGCGAGCACGGCGGACCCCGACGTCGAGTGCATGTTGATTCGCGCACAGGAGATGGCGCGGTACGTCGAACACGGCGTTCTGGATGCCGGTCTGACTGGTCTGGACTGGGTCATGGAAAGTGGGCTGGAGGTCGTGACGGTGGCTGATCTCATTTACGCCAAGCAGAGCCGTGGCAAGGTGCGCTGGGTTCTGGCTGTGCCCGAAGCATCGGGTTACCAGTGCGCGGAAGACCTCGCGGACTGCATAGTGGCCACCGAACTTGTGAATGTGACGCGGAATTATTTCGCCGAGAAGGGCGTGACGGTCCGGGTGGAATTCTCCTGGGGAGCGACCGAGGTGAAACCTCCGACGCTGGCGGACGCGATCGTCGAAGTCACCGAAACCGGCAGTTCCCTGCGAGCCAACCATCTCCGCATCATCGATACGCTGCTCGAATCGAATACTCAGATCATCGCCAACCCCGCGGCCTGGAGGGAAAACGACAAGCGCCGCAAGATTGAAAACCTGGCCGTGATGCTGCGGGGCGCGATGGAGGCCCAGGGCCGGGTCGGATTGATGCTGAACGTGCGCAAGCAGGACTTGGTCAAAGTGCTCGGGGTGCTACCGGCCTTGCAGAAGCCCACCATTGCCACGCTGAGCGACGAGGCTTGGGTGGCGGTGAACACAATCATCGAAGAGTCGGCGGCCTGGGAAATTATTCCCCGCCTGAAGGCTGCGAATGCCGAGGGCATTGTTGAGTATCCCCTGAACAAGGTGGTGATCTGATGCGGATTCTCGAAGGCCCCGCCGCCGCGCGGTACGTGCGGAAACTCGAGCAGCGCGGTCAAAAGCTGGATGCGCTCGAGCCGCGAGTGCGCCGCATTGTTCAAGATGTGAAGCGAAACGGTGATCGCGCTTTGCGCCGGTACGCCGAGCGCTGGGACGGTTTAAATTCCACAGATTCTTTGCGCGTTTCGGAACGGGAGACGCAATCCGCGCTGGAGGCATCCCCGCGCGAACTACGCGCCGCGCTGGAAGAAGCGGCGGCCAGGATTCGCAGCTTCTGCCAGTGGCAAAGACCCACCGAATGGGAACATGCCAAGCAGGGCCGGACGCTCGGTCAGTTGGTGCGCCCGCTCGGTTCGGCGGGATGCTACGTTCCTGGCGGCCGCTACCCCCTGCCATCAACCCTGCTGATGACGGTGATTCCAGCGCAAGTCGCCGGCGTGAAGGACGTCCGCGTGGTGTCTCCGCGTCCAGCGTCAGCGACACTGGCCGCTGCAGCGCTCCTGGGCGTGCGCGAGTTTTATCGCGTCGGCGGTGCCCAGGCGATCGCGGCCTTGGCCTACGGTACGAGAACGATTGGTCGGGTGGACAAGATCGTTGGGCCTGGAAATCTCTACGTAACCACCGCCAAGAAACTTGTCGCTTTAGACTGCGCCATCGACTTCCTGGCGGGGCCCACCGAGGGACTGATTCTTTGCGATGACGGCCGGCCATCTTTCCTCGCGTCCGATCTGGTTGCACAAGCCGAGCACGACCCCGACGCGCTGGTTTTGCTGATCACGCAATCGCGAAAATTGGCGCGTGCGGTTTCACACTCGGCGACTTCCCTGGCTAGTGGAAACTCAATCGCACAGCAGTCATTGCGAAAGCACGGAGCCGTGTTGCTGGCCGGTTCGGGCGAACAGGCGATTGATTGGACCAACCGGATCGCGCCCGAACACTTGACCACCAACCGCAAGAATCTGCCCAACATTGTCAGTGCAGGTTCCATTTTCCTCGGTGACTACTCCGCGCAGGCGGCCGGGGACTACGGTTCCGGACCCAATCATGTGCTTCCGACGGCCGGCGCTGCCCGCTTCCGGGGCGGGCTCAGCGTCGCTGATTTCCTCAAGGTCATTACGGTGCAGGAACTCTCGCGCGCAGGTCTGCGCAAGATTGCACCGTCTATTGTCGCCTTGGCCGGGGCTGAAGGTCTTCGGGCACATGCTCAGTCCATACAGACGAGGTGCGGCCATGCTTGAGGCTCGGCAGGCGGTACTCAAGTTGAAGCAGTACCAGCCTCCGCTGGGGGGTCGCGCCGGACTGCGCCTGGATTTCAACGAGAACACCGGTGGGTGTTCGCCCCGAGTAATGGAGTGTTTACGGCAACTACAGCCAGAGCAGCTTGCTTGCTATCCGGAGCGCGCGCATGTCGAGCGGGAAGTCGCGTCGGTTCTCGGACTGCAGCCGGATCAGGTCTTGTTGACCAACGGTGTGGACGAAGCCATCCATTTGGTTTGCGAGGCCTACTTGGAACCGGAAGATGAAGCTGTCATCGTAGTTCCCACATTCGCGATGTACGAAATTTGTGCGGCCGCGACCGGAGCACAGGTCATTTCGATTCCCGCGGACGAAGATTTTCGTTTTCCGACAACCAAACTGATGGCTCATACGACCAACCCAAAGACTCGGCTCATTGCCATCGCGAACCCGAATAATCCCACCGGTGCGGCAGCGTCAGCGGACGACCTGCTGCTGATCGCTCGCAGCGCGCCCCAGGCTGCCGTTCTGGTGGATGAGGCCTACTTCGAATTTCATGGCGAGTCGCTTCTAGAAAACGCAGGCCAAGTGCCAAACCTGTTTATCGCTCGAACGTTCTCCAAAGCATACGGAATGGCCGGCTTCAGGGTAGGAATGCTGGCGGGCGCAGTCAGGCAGGTGCAAAACCTTCGCCGTGCCTGTTCCCCGTATAACGTGAACGGAGTGGCGCTGGCATGCCTGCCCGCGGCACTCGCCGACCAGCAATATGTCCGGCAATACGTGGCCGAAGTACAGTCGAGTCGCAAGCGCCTGCAGGAAGAATTCAGCGCGCTTGAAATTCCCTTCTGGCCGAGCCAGGCAAATTTTGTGCTGGCGCGCATCGGACCTCTACATGCCGATTTTGTTCGGAACATGAAAGCGCGCGGCATCCTGGTTCGCGATCGATCCGCGGATTGGGGTTGTGAGGGGTGCGTTCGCATTACCGCGGGCTGGCAGGAGCATACCGACCGCCTTCTGGCCGCACTACACGAAACTCTAAAAGAGATTGGCTGGACAGAGAGAAAGAGGACGCCGGCATGAGACGAGCCCGCATCGAGCGAAAGACGAAAGAGACTACGATCCGAGCTCTCCTATACATCGACGGACGAGGCAGGTACAAAGTGTCCACCGGGATCCGCTTCTTTGACCACATGCTGGAGTTATTCGCGCGACACGGCGGCTTCGACCTCGAATTGCGCGCCCAGGGCGATCTTGATGTAGACCAGCACCACACCGTGGAAGATGTAGGCATCGTTCTGGGTGAGGCTTTCCACAAAGCACTGGGATCGAAGCGGGGGATTTTACGAGCAGGCTATTTCGTCATGCCCATGGACGAAACGCTGGGACTGGCCGCGGTGGACTTTGGCGGTCGCGCGGCAGCCGTGGTAGACACCAGGGTCCGGCAGCGTCTGGTTGGCGATTTGCAGGCCGAACTCGTTCATGACTTCTTCGACGGCTTTGCCCGCGGCGCGCACGCCAATGTTCACGCGCGCGTGCTCTATGGCCGCTCCAACCATCACAAGATTGAGGCTTTGTTCAAAGCATTCTCGCGGGCGCTGCGCGCCGCCTGCTGGCGCGACCGACGCATGGCTCGGTTGCTGCCTAGCACAAAGGGACTTCTATGATTGCCATCGTGGACTATCAGGCCGGAAATCTCGCTTCGGTACGAAAAGCATTTGACCATCTGGGGTATGAGTCGGCGATTACGGCCGATCCTGAAGCGATCGCTCGAGCCGACAAGATTGTCTTGCCGGGCGTGGGGAATTTCCAAGCCACAACCGCGCTGGCCGGGCCTTTGCAGAAAGCCGTCACGAAAGCGATTTCCCGGGAAGTTCCTGTTCTCGGCATCTGCCTGGGAATGCAGTGGATGTTTGAGTCGAGCCAGGAAGCTCCACAGCTTCGCGGGCTGGGCCTGTTCGCGGGCCAGTGTGCGAAGTTTCCAGCGGAAGTGAAGTCTCCTCATGTGGGATGGAACCAGTTGCAACTTCGTGGCGCCTCGCGTCTATTGCACGGACTTCCAGAGAATTCCTTCGTGTATTTCACTCACTCCTACCGGGCACCGTTGGTCGAATCCACGGTTGCGGGCTGCGCGTACGGGGGTACGTTTTCCGCGGCCGTCGAGCGCGGACAGCTTTTCGGTGTGCAGTTTCACCCCGAAAAATCAGGGACAGCGGGACTGCGGCTTCTAGGCAATTTTTGTCAACTTTGAGATCTGGACTGGAAGTGTCGACCTTTTGCAAGGCTGAACAAGTAAATGTTAACCAAGCGCATCATCGCCTGCCTGGACGTGGACGCCGGACGAGTAGTGAAAGGTGTGCAATTTTCCAGCCTTCGTGATGCCGGCGATCCCGCAGAACTGGCTCTCCGACACAGCTTGGCCGGAGCCGACGAAGTGGTACTGCTGGATATTTCCGCGACGTATGAGCATCGTTCTACGCTGCTCGATGTGGTCCGCCGAACAGCTTGTCAGTTGTTCATTCCGTTCACCGTGGGCGGCGGTATCCGGTCTTTGGACGATGCCGCCGCGGTGTTCGACGCTGGAGCGGACAAAGTCACGGTCAATTCCGCGGCGCTCGCGGATCCAGCCCTGATTCCCCGGATTGCACATCGCTACGGCTCCCAGGCGGTCGTGGTCGCTATTGACGCCCTCCGCATCAGCAAGGGCAAAACCAGTCCGTTCGGGGTAAAGGCTACGGGGGGCCGGCACTCCACCGGACGCGATGCCGTGGAATGGGCCACCGAGGTCGAAAAGCACGGAGCCGGTGAAATAATGCTCACCTCGATTGACCGGGACGGAACGCGCGGCGGCTTCGATTGCGAACTGACCCTGGCGATCGTCAATGCGGTTA
>WNFP01004268.1_pt1 | contig 12020 bp, 8 predicted proteins | sample 5400201 | NCBI WGS metagenome assembly WNFP01 (sample SAMN13153355, study PRJNA577476) | soil metagenome | isolation source: 115 cm saprolite under Madrone tree | place: USA:California | collected 2016-06-14
TCGATCTTCAGCCTGTTTTCCTCCGACCTCGCGATCGATCTGTGCACCGCGAACACGCTGGTGTTCTCGCACGGCAAGGGCATTGTCGTCAACGAGCCCTCGATCGTGGCCATCAACAAGTCCAGCGGAGATGTGGTTGCCGTGGGCCGGGAAGCAAAAGAGATGCTCGGGCGCACACCGGGCAACGTGGTCGCCATCAAGCCCATGAAAGACGGCGTCATCGCGGATTTCAAGGTCACGGAAAAGATGCTGACGTATTTCATCCAGAAGGCGCACAACCGCCGCGTGCTGGTGCATCCGCGGATCGTCATCGGCGTGCCGAGCGAAATCACTCCGGTGGAAAAGCGCGCCGTGCAGGACTCCGCCTACCGCGCGCGCGCCAGCGAAGTGTACCTCGTCGAGCAGGCCATGGCTGCGGCCATTGGCGCCGGCCTGCCGATTGAAGAACCGTCCGGAAATATGGTCGTGGACATCGGCGGAGGCACTACGGATATTGCCGTCATTTCGATGAGCGGCATCGTTTACTCGCGTTCGGTGCGCGTGGCGGGAAACGAGATGGACGAAGCCGTCATGCAATACCTGAAGCGCAAGTACAACCTGCTCGTTGGCGAACGCACTGCCGAACAGATCAAAATGGAGATTGGCTCCGCATACCCGCTGGAGAAGCCCCTCACCATGGAAGTGAAAGGCCGCAATCTCATCGAAGGCGTGCCGCGCACCGTCACCATCGACGACAGTGAAATCCGCGAGGCCTTGAGCGAGTGCGTCGCGACTATTCTCAACGCGGTGCGCGTGGCGCTGGAGCGCACACCCCCGGAGCTTTCCGCGGACATCAGCGACCGCGGTATCGTCCTCACGGGCGGCGGCGCCTTGCTCAAGAATCTCGACAAGCGCATCCGCGAAGAAACAGGTTTGCCGGTTTCCATCGCGGATGATCCGCTCGCGTCGGTGGTGCTCGGCACGGGCAAAATGCTGAGCGACTTTAAGTTGCTGCGCCAGGTTTGCATTGATTAGGAAACGGTTTTGGTTCTTAGTTCTTGGTCTCTGGTTCTTAGAAATCAGTTCTCGGTCGCGCGGGTGATAATTCATCTCTTGGCTCTTCGTCAGAGCCCATAAGCGACGACTGCGGACTGGAAACCGGTAATCGGGAGTCGCTAGTTATCAGCCGCTAGTCACTCTTCACGAGTCGCGAAACGCGAATCACGAGTCACGAAACAAATGATCGCCATTCCCTCTCGCCACAAATCGCTGGTCCTGCTCGCAGGAGTCATCGTGCTGCAGGTCATCCTGTTGGCAATGCAGATCAAGCGCGACTCGCAAGGACGGCTCCTTCGCGTCTGGACCGTCGGCGCGGTTTCGCCGTTCGAACGCGCCGGTTCCTACGGCTTCGGCTGGTTTCGAGACACCTGGCGTCACTACTTCGCTCTGCGGAATACCACGAAGGAAAACGAGCGGCTTAGGGAGGAGAACGACGCGCTGAAACTGCAAGTGGCACAGCTTCAAGGCAAGGCCGCGGAAGCCGACCGGCTCGCCGTGTTGCTCAGTTTCCGGAAATCCCACGCGGATGTTCCCATGATAGGCGCGCGGGTGATTGGCGCAAGCGCCGGAGCGGCGAGCCAGACGATTCAGCTGGATCGCGGCGAGCGCGACGGCATCAGGAGAAACATGGGAGTGATCACTCCGGATGGCGTGATCGGAAAAGTCGTGGAATCATATTCGAATACGTCCCAGGTCCTTCTTCTTACGGATAAGGAGAGCGGCGTCGGCGCGACGCTGGCCGATTCCCGCATCCAGAGCCCCGTCGGCGGACAGGGCGAGCCCTTGCTGATTATGAAATACGTTCCGAATGATGACTCGGTGAATCTCGGCGAACGCGTCGTCACCAGCGGCATGGACCGAATCTTTCCGCGCGATTTGCCGGTGGGGACGGTCACCGATATCAAGCCCGGCAATCCGTTCAAGCAAATTCGCATCAAGCCGGCGGCCAATCTCGAGCGCCTGGAAGAGGTGATCGTTCTTCTATCGCTTCATCCTTTGGAGATGAAGAGTGAAGCGGACCCAGCGGCGGCGCAGCCCTCCACCCCCGGCGTTGCCAATTCTTCTACGGCGGCAAAACCATGATTGACACCTTTGAAATCCGAGGCGGCGGATCGCACATCGAGGTGCACAAGTTTCGCGCCGGCGCTATCATCATCGCCACCCTGCTGGCGCTGGTGATCCAGGCATCGTTTCCGATTCATTTTGCCAGAGTGGCTATCCTGGATTTGCCTTTGCTCGTGACGATTTATTTCGGTCTCAGCAGGCGCAATCCTTCCACCGGACTTCTCCTGGGCATGTCCATCGGTTTGCTCCAGGACAGCCTCAGCGGCCCCACGGTTCCCCTGGGGCTCTACGGCATCGCCAAAACCATCATCGGGTATCTCGCTTCCTCTATCGGGGCACGCTTGGATACCGAGCATCCCGCCGCACGCTTCGCCCTTACCGCTGTTTTCTTCATCGCGCATCAAGGACTGATCAGTCTCACGCGCCGCATTCTGCTGGCGCAGCCCGAATCCTGGTTCAATATGCGCCTCTTCATCGCCGCGCTCGTCAACGCCATCGTCGCGGTTTTCCTTTTCCTCCTCCTGGACCGCCTCCGCAAACGCTCCTAAAAGTGTGCCGGTTATCGCGTTAGTGCGCTGATAAGAATTGCTTGAAGTCATCGTAGAGGCTCGATATTGGAAGAGATAGCTTCGCACGTTTGAGACAAGAAGCGAGGCGATCCGGAAGCGGGGGCGCTGTGCCGATGGCTTTCGTCACAACATCGGCGAACTTTGCCGGATGCGCGGTGGCCAGGACCAAGCCTTGTGCCGGTTTCGGATGCTCGTGCTTGTAGGCTTCCCATCCGAGAACGCCCACAGCCGTGTGCGGATCGCAGATGTAGCCGTAGCGCTCGTACACCACGCGCATCTCGCGCAGCGTTTCTTCGTCCGTCGCGCCGTGGCCCCAAATTTCCTTCTGGACATATTCAAGGCGATTCCGGGACAGATCCAGCAGCCGCGGAAAATTGTTGGGATTGCCCACATCCATGGCGTTCGAATACGTGGCCGTCGCCGCCCGCGGATGATATTCACCCGTCCGCAAGTATTCCGGCACGACATCATTAATGTTCGTGGCCGCCACAAATTTCTCCACCGGCAGCCCGATACGCTTGGCAAAGATTCCCGCCGTCAGATTGCCGAAATTTCCGCTTGGCACGGAAACAATCAGCGGCACCGAAGCCACCGGCAACTGGCGGTACGCCGCCACGTGATAAAACATCTGCGGCAGAAGTCGCCCGATATTGATCGAGTTCGCCGAAGTGAGGAACGCGCGCTTATTGAGGTCCGCGTCCGAAAAGGCCTGCTTCACCAGCCGCTGGCAATCGTCGAATGTGCCCGCCACTTCCAGCGCCGTAATGTTTTCGCCGAGCGTCGTGAACTGTTTTTCCTGCGCTTCGCTGATGCGCTTCGAGGGATAGAGAATCACCACGCGAATTCCCGGCACGCCCAAAAATCCGTGCGCCACCGCGCTCCCCGTATCTCCAGACGTCGCCACCAGCACGGTCAGCGGCCGTGTCTCGCTGCGCACGAAATAACCCATCAGCCGCGCCATGAAGCGCGCGCCGAAATCCTTGAAGGCCAGCGTTGGCCCGTGAAAGAGCTCCAGGATGTGCAGCCCCGGCGAGAGCGAAACCAGCTTCACGGGAAAGTTGATGGCCTCGCTCACCACTTGCCACAGCACTTCTTCCGGCACATCGGGAGTGGCGAACGGCTTCACCACGCGGAAACACACTTCCGTGAACGGCAGCCGGCGAAATTCTTCCAGTTCCTCCGGCGAATGCCGCGCAATTTCCACAGGCATGTACAGCCCGCCGTCGGGCGCAAGCCCGCGCAACACCGCGCCGCGCAGCGACGTGAGCGGCGCGTTTCGTGTTGTGCTCCGGTATCTCATCGAATCGCACTCACCGCGCGCCTTCGATTTTGCTTTGAATCATTTTCAGAAACGCATCCGCGTCCAGAGACGCGTCCCACAACGCTGCAACTGGCAGCGTGCAGTGTGCAAGCGCTTCATAACTTCGGCGCCGCGCTGCGATCAGCGCCGGATAACACCGCGCCACGGTTTCCCGAGGCGATTCTCCGGGCTTCGCCCGAAATGCTCCGCGCCACAACACCGGCTTTGAATCGTTCAGATATCTTTCGATCAGCACCTGCTGTTCTTCTGTCGAGGCCGCGAGATACACGATCGTCATGTGGCGGCGCAAGCGCATCAGCAAATTGTTCCCGGTGTAAATCACGCTTCCGGTGGTGTCCAACACCAGGGATTTTTCCGGCTGCTGTTCGAGTTCGGTTAAAACTTCATCCAACGTGCGAATCTCTTCTGCCAGATACTCAGCTTCGCGCTCGGCATACGTTGCACTGTCCGGCCAGCCCATCCACCGAGCCACGCCATTGATCCCCTCGTAACCGCCAGCCGCGAGTTTGGGTGCGAGCCTCTCCTCAATCCTGTCGTCGCAGCAAATCGCCGGATGCCCGCTTGCCGCTAACTTCTTTGTCCAGAACGTCTTCCCGGTTCCCGACATACCCACCAGGGACAGCCGCAGTGGCCTTTCTCTGTGCGCTTCGGAGGTCATAAGAGAATTGCTTAGAGTAGCCTGATACCCGCGGAGTGAGCAACCGCCGCCGCGGCAATTCGCAACCCGTCATGGTCACCAATGCAGGTCTGGAACCTGTCCCCCAGGACGGCTTGCGGCCTATTCTCCCAAATGCTACGTTTAGAAAGACTTCTGCTGCTTCATGCAGCGGGAGTCCGGCGGCGATTCGGGAGTTCCGAGAGATTTTTTCGTCGGCCCAGCTTCGAGGAAATTTTCAACGGACATTTTCGGCGTGACTCCGGCCGGGTCGGGGTCAACTCGAAACCCACGCTGTAGCTTTTTTTCGTGACGCGAGTTTAATCCGGCAGGACCGGAAGGGCATGAAGCCCTGAGACTGAGATACTCGCGCGCGGGGTTTTCGTGTCCTACTGGTTCCGTAACGACAATCGATTGCCGCAGGCGCGGCTGGCCGTGGCCTCCTACATCATCGTGGGAATGATCGGCGTGCTGCTGCTCGGCTTCTGGAAGCTCCAGGTCGTCGACTCCGAGAAGTACACTTCGATGGCCGAGCGCAACCGCGTGCGCGAGATTCCGGTCATTGCACCGCGTGGCCGCATGCTGGACCGCGACGGGCGCGTGCTGGTCGATAATCGTCCGTCCTTCAGCGTGCTGTTGCTTCGCGATGAACCCGGGCAGGTCGAAAGGTATCTTCCGGCTATCGCCGATGGCTTAGGCGTCTCGCTCGACGATTTGCAGGACCAGCTGAGCAACACGAAGACTCTCCCGAAATTCCAGCCCATCATCATCAAACCTGAAGCTTCGGCCGCGGACGTTGCCTTCATCGAATCGCACCGATCGGACATCCCGGTGCTCGAAATGATCTCCGTCTCCCGCCGCCGTTATCTCCCGGGCGGTTTTCTTGCTCATGCCGTGGGCTATGTGGGTGAGGTCAGCGAACAGCAGATCGACGCCAGCAATGGCAGGCTGCGCATGGGCGACTTCGCCGGCAAATTCGGCCTCGAACGGCAATACAACGATAGCCTGATGGGCACGGACGGCAAGCGCCGCGTCATCGTGAACAGCATCGGAAAAGAAGTGGGCCGCCTCGCTACCCAGGAAGCCGTCCCTGGCAAGCAGATTCAGCTCACCATTGACTACGACCTGCAGCAAATCGCCGAACAGTCTCTTGGCCCGCGAGAAGGCGCGGTGGTCGCGCTGGATCCGAGCAGCGGTGAAGTGCTCGCGATGCTCAGCCATCCGGCGATGGATCCCAACGATTTCGCCGTGCGCGTTTCGTCGGACGAATGGAAGCAGTTGAACGAAGATCCGGCAAAGCCCTTGCTCAATCGCGCCATTCAGGCGCAACTGGCTCCCGGTTCCATATTCAAGATCATCATGGCCACGGCCATGCTCGAATCAAAAACGCCTCCCGAGAGCTTCACCACCTTCTGCCCGGGTTATGCCACCTTTTACAACCGCCAGTTCAAATGCTGGGTCTATGGCAAGAGTGCCCATGGCCTCGTCAATCTCCATAAGGGTATCGTGCAATCCTGTGACGTTTTCTTCTATAACGTGGGCCAGCGCCTCGGTATCGAGCGCATCTCCTATTACGCCTCCAAACTTGGCTTGGGTCACAGGACCGGGATCGATCTGCCTTCGGAAGAAAGCGGCCTCGTGCCCAGCGAACAGTGGGTGCAGCGCGTTTATCACCGTAAGTGGTATCCCGGGGAGACCATCTCAGTGGCCGTGGGTCAGGGCGCTGTGACCTCCACTCCCCTGCAACTCGCGTATATGATTGGCGGCATCGCCTCCGGCGGCGTTTTCAAGCAACCGCATTTGTTGATGGGTGCGCAAAATGTGGGGGAAGAAAAATTTCCCATTTCCGAGTCCACCGTCGAAAAAGTTACCGACGCGATGTACGGCGTGGTGAACGAGGACGGCGGCACGGCCAAAAGCGTCAGGCTGCCTGGAATCGAATTCAGTGGAAAATCGGGTACCGCGCAGGTAATCGGATACGCCGCACGCGATCGGTTTGGGAAACAAAAGAAATTTGAAGACAACGCCTGGTTTGTGGGCTATGCGCCGCGCCGCAACCCGGAGATAGTTGTCGCCGTGTTGGTGCAGGAAAGCGGGAAACATGGCAGCGAAGCTGCCGGGCCCGTTGTCCGTGACATTATCAAGGCCTATTACGACAAGAAAACCAGGAAGACACAGGGCCAGTACACCGCCGAATACAAACGGTATGATCTTGGGAAGGGCTTGGCTCCTGCGGCGGCGACCGCTCCGCGGTCAGCTGTGAAGCCGGAAGATAGCGCCGCAATCGTGCCCGCGCGCGTCGCAAGCGCGCCCGCGCAGCGTTGAAGGATTCTATGATTTCATTTGAAACGAAGCGAAGCGCCCATCCCCAGCGTGCCGTTTTCCGCTCCGAGGTTTTCTTTAGCTTTCAACTTTTAACTTTCGACTTTCAACTCCTTCCATGAAAGACGCACCGGGAACACGCGATTACGATTGGTTGTTGCTGGCCATACTTGCCGGAATTTGCGCGCTTGGCGTATTGGAAATCTATTCCGCCACGCACGGCAGCTCCCTCGCCGGCATGCACATGAAGCAGGTGCGCTGGCTGATCGTCGGTTTCATCCTGATGTTCGCGCTTTCGCGATTGGATTATCACCTTATCCTCGACCAGGCGCCCATCCTCTATCTAATTGGCCTCGCGGCTCTCGCCGCTGTTCTTCTGATCGGGCATACGCGCTTTGGCGCCAAACGCTGGATCCCCATTCCGGCCCTGGGAGAATTTCTCCAGGTGTCAGAATTGGTCAAATTGATTATAATCATTGTATTGGCGCGCTTCTTTGCCGAAGTGCGCACTGATCAGCTTGATCTGCGTGATTTGATCAAGGCAGGATTTTTGGTAGGTATTCCGCTGGTCTTGATACTCAAGCAGCCCGATTTGGGCACCGCCCTCGTGCTGATGCCCATGCTTGTCGTGGGAGCTTTTCTGGCGGGCTTGCAGTGGCAGCACGCAGCGGTTTTTTCGTTGGCGGGGATTCTGCTGGTGGGGTCGGTTTTTTATCCACCTGTCAGCCGGCACATCCTCAAGCCGTATCAGCGGGAAAGAATCACCTCTTTCCTGCACCCGGAAGAAGACGCCAAGGGCTCCGGCTATCAGCTCTTGCAGTCCAAGATTGCCGTGGGTTCAGGGGGTTTCTGGGGGAAAGGCTTTAGTAACGGAAGTCAGAATCAACTGGGCTACATCCCCGTCCGCTATTCCGATTTCATCATGTCGGCGTGGGCTGAAGAACAGGGATTCAAGGGCGTGTTAGTTGCCCTCGGGCTGTATATGGCGCTTCTGCTTCGCTTGGTGCAGAATGCTCAACGCGCGAAAGATCGCGCGGGAATGTTTCTGGTCATGGGCGTGGCTGCGGCGCTGGGTTTCCATGTGTTGGTTAACGTGGCCATGGTGATCGGCGCCATGCCGGTAACCGGCATCCCCTTGCCGTTGATGAGCTACGGGGGTTCCGCCACGTTGTTTGTTTTCCTGGCCATTGGCCTGGTGATGAATGTCCGGCTTCGCCGCTTCGTCAACTGACCGAGCCGCCAGTGCCGCGTGAAGTTCCGGCTCCGCCGGAACGCACCGGAGAAGAAATTGGAATTGTTGATCCCGGCCAGGCCGGGGTCACCGGTAAGAAGGATTTTAAGTGAGGACAGCATCGTCCGCCGTTCGCCCGGCAAGTATCCGGCAACGGACCAGCCTCGATAGACTGAGGAGCTTTCTTCCCTCTGGCTTCGAACGCCAAGCCAACCCACTACAGGTGTGGCCCATGTGTCCCCGGCTCGATCGGGGCGGCGCGTTTTTCCGGACCTCCGACGGGCAGAAGCTCGCGGCGATGCGTCCTGCGGTGAACTCCGGCAAGGCCGGGTTCGCGCATAAGGAGTTTTCATGTCGAAAGAATTGGTTATCTCCGCGGCCTCCCACGAACGGCGGGTCGCGATTCTCGAAGAAGGCCAGTTAGTCGAAATCTACATCGAGCGCGAGAAAGAATTCGCGCTGGTCGGCAGCATCTACAAAGGAAAAGTCACTCGCGTCCTTCCGGGCATGCAGTCTGCCTTCGTGGACATCGGTCTTGACGGCGACGCCTTCCTCTATGTCAGTGACGTTTTCGAAAATCTCGAGGACTACGATCACGGCCATCCGCACGAGCAGCCCCTGACCTCCCCTGCCTCGCTGCCGCCCGCGATTGGCGCGTCGGTTGACGTGCTTCCGGGCGAGACCCTGGCACGTGCCAGCGAGCGTCACGAAGAAGCGCCTCTGGATGAGTCCCATTCCCAGGAAACTCACTACGGTGAGCCGGTGTCACGCGAAGAAGCCCGCGCCCCGGAAGGTGAACATCCCGGGGAACAGGTCGGCCTCTCTCAGCAGGCGCCTCGGGAAGAGCAGCACGCTGAAACTACAGAGGAACGCCAGCCGGAATCCAATGCTTCTGCGCCGCAGAATTTCGCCCCGCACTACAATCCCACGCAGAACTATCCGGCCCGCAGTGGTAACGACCGCCCCAGCCAGAATTATGGCCGTGGCGGGGATCGCGGCCAGGGGGGACGTTGGGGACGCCGCGGTGGTCGTCGTCGTGGCGGCCGTCCGCAGGGTGGCCCGGGTGGAAGAAATCTCCCTCCCTCGAAATACGCATCGCCGCAGGGGGGCGAATCCCGCGGTTACGACAATCGCGGCGCACAGCAGCGCGGCTACGACAATCGGCGTCCGGAGGTTCCGCGCAACATGGGTTCCTCCTCGGAAGGCGCCGAAGAACCGCTCCTTCTCCCCGGCGAATCGCTTGCAAAGTATCGCGGCAAGCCGGTGGCGCCACCCGCGGTTGCTCCCATCATCGAGCACGAAACGCGCGAAGAACCGGCCGCAGCCGAAGAAACGACGACGCGCGCGACCGGCAACTTGTCTGCCACCGCTCCAAGCGGCGCCGGCGTTTCCCGCCGTTTCTCGGGCGGTTTGCCTAGTTGGCTGCTGGCCGATGCCGGAACGGAAGCAGAAGCGCCAGCCTCGGAAGAAGCCGTAGGCGCGGCGAAAATACCTTCCACTGCAGGGAGCCGGTCCGTCGAATCGTCACCCGATTCGGCCGGAAACGAATCCGAACACGCTCCCAATGACGCCGATCTGAACGAAGATCAGTTCGCCGCGCTCGCTTCCGGAATCGTTGAAGCAAAGCACGAAGAGACTCAGGAAGTCGCAGCCGCCGACGCCGTCGTCGGCGGTGCGGAGTTCGAAGAGGAAGAAGCCGAAGAAGAGGCGGATGAGGCCTCCGAAGAGGCCGAAGAAATTCATCCGGTGGAAGCTTCGGAGCTCTCCGAGGAAGAAACCGAGGAAATCGAAGCGGGCCGTGCGGCCAGCCGCGCGGAATTCGCCGCGGACGCGGCACATGAGAGCGCCGAACACGCGGCCACGCTCGGCGAGCACGAGACCTCCGGGCACGAACATGCCGAAATCGAACATGTCGAAGAGGAAGTGATCTCGGCATCTTCCGGCGAAACCACCGCGGAAGCCGCCGTCATCGAAGACGATGTCACCCTGCTCCCGGGCGAAACCCGCGCGCCACGCACGGGCGGCTTGGGCGCTCCTCGCGAAGATTTTCCCCGCGATTCCGCGCGCATCGGCGGCGACCCGCGCTCGCGCTTCCAGCGTCCGTTCCGCAGCGGTGGCCGTGACCGCGGCCACGGCGGGCGTCCCGATCGCCGCGGCGGTGACCGCGGAGGCCGCCCGCGCTTCGAACGCCGTGGTCCAGGCGGCCCGCGGCATGACCGTGGGCATCACGGATATTCCGGCCCGTCGCGCCGCCCGCAGCTCATTTCCGAAATGCTCCATGCCGGTCAGGATGTCGTCATCCAGATCGCCAAGGAGCCTCTCGGCAAGAAGGGTGCGCGCATCACCAGCCACGTTGCTCTTCCCGGCCGTTTCCTCGTCTATATGCCGACAATCGATCACATCGGCGTTTCACGCAAAATCGCTTCGGCGGAAAACCGTTCGCGCCTGCGCCGCCTCGTCAGCGAAGCTCGTGGCGCGTATCCGGGCGGCTTCATTGTTCGCACCGCCGCCGGCGGCGCCACTGACGACGAAATCCGCACCGATATCGAGTTCCTCGGCAAAACGTGGAACGAAATCAAGCAGAAGAGCGAGGACCGCAAGGCCCCCTCGCTCTTGCATCGCGACCTTGATCTCGTCGAGCGCATGCTCCGCGATTACGTCAGCGACGATTTCACCGCCATCTGGATTGACAGCGAAGAGGAGTACGGCAAGGTCGTCGAATTCGTCAGCCGCTTCCAGCCCAAGCTCGTCAGCCGCGTCAAGCTCTACACCAAGGAAACCCCGATCTTCGAAGAGTTCGGCATCCAGCACGAGCTCGACAAAGCTCTCCGCGCCAAGGTCTGGCTCAAGTCCGGCGGCTACATCGTCATCAACCACACCGAAGCTCTCGTCGCCATTGACGTCAACACCGGCAAATTTGTCGGCAAGGGTTCCACGCGCCTCGAAGACACCATCGTCAAGACCAACCTCGAAGCCGTGAAGGAGATCGTCCGCCAGATCCGTCTGCGCGACCTCGGCGGCATCATCGTCGTGGACTTCATTGACATGGAAGAGCGCCGCAACCGCGAAAAGGTTTTGTCCGCTCTGCAAATGGCCCTCGAGCAGGACAAAGCGCCCTCGAAAGCGCTTTCCTTCAATGAATTCGGTCTCGTCTGCATCACCCGCAAGCGCACCAAGCAGGCCCTCGAGCGCGTCCTCTGCCAGCCCTGCCCGTACTGCACCGGCTCCGGCATGGTCAAGTCCATTCCCACGCTGTGCTACGAAATCCAGGCCGAAGCGCGCAAGATGGCCAGCGCCGCCGAGCACGCCAAGGCGCTCAAGACCCGCGAGTCCATGCTCATCGACGAACTTGAGCAGAACTCCCACAAACACGTCATCATCCAATCCGACGCCACCCTCCACTGGGAGCAGTACGACATCTACTGAGTTCCATCGCCTTGAAACAGGAAGCGCCCGGGTGAATTCTCCGCCCGGGCGTTTTTTCAACTGCAACCCTCTCACATTCCGGGAATAGGGCAAAAACATCTTGTAACCACAGCACGCCATGGCCAGTAATTAAGAGTAGAGAGTGGCAGATGGAACTGCTGGAACGGTTCGCAGCGGGCGACCTGCAAGCATTCGAAACGCTTTTTCGGCAGCACCAGAAGGAAGTCTATGCCTGGATTGTCCGCATCGTCCGTGACAGTGGAATCGCCGAGGATTTGACCGTGTAAACTTTCTGGCGCATCTACCGATCCCGAACGCGATTCGAACCGGCCGGCAATTTTCGCGCCTGGGCGCGGCGCATCGCCACCAACGTCGCCCTTGACCATCTCCGGC
>WNFP01005758.1_pt1 | contig 12004 bp, 7 predicted proteins | sample 5400201 | NCBI WGS metagenome assembly WNFP01 (sample SAMN13153355, study PRJNA577476) | soil metagenome | isolation source: 115 cm saprolite under Madrone tree | place: USA:California | collected 2016-06-14
GGACTTTTTCCGCGCGCGTGCGGACCATAAGGTCGTGGTTGTCCGCCTCGTAGGAGATATTGCCCGTGACGTCCTGCTTCTCGATGCCGCCGATCCGGTGCTCGAGGCCGGGCGTGCCCGGGCGCACCCAGGGCCGCGCCAGCGTCGCCGGATCGCGCAGGTAGGGCGCGAAGCCCTCCTTCTCGGAGCGGAACGCGACGTCGAGCTCGGGCAGCGTCTTGATGTCCGGGATCAGCCAAGGCTCGGAGCCGTTCGCGAGGTAGCCGTCGGAGAGCACCATGACCGGCAGCATGTACTTGATCGCGATGCGCACGGCCTCGTAGGCGATGTAGAAGCAGTCGCCCGGCGTGCACGGCGCGATGACGACGATGGGGCTCTCGCTGTTTCGCCCGTACAGGGCCTGCATCAGGTCGGCCTGCTCGGTCTTGGTCGGCAGTCCGGTGCTGGGACCGCCGCGCTGGATGTCGAAGATGACGAGCGGCAGCTCCGCCATCACGGCGAGCCCTATCCCCTCGCCCTTGAGCGCGATGCCCGGGCCGCTCGACGCCGTCACGCCGAGGGCGCCGCCGAACGAGGCCCCGATGGCAGAGGTGACCGCGGCGATCTCGTCCTCAGCCTGGAAGGTGCGCACCCGCCAGCGCTTGTGAAGCGCCAGCTCCTCGAGAATGCTGGAGGCCGGCGTGATCGGGTAGGCGCCGAACACGATGGGAATCTTGGTGCGCTCTGCCGCCGCGAGAAGACCCCACGCGAGCGCCCGGTTGCCCGTCATGCTGCGGTAGAGGCCGGGCGCCATCTCGGCCGGCTCGATGCCATAGTGCTCGGAGAACATCTCCGCCGTCTCGCCGAAGGCATGCCCCGCCTTCAGGACCCGGATATTCGCTTCGACGAAGGTCGGGTTCTTGGCGAAGCGCTTCTTGATGGCGTCGAGCGTCGGGTCGAGCGGCCGCGTGTAGATCCACGAGACGAGCCCGAGCGCGAAGAAGTTCTTGCAGCGCTCCTTCTCCTTCGCATTCATCGGAAGATCCTCGAGCGACTTCTTCGTCATCGCACCGATGTCGACCTGGTAGAGGCGGTACTTCTCCCCGAGGCCGGGGTCGGCGAGCGGGTTCTTGGGTAGGCCCTTGTCGTCCTTGGGGTAGCCGGCCTTCTCGAGATTGCGCTGGTCGAACGCCGCGGTGTTGACGATGAGGATGCCGCCGGCCTTGAGATCGGCCAGGTGCACCTTGAGAGCCGCGGGGTTCATCGCGACGAGGGCGTCGAGGTGGTCGCCCGGCGTGTAGACGCGCTGGCTCCCGAACTGGAGCTGGAAGCTCGACACGCCGAACAGCGTGCCGGCGGGAGCGCGGATCTCGGCCGGGAAGTTGGGCAGCGTCGAGATGTCGTTGCCGGCCCAGGCGGCTTCGGTGGTGAATTGCTCGCCCGTGACCTGCATGCCGTCGCCGGAATCGCCGGCGAAGCGGATGACGGCCCGCGTCAGCGTCCGACGCGGCTTCGCCACGGAAGGCGCAGGTATTACCGTGTCGCTCATGATTCCAGTAGTCCTTTCAGCGGCTTCCGTCCTCGACGCAGAGCGACCCCCGGTCGCACTCTCTGGAAACCCCCTCGAGGCGGGAGTCGCTACGACTTCATGCTACCCAAACGGCCCTGAATTGGCAAGGATAACTCGGAAAAAAGGACCCCTGCTAGAGCTCGAGGAGCTCCATTTTTGGGGACCGGGTGAGGTTCCGGCAGCCGGTGGGCTCGACGAGAACCATGTCCTCGATTCGGACGGCGCCCCGCCCCGGATAGTAGAGGCCGGGCTCGACCGTGACCACCTGCCCCGTCTTGAGCTCGTAGTCCACACGACTGATCCGGGGCGGCTCGTGGATGTCGAGGCCGACGCCGTGGCCGGTTCCGTGGAAAAACCCCTGGTTGCGGCCGTCGACGACTCCTGTCGTGTAGCCGCGGGCCTCCATGGTGCGCGCCACCTCGGCGTGAATCGCCCCGCCGGAGGCGCCGTCCTTGACCAGCTCGATGCCCCGGAGTTGCGCTGCCAGGACCGCGTCGTAGATCTGCTTGAGCTCGGCCGGGGCCTTGCCCTTCACGACGGTGCGGGTCATGTCGGCGAAGTAGCGCGAGGTCGCTGCTCGCCGCAGGCGATGATGGTGTGTTCGGCGATGCAGTCGTTCTCCATCAGCGACACGTTGACGACCTTCTTGAGATCCTCCGAGGTGAGCGGCCTGCCCTTATGGATCACCTCGTCGCCGCGGATGACGCTCTCCCTGAGCACCCCGATGGCGGCGGCCAGCGCGGTCTCGGTGCGGCGCTGCGCCTGCTCGATGGCCGCCACCTCCTCGGCCGACTTGATCACGCGCTCGGGAAAGAACGGGTGCGGCCTCGCCTGCACGGTCACCCCGCGCTCGCGCAGCCGGTCGGCCGCCTCGAGGGGAAAGTCGGCGGGCACCTCGACGGCCTTCACGCCGTAGTCTTCGAGGAGCAGGCTGAGCGTGTCGGTCAGTCTCGGCTGGGGCCAGCGCTGCTTGGCCTTGGCCTCCCACTCGGACAGCGACAGCACTTCGTCGACGCGGGCCTGCTGGCGGGCGCGGTCCACCTCAAGGTCGGACATCAGCAGGATTTTCCGCCCGCCGGCCTCGAGGAAGACAAAGGGATCCGGCGCCATGAAGCGGCAGGCATAGTAGAGGTTCGAGTCCACCTCGCTGGCGGCGATGATCAGGGACGCGGTCATGCGGCGGCTCCTCGTCGGGTCTCGTACTGGATGACTGGATTGGCTTGCTCGCTCACTTGGCTGAGGTTGGCGATGCCGAGCTCGCCGCGCTGGAAGAGGTACTCGACGTGCGCCCCCGCTTCCTCGAGAGCCAGGAGACGCGTATATCCCTCTCGTCGCCCGAACAGGCGCTTGGAGACCTCCACGAGCGTCAGCGGATCCCGGCAGAGGTCCAGCACCTGGCCCAGCCGGCGCTCGTGGTGGGCCGCGATGACGCCGATCCGCGCCGGCATGTCCTCGATGGCCGCCTCGTGGCCGGGCAGCGCCAGCCTGATCCCGCCGAGCCGCCTCACCTTGTCGAGCGACTGGAGATACAGTTCGAGCCCGCAGAAGGGCGTGATGGAGGCAGGCGACTGGTGGGGCGTGATGCGCGAGAGCACGTGATCGGCGGTGAAGAGCAGGTCGTCCACCTCGAGGCAGATCTGCCCCGGGCAGTGGCCGGGAGTGTGGTGGACCCGGTAGTCGTTGACGATGCGCGAGCCGTCCTTGACCACGCCATCGATGGTGACGGATTTGAAGAAGGCTTTCGAGAACCGGTACATGGTCTCGAGCTCGGCCTTGAGCGGAGGCTCGACTCCGGCCCGCTCGAGGAAGACGCCCATGTCCTTGCTTGCCAAGACCATTCGCTCTTCGAAGCGGCTCAGCACGCGCGCGTCCAGCTCGTGCACCCAGACGCGGGCTCCGGTCTCGCGGGTGAAGTGCCCGACCCAGCCGAAGTGATCGATATGGGCGTGGGTGATGACGACGTGGCCGACGTCCTCGAGCGAGACACGCTCGCCGAAGCGCGACCGCACCTCGTCGAACCTCTGCCGGAGCCCCTTGATCGACTCGTCGGTGCCGGAGCCCACGTCCACGAGCGTGAACGTCCCGCCGTCGACGATCAGGTAAATATTGTTCACGTGCCCCGGAAAGGTCTCGATCGGCATACCGTAGACGCGAATACCGCTCCGACTCACGAATTTCTCAACCTGGTCCATGGCCAATACCGTACCACGCGCCGCGCGCCAAAGATTGTTGCGAGAAGTCCTCGGTCCTGTGACCACGAGGTCATTGGCCAAGTGCTGACGGCGGCGGGGGTGCCCTCGGGAGCGAATCCGACGAGCCGTAGCGCGCCCCGAAGCGCAGGACGCCTCCGCCGCGCGAGCCGCCTCTGCGAAGCAGGGCGGCGAGCGCACCCCCCGCCTCGGGGGGATGGGGGGGCAGGCGGAGGCGTCCGAGCGAGGTGGCGCGCGAGGCGAGGAGGTCTGAGCGGACGAGGGCACCCCCGCCGCCGTCAGCACCTGTCGAGACGCCGCGGGCCAGAGGTCCCGTCTAACAAGGACCCGATTACGAAGACTCGTCGGCTTTGCGAAGGGTCTCGATGAAGCGGGAAACGGCAGGCGTGAGGCGCTTGCCACGCCGGTAGATGAGCCCGATAGGCCGCACGAGGCCGGAGAGACCCAGCGGCACCGTGGCGAGCGTCCGCATGCCCGACTCCATCACGACGGTGGGCCGCGGCAGGATGCTCACGCCGGCCGCGATGCCGATGGCCTGCTTGATGGTCTCGACGTTGTCGAACTCCATGACCACCTCGACCTTGACGCCGTGTTGCTTGAGCGCGCGATCGATCGCCTTTCGCACCGCCAGGTCGCGATCGAAGGCGACGAACTTCTCGCCGGCCAGGTCGGCGGGCTCCACGTGCCTCCGCCGCGCGAGCCGATGGCTGGGATGCGTCACCAGCACCATGGGCTCGGAGCGGAGCGGCAGGACGCTGAGCGTCCGCGTCGCCGCCGGGTAGGACAGCACGCCCACGTCGGCCTCGTCGTTGAGGACGGCCTCGACCACCTTGTGCGGGTGCAGGCACTCGAGGAGCACGCGCGCGTGCGGATGGGCCGACATGAAGGGCTGCATGTGGCGGCTCATGTCGTGCAGCCCCACGGAATAGATCGCCGCGACACGCACCGTGCCCTCCACGCGCTCTCTCGAGGCGAGCAGCCCGGCCCGCGCCTTCTCGAAGCCCTCGAGGAGATCGCGACAGGCATCGTAGAACGTGCGGCCGGCCTCCGTGGCGACCAGCGGCCTGCGGGAGCGGTCGAGCAGAGGGACGTCGAGATCGCTTTCGAGCTGCTGGATGGACTGGCTGGCCGCCGACTGCGTGACGCCGTTGGTGGCCGCGGCGCGCGAAAAGCTCCGCAGCCGCACGACGTCGCAGTAGAGCTTGAGGGTGTCGAGGTTCATGGGGCGAGGATAGTCCATTAGCATAACTAATGCTATGTTTTTTCCATTTTCCGCTTGGCTAATGTTCTCACGTAGTGTAGTGTCACTGCTCAAGTCCGGGGGCTGTTTGGGAATTCACAAGGACGTGCGAAGGATGGAGGACGGTATGTCAGCGACGCGGCATGGCGGGATGCCCGAAGCACAGGGCCTCTACGATCCGGCCCACGAGCACGACGCCTGCGGCGTCGGCTTCGTCGTGGACATCAAGGGCCGAAAGTCCCACGCCATCGTCAGCCAGGCCCTCCAGGTGCTCAAGAACCTGCTGCACCGGGGAGCCTGTGGCTGCGAAGTCAACACGGGAGACGGCGCCGGCATTCTCATCCAGATGCCCCACGCCTTCCTCGCCCGCGAGTGCGCCGCCCTCGGCTTTGCCCTGCCCTCGCCGAAGCACTACGGAGCCGGACTCGTCTTCCTGCCGCGCGACCAAGGAGAGGCCGCCCGGTGTCGCGCGATGCTCGACGCCATCGTTCGCGAGGAGGGGCAGGCGCTGCTCGGCTGGCGCCGCGTGCCGACCGACGATTCTCCGGTAGGGCCGAGCGCGCGCGCGGCCGAGCCCGCGATCGAGCAGGTGTTCGTCGGCAGGGGCGCCGGCATCTCAGACGCGCAGGCCTTCGAGCGCAAGCTCTACGTCATCCGCAAGCGCGTCGAGCACGCGCTGCGCCGCTCGGACATCCCGGGCCGCGCCGATTTCTACCTGCCGAGCCTCTCGGCCAACACGCTCATCTACAAGGGCATGCTCTCGGCCGACCAGATCGAGACCATGTTCCCGGACATCGTCGACCCGCTCGTCGAGTCCGCGCTCGCCTTGGTCCACCAGCGCTTCTCGACCAATACGTTTCCGTCGTGGCCCCTGGCGCACCCGTACCGGTACATCGCCCACAACGGCGAGATCAATACGCTGCGCGGGAACATCAACTGGATGCACGCGCGCGAAGCGCTCTGCCGGTCGGGGGTGCTCGGCGACGACCTCAAGAAGATCCTCCCGATCGTCGTCGAGGGCGGCAGCGACACGGCCGTCTTCGACAATGTGCTGGAGCTCCTGGTAATGGCGGGACGCCCCCTGCCGCTGGCGGTCCTGATGATGATTCCGGAGGCGTGGAGCGGGCACGAATCCATGTCCAGCGAGCGAAAAGACTTCTACGAGTATCACGGCTGCCTCATGGAGCCGTGGGACGGGCCGGCCTCGATCGCCTTCACGGACGGAACCGTCATCGGCGCGGTCCTGGACCGGAACGGGCTCCGCCCGTCGCGCTACTACATCACCAAGGACGGGCTCGTGGTCATGGCCTCCGAGGTCGGCGTGCTCGACATCCCGCCGGAGCGCGTGCTGATCAAGGAGCGCTTGCACCCAGGCCGGATATTCCTCGTGGACACGGCGCAGGGACGCATCATCGACGACGAAGAGCTGAAGCACGCCTTCGCGACCCGGTACCCGTACGGCGAGTGGCTGGCCACGCACCTCAAGCCGCTCGAGACGCTGCCCGAGCCGCCGGAGCTGCCCGAGCCCGATCACGGCACCGTGTTGCAGCGCCAGCAGGCCTTCGGCTACACGCACGAGGATCTGCGCCTCCTCCTCGTGCCGATGGCGACGGCGGGCGAAGAGCCCATCGGCTCGATGGGCACCGACACCTCGCTGGCTGTGCTCTCGGAACGGCCGCGGCTCCTCTACGACTACTTCAAGCAGCTCTTCGCGCAGGTGACGAACCCGCCGCTCGACGGCATCCGCGAGGAGCTGGTGACGCAGATCGCGACGAGCATCGGCCCCGAGGGCAATCTCCTCGAGCCCACCCCCGAGGCGTGCCGGCAGATCAAGCTCAAGACCCCCATCCTCGACAACGTCGAGCTGGCAAGAATCCGACACGTGGACCTGCCGGGCTTCAAGGCCACGACGGTGCCCATGCTCTTTCCCGTCGCCGAGGGCGCGCAGGGTCTGGCGCGGGCCATGGAGGAGCTGTGCCGCCGGGCCAGCCAGGCGGTGGCCGATGGCTTCAGCTACCTGATCCTGTCGGACCGCGGCGTGGATCGCGAGCACGCGCCGATCCCCGCCCTTCTCGCCACGGCCGGGGTCCATCACCACCTGATCCGCGAGGGCCAGCGCGTCAAGGTGGGGCTCGTGATCGAGACGGGCGAGCCGCGCGAGGTCCACCACATGGCGCTGCTCCTGGGGTACGGCGCCGGCGCCATCAATCCGTACCTGGCCTTCGAGACGCTCGACGACATGATCCGGCAGGGCATGCTGCCGGCGCTCGATCACAAGGCGGCGGTCAAGAACTACATCAAGGCGCTGAACAAGGGCGTGCTCAAGGTCATCTCGAAGATGGGTATCTCGACCATCCAGTCGTACCGGGCGGCCCAGATCTTCGAGGCCATCGGCCTGGCGAGGGATTTCGTGGACCGCTACTTCACCTGGACCGCCTCGCGCATCGGCGGCATCGGCCTCGACGTCATCGCCGCGGAGACGCTGGCGCGGCACCACCACGCGTTCCCGCAGCGGCCCGTGGGAGAGCCCGAGCTCGACTGGGGCGGCGAGTACCAGTGGCGGCGCGACGGCGAGTACCACCTCTTCAATCCCGATACCGTCTTCAAGCTCCAGCACGCCACGCGCTCGAAGCAGTACGCGATCTTCAAGGAGTACACGGATCTCGTCAACAAGCAGAACGAGCACCGGGCGACCTTGAGGGGGCTTTTCACCTTCAAGGCCGCGCAGAAGTCGATCCCGATCGACGAGGTCGAGCCCGTCGAGGCGATCCTCAGACGCTTCGCCACGGGCGCGATGTCCTACGGCTCGATCAGCCTCGAGGCGCACGAGACGCTCGCCATCGCCATGAATCGCATGGGCGGCCGCTCCAACACGGGCGAAGGCGGCGAGGACCCGGCGCGCTACACGCGGGATGCCAACGGCGACTGGCGGCGGAGCGCGGTCAAGCAGGTCGCCTCTGGGCGCTTCGGCGTCACGAGCTGGTACCTCACGAACGCCGACGAGCTCCAGATCAAGATGGCGCAGGGGGCCAAGCCCGGCGAGGGCGGCCAGCTGCCCGGCCACAAGGTCTACCCGTGGATCGCCAAGGTCCGCCACTCGATGCCGGGCGTCGGGCTCATCTCGCCGCCGCCGCACCACGACATCTACTCGATCGAGGATTTGGCCCAGCTGATCCACGATCTCAAGAACTCGAATCCGCGCGCGCGGATCAGCGTCAAGCTGGTCGCCGAGGTCGGGGTCGGGACGGTCGCCGCGGGCGTGGCCAAGGCCCACTCGGACGTGGTCCTGATCTCCGGCCACGACGGCGGCACTGGCGCCTCGCCGCTGACCTCGATCAAGCATGGCGGCGTCCCGTGGGAGCTCGGCCTTGCCGAGACCCAGCAGGTGCTGGTCATGAACAAGCTCCGGGACCGGATCATCGTGCAGACGGACGGGCAGATGAAGACCGGGCGCGACGTCGTCATCGCGGCGCTCCTGGGCGCCGAGGAGTACGGATTCTCGACGGCACCGCTCGTCGTCATGGGCTGCATCATGATGCGCGTCTGCCATCTCAACACCTGCCCCGTCGGCATCGCCACCCAGGACCCGAAGCTCCGCGCCAAGTTCGAGGGCAAGCCCGAGTTCGTCGAGACCTTCTTCCACTACATCGCGCGGGAGGTCCGCGAGCTGATGGCGGAGCTGGGCTTCCGCACGATGGACGAGATGATCGGCCGCGCGGATCGCCTCGACGTGCACAAGGCGGTCGACCACTGGAAGGCCCGTGGTCTCGATCTCTCCTCCATCCTCCACCGGCCCCAGGTCGGGCCCGAGGTCGCCGTCCGGAAGGTAGTCGACCAGGACCACGGGCTCGAGAAGTCCCTCGACGTCACGACGCTCGTCCCGCTCTGCCGGGACGCGCTCGAGCGCCGCGAGCCCGTGGACGTCCGCCTTCCGATCCGGAACGTCAACCGCACCGTGGGCACCATTCTCGGCTCGGAGCTGACGCGCCGGCACGGACCGGACGGCCTGCCGGACGACACCATCCGCATCCACTTCACGGGCTCGGCGGGCCAGAGCTTCGGCGCCTTCGTCCCGCGCGGCATCACGCTGACCCTCGAAGGAGACGCCAACGACTATCTCGGCAAGGGCCTCTCGGGCGGCAAGCTCATCGTCTACCCGCCGCGGGAGTCGACGTTCGTCGCCGAAGACAATATCCTGATCGGCAACGTGGTCCTCTACGGCGCCACGAGCGGCGAGGCCTACTTCCGGGGAGTGGCCGGGGAGCGGTTCGGCGTCAGGAACAGCGGCGCGCTGGCCGTGGTGGAAGGCGTCGGAGACCACGGCTGCGAGTACATGACGGGCGGCCGGATCGTGGTCATCGGTGGCACGGGGCGCAACTTCGCCGCCGGCATGTCGGGCGGCATCGCCTACGTCCTCGACGAGAGGGGCGACTTCAGCCGTCGCTGCAACCAGGGCATGGTCGATCTCGAGCCGCTCGTCGACGTCGAGGACGTCGAGCTCGTCAAGGACCTCCTCTCGCGCCACATCCGCCACACCCAGAGCCCGGTGGCCGCGCGCCTCCTCGTCAACTGGGAGGCGACGCAGGAGATGTTCGTCAAGATCATGCCCCGCGACTACAAGCGCGTGCTGCAGGCCATCAAGAAGGCGGAAGAGTCCGGCATGTCGGTCGACGAGGCCGTGATGGCCTCCTCGCACAACTAGGCCTCCGTCCAATGGGAAAGATCACGGGATTCCTCGAGATCAAGCGCGAGACGCCGAAGCGGCGTCCCGTCGGCGAGCGCGTTCACGACTGGCAGGAGGTCTACCTGCCGTTCGAGGCGGACAAGCTCAAGAAGCAGGGCGCGCGCTGCATGGACTGCGGCATCCCCTTCTGCCACCAGGGTTGCCCGCTGGGCAACCTGATTCCCGACTGGAACGACCTCGTCTACCGGGATCGCTGGCGCGAGGCGATCGACCGCCTCCACGCCACCAACAATTTCCCGGAGTTCACGGGCCGTCTCTGCCCCGCCCCGTGCGAGGGCTCCTGCGTGCTCGGCATCAACGACGATCCAGTCACGATCAAGCAGATCGAGGTCGGCATCATCGACCACGCCTTCGACGAGGGCTGGGTCGTCCCGGACGCGCCGGTCGCGGCGGCAACCGGCAAGAAAGTCGCCGTCGTCGGCTCGGGCCCTGCCGGCCTCGCCGCCGCCGAGCAGCTCAATCGCGCCGGCCACGCCGTCACGGTCTTCGAGAAAGCCGACCGCATCGGCGGGCTCCTGCGCTACGGCATCCCGGAGTTCAAGATGGAGAAGCGCTTCCTCGACCGGCGACTCCGGCTCATGGAGGCCGCCGGCATCGATTTCAGGACCAGCATGCACGTCGGCGTCACGCTTCCGGTCGCGGCGCTTCGCGCCGACTTCGCGGCGATCGTCCTGGCGGGCGGGGCCGAATGGCCGCGCGACCTCCAGATACCCGGGCGCGAGCTGTCCGGCATCCACTTCGCGATGGACTATCTCACGCTCCAGAATAAGCGCACCGAGGGCGACACCATTGCCGACGAAGACTTCATCTCCGCGGCCGGCAAGAGCGTCGTGATCATCGGGGGCGGCGACACCGGCGCAGACTGTCTCGGCACCGTCCACCGCCAGGGCGCGGGCTCGGTGACGCAGTTCGAGATCCTCCCCCGCCCGCCCGACGAGCGGGACGCAGGCAAGAACCCATGGCCGCTCTGGCCGAACATCTTCCGCGTGTCCTCGGCGCACGAGGAGGGCGGCGAGCGGGAATTCTCGATCAACACGACCCACTTCTCGGGCACGGATGGTCGCGTGACGAGGCTCCACGCCGCCCACGTCGAGATGGTCACGGACGGGGGGCGCACGGCCTTCCGGAACCTGCCGGGGACCGAGCACTCCATGGATGCCGACCTCGTGCTGCTGGCCATGGGCTTCGTCGGGCCGAGGCGCGAGGGCTTGCTCAACGACCTGGGCGTCCGGCTGACCGACCGCGGCAATGTCTGGCGCGACCAGAACTGGATGACGAGCGTTCCCGGCGTCTTCGCGGCGGGCGATGTCCAGCGCGGCCAGTCGCTGATCGTCTGGGCCATCGCCGAGGGTCGCAGCGCGGCCCGAGGCGTGGATCTCTACCTGATGGGCAGCTCCGACCTCCCGGCACCCCTGCGCTAGATGGCGCTACGCCCGTCAGAGCGGGAAGCGCTGATCGGCCGCTACGCCGAGGGTCCGTCCCGGCTCAAGGCATCGCTCGCGAAGGTGCCTGCCGAGGCGCTCCAGTGGCGGCCGAAGCCCGGCGAGTGGTCGGCCCACGAAGTCGTCGTCCACTGCGCGGACTCCGAGACCAACGCGACCGCCCGCATCCGGTATCTCGCCGCCGAGGCCGATCCGGTCATCCTCGGCTATGACGAAGCCGAGTGGGCCCGGCGGTTCGACTACCACAGCCATCCCCTGGCGCCCGCGCTCGCCGTTGTCGAGGCCGTGCGCGCCAACACCGTCGTCCTGCTCCGCCGCATGCCGGAAGACGCCTGGCAGCGTGTCGGGCGCCACACGGAGTCGGGAACGTACTCAGCCGAGGACTGGCTCAAGATCTACGCTGAACATCTCGAGATCCACTCCCGCCAGATCGACGACAACATGGCCGCGTGGCGGGCGGCGGCGGGGCGTCCTACTTGAGGGGTCTGACCTGGACGTCCCATCCCCCGAAGTCCGGCTTCATCGTGATCACCCGCCCGTCCTTCTCCTCGTAGTAGTACAGGTCGCCGCTCGTCGTGGGAAAACTGAAGCGCGCCTTGCCGCCGGCGAGCGTCACCTTGCCCCAGCGCGTGTTCGCGCCCCAGGCGGCGACGATCGTGGCGTCGGGATTGACCGTGAGGTAGTAGATCTCGTACGGCCCGCCCCTGAACGAGATCTGGCCGCGCCACTTCCCCTGGATCATGCGAATGTCCGTGATGGGCTTGCCCGTCACGCTGGAGGCGCCCAGGACGAGGGCGGCGGCGAGCAGGACCAGCGCGA
>WNFP01003896.1_pt1 | contig 12003 bp, 8 predicted proteins | sample 5400201 | NCBI WGS metagenome assembly WNFP01 (sample SAMN13153355, study PRJNA577476) | soil metagenome | isolation source: 115 cm saprolite under Madrone tree | place: USA:California | collected 2016-06-14
ATCAACAGCTATAGAGCCCGCTCGCAGACTATTCCCTTGCTTCGACCCCCCGCGGCGGCTGTTAGACACGATCGGTAACATCCGTTTCCAGCCAGCACAACCACACGCAGCAATAACAGCTAAAGGATCTCTATCGGAACAGCAAACCCGCGGCTAACCAGGAAACCGTTAAGTAGAGACCTTGCCAAAGCCCGAGCGAAAGTATTGTGAGCGCGGTAAGAGCTTCGTCCGTTTTCAGTGAAGGTGCGGAGATGGCCACGACCGCAGTCAACAACGGAACGATCACCGCATAGCTGCTTGGCATGACACCACCGTTATCCACTAGCAAACGAAAAATGGCCGGGACCTTCGCCCTCTTCGGATTCATGAAATGTCCGTAAACGACGCTCGGCTTGGCATTTTCACCTCCGGTTTAAGAAAATCAGTAGCCGCGGTCAACGCTCATTTTATACAAGTCAATAACATAAATAATAATTAACCTTAAAATAATAAGTTAACCACTTGAAGGATTTTAACCAATAAACTGCATTATCATATTTTAACTATGAATGTTTTTGACTAAAAGTTTTGGTTCGGCTATCGAATCGACGATATGAATTCTTCTGAGATACAGAGCTCGTTTGAGGCGGACGCATGCAGAACACTCCTTCAAACGATCCGCGGGCGTTACGCTGCGATATCATCATAGGGACTCGCCCTGAAGCGATCAAACTCGCGCCGGTCGTAAAAGCAGTTAGAGAAAGCGGAGACGATTTTTTAGTCCGCGTCGTCACTTCAGGGCAGCACGGGGAAATCTGCCGGTCCGCGCTGGCCGCGTTTGGGCTCGCCGCGGACAGTGCTTTGGACATCGAATCGAACAGCGGGTCGCTGGCGGATTCCGCTGGCAACGTGTTGCGGGCGTTCGGCCGTCGCTTTTCAGACAGCCGGCCTGACCTCATTCTCGTCCAGGGCGACACGACCACGGCAATGGCCGGGGCGCTCGCCGGGTTCTATGCGAACGTCCCGGTCGCGCATGTCGAAGCAGGGCTGCGTAGCGGCGACCTCGCCAATCCCTTCCCGGAGGAAGCTAACCGGCAGATCATTGACGCAGTCTCCACGATCTTGCTGCCGCCGACCCCTCAGGCGCAAGCCAATCTGCTCCGGGCGGGCTTTACTGCTGAGAGATGTCCGGTTACGGGGAACACAGTAGTCGACGCGCTGCAACTGCTCTGTGCAACGCACGCGCCCGTCCTGGACGGCAGTGGCGTTAAAGAGGCCGAGCTTCAAGGCCGCCGACTGATCCTTGTGACGACGCACCGCCGCGAAAGCTGGGGCGGCGACCTAGAAGGGATCTGCAGCGCGGTCCGGGTCCTGGTCGAGCGTCAATCGGACGTGCTCGTGGCTCTACCCGTTCATCCCAACCCCAACGTTAAGGCGCCAGTAATCAAACTTCTGGGCGGCCATCCGCGCATCAGGCTATTGCCTCCATTAGGCTATGTCCCATTCCTATCGCTGATGCGTCGCGCCTATTTGATCCTCACCGATTCGGGAGGGGTTCAGGAAGAAGCGCCATCTCTCGGTGTGCCTGTTCTGGTGCTGCGCAAGACGACTGAGCGGCCAGAGGCCGCTGAAGCCGGCCTCGCGCGCATCATCGGCACAGATCCCGACGCCATTGTCGAGCACGTCGAAGAGTTGCTCGCGGACGAGCACGCCTACCGCCGGATGGCGACAGCAGTGAATCCCTATGGCGATGGGCGAGCAAGTGAGCGGATTGCCGAGGTACTCAGGAATTGGAGAACTGGACGCGCTCTGCTCTCGAAGAACCGCGCGTTCTCGCCGCAATCGCGCGGGACGCCAAATCCGCGGGGACCCCGAATAAAATCGGGCCCGCCATGTCTATTAGTTCATAGAGGAGGGAGACCATGACCAAACGGACGCGGCTGCCACGACGACAGTTTCTCGTCACTACCGGGGTAGTACTTGCAGCCGCATTGGCAACGAACCCTGCCCGCGCACAATTGGCTGGGGAACGAGCTACGAGCCGACTAACCTCCAAAGTAGGAGTGGCACCGGGATATATTGTTTCCGGGCGCGGTGAGCATCCGTCCAATCCTTACTTCCAGCCGCAAGGCAAGCCCTCCAACAAGCGTATGCCTCGACCGCCAGCGGTACATGGAAAAGGCGTCAACGAGGAGGATGCACGATGACAGCTTCGACCCTCGTCCTTTACGACACGACAGGCCAATGGGGGTGGCTCGGCGAGCTCTACGCAATCATGTCGGCGAATCTGGCGAGCCACTTTGGCTCGTGGACGGCGATGCCCGTAGCCTCTTACCAAACGGGTCAGCTCAAGCAATATACAGCCGCCATTTATATCGGCTCGACCTATGGTGAACCACTGCCCACCGCGTTTCTCGACGACGTATACGGTGCGACGACACCCGTCATCTGGGCGTATGACAATATATGGCAGTTAACGGCGCGTTATCCAGGCTTCTCGTCGGTCTATGGTTGGAACTGGTCCGGGTTCGATTTCTCATCGGTCGCGGAGGTCGATTACCCGCTGCCGCCATCGACTAGGACAACACAGAAGTTAAAACGTTATGCCGCAAATGCTGCTGGCATTATGAACTACGCGTCGCTCAGCTCCGGCGTAACTGTCCTAGCCAACTGCGTCCGCTCCGATGGGTCCACCTTCCCTTGGGCATTGCGCTCGACTGGTCCGAATGGCGGCAACCTCACTTACATCGGTGAAAACCCGCTCGTCTACATCACGGAAGGCGATCGCTATTTGGCCTTTTGTGATGTTCTCTTCGACGCGCTCGCCGCGAGCACGCCGGTGCAGCATCGGGCACTCCTGCGGCTCGAGGACATCGATCCGACCTACGATACCAACGCATTGAAGTCGGTCGCAGATTGGCTGAAGAGTCAGAGTGTGCCCTTTGGTTTCCAGATTATCCCTTACTACCTCGACCCTTTGAACGCCAACGACAACGGGACGAAGATAACGCTGCAGTCCAAGCCTGCCATGGTCAATATGATCAAATATATGCAGTCCAAGGGCGGAATCATGATGTGCCATGGCTACACCCATCAATACGGTAGTGTTGCAAACCCTTACTCCGGGGCTAGCGGAGATGATTGCGAATTTTACCGAATCACAATGAATTCCGATAATACCTTGAATTTCCAAGGACCGGTTGCAGAGGATTCCTTCGCTTGGGCACAAGGTCGTTTTGCCGCGGCACAGCAGCTGTACAGGGCAGCAGGCTTCACGATGCCGCAGTTCATGACGTTCCCCTCCTACGCCGCCTCGGCGGCCGACTACGACGCCGCAAATGGATTCTTCACGGCCGCCTCCGAGAGAAGGCTGTACTTCACTGGCCTGCTATCCGGTCAGCCGATCAACTATACCCAACTCGCAGGGCAGTATATGCCCTATACGGTTCGCGACGTGTACAACATGAAAGTACTGGCAGACACGCTGGGCGGCATCGAACCGCTACCATATTTTTCATATCCTGCTCGTCTTCCGGCCGACATCATCGCCGACGCGCAGCGAAGCTTGGTAGTCCGGGACGGGTGGGCAAGCTTCTTTTACCACACTTACGACAACATCAGCTATCTCAAGCAGACCGTCACCGGCTTGAAGAGCTTAGGCTACACGTTTGTATCTCCAACAGCTGCTTAAGCAAACCTGTCTTTATGGGTCCCGCCCGGCTACCGAGCCTTCTGGTTCAGACGATCGGCAGCCGTTGCGGCGCCAGCCATCTGCAGGCTAGCGATATCAACCCCAGCGCAAACCAACGGAAATCGTTAGCGAAACTGAGAGTTCAGAAACAGATACCTAGAACTCAGGTGCGTCGGTGAGCTCCGTCGATCTGATTACACTTGGTCTGCTGGCATTGCAGGCCGGATTTGTCCTAATGATGATCGTTTATCTCATCTCGGGACTCGACGACCTGTTTGTCGATCTGCTGTTCTTTGTGATGAAGGCGGTGCGGCTCGGCAGTAATTCAGGACGTCATCAGCCTAGCATCGAGGAGATGGCAGAGAAGCCCGAGCAGCCATTTGCGTTGATGTTCCCTGCCTGGCAGGAAGCTGACGTCATCCGGCGCGCGTTGCTAAACACAATCGGCAACATAGACTACCGGAATTTTCACGTATTCGTCGGCACGTACGTAAATGACCCCGAGACACAGCGCGAGGTCGAGGAGGTGATGCGGCACCATGCCAATGTCACCCAGTTGATTGTTCCGCATCCGGGCCCGACCTGCAAAGCCGACTGCCTCAACTGGATCGTCAGGGGAATACGCGAATACCAGGAGCAACACGGCATACGCTTCGCGGGGGTCATTTTGTACGATGCGGAGGATGTTGTAGATACGCTGAGCCTAAAGCTCTTCAACTGCCTCATGCCTGAATGGGACCTCGTCCAGATACCGATCATCTCGCTCAAACGGTCGTGGTGGAACCTGATTGGTGGCCATTATATGGACGAATTTGCTGAGGCGCATTGCAAGGAGATCCACGTCCGCGAATGGTTTGCTGGAATCGTGCCGGGAGCGGGGGTCGGAACTGGCTACTCGATGCGGGCGCTCGACGCCGCGGCCGCAGGTGCTGACGAAGACTGTTTTGCAACTGACAGCCTGACAGAGGACTACGAGTTTTCCTTCCGCGTCCGAGAGCGCGGGCTGAAACAGACATTTGTGCGATTGCCTGTCGAGCGGCGGGTGCCTCACCGCTCCTTGCTCCACCGCAAGCCGAGGCTGGTTGTCCAGCGAGACTTTATCACCACTCGCGAGTTCTTTCCCGACTTATTCTGGGCTTCAGTTCGGCAGAAGACTCGGTGGGTGATTGGTATTGCGCTGCAGGGTTGGAAAAAATTCGGTTGGGAGGGCGATTGGAGAGTTCGCTATCTCTGGTTTCGAGACCGCAAGGTATTGTTTACCCAGCAGTTCATGGCACTCGGCTATATCGTTGCGCTCGGGCTGATAAGCCTACAAGTATCGTCTGCGCTGTTCCCGGAGCGCTACATATTCGCGCCGCCGTTTGATGACGACAGTCCCCTTTGGTACCTGTTCTACGTTAATGTCGGGTTATTCGTGAACCGGCTTGTCCATCGACATGTCTGGACATGCCGGATTTACGGATGGTCGCAGCTCCCGCTTATCATACCCCGGTATCTGATGGCAAACGTCGTTAACTATTTCGCTGTGACGCGCGCGACCTTGCGCTATTTGAAACATTTGAGGACAAGTGAACGGATCGGCTGGGACAAGACCGCGCACAGCTTCCCGGGGGAAGAACTGCTCGCGACTTATCGGCGCAAGCTTGGTGATATCCTGATCGAGCGCGGACTCGTCACCAAGGGGCAGCTGGATCGGGGGCTAGCTGCACAGGCTGCAACTGGGCGGCCGTTGGGTACGGCCATTGTCGACATCGGTGAGCTTGATGAGGATGCACTCATCGAGGTCTTGTGCGATCTACTGCATCTCGCGCGGGCGCACGCGCTCGACCCTTACGGTATATCACTGAGTCTGTTAGAGCGCCTGCCGGAGCACTGCGCTAAGGCGCTGTCAGTCTTTCCGCTTGAGGAAAAGAATGATGGGAAAATTGCGCTCGCTTGCGCCGTCGTCCCGGATCGTCAGGGCATCCTGGAGCTCGAGGCGGCGCTGGGGGTGTCCGTAGAGTTCCGGCTGGCGTATCGTGCCGAGGTCGCTCTGGCGCTGCGCCACGGCTATGCGCGGCTCAAGCCGGGTCCCCGGGAGATCGCCATCCCTCGGACCGGATGGAGGTTAGTAGAATATCGGCCGATTGGAGAACTGCTCATAGATCTGGGGGCAATCACTTATCCGGATCTCGTAAAGGCAGTTTCAGAGGCAGCCAGAGCAGGCCAGCGTCTGGGCGAATATCTGCTCGCTAAGGGCCTCATCCGACCGGAGGAGATGGTGGAGGCGATGGCGCGGCAGCGGGTCGGTGAACATCAGTCGGGGAACCTGGTGGCCGTCGGGCACCCCGGAGCACGAGACGACCTGGACCCAGCTTTAGTCAAGGAAGTATCGACCAATGTGTGAGAAAAGGGTTGTTTGCCTCGATCGGAGAGGCTTTGGGCTTAATAGTCTAAGGCGGAGAAACGCCATATCCGGCTCCCAACGCTGTCGCGGTCGGATTCGCCCGAGCGGCCCGAGAGCCGAAAAGGACCTGGTAAGCGGTCATAAGCTAGAGGCTGCCGATAGCTGCAGCGGCTAAAAGGCCTGCAAGCAAGTGCTGATCTTGCGGCTGGGTCCGGGAGCTCGCCGGCCGATGCCGCCGACCTTGAATTCAAGAAGAAAGCGGCGTAGGTTGGCCAAAGATAGCAATATTTGCTGCAAATTTCGACAAATGCGAGATATTCTTATTTGGCCAAGGCGGGGCGTGTTGTTCCCATTGATCCAGCGCCGAGGCGCCGATACTCTGCTCGTCCAACTCCGAGCAGCGCTGGTATTGGTCGCAGTGTTGTTTCTGATGCTTGCCAATGGCACTGAATCCGTCGCCTCCGCCGAGAGCGTGGCGACAGGCATTCCCGATAATACCGTAAGACCGGGCGATACTGATGCGTATCTGGCTCGGTTGCGCACGGCATTGCCGCAAAGCTGGTTGCAGCGGGAATTCCAGCGTCAGCGTTCTTTTCCCGCATTCGCACACAGCCGACAACTCGTTGCCAAAGGGCAATATGAGGAAGCCTTCGAGGAGCTGGAGAGGTATCTCGCCTCCGATCCCGACGACCTCGTTATCCAGTTCGGACATCTGATTCTCGCGACAGAGCTTAAGCGTTATCGTGCCGCGATCGGTGCAGCCGACCGGATCCTCGTTTCCGTGCCCGATTTCGCACCTGCACTATTTTACCGCGGGATCGCCCTGGCGGCCTTGGGCGAGAACAAAGAAGCGCTACCCGATCTCGCGGCCGCCGTGGAGAGCAAGGCGTTGGCGCCTCCTGACAGCCAATATGCGTGGCGCTCCTTAGCGATGGCCGCGGTGGCAAGCCCGGCGACGGCGGATGCGCTCGCGCTCTTGGACCGCGAAGAGGCCAACTCGGGAGCAGATGGCACGCTTCTGGTGGCCAAAGGTCAGCTTTTGGAACGCCTCGGCCGCGACACGGAAGCGGCGGTCGCCTATGACGGCGCGGTCAAGCGCACGAACAATAACGAAGACAAACGTGTGGCTTGGGTGTTTGGCGCCGAGCTCGCCTTGAAGAGTGGCGATCCGACCGGCGCCTTGTCGCGTGCGGAGGCGGCGTGGAAATTGGCGCCCGGGAATCCTGAGGTTGCCACTGTATTGGCTGAGGCCGCTTCCAGGCTCGGGCGGACCGACCTGGTGGAGAGCGCTGAGCGCGAAACTAAAGCGGCTAGCACTATGGACCGTGGGATCCGCGAATCGCTCGCCAACGCGCTGTTTCGCGTGGGCCGTTACGACCAGGCCGCGGCCAATTTCGAGGAGCTGGCGGAAACGGCAGATGGTCCAGCCGAGGAGTATCGCCTACGCCGTGCGGCCGGTTTTGCGGCGCAAGCTGCGAACGACCCGTCGCGTGCGTTCTCCGAATTGCAGCGTGCGGCCGCGATCAATCCCGAGCCCGAAATGCTCTTGGCTGCAGCGGAGGCATCGCTGCAAGCGGGCCATTTGGATGTCGCAGCGGCCGACCTCACACGACTAGCTGATGCCAGCGAGGGGAAGGACCGGGATCACGCGCTGGCGCGACTGAGTGTAGTCGAGGAGCAGAGAGGGCATTTCCAAGAGGCTCTCGCCGCGCTGGACCGTATCCCGACCGATCAGCGAGATGCCAGCGTCGAGCGGCGATTTGCATTCCTTGCAGCAAAGATCGGCGACCTTGCCGCCGCAGTCAGACACGCCCAGCGTGTTGCGGACCTGGAGCCGACCCGAGCGAACCTCCGCGCTTTGGGGGAGGCTCAGCTCGCGGCCGGGCAGCCTGATGCTGCCGTTGAATCATTTCGGCGAGCACTCAATCTTAAGCCGGAGAACGATTCAGGCCTTCGCGAGATGCTCGCCAACTCGCTTGTGGCGGTGGCGCGGCCATCTCTTGCTGCCACGGAATTCGAGACCCTGGCGGCTGAGGCCAAGCTTCCCGCGGACAAATACCGCCTGCAATTGGCCGCTGGTTTTGCCGCGCTCAAGGCTGGCGATTCGGCGCGCGCGCTCGCGGCGTTCCGGCAGGCGGTCAAAATCGAAGCGAACCGGAAATCCCTTGAAGCCGCAGCCGAGACCGCGTTTCAGGCCGGTCAGCTCGCGGAGGCCGCTGGATATCTTGAGCGCCTCGCCGCTGCGGAGGATGATGATGCCGACTCACGCGCGCGGCATCTCGACCGCCTCAGTTTTGTCTATGAGACGACGGGCCATACAAGGAAGGCATTGGAAGCGCTTGCGAAACTGCCCAGGGCTGTGCGAAGCAAGCCTGAAATCATACGACGGGAGGCGGTGCTGGCGCAGAAGCTGGGTGATCGTCAAACCGTGCTGGCGCATTTGCGCGAGCTTGTGGCCGCCGAACCAAGCGAGACCACCCTCGCCGCTCTCGCCGACGCCCAGATCGGGGCGGGTCAGAACAGCGCTGCTGCGGCAACCCTCGAAACACTTCTGGCAATCCGCAGCCTTCCGGCCGAAAGAAGAGCAGGCTACCTCGAACGCTTAGGCAATATAGAGAGCTCGCGAGGCAATACGAAACGAGCGCAGTCTCTTTTCGTGGAAGCGTATCACCTGTCTCCAGCCCACCCGCCGGAGTGGCTCGCGCAAGCGGCGGAAAGCGCGATGCAGGCGAAAGACTGGCACGAGGCAGTACAGTGGTACCGGATGCTCGCTGAGAACGGACGGATCCCGCACAAGATCCGCGCCGGCTACGACGCCCGGCTGGGCTTCGCGCTCGCGAGCCTGGCGCGAGACCAAGAGGCACTGGCGGCCTATGACGCAGCAATCCAGCTTGGCGGTACTACCCCGTCTCTTCATGAGAACCGAGGTATCGTACTCATGCGTCTCGGGAGAGCCGCGGCGGCCGTGTCCGAATTCCGCGCGGCCTACGACGCTCATCCCCGGGCAGATCTCGCCTTGTCGCTGGGGTATGCCCATCAGGCGGCCCACCAACCAGGACTAGCCATCGTTTTTCTGCGGCGGGCACTCGCCGACCCGCAGGCACTGTCGGCGGCACAGAAACAGCAGGCCAGCGCTGCGTTGGGCTACGCCTATTCCGACACACAACAGCATGATAAGGCCGCAGGTTGCTTCGAAACGGCGCTAGGCGTATTACCGAGCTCAACCGCTTATCGCAGCTGTGGCGTCGGTAATGAAACTGCGGCGATCCAGTGAGCACCGGAGAAGTGATTCAACGATCCCCGCGCGGGCTGGCTCAGGAGCTGTTTTAGGCCGCGAGCGCGCGGCGCGGCGCATCAGGGGTAGCCGTCGCAGATGGACTCGCCCTCCTTACGGGCTCACCTTACGGGCGTTGGTCGCGGCGCTGCTTTTGTTGTCCCCGGCGGGACTTCCGTCCGCAGCTGCCGCGGAGACTCCGGCGGCTGTCAGGGGACAAACCAACCCAGCGTTTACCACGGTCGAAAAATTGCGACTGACGCTCGCTCTTGCCCGGAGTTACCGCCTGACGGAACAACCTCAAAGGGCGCTCGACATGCTCGCACCGCTCGGTGCGGGGCCGTGGCCGTCGGCCGCACTCGAAGCCGAATATCGTGACGAAGTTGCGCGGGATGAGGAGACCCTGGGCCGGCCGAGTGAGGCGCGAAGTGAGCTCGAAAGGGCTGTGGCGCTCGATCCGACAGCCGAAAGGCGGTTCCGCCTCAGCCAGCTGGCGGAGCGTCTAGGTGATCGCGAAGAAGCCCGGCGCGAGCTCGAGGCAGCCGTAGCTGCCGAGCCGGGAAATATGGAGTATAAAGCCGCGCTCGGCTACATGCTGCGCAATAGCGGCGATCTCGCTGGTGCAGCGCAGCTGCTATCCAGCGTGGTTGCCGCCGAGCCGAATCGTTATCGGCTCCATGAAGATCTTGGATATACCTACCTTGGCCTAGGCGAAAACGACAGGGCGATCGATCAGTTTAAATGGGCGATCGACAATCGGCAACTCTATCCTAACGAAACACAGGAAGAGCGCGAAACCACCGCGCGCACGATCGATGGGCTGCGCCGGACCATCAATGCTGTCGAGCCTCACTGGACAGCATACGGCTATACGAACCTTTGCCTTACCGGCCATTATTGCGAACGCCGAACCCGTAACCTTGAGAGTCTCATAAGCACAAACCAGGGCGGTCTTGAACTCGACTATCAACCGCCCAATATTGGCTATGTCGATGGTCGAATATTCCAGGGATTCGCGCGTACTTTCTTCAGTTACGCCCCCGGCACGATCAGTCCGCAGGGCAACAGCTTTCAGGGCGGCGTCGGGGTCCACTATAAGCCTCTGCGCGATTATAATTTGGTGCTGTCCGGTGAGCGACTGATCAAGTTCGGCTCCAATGCGGTCAACAACTGGGAGGGACGCGTATCGTTTTCGACCAGCACGGGCTACGAGGTCGATCCCGTCGCATCACAGTCGTGGTACAGCCTGTTGTACGTCGATCTCGCCGGCACCGCACAATCTCCGCACCAAATTCTCACTTATGTCGACGGGCGCGGGGGCGTAAATTTCAAGTTCGCGGACCGGATGGTCATTTCGCCCTTTGTCTATGGCATCTTCCGAGGAAATTACGGCATTGGAGCAAATACGTCAGCGGAGACCGGCCTGGGCGTCTCGCTACGTGGCTTCTTCGATGAAGACAAATACCACGCTCCACGAGATGCGGTGGAGCTTCTGCCTCGCCTCGGATACACCGTCTACGATTCGTTGGCGACGCCGAGTGTGGTCTTTTCTATCACCGTCGTCGCGAGGTTCTAAGTGAAAACTCGAAAGGTGGTCTCGCTGATCCGCTGGAGCAGCGCGATTCTGATCTTCGCTGCCGTGTCTCTGATAGCGAATTCACCGGCGGGGGCCGCAGCAGGGGCTGCATGCCAGGGACTACAGGGCACTTTTCTCCAGCTGACGGAAGTGCAAATTGCCCGGCCGGCCGCAGAGTGGCGGCAATTGTTCGACGAATTGCGGACCATCGGAATCAACACACTTTTCCTGCAATGGACGGTTCTCGATCGCAAGCCCCTCTTTCAGACAGCACGAAATGAGACGCGCGCCAACACCCCGCTAGGTTCCATTTTGGATCTCGCCGCGCAGTCCGGGATCCGTGTCTGGTTCGGGTTAGCCTTGGATTCGAGCTATTGGGAGGAGATCAAGCAACCTGCGGGCCTCCTCAGACCTTATTTTCGCAGGCGCCTTCAGGACCTGGCCGGATTCCTCGACGATTTGAACGCCGCTACAGCGGGCGCCCCATTTGCCGGCTGGTACATCCCCGACGAGATCGATGACCGGACATGGCTCGATTCCGGCAAACGTGCCGTTCTAAAGAAGTACTTGACAGAAACTGTTGCATTGCTCAAGGCGCGGCGGCCCGGATCGAAGGTAGCGATCTCCGGCTTCAGCAATTCGTTTGCCGATCCAGATCTTCTCGCTTCGTTTTGGGCCGATGTCATCACAGCTTCCGGCATCGACCTGCTCCTGTTTCAGGATGGTGTCGGCGAGGGAAAGGTCGCGCTTGATAATATTGGGCTGTATTACGAAGCCCTCGACCGCGCGGTTCGCAGCGCGGGGGCTCAATTGGGAGCCGTCGTCGAACTGTTCACCCTGATGCCGGACGGCCGTCGTCTACCCGCGATGGCCGGTCGAATTCGAGCGCAGATGGCGGCCGCGAACCGGCTGACAAGTTTTCCAGCGGTAGCCTTTTCCATCCCGGACTACATGAGCCATCTCTCCGGGCGCCAGGCAAGCGATCTGCTTTCCAACTTTCTGTCGTCGCAGAAGAGCTGCCGCGGCTGAGGCCGTTCAGTCGCGCGATATCTGCTGTCCTACCCCGGCCAAACGTCCCGCGGACTTTGGGTGCAATT
>WNFP01004324.1_pt1 | contig 12002 bp, 10 predicted proteins | sample 5400201 | NCBI WGS metagenome assembly WNFP01 (sample SAMN13153355, study PRJNA577476) | soil metagenome | isolation source: 115 cm saprolite under Madrone tree | place: USA:California | collected 2016-06-14
CGAACATCCGGATATCCGCCGCAAGCGCCTGTTGTTTCGGTGCTGGCATCGCGGGACGCAGGAAAGCGACCTCATTCTCGGGCCGTTCGCCGAGGACTCCCTCACGACCTTGAACAACGATCAGCTCGGGCGGTTCGAGGCGCTGCTCGATTGCACGGACCCCGACCTGTTTGATTGGATCTTCGGCGTTAGTGATCCGCCGCCAGAACATGACCACGACGTGATGGAGCTGCTGCGCAGTTTCTGCACCGAGCGACATCGTGCACCGCGGCAAATTGGTCAGCATCGAATTTGAAAATCGACCGGAGGACCCAATGGAACGTCCGTTATCGCCCTTCATGTTCCCGACCTGGTATCGCTTCCAGATCACCTCGGCGCTGTCCATCCTTCACCGGCTCACGGGCATCGCGCTGGCGGTGGGCTCAATCCTGCTCGTCTGGTGGCTCATCACGGTCGCGGCCGGCGGTGAACTGTTTACAACCACCCACGCGTTTCTGATTTCTCCGATCGGCCTTGTGCTGTTGTTCGGCTGGTCCGTCGCCTTTTTCTACCACTTGTGCAACGGCATCCGTCACCTGGCTTGGGACGCCGGCTACGGCTTTGAAATCAGGAGCGCTGCTCGGAGCGGCTACGCTGTTCTCGCCGCGACCGTGCTGCTGACCGCTATTACCTGGCTCTATGTGTTTTTGATCTAGGAGATTCCAATGACAAAGGCTTCTTCTCTATCGGACGGGACGGCACTGCGCGACGAATTGGTGCCCCGCCGTGTCCGCCAGTTTGGCAGCGCGCGCGATGGACTGCGCGAATGGCGATTGCAGCGCCTGACGGCGATCGCGCTGATCCCGCTGAGTCTCTATTTCTCTGCGTCGATCCTGTCGCTCGCGACCTCTGACCGGAAAACGGCGGCCGACTGGCTGTCCTCGCCCATACCAGCGTTGCTCGTAATCCTCGTCGTTCTTGCGGGGATCACGCATGCGTTGATCGGTGTTCGCTCGGTCATTCTCGATTATGTGCACACGCGCGCCAGGCTTTTGGCAGGCGAGCTCCTCTTTCGTGCAGTTGCGGTGATCCTTGCGGGCGCCGGCGTGCTCGCTGTCCTCAAGCTCTTTCTCGGTCGCTAAGGAGACCAGAATGCCCAACGCTTATGAAATCGTTGACCACTCTTTCGATGTGATCGTCCTCGGTGCCGGCGGCGCCGGACTCCGTGCGACGCTCGGGATGGTCGCGGCCGGTTTAAACACGGCCTGCATCACCAAGGTCTTTCCCACGCGAAGCCACACCGTCGCGGCGCAAGGTGGCATCAGCGCCGCCTTGGGAAATATCGAAAACGACGAATGGCGCTGGCACATGTTCGATACGGTGAGAGGTTCCGACTGGCTCGGCGACCAGGACGCGATCGCATACATGTGTCGCGAGGCGGTGGATGCGGTCATCGAGCTTGAGCATTTGGGCGTGCCGTTCAGCCGAACCGATGCCGGTAAAATCTACCAGCGGCGCTTCGGCGGGCACACGACGGAATATGCCAAGGGGGACATGGCCTATCGGGCGTGCGCCGCGGCCGATCGCACCGGCCATGCCATCCTGCACACGCTCTACCAGCAGTGCCTGAAGCACAAGGCCCGCTTCTTCATTGAGTATTTCGCACTTGACTTGCTGATGGACGACGACGGTGTCTGCCGGGGTTTGCTCGCCTGGTGTCTTGAAGACGGATCGATCCATCGCTTCCGCGCCAACATGACCGTCATTGCGACGGGCGGGTGCGGGCGCGTCTACCAGTCCTGTACCTCGGCGCACACCTGCACCGGTGACGGAAGCGCTATGGCGCTCCGCGCCGGCCTGCCGCTGCAGGACATGGAATTCATTCAATTTCATCCTACCGGCGTCTACGGCGCCGGCGTTTTGATTACAGAGGGTGCTCGCGGCGAGGGCGGCTATCTGACCAACAGCGAAGGCGAGCGGTTCATGCCCAAATATGCACCGCGAGAGAAGGATTTGTCATCGCGCGACGTCGTCAGCAGGGCCGAAGCTGTGGAGATCCGGGAGGGGCGCGGGGTCGGCGAGAAAAAGGATCACATTCACCTTCATCTCGAGCATCTGCCCGCAGATGTGCTCGATGCGCGTCTGCCCGGTATTGTCCAGTCAGCGCGTACCTTCGCCGGCGTCGACGCCCACAAGGAGCCAATTCCGGTCATTCCGACTGTGCATTATGTCATGGGCGGCATTCCCACGAACATCAAGGCCGAAGTCGTTAATCCGACGAAGAACGACACCGAGACAGTCGTGCCGGGATTGATGGCGATCGGTGAAGCGGCATGTGTTTCGGTGCATGGCGCCAATCGGCTCGGCACCAACAGCTTGCTTGATCTCATCGTCTTCGGACGGGCGGCAGCGCTGCGCGCGGCTGAGCTGATCAAACCGGGAACTCGTGCGCGGGAGGTGAATGGTCACTCGCAGGAGGCTGGTCTCTCCCGCTTCGACCGGACCCGCTATAGCAAGGGCGGTAACAAACCCGGCGAGATTCGTCCGCTGATGCAGGAAGCAATGCAATCGGGCTTCGGCGTGTTCCGTCGCGAAGACACCTTGCGGGAGGGCATGAAGGGGCTGACGGACCTGCGCGATCCGCTGGAGCGCGTTACGGTCGATGACTCCTCGCTGAAGTGGAACGTCGCGCTGGTTTCGGCCCTCGAACTCGCCAATCTGGCGGAGCAGGCGGTCGTGATTGCTCATTCCGCCGTTGCCCGCACGGAATCGCGAGGCGCACATGCGCGAGATGACTTTCAGCAGCGCGATGACAAGAATTGGCTCAAGCACACCGTTGCCTGGAAAGACGCGGATTGGAAGGTCACCTTCGACTATCGCCCGGTGCGTCTGAATACACTTTCCAACGAAGTGGAAAGCTTTCCGCCGGCAGAGCGCACTCATTAGCGCTTCGGGCACGTCGATAGCAGCGATTCGCCATCAAGCCAGGAGAGTCCGAAAATGTCCGAGTTCACGCTTCCAGCAAATTCCAAAGTCGGCAAAGGCAAATACTGGCCGGCACCGAAAGATGGTGTGCACGTCAAGAGCTTCCGGATCTATCGCTGGGATCCGGACAAGAACGCCAACCCGACGATCGATGTATTCGAAATCGATCTCGATCATTGCGGACCGATGGTTCTCGATGCGCTCGTCAAGATCAATGACCAGATCGATCCGACGCTGTCGTTCCGGCGCTCCTGTCGTGAGGGCGTATGCGGCTCTTGCGCGATGAACATCGACGGACACAACACGCTGGCCTGTCTGACGCCCATCAACAGCCTGAAGGCGGGTGCGAGCCGAATCACGCCGCTGCCGCATTTGCCGGTCTTGAAGGATCTCATTCCTGACCTGACCGGATTGTACGCGCAGTACGCGCTGATCGAGCCATGGCTGCAGTCGGATCAGCCGCCACCGGACCGTGAGCGCCGGCAATCTCCCGAGGATCGCGCGAAGCTGGATGGCCTGTGGGAGTGCATCCTTTGCTTCTGCTGCTCCACATCATGCCCGAGCTACTGGTGGAACCAGGACAAGTATCTCGGTCCGTCCATCCTTCTCCAGTCCTATCGCTGGCTCGCTGACAGTCGCGATCAAAGCACCGGCGAGAGGCTGGATCGCCTCGAGGATCCATTCCGCCTCTATCGCTGCCATACGATCATGAACTGCACGAAGACGTGCCCGAAAGGACTGAACCCTGCGCATGCGATCGGCAACACGAAGAAAATGATGGCTGAGCGCGGGTAAACCCGCGAAGCGGATGAGAGCACCATGTCAGACTTTCGAACGGAAGCCGACGGGCTGGGCCAGGTTGATGTGCCGGCCGACAAGCTTTGGGGGGCGCAGACCCAGCGCTCTTTGCAGCATTTCAGCATCGGCCGCGACCTGATCCCCCGCGAAATGATCACTGCCTATGCGATCATAAAACGCGCCGCAGCCGCCGCAAACCACAGAGGTGGCCGGCTGCCGGATCAGGTCTACGCCCTGATCACACGTGTCTGTGAGGAGATTCTTGCTGGCGAACATCAAGACATGTTCCCGCTGCATGTGTGGATGACGGGCAGCGGCACGCAGTTCAACATGAACGTCAATGAGGTCGTCTCGAACCGCTGTTGCCAGCTCGCAGGCACACCGCTCGGCAGCAAGCATCCGGTTCATCCCAACGACCACGTCAACATGTCGCAGTCGTCGAACGACTCCTTTCCATCGGCGATGCACATTGCCGCCGCCGTCAATGTCAGGGAACGCTTGATCCCTGCTGTCGCCGCGCTGCGCGATGCGATCGCGGTCAAGGCGGTCGAATGGGACGACATCGTGAAGATCGGCCGCACGCACATGCAGGATGCGACGCCGCTCACGCTTGGCCAGGAATGGTCGGGTTATGCCGCGATGCTAGGGGACGATCTGGAGCGGATCGAATTGGCGTTGCCGGGCATCTACCGGCTTGCGCTCGGCGGTACGGCGGTCGGTACCGGGATCAACGCCGCACCCGGCTTCGCCGAGGCGGTCGCCGCAGAGATCGCCGCACTCACGAAACTGCCCTTTGTAAGCGCACCGAACAAGTTCGCCGTTCAGGGCGCGCATGACGCGCTGGTGCAGCTTTCGGGGACGCTGCGTACTTTGGCGGTGTCGCTCTACAAGATCGGCAACGATATCCGATTGCTCTCATGCGGCCCGCGCGCCGGTTTTGCCGAGTTGCTCATTCCCGAGAACGAACCCGGGTCCTCGATTATGCCGGGAAAAGTCAATCCAACGCAGGCTGAAGCACTGACGATGATCGCCGTGCAGGTCATGGCGAACGATGTAGCGGTCGGCTTTGGCGGCGCGGGAGGCTATCTCGAGATGAACGTCTACAAGCCCCTGATGATCGCCAATCTGACTCAGTCGATCACGCTGCTCAGCGACGGGTGCACGAACTTCCGAAAATTTCTTGTCGAAGGGACGCAGCCGAACCGCAAGAAGATTGCCGAATACGTTCACCACTCACTGATGCTGGTTACGGCACTGGCTCCGGTGATCGGCTACGACAAGGCTTCGGCAATCGCCCATTTCGCAGCGGAGAATGATCTCACCCTGAAGGAGGCCGCACTAAAGCTCGGCCATGCCGACGAGGCGACATTCGACCGCGTGGTCGATCCAGCAAAGATGGTCAGACCCTACGTAGCAAATAAAGCCGATCATAGCGTTCAGGCTGCAGGCACTGCCGGAATCGCCCGAATCGAGCAAACACGATGAACGCATCAACCAAAATGACTGCGAAGCAGCTTACCGGTTACGATCGGTTGCACAACGCGCGCCTCAACAAAGGTACCGCGTTCACGGAAGCAGAGCGAAGTGCTTCAGGCAGGCGAAGGACATGACCGATGGCAATTCTTTCGTCAATTGATTCCGGACTGCCCTTCGGCGATTTTCGCGCGCTCATAGAGCGGTTGCCGCCGCTGGACGAGCGCGCGGCTGCTCGCGTTCGCGACGATTTCGGCCGCATCGAAAAGCCCAAAAATTCGCTTGGCCGCATCGAAAAGGTTGCCGCTTGGCTCGCCGCTTCGACGGGTCGGCCGCCGGCTGTTCTGCGCCCGGTCGTGGCAGTCTTCTCCGGCAATCACGGGATCGCGCGGCATGACGTCTCACCGCGCCCCGTTGAGGCCACGCAGCGCTTTGTCGAGCTTGCGGCGGCCGGCGGCGCGGGAGTCAACCAGGTCTGTGCCGCCCACGGCCTCGGGCTGAAGCTCTACGACCTCGCGCTCGACTTGCCGACTGCCGATTTCACCGTGGGCGCCGCGCTGGACGAGCGAGGTTGCGCCGCAACCATGGCATTCGGCATAGAGGCAGTCACCGACGGCGTCGATCTCATCGCACTGGCGAGTATCGGCGTTGGTGGTTCGACTGCAGCCGCGGCGATATCGGCCGCGATTTTCGGCGGCAGCGGTGCCGACTGGGTTGGCGCGGGTTCAGGGGCCGATGCTGCGATGATCGGCCGGAAGGCGGAGACTGTCGATCATGCGCTCGCCGTGCACTCCGGTCATCTTGAAGATCCGCTCGAAGTTCTGCGCCGCTTGGGCGGGCGCGAATTCGCGGCGATCGCCGGCACAATCATCGCGGCGCGGACACAGGCTGCCGTCCTCCTCGAGGGCTTTGCGGCGACAGCGGCCGCGGCTGCGCTTCATCGCGCCAATCCGGCGGCTCTCGACCACTGCCTGTTGGCCTACGTCGCCGCGACCGAGCCCGGCCATCGTCGACTCGCAGAGAAGATCGGCCTGACACCGCTCTTCGATCTCGGGATGGGCGAGGGGGAGGGCACCGGCGCCGCACTCGCCGCCGGCACAGTCAAGGCGGCTGCGCTCATCCATTCAGGGATGCTCGCTGCAAACACTGTCGAAATCGCACAAATGGAGCAAACACGATGAACGCACCAACTAGGATGACCGCGAATCAGCTTACCGGTTACGACCGGCTGCACAACGCACGCCTCAACAAAGGTACTGCATTCACGGACGCAGAGCGCAGTGCTTACGGTCTCGAAGGTTTGCTGCCGCCGGCCGAGCTTTCGCTCGAGCTGCAGGTCGCGCGCCGTCACGATGAGATCGCTCGTCTCAGCGACGATTTGCTGAAATACCTCGTGCTGTCAGATTTGCAGGCACGCAACGAGACGCTCTATTACGCGGTTCTGATGTCGGATCCGGCGACCTATATGCCGATTGTGTATACGCCTACGGTCGGCGAGGCGTGCCAGAAGTTCGGCCATATCTTCCGTCAGCCGCGCGGCATCTACCTGCCGATCAGCGCGCGCGGTCGCGTCGAGGAGCTACTCTCCAATTGGCCCGAAAAGGACGTGCGTTTCATCGTCGTCACTGACGGCGAGCGCATCCTCGGGCTGGGGGACCTCGGCGCCGGCGGCATGGGAATCCCGATCGGGAAACTCGCGCTGTGCACGGCATGTGCCGGCGTGCCGCCGCAATACTGCCTGCCGGTCGTTATCGACGTCGGTACGAACAACCAGGCTTTGCTCGACGACCCGCTCTACTTGGGACTACGGCAAAGCCGCGTCCGCGGCGACGAATATGCAACATTCATTGATGAATTCGTGACGGCGGTGCAGCAGCTCTACCCGAAATGCTGCATCCAGTGGGAGGACTTTGCGAACATCAATGCCGTGCCGATTCTCGGGCGCTACCGCAACGAGGTCTGTACGTTCAATGACGACATCCAGGGCACTGCGGGAGTGGCCCTCGCTGGTATCCTGGCCTCGTCGCGCATCACAAAGCAGAAAATCACCGATCAGCGGTTCCTGTTTCTCGGCGCCGGCTCGGCCGGAACCGGGATTGCAGAGTTGATCAGCCAGGCCATGGCCAGAGCCGGCATGGATATACACGAGGCCAGGCGTCGCAACGCCCTCTTCGATGTCAAGGGCCTCCTCGTCACCTCTCGCAATGACCTCGCGGACTTTCAGCGCCCGTTCGCGCAGGACGGGCCGCCGATCTCAACGTTCGTCGAGGCGGTCAAGGCTCTGAAGCCTACCGGCATCATCGGGGTCAGTGGGATCCCGAAGCTGTTCACCCGTGAGGTGATCGAAACCATGGCCGAGCTCAATCAGCGGCCGATCATCTTTCCATATTCCAATCCGACCTCGCGCTCCGAATGCTCGGCCGAGGAAGCCTATCGCTGGTCCGACGGTCGCGCCATTTTCGCCAGCGGCAGCCCGTTTCCCGTGGTCGATATCGGCGGCCGGAAATTCGTCCCGAACCAGGGCAACAACGTCTACATCTTCCCAGCCATGGCCATGGCGCTCTTTGCCACGGAGGCAGAGCGGGTCACCGACGAAATGTTCCTTACCGCTGCGCAGGCCATTGCAGAACAGGTCAGCGAAGGCAACCTCGCAGCAGAACTCATCTACCCGCCGCGCGAGCGGATTTTCAACTCCTCGCTGCACGTGGCCGAACGGGTTGCCGCTTGCATCTTCGACGAGGGCTTGGCGCGGGTGCCTCGGCCTGCTGATGTCGGCGAGCTGATCCGATCGCGCGTCTACCGACCGGTCTACCCGGAGTGAGGAAAAGGTGAACCGCTGACGAGAGGATTTCGGACCGTGGAATCGGTCAGCGACCGGCTCGGCACGAAGTTGTTGACATTCGTGCTGAGCGTCATTGCAGGCAGCGTGGACGTGATCGGGTTCCTCGGACTCGGAGCCTTGTTCATCGCCCATATCACGGGCAATCTCGTGGTTCTGGCGGCAAGAACTGCTGCAGGAGAGCACGCGTCGGCGGCGCATCTGCTGTCTGTTCCGGTGTTCATCGTCGCGCTCTTTGCAGCGCGACTTCTGGCGGCAACATTCGATCGCTTCGCGATTGCCACCCTAAGACCGTTGTTGCTCCTGCAGTTTCTGTTCCTTGCCGGATTTCTTGCGGTAGCGATCGAGGTTGGCTCCTCGGCCGACCCGAGCGCCGCAGTCATGATATTTGCTGCCATGCTTGGCGTCTCCGCGATGGCTGTACAAAATGTTCTTGTACAAGTTTCGCTCAAGGAGGCGCCGTCAACTGCGGTCATGACGACCAACTTGACGCGGTTTGTCGTAGATCTTGGTGAGGTGTGGCTCGGAAGGGACCCGGGTGGTCGCGCGAAGGCCGTGGCGCGAGCGCGGCGCACCGGAACAGCGATTGCGGGCTTCGTTGTCGGGGCTTGCCTTGGCGCCTGGTGTCAGGCGCATGTCGGACTGTGGTCGCTCACAATACCCACCGGTCTTGCGATGGCGGCGCTTGTCATCACCTACTGCTCAGACGCGTTCGTGCGAGCCGCCGATCGTGCCCGGTCACCGGTGCGGGGCGAAGCCGTCTGACATGCCAACAAGCGCGTCCCAGGATTGTGGCAGGAATAAACAAGTCGACGCACTTCAATCAAATCAATTGTGGCTGGTTTGGGTAGCCTCTTACGACGGGAAAGAAAAATCGATGAGCAAAACTGCATCCGAATATCTGGTCGAAGCGCTCGAGAAGACGGGCGTGAAGCGCATCTACGGAGTGGTGGGAGACTCGCTGAACGGCATTACCGACGCGCTGCGGCGAAGAAAATCAATCGACTGGATTCACATGCGGCACGAAGAGGCCGCGGCTTTTGCGGCGGGCGCCGAAGCTCATCTTACCGGAAACCTCGCTGTGTGCGCCGGGAGCTGCGGCCCAGGCAACCTTCATCTGATCAACGGCCTGTTCGACTGCCAGCGCAATGGTGTGGCGGTTCTGGCAATCGCTGCCCACATCCCCAGCAGCGAAATCGGCATCGATTATTTCCAGGCAACACATCCGGAAAACCTGTTCAGGGATTGCAGCCACTATGTCGAGCTGGTTTCCAATCCAAGGCAGCTTCCACAGATTTTGAAACGGGCAATCCGGGTCGCGGTTGCGAAGCGAGGTGTTGCAGTCGTTGTGCTGCCTGGCGACGTCGCGTTGATGAAGATTGATGCTGATGTTCCGGAATGGATAGCGCCCACGGCGCCTGTCTTGCGGCCAAGCGAGGCCGATATCGGACATCTGGCAAACTTTCTCAACAAAGCATCAAGGGTAACCCTGTTCTGCGGCGCCGGCTGCGCAGGCGCGCACGCAGAGGTCATCGAGCTCGCCCGCAAACTGAAGGCCCCGATCGTGCATGCCTTCCGCGGCAAGGAGTTTGTCGAATACGATAACCCCTACGACGTAGGGATGACCGGCCTGGTCGGCTTTGCATCCGGCTACGCCGCCATGAAGAATTGCGATGCACTTTTGATGCTTGGTACCGATTTCCCATACCGGGCGTTCTATCCGGAGCAGGCAAAAATTGCCCAAGTGGACGTGCGGCCTGAAGCCCTCGGCAATCGCTGCTCGCTTGATTTGGGGTTGCTCGGCAACGTCAAGGACACGCTCGATGCCGTGCTGCCCTCGATCAAGGAAAAGGCCGATTCAAGTCATCTCAGCGAAGCGCTGAGTGATTACAAGAAAGCGCGCAGAGACCTCGACGCCTTGGCGGAGAGTGGTCCGAACAGCAACATTATTCATCCTCAATATGTCACCCGCGTGGTCAGCGAATTGGCTGCTGACGACGCGATCTTCACCTGTGATGTCGGAACGCCGATCATCTGGACCGCACGCTATCTCAAGGTCAACGGCAGGCGACGCATTATCGGGTCGTTCAATCACGGATCGATGGCGAATGCGATGCTACAGGCGATCGGCGCACAGGCGACGTATCCGGGTCGCCAGGTCATCTCAATGTCAGGCGACGGCGGTTTCAGCATGATGATGGGAGACTTCATCACGCTGACCCAGATGGGACTTCCGGTGAAGGTCATTGTGCTCAACAATGGGACGCTCGGCTTTGTCGAGATGGAGATGAAGGCCAGCGGATTCCTGGACACGGGCTGTGATCTCAAGAACCCCAACTTTGCGCTGATGGCGGAAGCGATGGGTGTCCGCGGCATCAGGGTCGAAAAGCCGCAGGAGTTGAAGAGCGCCATCGAGATGGCGCTGGCGCACAAGGGACCGGTTCTCGTCGACGTGGTGAGTGCTCGACAGGAGCTTGCCATGCCACCCAGGACCACACTGGATCAGGCCTATCATTTTGGGATGTACACGATGAAGGCCGTTCTCGACGGCCGGGCGACCCAGCTCATCGACCTTGCAAAGGTTAATCTCTCCCGCTGATTGCGGGAGGTTCGGCGAAGCGAATCCTCGAACAGACGACCGTTCGGGCGCGGCAAACCGGGCGAAGAGTGGCGAAATCATCGGGCATCCAAAGGGCAGATTTAGAATTCGCGGCTATGCGCGCTTGTAGGGACAGCGGCTTGTTACGCAGTCACCTCCAGCCAAAGGGCTAGGTCTCAGGGTGCCATCAACGCTACCGGTAAGTGCGACGGCGAGAGGCTAAGCCTTTGTGAAAGGAACAAAATCGATTTCACCGAACACCTTGTAGAATCGGGAACGTAAGCGACTTCGTGCCACCGTTGGTCACCAGATGCGGTCGCGCTGCCCAGGGCGCGCTGCATGAAAAACGCGACGCTCCGCCTCATAAAGATGACCGACATCCCGGAGTGACTGCCCTTGTTTCGTGTCGGCCTCCTAAAGTTACCAGGGCGGGCCACTAGAAAATGCCACGTTGCACGCAACGCAATGGCTCTTCTGTTTGCTGCGGTGCATGGGGCCGCTTATGGCACGAAACGGACATGCGGACTGCATTGCGCGATGTCCGCTCTCAGGGGCAAAGCGGAAAACATTTGCTCGCATTGAGCTTTTCCGGTTTTGACCGATGCTGTCGAAAAAGTCTTTTGGGGGTAAACAAACGAAATTTTCTAAAGCTGCTGATGCGTTTCGTGCGCAGCGACGTGAGGGACCACATCGCTTCTCAGAAAAACGACCACGGACCGTCGTATCGACACTAAAGAGCATCGCAACGGCGGAGTAGTCCAAAAATCACATCGACCCACAGCAGAACTCGCGGTCGGGTTGCCTGTTCTTTAGGACGGCTCACGAGTGCAGCATCACGACGCAGTGTTTGCGACCGTCGGCAGGGCGAATTGAAAGCTGGCGCCGCGGGGCAGGTTCGCGCTCGCCCATAATCGTCCGTTATGCGTTTCGATAATTGACAGGCAGATCGACAGCCCAAGCCCCAAACCGCTCGGTTTCGTGGTGTAGAAAGCTTCGAACACGCGGTCAAGTTCCGCCGGTGCGAAGCCTGGACCTGAATCTCGCACCTCGACTGACACGCCATCCGGTTCGTTACGGCTGCTGATGAGCAATTCTCGTTCCCCTTCGCCGACGTCGTGCATCGCTTCGATAGCATTGATCATCAAGTTAAGTAGTACCTGTTGCAGCTGGACCCGATCTCCCTGGATACGCGTGATCAGCCCTGATGTATTCTTCAACACCCGGATCGAGCGGCTTGCCATGCTATCGCTTCACCATGCGGTGCCGGCAATCTACCAGTATCGCCCGTTTGTCGCGGCCGGCGGTGTGATCGGCTACGGAAGCGATGAA
>WNFP01003899.1_pt1 | contig 12001 bp, 8 predicted proteins | sample 5400201 | NCBI WGS metagenome assembly WNFP01 (sample SAMN13153355, study PRJNA577476) | soil metagenome | isolation source: 115 cm saprolite under Madrone tree | place: USA:California | collected 2016-06-14
ATTCCATGAAGCAAGGAGTGACAATGGCGTAGTATGCTGCTGCGTCAACCGAGAGGACCGGTGCGGTGAAAAACTACATTGGAGCGATTGATCAGGGAACGACGAGCACGCGATTCATGGTATTTGACCAGTCGGCCCGCATCGCCGCCGTGGCCCAGAAAGAACACGAACAGATTTTTCCGAAGGCCGGCTGGGTGGAGCACGATCCGTTGGAGATCCTGCGCCGGACGGAGGAAGTGATCGCAGAGGCGCTGGAGCAACGCGGGCTGCGCGCTGCGGATCTGGCCGCCATCGGCATCACTAATCAGCGGGAAACAACTGTTCTATGGGAACGCAAGACCGGCAAGCCAGTGGCGAACGCGATTGTCTGGCAAGATACGCGAGTTGCGGAAGATGTGGGTCGCTTCGCCAGCGAGGGCGGACAAAACCGTTTCCGGCCGCAGACCGGATTGCCTCTGAGCACGTACTTCAGCAGCCTTAAGCTGCGCTGGCTGCTGGAAAATATTCCTGGCGCGCGGGAGAAAGCGGCTGGGGGCGAGTTGTTGTTCGGAAATATTGATACGTTTCTCCTCTGGAATCTAACGGGTGGCCAGGAAGGCGGAGCGCATGTAACTGACGTAACGAACGCCAGCCGCACGCAACTCTTGAACTTGAAAACGCTGGATTGGGATCCGGAGATACTCGCGGCGTTCGACATTCCGCGCGCAGCGCTGCCAGAAGTGCGCTCCAGCAGCGAAGTGTATGGAGAAGCGACACCCAGTGCGATCGCCGGCGTTCCGATTACGGGAATCCTTGGCGATCAACAGGCGGCTTTGGTTGGTCAGGCATGTTTTCGTCCTGGCGAAGTCAAGAATACGTATGGAACGGGCTGCTTTCTACTGATGAACACGGGAGAGCGTCCAGTGGCATCGAATTTCGGACTGCTCACGACCGTCGCGTACAAGTTAGGAGCAGGGGCCACGCATTATGCCTTAGAAGGAGGCGTGGCCATTGCGGGAGCGCTGGTGCAGTGGCTGCGCGACAATCTGGGGATCATAGAAAAGAGCGCTGATATCGAGCCCCTGGCACGAACGGTCAACGACAATGGCGGGGTGTACTTTGTTCCTGCATTTTCCGGACTGTACGCGCCGTATTGGAAGGAGAATGCGCGCGGGATCATCGCCGGCCTGACGCGCTACGCGAACAAAGGGCACATCGCCCGCGCTGTTCTGGAAGCTACGACGTTTCAGACACGGGAAGTGGTCGAAGCAATGGAGAAAGACTCTCGAATCGGTCTCGCAAGCCTTCGCGTTGATGGCGGCATGGTGGCGAACGATTTATTGATGCAGTTCCAGGCGGATATATTGAACCGCGAAGTGGTACGTCCCGTAATTCAAGAGACGACGGCACTCGGCGCCGCTTATGCCGCCGGTCTAGCGGTGAAATTCTTTTCGGGATTGGAAGAGTTGCGGGCCAACTGGGCGGTCGATCGCACATGGAAACCACATCTGGCCGAAACGGAACGCCAACAAATGTATCAACAATGGAAGAAAGCGGTGACGCGATCGTTTGATTGGATCGAATCCTGAAGGAGGATGTGACTATGGCATCACCGGTCCTCGGTGAATTTCTTGGCACAATGATTCTGGTCCTGCTAGGCGACGGAGTTGTCGCTGCCGTATTGCTCAAACGATCGAAAGCGGAGGGCGGCGGCTGGATGGTGATTACGGCGGGTTGGGCGTTCGCGGTGATGGCGGGCGTGTTCACAGCAATAGCATGTGGTAGCAGCGATGCCCATCTGAATCCCGCGGTGACCATCGGCTTCGCGTTGCGTGACGGCAATTTTGCAAAATTTGCTCCCTACCTTGTGGCGCAGATGCTTGGGGCCATCATGGGCGCGGCTCTTGTCTGGCTGCACCATCTTCCGCACTGGAAGGAAACGCCGGACAGTGCGGCAAAACTAGGCTGCTTTTGCACCGCGCCGGCAATTCGCAATACCGCTGCGAATTTGTTGAGCGAAATCATCGCCACCTTTGTGCTTGTTTTCGTGGTAGGCGCGATTTTTTCGAAGAGTGTCTCGGCCAACGGGCCTGCCGCGGGGCTGGGTCCGTATCTAGTCGGGAGCCTGGTCTGGGGCATCGGTTTGTCCCTGGGCGGGCCAACCGGGTACGCGATTAATCCGGCGCGAGACCTCGGGCCGCGCATCGCGCACGCGATTCTTCCGATTGCGGGAAAAGGCGGCTCGGATTGGGGTTATGCGCCGATTCCCGTGATCGGACCGCTCGTCGGCGGCACGCTTGCAGGTGTGGTTCTTCGAGTGCTCGCGATCTCCTGATCCGGAGAGAATGCAAGCAGAACTCGGCTGATTCCGGACAACGATTGAGGACCGCGCGATGGAGGCAAAGCCACAGAATCTTCCTCAAAAAGGAGCCACAAAAGAATGGGCTTGACGCGATCCCTGTTGTTGGCTGCATCGCAGAACCGATGGCTTCGCGAACATGCCACACACTATTCCTTTGTTCGCGGCACAGTTTCACGATTTATGCCCGGCGAATCGTTGGACGATGCGCTCGCGGCGGCAGAAACACTGCGCAACAAGAAGATCGGCACAGTCTTCACGCACCTCGGAGAGAACATCAAGGACCGCGACGAAGCACAAGACGTCTCGGACCACTACATCGTAGTTCTCGAGCGCATCAAAGAAAAAGATCTGCACGCGGAAATCTCCGTCAAATTGACACAACTCGGCCTGGATCTTTCGCCGGATCTTTGCTTTGAACACTTGAATGCCATAGTTGAGCGGGCACATAGAGACTCCGTCGTCTGGGTGGACATGGAAGCGAGCAACTATGTGGACGCAACACTCGATGTTTATCGCCGCGCACTGGCCGCGCACCCGAACGTTGGTATCTGCCTCCAAGCTTACCTGCACCGGACAAAAGAGGACTTGACGAAGCTGCTTTCGCTGCGTCCTTCGGTCCGGCTGGTTAAGGGAGCTTACAATGAGCCGCCGGAAATAGCGTTGGCGCGCAAGCAGGATGTTGACGATAACTATTTCGAGCTGGGAAAACTAATGCTGCTGGCCAAGAAGGAAAATCGCTGCGTGCGTGCCGCTTTCGGCACACATGATGTGGCGTTGATCCAGCGGCTGGCCGGATTTGCAAACGCCGAAGGCTTTGCGAAGAGAGATTTTGAAGTGCAGATGCTTTACGGAATCCAGCGCGCCGAGCAGGAACGCATCGCAAGCGAGGGGTGCACATCCATCGTGCTGGTCGCTTACGGCAGCTACTGGTATCCGTGGTTTGTGCGGCGGCTTGCGGAACGTCCTGCGAACCTGTGGTTCATGGTGCGCAACGTATTTGCAGGATAGAAGTAGCGGAGAAAGTGGTTTATCCCTGGCTCAAAAGGGCGGGCTTCCGCGCTCAACTGGCAGTATGGGCCTTCGCGATCAGCAAGATCGCGAGAAGGTAGAACAGGAACATCAATCCAAGAAAAGTCCTTGCCTGACGATTTGCTCCCTGAAATTCCTTCCACGCCAGGACGCCCCACAAAGCGGCGACCATAGGAGCGGACTGGCCGATGGCATAGGAAATAGCCACGCCCGTAAAATTCGAAGCCACCAGATTGAAGACTGTGCCGGTGCCCCAGATGATGCCGCCCAACAAGCCAAGCAAGTGGCCTGCGGCGGGCCCGCGAAAGAACTCCCCGAAATTCACGGGTTCTCCCACGAGCGGGTTTTTCATGAAGTAGACGTTCCAGACAAAACAGGAGAGGAGCGCACCGAGCGTAAAGAAAACTCCGACGCTGTAAGGACCAAGCGTTTGCCCTTTCGTCATCGCGTGAGTGACAAATGGCGCCCAAAGACCCATAAGGACTCCGGAGACGATGCAGGTTGCGATGCTTTTTCTGGAAACTGCGCGGTTGACTCTGGAGAGATTTCCATAGGCTTTTCCATCGAGGATCACGGCCGCAACCGCGCAAGCGACCCCCGCGGCCAGCAAAACGGAATTCCCCTTGGGTTGCAGCACGTAGCTTGAAACGACACCGACTACCATGGCGATGCCTATCGAGACGGGAAAGGCGATTGCCAGCCCGGCCATGTCTATGGCGGCGACCAGCAGAAGATTTGCGAGATTGAAAACGGCGCCGCCGGCAAGCGTGGAAATGAAATTCGAGCGATCCGCCGTGCGGATGTTGTTCAGAAAGCTGGAAGCGCCGTTTGTGCTGCTGCCCATCGTGAAGGCCAGAGCGACCGCAATCAGGAAAATGCCGAGAGCATAATCCCAGTAAAACAATTCGAAACGGTAGCTCTTTACGCCCTTATAGGTATTGGCCCAGGAGCCCCAGCAGATTGCACTGGTGAAGATCATTAGAAGAGCTATGCCGAACGTGTGCGGAACGAACATAAATTGGCGGCTCCTTGGCAGGCGCATCAGTTTATTGTTGGTTCTGGTCCGGGAACGCTGAGCCGACTGCCATGACTATCGCTGCTTGTACTTACCGCAAGTGAGCATGTCAAGAGCAAACCGGAGGATCTCGTGGGGTTACCCACAGTGGCAGGCAACGGAGGCAAGGTTCGTTTCGCCGCCGATAGCTTATGCCGTTCCCTGGCAGGATTCTTATATAATCCGCGCGCAGAATCATCCGGGGCGAAATGATGGCCGAGCAACCCTTTGTTGCGGTGGTGGGCAGCGCCAACGTGGACCTGACTACGTTCAACGACGTGTTCCCGCGGCCAGGAGAAACGATCTTCGGCAAGAAGTTTGATCTCGGTTTCGGCGGGAAAGGCGCCAATCAGGCGGTTGCGGCGCGTCTCTGCGGAGCGAACGTAGGGATGGTGGCAAGAGTCGGGAGTGATCTTTTTGGCCCCGCAACGATCAGGAACTTTGAATCTCAGGGGATTGACGCGACGCACGTGCGTATCGCCGAGGGCGTTTCGAGCGGTGTTGCTCCGATCTTTGTGGAGCCGGGCGGCCAGAATCGCATCATCGTCGTGAAAGGCGCAAACGACACACTTTCGCCCGAAGACGTGGATGCCGCGGGCCCGTTGCTCCTCAGAGCATCCACTATCATTCTGCAGTTTGAGATTCCGTTGCGCACGGTTTATTACACAGTGAAATTTGCCAGGGTCAACGGTATTCGCTGCATCGTGAATCCTGCTCCGGCGCAGTCTGTAAACTTCAAGGAACTCGCCGCAGTGGATTATTTCATACCCAATGAAAGCGAGGCGGAAGCGATTACCGGAATGCCGGTTCACTCGATTGATGAGGCGAAAAAGTGCGCGGAGTTTCTGCTGCGCCAGGGAATGCAGCGCGTGGTCATTACTCTAGGCGAGCGCGGCGCTCTGGCAGCCGGTCCGGATAAGATGGAACTAATTCCCGCATTCAAGGTCCGCCCCGTGGACACTACGGGCGCCGGCGATGCCTTCATCGGCAGCTTTGCTGTTTTTTTGAGCGAGGGATTGCCGGAGGAGGAAGCTTTGCCGCGCGCAAATCTCTACGCTGCTCTTTCTACCACGAAAGCGGGGACTCAAAAGTCCTTTTACCATCGGGGTGAATTCGAGAAGGAGTGGCGAAATCGCGGTGGGCGTCTGTAAACGGCCTTTGCCAAAGTGCTAAGATAAAGCTTCCCCGATAGCATGATCAGAACGTGGTGGGGAAATTCCATGACTCTGGGCAACAACCCGCGGATCGAAATGCCTTCCAGTCTCGAGCGTTCGAGCTCACAAGTTTCAATTTCACCTTCCGATACCGCCATCGCCAATTACGGAGGGCGCGACCTCCAGCTCAACCGCGGGGTTGCGCTGAATTTGGATTGGGTGGACGCGGTGCGCGTAAACACCAGCGCCGTCGAGCGCCGTGCGCAAACGATCGGCACGCGACGGACGGTAAAGAAGGAGTGGCAGGCAGCTTGGCTCCTGCGCGCCATCTCTTCGATGGATTTGACGACGCTCTCCGGTGACGACACCGACGAGCGCGTTCGCCGGCTCTGCGCCAAGGCGCGGCAACCGATTCAGCCGGAACTCGTCGAGAAGCTTGGCATCGAGAGCCTCAACATCAAGGTCGCTGCCGTCTGCGTGTATCACACTTTCGTCGAAACCGCGCGGCGCGCGATCGAAGGCAGCCGCATTCACGTTGCCGCGGTCTCCACGGGATTCCCGGCAGGTCTTTCTCCGTTTGAGGAACGTGTCGCGGAAATTCGCCGCTCGGTGGAAGCCGGTGCCGACGAAATCGACGTGGTCATTACGCGAGCGCTCGTCTTCGGCGCGAAATGGCAAGCTTTGTACGATGAGATTGCCGCGTTCAAGAATGCCTGTGGGCCCGCGCATCTGAAGGTGATCCTGGGCACTGGCGATTTGCTGACGTTGCGAAACGTGGCGCGCGCGAGCATGGTGGCTATGATGGCCGGGGCGGACTTCATCAAGACCTCCACCGGAAAGGAACCGACCAACGCGACGCTGCCTGTCAGCCTGGTGATGACACGCGCCATTCGCGAGTACGCGCAGGAAACCGGAATGGCGGTGGGCTTCAAGCCGGCAGGTGGCATTCGAACGGCGAAGCAATCTCTCGATTGGCTTGCTCTGATGAAAGAAGAACTCGGAGACTCGTGGCTGAAGTCAGACTTATTCCGGTTTGGTGCAAGCGGAATGCTTGCGGATATCGAGCGGCAATTGGAGCACCATGCCACTGGACGCTATTCGGCAGAGTACCGCCATCCAATTGCATAGGCGGGATAAGGCTGGTTCGGTGACGACAGAAGCGAGAAGAAGCGAATGAGCATCGTCGAAAAATTCATGTCCATGGAGTACGGCCCGGCGCCGGAAGATCCGCGCGAGGCTCTTGCATGGCTGGACCGGCACGGTCGGCGCTTCGGACACTTCATCAACGGCACGTGGCAGGCACCTGCATCAGGGACGTACTTCGACACAACGGATCCATCAACCGGCGAAAAACTCGCAACGGTGGCGCAAGGGTCACCAGCGGATGTCGATAGCGCGGTGAAGGCAGCGCGGGCTGCATTACCTGCGTGGCAATCGCTCACCACTCATGCGCGTGCCCGTTATCTCTATGCCCTGGCGCGACAGGTTCAGAAACATTCGCGCTGGCTCGCGGTTCTTGAAACGCTCGATAATGGCAAGCCGATTCGGGAGAGCCGCGACATTGATATTCCGCTTGTAGCGCGTCATTTTTATCACCATGCGGGTTGGGCCCAGTTGCTCGAGCAGGAATTTCCGGGATACACGGCATGCGGCGTCGTAGGTCAAATCATCCCGTGGAACTTTCCTTTGCTCATGCTGGCGTGGAAGATTGCCCCCGCGCTCGCCACGGGGAATACCGTGGTGCTGAAACCGGCAGAGTATACGCCGCTAACGGCGCTTGCTTTTGCTCACATCTGCGAGGAAGCCGGTCTACCTGCCGGCGCCGTGAACATCGTTACCGGCGATGGATCGACCGGCGAAGCGCTGGTGAAGCATCCCGATGTAGACAAGATTGCGTTCACGGGGTCCACGGAAGTAGGCCGCGCCATCCGCAAGGCCACCGCGCTGAGCCACAAGAAACTTTCCCTCGAACTTGGTGGCAAATCTCCTTTCATTATTTTTGAAGACGCCGATCTGGACAGCGCTGTGGAAGGCCTGGTGGATGGCATCTGGTTCAACCAGGGGCAGGTTTGCTGCGCCGGTTCGCGCCTGCTAATGCAGGAAAGCATCGCGGAAAAATTGATAGGCAAGATTCAGAATCGCATGAACACGTTGCGCATTGGCCCGCCGCTCGATAAAGCCATCGACATCGGCGCCATCGTGGCCCGCGTGCAGCTCGAGCGCATCCAGCGACTGGTCGATCAGGGCGTCGCTGAAGGAGCGACTTGCTGGCAGCCTTCCATTCCAGTGCCGTCGCGTGGTCTGTACTACCCGCCTACGTTACTGAGCAACGTTCATCCGACTTCGGTCGTAGCCCAACAGGAAATCTTCGGCCCGGTGCTTGCGGCGATGACGTTCCGCACTCCCCGGGAGGCTGTGGAACTCGCCAACAATACGGTGTACGGTCTGGCTGCCTGCGTCTGGAGCGAGAGCATCAATGTTTCGCTGCACCTTGCAGCGAAACTGAAAGCCGGCGTGGTTTGGGTCAACTGTACGAATCTCTTCGATGCTGCCTGTGGTTTTGGCGGCTATCGCGAAAGCGGTTATGGGCGCGAGGGCGGACGCGAAGGGATTCTCGAATATCTGGAACCTGTGTGGTTTAAGAACGCGCCGCCGGTCCATCCAACGCCGCTCGCGATGGATCAGCCACCGGAGCCCGCCGCGGATCTGTCGGCACCGCCAATCGATCGCACCGTGAAACTCTACATCGGCGGCAAGCAGGCGCGGCCCGATTCGGGTTACAGCATGGCGGTGCGCGGCGCCGACGGCCGGTTGCTCGGAGAAGCGCCCCTCGGCAACCGCAAAGACGTTCGCAACGCCGTCGAGGCAGCGCGGAAAGCGGAAAGTTGGGGCAAAGCGACGGCACACAATCGCGCGCAGGTGCTCTATTACATCGCAGAAAATCTTTCGCAACGGGGCGAGGAGATCGCCGGGCGTTTGTCCGCCGTAGTCGGAAAGAAACAAGCGGAAGCCGAAGTGAGATTGGGAATCGAGCGCATCTTTTCCTATGCTGCCTGGGCCGACAAGTACGACGGCGCGGTGCATAACCCGCCGTTCCGCAATGTCGCATTGGCAATGAAGGAACCGATCGGAACAGTTGGCGTGATCTGTCCGGCGGATTCTCCTTTGCTTGGATTCCTTTCTCTGGTGATGCCGGCCATCTCAACCGGCAACACTGTCATCGCCATTCCGTCGGAAAAATATCCGTTGATTACCGGCGACCTCTATCAAGTTTTCGAAACCAGCGATCTGCCCGATGGCGTCGTAAATATCGTCACCGGCCACGCCACGGAACTAATGAAGACGCTCGCCGAACATGACGATGTCGATGCGATCTGGTGCTTTACCGACGAAGCAGGCGCGGCGGCGGTGAAAACTCTCTCGGTCGGCAATCTAAAGCAAGTGTTTACGAACGAAGGCCGGGCCATCAACTGGTTCGATGCGAATCAAGGCAAAGGCCGTTGGTTCCTCGACCACACCGTTCAGGTGAAAAACATCTGGGTTCCGTATGGTGAGTAGTCCACTCTCCTCGTTGAGGACGCCCGTTGCGATTATCTGGAGGTTGCCGGCGAGCTCGGTTGGCCTGGCGCTATTTTGCTGTTTGGTTCGATTTTCTGGGTCCTCGCGCAGGCAACTTCCGCGGAAAACTCTCGCGAAATCTTAGTTTTTCTTTTGCGCCCTGTTTTCTCAGGCGGGGAGCCGTTTCACGATTGAAGCTATCCAGTCTCGAATCATCGTGAAGCGAAATCCGTTTTTCTCCATCGCCTCGGTAATTAACTTGTGGCCTTCGAAGGGCTCTACGTCCAAGAAATAGCCGTTGGCTCGGAGCATAGCGTCGGTCATGACAAAGCTGACACGCTTATTCCCGTCAATAAAGGCGTGATTATTTGCCAGGGATTCCGTCAGTTGGCCCCAGTACCAGTCAGGAGTACTAATGGTCCCCATCTTGACGTCTGAAGACCTTCACGGTACTGTCGTGTGACCAGATTTGAGCTTGCCAGCCCTGCTCATGAACTGCCTTTGGATTTTTTCAAGGGGAATGCTTTCCTTCTCCTTTCGGTTATTGAGTCCCGCCGAAATCCTTTTGGTTTGAGCCTTAGTTGCGGGTGAAGGCGAGCGCACACCCAGGAGGGTTACGTGCGTTCCATTCAACTAGTGCTCAGTGTGTCTATCTTCCTCAGTGCGCTCTTAAACGCGCCGCCAGCGAACGCACAGTCCGCCGGGGACAGCGTCAACATGGTATCTGGCACAGGCTGGACAAACGGGGATCCGTTCCTACAGCGACAGAATGAACCCTCATTGGCAGTTTCGACGCGCAACACACTTCATCTGCTTGGTGGCGCCAACGATTACCGTTCTGTGGACATAGCGGGTCTGGCAGGACAGAGCGAGAGAGCGGATGCGTGGTTGGGTCTTTTCAAGTCATTCGACGGGGGACAGACTTGGCAAAGCACGTTGCTGCCCGGATTTCCGCTGGATAGCTCACCGGCGGGAATCGCCTCCCCGCTGCATGGCTTCCAGGCTGCGGCCGACCCGACGGTGCGCGCGGGAACGAACGGGCTCTTTTTTTACAGCGGGATTGCATTCAATCGCGGAACAAACGCGCCTGGCGTGGTGTTCGTGGCGCGGTTCATCGACAATGACAATAAAGAGAACGGCGACGCAACACGCACCGCTGGAAGCTTGACAAATCTCGCGCCGACCGATCCGATCGAGTATCTCGGAACGGTGCTCGTGGACAGCGGCAATTCCGGACAGTTCCTCGACAAGCCGTGGATAGCTACGGACATTCCCCGCGGCACGGCGACGTGCAGCGTGCCTTACCCCAAGTCAGACGGGACGCAAGGAACTCAGACGATTCCTGCTGGAAAGGTGTATCTCGCGTATACCAGCTTCAATGGAAATCAGCAGAGCACCAGAATCATGTTTACAACCTCCACGGATTGTGGGACGACGTGGAACAAACCCATCAAGGTGAGCGAAAGCAACTCCGTCAATCAGGGAACAATTGTCGTGGTTGATCCGAGTAGCGCGAACAGCGGCATGGCCACGATCTATATCGCGTGGCGGAGGTTCGCGACCAGCTCGCAGCCAGACGCGATGGAGATCGTCAAATCAAGCGACGGGGGCAACACCTTCACAAAGTCCTTCGACGCCGTGCTTTTCCCCGCGTCGTGCACCACGACTCTGCCACCAAACCCTCCGCCTGCCGGATGCCCTTTCGATCAGGGAACCACCGCGGCATCGTTCCGTACGTCAGCCTTCCCCGCGCTCACAGTGGATAACACTGGTCGGGTATACCTCGGCTGGTCGCAGCGGCAGGCCTCCGGGGACGCCCGTATCATGATGAAAGTGTCTCCCGACGGCGCGAATTGGTCTTCCACTCCCGCCCTCGTGGACAATGGAACCGCGCTGGATGACAGCGGCAATTCCTACAGCAATCTTTCCGGCCGGGGCCATCAGCTCATGCCCAGTTTGAGTTTCAGCGCGGGCAAGGTATCGATGGCCTATTTTGATTTTCGCGAGGATCACTCGCTCGGATTCTTCACGGTGAACCCCGATCTGAGCAGTTATACCGAGAGCCGGCAACTTGCAGGAGAGCTGACCGGAGATCCTGCATCCAGCCTGGTATTCAATTCCTTCGTGAGCGACGCGGCGCCTCCCCTGACGACGCGGCGGCATACCGTTGACGTGCAGGGCGCGCAAGCGAGTCCTCTCCCTTCCGGCAGTACTGCCGTGCCGAGTTTCACGCCATTTCAGATCTCCCGCTATCTGTTCGGAATCAATCCGTTTGACGCCTCGAATCAGGCCGAACAGTTGCAGGTGGATGTGCCGGATCTCCCCATGTTCGAACAAGGCACCGTGCCCTTTTTCGGGGATTACATTGATATCGCGCCCGCTCCGTCTTTCCTCTTTCAAAACGGAAAATGGATATTCAACACGAGTTCGGCCAATCTGCCTGTATTTCATGCGGTGTGGACAGACAATCGCGATGTCGTGCCTCCTTCCGACGGCAACTGGACACACTATGAGCCGCCATTTTCCGCCTCGAATCCCGCCGGGAGCAAGAACGCGAGCGTATTCGATTCGACGCAAACGGTGACAGCCTGCCAAATCGGTGTGAACGATGGATTCGTTGCATCCCGGAACCAAAACATCTATACGTCCATCGTTGCGCCGGGACTGGCTGTTGGATCCCTGGGAAATTCGAAGCCGCTGGGTTTTTCTGCCGCTAACCCAACGCAGCTCCTACAACGGGCTTTTACTGTTACCTTGCGGAACACGACCGCGCAGCAGAGGACTTTCCGGATTTCCATCGCGAACCAGCCCGCGCTGGCCAACGGGCAGCCGGACCCGCAGGGGCAGGCCTCACTGCTCCAATTC
>WNFP01003903.1_pt1 | contig 11994 bp, 14 predicted proteins | sample 5400201 | NCBI WGS metagenome assembly WNFP01 (sample SAMN13153355, study PRJNA577476) | soil metagenome | isolation source: 115 cm saprolite under Madrone tree | place: USA:California | collected 2016-06-14
GTCTTCCGCGCCAGCAGAAAGCAGACGCCAGCGACGATGAGGAATGCGCCCGTCAGATAGTCGATGAAGGGGCGAGCGGGAATCCACGTTGGCATCTGTTTCTCGAGCGGAACTCCGGGAAGTCCCAGCGGATGCAGAAAATGCTGAACGCCGAAAAAGATGGCGGCGATCGCGATCAGCACGCGGCCCACGGCGATGAGATTCTTGCCCGGCGCACGCGATCCGCCCATCGCAATCCCCGCTAAAACCCAGCTGCCGCCGCCGAACGACATTTCCCGAATGACAATCGTCCATAAGATACGCCCCCCGCTCGTGACCGCTCCCGGAAAGTGAATCATCGCCACAAAGAGGAACATCATGATCCCGAACAGCAGCCCGGACCAGCGCACCTGAGTCTTGGTCCCGATGCTCAACGATGCGGCGATCAGCGCAAAGCCGACGAAATAAGCCCAAAACAAACGCCACGGCATGTACGACGGCACCAGATCCATCAGGAATTTTGCACCGGAAAGATGTTCTGCGCCGAACGCCGCCAACGGGATGGCGAAGCACAAGTTGGTCAGGGCTACGATCTTGTCGAGGCCACGAGCCTGGGCCATATCGTTTTTCGCGGCCAACAGGCCAATCACGAGCAGCGCCAGGACGGCGGCGGACATCGAGAAGGCGGTGCGAGAGAATTCAAAGAATGCGGCGAGAAGAGTTGGCTGCATGGATGTACCGACCGGTACAGCGCCTCAAATTCTACGACAGAGTTAGTTCAAGGCCGCACTTTTCGCGCCAACCGAGAGCCAGTCCGTGGGAGCAAAACACATTGCAGGCTACGATTCTGGCGGTATTGTCGGCAAACAGCAAGTAATGGCGTTCTCAGATCTCTGAATATTACTTCTTAATTGTTCATCAGACGGTGAAATTAGTGAAGCAACTCTGCTTTCGAAAGCGCCCGGATTCCCGTCACGGACGATCTTGCACTGAAATCGCTACCGAGCGGAGCCTTTAGCGGGGCGTACCAGCGTGGCACACTTGTTGTGAGCGCATCCGAAACTCTGCAAAAGGTATCCGGCGCGCTGCGCGCCGTCTTGCATTCCTATCTACAGTCGAAGGTAACTGCGCTGCGGAATCATGAAAAGCTCCGGCATACATTCCCGTATGCACTCAAAATGTAAACCGATGACTGCGGACTGCGACCATTGTTGGTTGGTGAGGCTGCTAGTCATTCACTCCTGGATTGTCAGTCAACTCGGAAGCATGGCTACCAAAAACTGTCTCAAAATTGGGATTCACTCCAGCTTGAGGGGAGAGCACCTGCTTTAGAGATGGGCGTTTATTGGGAGTTACCCTTGAGAACGACTTTCAGATGGAGATTCTGGAACCACTGCAGCAGGCAGTAGATTTGGACGTATCGACAGGAATCCTCAACCAAAGGAAGAGTCCGACCTTCAGTTGCGCAATCAACAGTGGAGGAACGAAGAGTCTGACGGCGATGGGAATCGGCATATGGTCAATGCGTGCAAAAGGACTAATTAAACGCGATGAAATTGCGCACAAGAACGTTGCTCAGCGTTGCTCTCTCCCTGGTGAGCCTGATCGCGATCCTGTACTCGGTGGCGCGGGTTTCTATGATGCGCAGTTTTGCAACCCTCGAAGCCGATGACACGCGCCAGAATGTCGCGCGCGCCACCGCTGCCCTAAACGACGACCTCGCCACGCTCGACAACACCACCAGTGATTACGCCGCCTGGGACGATACCTGCGCATACCTTGAGGGCAGAAAACCCGACCTTCCGACCAGCGAATTCCCAGATCCGTGGTTTCCACGTTTGCGGATTGACTTCGTTCTGATCTTCGATCCCCACGGCCGGCAGGTGTTTGCCAAGGCCTATGACCCTGTGGCGGGAAGAGCGACGGAAATTCCGCAAGGTCTCTGGGCGCATCTTGCACCCGGATCGCTTCTGATGCATCCCACCCGTCCTGGGAGCAAGGTGCTGGGAATAGCGCTGCTTACCTCCGGCCCAGTGCTGATTGATTCGCAACCCATTATCGACAGCCAAAGCCGCGGCCCGATTCGCGGCACGTTCATTGCGGGACGCCGTCTGAATGCCGCGGAGGTCGCGCGCCTCGCCGGCATCTCCCACCTTGCCTTGACCCTGCACCGCCTCGATGAGGCAGGGTTGCCGAACGACATTGAATCCGCACGCGCTGCGCTCACTGCGTCCTCGCCTACCTTGCTGCGTCCGCTCAATTCCAACGATATCGCCGGATATGGACTGATCGAACCTCCGGCACGTCGGGAGCAATTTCGCAAAGCAGCTCCAACCTCTTTTCGTCCGCCCGCACTGTGAGTGTTTTTAGCGTTGCTTCCAGACAATCGCGCAGATTGAAATCGATCGGTTCCAGATCGATCCTGCCCGCCTCGATCTTCGAAAAATCAAGGATGTCGTTGATTACGGTGAGGAGAGAATCCGCAGACATTTTGACTGTCTCCAAGTATTCTCGTTGCTCCGCGTTGAGTTCCGTCTCGAGGGTTAGGTCCGTCATTCCTATGACACCGTTAAGCGGAGTGCGGATTTCATGGCTCATGTTCGCCACGAATTCACTCTTCGCTCGATTCGCCGCCTCCGCGCTTTCCTTCGCCTTGTGAAGCTCGTGGCGGGAAAGTTCCAGTGCCTCCAACATGCGGTTTATGCCCGCGCCCAGTCCGGCAATTTCGTCGCGGCCTTGCTGGGGGAATACGCGCTGAGAGGTCGCCAATGGCGGCGACGCTGTCGCTTAGCCGGATGACACGAGACTGTACCAACGTTTTCATAAGTAACATGGTTACCAGACCAAATATGAATCCCGCCATGAGCAACGACACCAGGAAATGGAACAGGCTGACTTTCCCCTGCTGCATTATTTTTCTTGGCATGACTGCGCGCAGAATCAGATCGTCTTTTCCATAGATATCGTCGACTGCTGGCAACGAGGTTGCTTGAGAAGAGGGGACACCGCGTCGTGGTTGCAGAGAATGGGCGCGAGGCGCTCGATGCACTCGAAAACGAGAGCTACGACTTGGTTTTCATGGATGTACAGATGCCGGTGATGGACGGAATTGAGGCAACCGTCGCGATTCGAGGAAGAGAGAAGACGAACGGCAAACACCAACCAATTGTCGCCTTGACCGCCCACGCGATGAAGGGCGATCACGAACGATGCCGCGATGCCGGCATGGACGGGTATCTTTCCAAGCCAATCCGGCCTCAGGAACTCGACGAGATCCTTGAGAACTACGTGGCCAGAAGGATCGAGGCCGTGAAAGCCATGTGAAGCACCAAGTTAAACTCACGAACCAGGTGGCCCGAGATTCTCTTGCGGGAGCTACGATGATCGCTTCCGCCGGCCAGCAGGTCGGACGACTGCGCAATAACCTCTCGGACCTCCTCAGGATGGACTTTCTGGACATGAAAAAAATCGTCTCGTGAGAGAACATGATGCAATCAAATGACCCTCCACGGGAACCCATTGTGAACGTGGCTGAACTGCTCGCACGAGTAGACAATGACGCTGAGCTATTGCGCGAGTTGATTGCGATTTTCAAAATCGAGTTCCCGCGCCATCTGTGCGCGCTGCGGGAGGCGGTTGGTCAAGGGAACCTCAAGAGCGTCCAGAAATCAGGTCACCGCTGAGAGGGATGCTTTCAAATCTTGGAACTGCGCGAGCCGCTGCAGCTGCTGCCCGGCTGGAGAGACTGGAGGACTCCAGTGACGGCGCCGCATTGAAAAGCGCCTTGGCGTTTTTTGAGAGCGAAGTTACAGATCTGCTTCCGGAGTTGGAAGCCTGCGTGGCGAAGGCCAGGCCATGAGAATTCTTATCGCAGATGATGATGCTCTCTCTCTTCGCCTATTGGAGAGAACCCTGGAGCGCGACGGATACGAAGTGACCGCCGTTGAGAACGGGCGACTCGCTGCGGAACACTTGTGCCGGCACGACGGACCACGGCTTGCCCTGCTGGATTGGATCATGCCAGAACTAGATGGGCCTGCAGTTTGTCGCCAAGTGCGACAGAAACGTCAGCAGGTTTATGTGCACATGGTCCTGCTGACCTCAAAAGAATCGAAACAGGACGTGATTGAGGGATTGGAGTCCGGCGCCGACGACTGCTTGATTAAGCCATTCGACCCGGCGGAGTTGAAGGCTCGGCTTCGAACGGGACTGCGCATTCTCCAGTTGGAAGACAGATTGGTTGAGGCGCGGGAAGATATGCGCTTTAAGGCGACACACGATCCACTGACTGGCCTTTTCAATCGTGGGATCATCATGGATCTATTGTCCCGCGAGCTATCCCGCACGCATCGTGAGAATGGATGCACCACGATATTACTGGGAGACGTGGATCACTTTAAGGACGTCAACGACACTCTTGGACATATTGCGGGGGATGAGGTACTGAGAGAGGTTGCCCGCCGTATGGTAGCGTCGGTGCGTTCGTACGACTATGTGGGGCGATATGGAGGGGAAGAGTTCCTCGTGGTGCTGAACAACTGTGACGCTTCGGAGCAGCTCCTGCGAGCTGAGCAGATTCGTCGTGCGATTGCCAGCGTGCCTGTGCAAACAATACAAGGCCCAATTCCTGTCACCATGAGTTTAGGTGTTCTCTCGAGCAGGGATTGGGGACCTCGGCCGGTCGAAGAACTTCCTCAAGAAGCGGATGTGGCACTCTATAAAGCTAAGGCTGCTGGGCGAAATTGCGTCAAACTTGCGAGTCCCCATGTGCCCCCTAACGTTCTGCCCCAGTCACTCGAAGAGCAGCCGAAGTAGTTTCCGAGTCGACCATCCGGGAGTTGGATCGGTTCGGTCAACACTAGCGCGTTTTCAGGACTGATCCGATTCGCAACTAGGAAGCACGCCTTAAGCGAGCGACTTGGACCGGCTCCAGATCCCTCAGCCACTCTTAACTTGTCGGAATATCATTCACTCGACTGCGAAACCGTGCGCCCGAGTCACTGCTCGCACGGCGATGTGAGGTTCCATCACTAGCTTTTATGGACGACCTCGAACGAATACCCGTCCGGGTCAAATATATCGGCGGCGTAGTATCCCGGATAGTATTCCACTCGTGCCCGCGGTGAAATATTGTCCCTAGCACCAGCGGACATTGCCGCCCTGTAGAATTCATCGACCTTACCATTGTTTTCGGCCATGAACCCCCAGTGAATGGACGTTGGATCAGGCTTCCCTTGCTTGATCCAGAAGAACGCCCTTTTGCCATCACCAAATCCCCACAGATCAGGATGATCGCCTACGCCCTTGTAGGGTAGGAAGAACTTGATATTAAGAGGCTTCAAGGCCGCCTCATAGAACGCCAACGAACGTTCGACATTGCTGACAGTCAGAATCATGTGGTCGAGCATTGTTCTCTCCTTCAAATCACAAGTGCTTCAACGGCTTTTCACCATTGGGTACCGCATAAATCGCAAGCGGCGGTATGTTCATAACCTCGGCTCGTACAGTCTGCGCGTTTATCGTTACCTACCTGGCTAAGCTTTTGGTCTCCAACTTTAGACCGATTCCACAGCGCACAAGTCTGGTTGGGCTTGTGTCGAATGCGCCGACTGAGACGCGCTGAAGCGCCACTCACCAGGGAACGATGCCCTTACTGTCGGTGTAGCTGTTCTGGGTAAGAGAACCGAGGCCGCTAGACACGTTGACGATGCGGGCGGCCTGTGATTTGCGCAGCAGCGGCAGCATAGCCTGGGTGACGGCCAGAGCGCCAAGGAAGTTCGTGCGCAAGACACGGTCGACGGCGTCGAGCCGGGCGTGAGAGATCATCCCGTGCGCAGGGCGCGCACGGGATCGGTTCGCGTTGCGCGCCAAGCGGGCAAAGAGCAGGCTGCCAATGCGGCGATAGTGATCACCGCAAATGCCAACCCGAAGGCCAAGGGATCACGCGGGCTGACTTGATACAGAAGGTTCCCGAGCAGGCGAGTCAGGAGCAGCGCAGTGCCGGCGCCGAGCAGGACGCCGGCTCCGGTGAGCGCGAGACCGCGCGACAGGACCAAGCGCAGCAGATTCGGCGCGCCTGCGCCGAGGGCCATGCGCAGGCCGAGTTCGCGCGTGCTCTGCGAGACGGCATACGACATCACGCCGTACAGCCCGATAGCGGCGAGAACCACCGCGAGCCCGCCGAGAATGCCCACCAACGTGACGGCAACCATTTGCGGCGAAGTGGAGCGGTCGAGCTGCTCCTGCATGGTGATGACTTCGTAGGGGGCGAGATTGGCGTCGAGCGCGTGCATTTCGCGGGCGATGGCGGTGGCCATGGTTTGCGGAGCAAGCGGGGTGCGGATGTTCAGAACCGCGGCACGCAGGGAATTTTGCCGCACCGGCACAAAGAAAAACGGAGTCGGCTTCTCGCGGACGCTCGAATACTTGGAGTCTTTGGCGATGCCGACGACTTGCATCCAGCGTCCCTTGAGTTGCAGGCGTTCGCCGAGCGGACTGCGGCCCTGCCAGTAGCGCTGGGCCATGGTTTCGTTGACCACGGCGACGAGCGCGGCCTTTTCGTCATCGGCGCGGGTGAATTCGCGGCCAGCGACGAGCGGGATGCCCATGGTGACGAAGTAATCGTCGCCGACTTCGTTGTACTCCACGGTGGGCGATTCCTCGGGCGGCGGCGTGTAGTCGTCGACGACGATGGGCGAGGAGGCAGAGCTGACGTAGCTAAGTGGAGTCATTCTTGCGAAGGCGGCGGACTCCACGCCCGGGAGCGAGCGGACGCGCTCGAGCAGCGCGTCCTGAAAGGTCTGTGCGCGCGCGGGAGTGTAGCCGGCGGAGACCAGGTCGATGGCGGTGTCCTGCACGCCGCGGGTGTTGAAGCCGGGGCTGGCGGTGCGGATCTTGAGCAGGCTCTGCATCAGCAGGCTGGCGCCGACGAGCAAAACGAAGCTGAGCGAGACTTGCACCAGCACTAAACCGGAGCGCACCCAGGCGCGGCCGCTACCCCCGACGACTCCGGCGGATTCCATTTTCAGCGCGTCCGCCAGGTCGATCTTGCCGGTTTGCAGCGCGGGGACGAGGCCCATCAGCAGCGTGGTGGCGAGGCAGACGGCGGCGCTGAGGGCGAGAACGCGCCAATCGATTTCGCCGGGGAGATGCATCTGCACGCCGCCGCGCGCGGGGAAGAGCAGGACCAGCGCGTGTCGGCACCAATACGCCATCAGCAGCCCGCCCGTGGCGCCGAAGAGGGAGAGCACCAGGCCTTCGGTGAGGAGCTGCTTCCAGAGGCGCGAGCGGCTGGCGCCGATGGCGACGCGCACGCTCATTTCGTGGCGGCGCGCGAAAGAGCGGACGAGCAGCAAATTGCCGACGTTCGCACAGGCGATGAGCAGGACGAAGGCGACGACGGCGAGCATGATTTCGAGCGTGGGGAGCAGGGTGGCGGCGTTGTTGAACGGCGTTTGCCACAACGGCCAGAATCGAATGGCGCGGCCGCGATTGGTGGCAGGATACTCGGCTTCAAGGCGGCGGGAGACGGCGCCGAACTCCTGCTGGGCCTGGGCGAAGGTGACGCCGGGCTTGAGGCGCGCGTAGGCTTCGATCCAGCGCGCGGCGCGATCTTCGAGCTTGTACCCGCCGCCCTCAAAGATGTCTTCCATGGAGGCAGGCACCCAGAAGTTCATGCGCCAGCCGACAAAGGTGCCATAAAAGCCCTCGGGCGCAACGCCGACGATGGTGTGCATGACGCCGTTGAGGCGCTGCGTTTTACCGATGATTTGCGGATCGCCACGGAGGCGGCCTTGCCAAAGCTGATAGCTGATGACGGCGACAGGATGCGCGCTTTGGCCCTGGTCTTCGCCGGGGAGGAAGCCGCGGCCGAGCCTGGGAGGAACGCCGATAGCGTCAAAATAATTGGCGGAGACGATGCTGCCGGTGGTGCGCTCTGCGCGGTCGCCGATGCTGAGCGTGGTGCCGGTAATTTTGCTGACGAAGAGCGTCTCGCAGAGGGTGCAACTGCGTTGCAGGTCCAGATAGTCGGGCCAGGAAAGCGGGTTGCCTCGGGCTTCGCCGCGGGAGGTGCCGCCGAGGGCGACCAGCCGCTCCTGATGCGCGACGCCGGGATAGGGGCGGAAGAGGATGCCTTCGATCCAACTGAAGACGGCGGCGTTGGCGCCGATGCCCAGTGTTAGGCAAAGAATCGCCAGGATGGAAAATCCCGGACTGCGGCGGAGCATGCGGATACCGTAGCGAACGTCTTGCAGGAAATTTTCGATTAAGTTCACCTTGCGCGCGTCGCGGCATTCCTCCTTCGCTTGCTCGATACCGCCCAGCGAGCGTAGCGCGGAGTGCCGAGCTTCTTTCGGATTCATTCCCTGCGCGACATATTCGTCAATTTGGTTTTGCAAATGAAACTGGAGTTCCTCGCTGAGGTCCAGCTCAGCCTGGTTCTTGTGAAAAATCGAGCGCAGACGAAGGAGCAATTTGTAATACCAACGCATGCATTCGCTCCTTATGGCGTGTCTAGCACCAACTCAATAGCCAATGAAAGTCGCTTCCATTGCGCTTCCTCCTGGCGCAGATACTTTGCGCCGTCCGTTGTAAGCGAATAGAACTTGGCGCGTCGATTGTTTTCCGATTCGCCCCATTTGGCGCGAATCCAGCCCTGTTGTTCGAGGCGATGCAGCGCAGGATAAAGCGCGCCCTGATTGACCTGCAGGACATCCTTGGAAACTTGATGGATGCGTTGGGCGATGCCCCAACCGTGCATGGGTTGCAGAGCTATCGTCTTGAGTATCAGCAGGTCCAAGGTGCCTTGCAGTAAGTCAGTGGGCTTGGCCATCGAGCTCTCCTGTCGATGAATGACAGGACAATAGCTTAGACTTCTGTCAATGCATAAGGGAAGCACAAAATGTTTCTGCCGTCGCAACGGCGCATTCAGGGTCTATCGGCTTGCAGGAAGTGATCTCCGCGCTTGGCATCGGCTCTGGACGGATTACGGGCTACTCTGAGGTAACGCGATTAGGTAAGACTTGCCAACAATCCGTAATCTCGCCTTCTTCGATCCACCAGCGCGTTTACTGCCCGAGAACATTTTCCGTGCTACTCTCACTTGCTTAAAAGCAAGCGGCACGCCCTTGATCGCTGTGCTCGGCTGCATCAAAGTAACGTTGCCCGCCTTTTGTGAAAGGAAAACTCAAATGACGAAACCTCAGATGAAAATGGAACAAGCAGACCCCCTGAGCCGTGACGCCCTTCAGGCGTTCGACGATTTGTTCGGACTCCACGCGGGCTTTCGCCCCGTACATGCAAAGGGGATTCTCCTGTCCGGCATCTTCACTCCGTCCGCCGGCGTCGGTGCGCTAACCAAAGCGCCCCACGTAAGCAGACCTTCGATTCGCGTCGCTGTTCGCTTTTCGGATTTTGCCGGTGTTCCTACAGTGCCGGATTATGATTCAGAGGGTGCCAGCCCGCGCGGCCTCGCTATTCGCTTTTATCTCCAGGATCACGTCCATACGGACATCATCGCCCACTCCGTGGATGGATTTCCCACGCGCACTGTTGAAGAGTTCCTGCAATTCCTTCGCGCCATCCATACCAGCGGCCCCAGTGCACCGAAGCCGACGCCGATCGAATCCTTCCTTAGTTCGCGTCCCGCTGCGCTGGCCTTCGTTCAGGCGCCCAAGCCCATCCCCACGAGCTTCGCAAAGGAATCCTTTTACTCCGTGAGCGCCTACAAATTCACCAACGGCGTTGGAGTCAGCAAATTCGGGCGCTACCGCGTCGTTCCGCAAGATGGCAACGAGTACCTCGACTCATCCGCGGCAGCAAAAAAAAGCCCGAATTTTCTCTTCGACGACGTCAAGGACAGAATCGCTCACGGCACCGTCAAGATGCGCATTGAGGTTCAAGTGGCGTCGGAGGGAGATGTCGTTGACGATTCCACGGCCCATTGGCCCAACGAGCGCCCACTCCTGGAATTCGGCACGATCGAGCTGAACGGCCTAGTTCCGGAAGGAGATGACGCCCAGCGCCAGATGATTTTCGACCCGATCCCCCGAGTGGATGGCATCGACCCATCCGGCGACCCGCTCCTAGATCCCAGAGCCTCGGTCTACCTCGCGAGCGGACACCGCCGCCGCGCAGCCACCGTATAGCGGGAACCAAAAGGTCGGCCCGCGCCGCAACAACCTTTCGGCGAAGGTATGCCTGTCGAAAGCAAAGCTGCGAAATCCCGACGATTGCTGGTCATTGGCCGCTCGAAACTTAACGCCAGAAGATCGTAACTTTCCGGGCTTGCCCGACAATCCGCCCAGCACCTCCTTTGCTCTTTTAAGAACCGTGCTTTGTCGGTCAGCCAGAAATGAGGGGAGCCGAGTATTGACCGATAGAGTTACATTCTCATTCGTAGTAAAGAATCTTTGGTAAAGATTCTTTTTGCCACAGGAGTGCTCACGATGACTGACATAAATGAAGTGGTTGTCCGCGGGAGCGCGGCAGGATTTGTGCAGAAGATTCTCGCGGGCCGACATCCTTTGACGGCAGACGAGCTCGTGGCTGCCGGCGGAGCCGACACGGGCCCAACTCCCTACGACTTACTCCTTGCTGCCTTGGGCGCTTGAACTTCGATGACGGTTGCGCTGTATGCGCGAAATCTTGTTGTCCTTATCCTCTATTAAGGTCTTGCCGTTGCCGGCGACCTTGGCCGAAAAGCTTGATGGCTTCTTGCCCGAATCTGTTTTCTGCGCTTGGCTCCTAAATGGCAGAAAAGCTGCGAGAGCAATCGTTAAGAGCAATACTGGCTTCTTCATTTTCTTTCCTCCTTAGCAAGCAGGTTCGGGGGAACTTGTATCGGGAACGAGAAAGCTATTGAGTCGCCTCGTTTCGACAGCATCCTGACGCTGCTGCCGCCGCAACGCAAACGCAAAATTTGCACGTCGCGTATCGCCGACCCGCATTACTGGTGACTGAGCGGCAATGCCGGTCAGGTCGGTTTGAGACGTCATGGCCGTCTGTCGTGCTTATGGTTTTCTAACAAAGGCTTCAGGACTTTCTGATGCGCCTTTTCCTACCATAAGAGACGGGTCGTAAGTCGCCGAGAGAAAGGAAAAGCGGTGTTAAACAACTTGCAGAGTGTTGATCAGGAATTTGTTGGTCACTGTAGTGTGTGTGGTTGCGTTGGGGAACTTGTCGAACTTCCAGGAAGGCTTGAGAGGTTTTGTCTTGCATGCAGCGGAGATGTGGCAACCGCCGTCCTGTTGACTACGGAAATAGATGCCGCAACTCTTGGCGGCAGGAATACGAATGAGTTGGTGTCTGAATTTGCACAGATCAGCTGTCGGATGCTGGAGCGAGCGCAATCTGCAGAATTAGAGTTCTAGCCGGATTGCTTAGGTCTCGGGATAGCAGTTCCGTTCCGCCTGCCATTCATAACGACAGAGTCTTATCTACGCGCAGCGGCGAATCGGACGAAGGACTTGTAGCAATGAACATAGCGTCGCAAATGGTACGCAAGGGGCAATTAAGAACGCCTGAGCGAATCGTAAGGAGTTCATAAAGATATCTCTGTTCTGGACCTACTACTTGGCCGGCACGTTCCCAGCCTTGGTGTGACGATTCCAATCCAAGAGCCACTGGGTGGGCTGCTGCGATTCATTGAGATTTCGCTAATGCGGGCGCGAACTGTGACAATAGCAATGCTGCTGCTAAAAAGGGGGTCGCGCAATGCCGGAGTCCATTGACTGGCCGAAGATGCATCCGCCGCGCCGTCGCCGCCGCTTCTTGCTCCTCATGCTCGCCGTCCTCGCCGTTATCGTTTTCGGCGGTCGGACCGCGTTGTCGTATTACGTGGACGTGCTCTGGTTCGGGTCGCTCGGCTACCGGGAAGTATTGTGGAAAACGCTGAGCCTTCAGTGGGGAATCTTTGCAGCTTTTGCGGCAGCCACATTTCTCATTCTGTTCGGATCGTTTCTGGCTCTGAAGCGCGCGCATCTGCCCGATCTGCCGAGCGGTCACACGATTTTC
>WNFP01004350.1_pt1 | contig 11992 bp, 11 predicted proteins | sample 5400201 | NCBI WGS metagenome assembly WNFP01 (sample SAMN13153355, study PRJNA577476) | soil metagenome | isolation source: 115 cm saprolite under Madrone tree | place: USA:California | collected 2016-06-14
TCCGCCGCTTGTCGTCCGAGTGCGTCACGTACCACGGCGCCCACGACGTGTCGGTCGCGGCGAACATCTCGTCCCGCGCCCGCGAGTAGTCGTACCATCGGCTGTAGGACTTCAGGTCCATAGGCGACAGCTTCCAGATCTTCCGCCCGTCGTCGATCCGGCTTTCCAGCCGCCGCGTCTGCTCTTCCTCGGTCACCTCCAGCCAGTACTTCAGCAGGTGAATCCCCGACTCGACTATCAGCTTCTCGAACATCGGCACCACCTGCAGGAACCCTTTCACCTGCTGCTCCGTGCAGAACCCCATCACCCGCTCCACCCCGGCCCGGTTGTACCAGCTCCGGTCGAAGATCACGACCTCTCCCGCGGCCGGCAGGTACGGCAGGTAGCGCTGGGCGTACATCTGGGACTTCTCACGCTCCGTCGGCGCGGCGAGCGCTATCACCCGGAATACTCGCGGGCTCACCCGCTCCGTGATCGCCTTGATCACCCCTCCCTTGCCGGCCCCGTCCCGCCCCTCGAAGACGACACAGACCTTGAGCCCCTTGAGCTTGACCCATTCCTGCAGGTTGACCAGCTCCTCGTGGAGCTTGTCGAGCTCCTTCTCGTACTCCTTGCGCTCGAGCTTCTCACGCTTGCCCTTACCCTTGCCCATGCAGTGACTCCTTGATCACCCGCGGATGAAGAAGAGCAGCCGCTTCCTCCCGTAACTCTCGACGAGGGTATCAGCGCTTACGAGGAGGTTCCAGAGCGGGAAAGCAGCTCGACCCACGGCCTAAGGGTCGTATCAGATGAGGTTCCTGTCCCAGTTGAGGATCAATCGGAACTGGTAGCCGAGCTTGGGCGCGTCCTGCTGGTCGAGGATGTCCGCGCGCACCCTGAACCAGAGCCCCTTGAGGAAAAAGGGCGTCTGGGTCGATCATGTTCAGGTAGCCGGGGTAGGATCCCCACGGCGTCTGGATGGTGTTGCCGGTGCCGGTGATCGAAAACGCCGTCGTGAGCGTGAGGTCGCGGTAGATCAGCTGGATCCGCGTGCCGCCGACCTGGACGTCCCAGTACTTTTCCGCCGCTCCGGTCAGGAACGCGTTGCCCACCGCGCGCTGGTCGGTGATCTGCGCCCCGAGACGGAGCTTCCAGTCCCTGCCCAGCGAGTGAAGGTAGTCGACCTGAGCGAAGAGCGTGTTGAAGAGGTTAGTGCCGTACTGGTTGCTGAGATCGATCTGCAGGTCCCTGAGCGGCGTCAGCCGGACGCCTCCCAGCGCGACTCCCTCGTGCTTCCCAGTCACGCCCGCAGCCGAGGACATGCTGACGAAGGTGTCCGAGTTCCGCGGCTTGATGTTCCAGAGATATCCGCCGAGGTACTCGACGAAACCCACCTTGCCGCCGAGCGTGAGGGCCTCGAAGGTGTTCGGCGTCATCCGGTTGTCGTGGGCGTTGATGTACGTCTGGTCGACCTTCTGCCGGTAGCCCGTCAGCAGTGCGTACTCCTTGAAACGGAGCGCCCCCCAGGCTTCGCCCGGCACGTAGTAGCCCTTCTGCCCAGTCTCGAGGAGGAGCGTGCCGTCCCTGTCCGCCGGCGCGTAGAGCGGCGCCGAGCCGTAGAACGTGGCGCCCATGGCGAAGGTGTCGAGGAGCCAGCCGGACTTGTAGGCGGCCCAGCCGCCAAAGGCCTCGGCCTCGTTCACCGTCCCGTTCGGCGCCATATTGTTGAGGTAGTAGGAGCGGAAGTGGAGCTTGAAGTCGGTGTCGCGCAGGAAGGGCGGCAGCGGGGCCATCGCCTGCTTGAGGGGGAGGAACAGCGCCTCGAGGGGGGAGAGCAGCGGCGGCGGCGGCGGCGCGTCATCGGCCGACGCGGGGGGAGACCATGTCACCGGGGCGAATAGCAACCCCAGCCCGAGCGCAAGCAGCAAGCGCCGCACCGGCGATCCTCGCCGCTGAATCCGCCGAGTGAAGCTCGTCATGACTTTGAACGCAAGAATCTCACGCGACAGGCGTGCCCGCTGAATCTTTTCGGATTTGCCGGCCTTTCCGCCGTTGTGGGGGCTCGACCCGCCGCCTACAATGTCGGTATCGTGCGCGAGTACACGTACCGGGTAGACGGGGAGGGGCGCATCTTCCACGACGGCAGCGAGATCGTGGACGCGGCCACGCTGCGCTTTTTCCTGCTCGCGCTTCAGCGCACCCCCGACGGCCGCTGGCTCGCCCTCTGCCAGGGCGAGCGCAACTGGTTCGAGCCCGAGGACACGCCGTTCGTCGTCCAGCGCTTGAGGCTGGGTGTGGCCGAGGGACGGCTGCGGTCCATCGATCTCTGCCTCGCCGGCGGCTATCGGGAGCCGCTCGACCCGGCGACCCTCGAGCACGACGGCGCGCGCCTCTTCTGCCGTATCCGCAAGGGTGCGTTCACCGCGCGCTTCGGCAGGATGGCGATGCAGCAGATCGCGCCGTGGCTCAGCGACGACGGGTCGGGGCCCGCGATCACCCTCGACGGCCGCCGCCGGCCGCTCGGCGCCGTGCAGCCAGGCTCTCAGGCGAGCGAGCCGGGCCCTCGAGCAAGATAGAAGCGCATCCCGCACGCGATGACCACGTCGCCGTCCGCCGCGATCTTCCTCGAGCGCGCGAGCGAGAGTATCCGGCCCTTGTCGGCGCAGTCGAGCTCGAGTCCGGCAAGCCCTTCGCCCCGGCCGTCGGTGGCCGGCACGAAGCGGAGCGTCGCGTCGTCGAGGGCGATGACGGGGCACCCGCGCGAATCGCGGGAGAGCGGAAGCTCCATCACCTCGCTCCAGCGGCCCGCGAGCTGCTCGGGATCGTCGCCCTGGAGTAGGGCGCCCGTCATCGCGCCTACCGCGCCGCGGGCGCGCGCGGACGTGCGCTCGGACGCCGCCGGGTGCCAGGGGCCGTCGGCCGGCTCACCGCCCTCCTGCCGGCTGAACGACAGCATCGCCGCTCCCACGTCGCGAGGGTGGAGCTGGAGCTCCTGGTACTCCGGATGGCGGATTTCGTTGGCGACGCGGACGCCGACGGCGTCGCAGCGAGCGCGGCGCTTCGCCAGATCGGCGCACTGGGTGATCACCATGTAGCCGCCGTCGCCGCCGCGCCGCTCGAGATAGCGCCCCGCCGTCGTGCCGTCCCGCACGGGGGCCACCACCTCGAGGAAGCCGTTGCCGATCGCGAAGAGCGCGTTCTCGAGCCCGTACTTCCCCACTCCCGGATCTCGATGGCACACGTCGAGACCGAACACGTCATGGAAGACTTCGGCGACGGGCCCGAGCTCGCGCGCCACCAGGCAGATCTGCCGCATGCGCAGGTTCATCGCGTCAATACCGATTGGCGATCGGCAGCTCGCCGGCCGGGAAGAGCGTGATGATCTGGGCGCCCTTGGGGGTGACGATCACCTCTTCCTCGATGCGCGCCGCCGACACGCCGTCGGAGGCGGGACAGTAGGTCTCCACGGCGAAGACCATGCCCGCCTCGAGCTCCATCGGATGATCCATCGAATTGAGCCGCGAGATGATCGGCCGCTCGTGGAGACCCAGGCCGAGTCCGTGGCAGAAGTTGAGCCCGAACGCCGCCATCTCGCTCTCGAAGCCGATCTCCTGCGCCTTGGGAAAGCACTTGGCGATGCGCTCGGTGGACACGCCCGGCTTGATCAGCTCGATGGCGCTGTCCATCCACTCCCGCGCCCGCTTGTAGGCGCTCTGCTGGGCTGCCGTCGCCCGCCCGACGCTGAAGGTGCGGTAGTAGCACGTCCGGTAGCCGACGAAGGACTGGATGATGTCGAAGAAGGCCTGGTCGCCGGGGCGCAGCATGCGGTCGGTGAAGTTGTGTGGGTGCGGCGAGCAGCGCTCGCCCGAGATCGCGTTGATCGCTTCCACGCAGTCCGAGCCCATCTCGTAGAGGCGCTTGGTCGCCAGCGCCACGATCTCGTTCTCGCGCACGCCGGGCTTGAGCGCTTCGAAGATGTCCTGGTAGACGCCGTCGCCCATGGCCGCCGCCATGTTGAGCAGCACCAGCTCGTCGGCGCTCTTGATGACGCGCGCCTCGAGCATGACCTGCTGGCAGTCGCGCACCTCGATGCCTTCCTTCTGGAGCGCGAAGAGAAATGGCGGCTCGACGACGTCGATGCCGAGCGGCATCCGGGCTACTCCCTCGCGCGCCAGGATCGCCTTGATCTCCCGCGCGGCCTTCTGGAAGAGCCCGGCCGTGGGCGGCACCGCGCCGCGCATGCCGACCATGCCGGCGAGACAGTGGTCCGGCCGGAGCCACGGCGCGTAGAGGCGATGGTGTCGCGCGGCCGAGCCGAAGTCCCACACCCAGGGTTTGCCCGGTCCGGTGAGAAGCGAGTAGCGGATCAGCTTGTCGCGCGCCCACTCGCCGATGACGGTGCCCGAGATGTAGCGGATATTGTGCTGGTCGAAGACGAGGAGCGCGCCCAGGCCGGAGCGCGCGAGGGCGCGGCGCACGCGGGCCAGCCGGTAGTCGTGGAGCCGCCTGAAATCCACGCGCTCCTCGAAGTCCACCTGCATGTGTCCCGGCGCCTGGATGGGCCGCTCCCAGCGGTGCTGCGGATCGGGCGCCGGCGGGACGGTAGGGCGGCGGCCGGCGGGCGCGGGCTTGCGGGCCATACGGGCTCCTTAGAACACTGCGAGAGGATTTGCCGGCGAGCCCGTGCCGCCGACCACCAGGAGCGGCGAGATCACGAGCATGAACTCATCGCGCTTCTCGTCCACGCAAACCTTGGCGAGCGGCTCGAGCTGGGCGTTGTCGAGGAGTCCCACGCCGTACGAAAAGAGGCAGGCGTGCACGGCCCACGGGATGTCGTAGCCGATCGGCAGGTGATCGATCATGTCCCAGACGAGCAGGCTGACGTCGTGGTCGCGGAGGAATGGCAGGCACGAGACGTGGAGCCCCGGCCTTTCCTGGGGGCCGGCGCCGTACGGCCGCCCGTAGGGCGTGTTCGGGTTGGCGGCCTGCCAGGCGTCGCGGCCGGAGTAGACGCAGATGGCGTCGCCCGGCTCGAGCTTGATGCCGCGCTTCGTCAGGATGTCCTCCAGCTCGTAGCCGTGGACGGGCGTGTCCTGCGTCACGTGCGGGACGCCGCGGTGGCGCGTGACGTCGAGCATGACGCCGCGGGTAATAATGCCCTCGTCGGCCCAGTGCTCGATCGAGCCGAACGTCGCGCCATCGAAGGTGATCTCCTTCTTCGGGTCTCGGCCGTTCCACATCTTGTCATCGTCCCAAGTGTGGCAGAGGGCGTCGATGTGGGTCGAGGCGACGCCGTGGTAGAAGATGCCGTAGTAGTCGCCGGCGAATGCGCCCTTGCCCCGAGGGATGACCCGCATGTAGTGCTGGGCCGGCAGCGAATTGTTCAGCCCCGGCGAGGTCGGAAACGGCCGGCTCAGCGACACGCTCCGCCCGCTCTTCACGAGCCGCGCAGCCGCGACCCGCTTCTCCGGCGTGACGAGATTCATCGCGCCGCGCTGGTCATCCTTGCCCCAGCGTCCCCAGTTGCGGCGCTCGCGGATCCACGAGCGCACCTCCTGCTCCGTCGGCAGCGGACGTCCGGCCATGCCATCCTCCCCGTGAAGTCGTGAAAAGCCTTACCACAACTAGACCAAGCCGGGGCCGGGGTCAAACACTATCCGCGTCGGCCCAGCCGGGTATCGACAGGCTTCGGGCACCCGTGGCACAGTACCGCCCATGAAACTGAAGACTCTCCTCAAGAGGGCGCGAAGCTTCGCGAAGCCTTTTCGCGTGGCCGACGGCAAGGACTTTCGCCTAAAGGACTTCGACCCGAGCGACACGCTCGACCTCGGCTCCCAGGACAAGCCGCGGGCCAAGGAGGCGCTCGTCATGGGCGTCGAGGCGCTGGCCCAGCTCCAGGACATGCTCTACGCGCAGGACTCCTGGGCGGTGCTGCTGATCTTCCAGGCCATGGACGCGGCCGGCAAGGACGGCACCATCAAGCACGTCATGTCCGGCATCAATCCGCAGGGTTGCGAGGTCACCTCCTTCAAAGCGCCGTCTCCGGAGGACCTCGACCACGACTACCTCTGGCGCTGCGCGAAGCACCTGCCGGCGAGGGGCCACATCGGCATCTTCAATCGCAGCTACTATGAAGAGACGCTCGTGGTTCGCGTGCACCCGGAGATGCTGGAGAGGCAGAAGATCCCGCCCGAGCTCGTCGGCAAGGACATCTGGAAGGAGCGCTTCAAGGATATTCGAGGATTCGAGCGGTACCTGACGCGCAACGGTGTCGTCGTTCGCAAGTTCTTCCTTCACGTGTCGAAGAAAGAGCAGCGGAGGCGTTTTCTCGAGCGCCTGGAAAACCCGGAAAAGAACTGGAAGTTCTCGGCGAGCGACCTCAAGGAGCGCGAGTTCTGGGACGACTACATGGAGGCCTACGAGGACATGATCCGGCACACGGCCACCGAGGACGCGCCGTGGTACGTCGTGCCGGCGGACAACAAGTGGTTCACCCGCGTCGTGGTGGCCGCCGCCGTCGTGAGCACGCTGGGCTCGCTCGATTTGGCCTATCCGAAAGTCGGCTCCGAAAAGCTGAAGGCGCTCGCCGCGGCCAAGCGAGCGCTGCTGGCCGGGAAGTGACGTAGGGCAATAAGCCTACGGCGCGCTGCGGCGCGCTTCGAGCGATGCGACCTTGCCCAGGCGGCGCAGGTGGCGCTCGGCCTGGCTGAACGTGGCCGCGATGAAGGTCGCGACGAGCTCCCAGGCGACCTCCGGTCCCACGACGCGGCCGCCCAGGCACAGCACGTTCATGTGATCGTCCTCGACGCCTTGGCGCGCTGAGAAGTGATCCTCGATCATGCAGGCGCGCACGCCAGGCACCTTGTTGGCGCAGACCGCCGCCCCCACGCCGCTGCCGCAGACGGCCACACCGCGCTCGACCGTCCCTGCAGCCACCGCCGTGGCGAGTGGAATGACGAAATCCGGATAGTCGTCGGTCGAGACCAGGCTCTTGGCGCCGAAATCGACGACGTCGTGCCCTGCGCGGCGGAGCCGCGCCGCCATGTCCTCTTTCAATTCGAACCCGCCGTGATCGGCGGCGACCCCCACGCGCATGCTTGTCTCTCCCAGGCCTTCAGGTTACTCGTGGCTATGGGGCGGATTGCCCTTGAGGCGGTAGACCACCCCGGTCTTGGTCGTGCCGACGGAGACCCAGTCGTGCGCGATGTTCTGAAGATTGACGAAAAATTCCTCGCAGCGGCGCTGGACCTTCGGGTGGAGCTCGTCCTTCCGGTCGAACTTGGCCTGGAAGGCGTATTCGCCGACGAGGGGCTTGTGGTCGCCCCGCTGGCGCCACAGCGCCGCGTTGCTCTTGGCGGTGACGCCCTTGCCGAAATCGAGCTTGCCGAGGTCGAGGAGCACCTCCTCCACGATCGTCTGGTTGACCAGCTCGATCACGTCGCTGCCCGCCCCCTTGAGCGGCGCCAGGCACGGGAAGAGACGCACGAGGGCCGAGAGGGCCGCGCGGTCCGACTCCTTCAGCTGGCTCATCCCGAACTCCACGTTGTGGGAGTAGAGCACGCGCATCCCGCCGACCTTGTCCTTGAGCGGCAGCGTCTCCGCTTTGAACTTGATCCGGTGGACGCCCGGAATGCGCGGCCGCACGTCCAGCTCGGCCGCTTTCTGCATGTCCGGATGCCGGAACTTGAAGACGACCTCGGGGTCCCCAACCGGAAACCCGTCCTCGTACGTGATCCGCCGCCGCAGGATGAACGCGTTGTTGTAGAGTCGGAAGTCCGCGGTGTCCAGGAACACGACCTCCCGGATCTCGGCCCTCTGGCCATCCAGGTGGTCGGTGGACAAGTCAACGTCGGACTTCTCGGCCGCGTGGCGCGCGAGCTTGGAAAATTCGACGAAGCCCTGCCTCGACATGAAGCGGTCGGGCTTGAGGATGATCTTGCACTCGAGGTAATGCACGTCGTCGAGCGGATGGCCATCGCTGTACTTGCCCTGGTGGAGATCGGGAATCATCTGGGGCGGCGGATCGTCTTTAGCCATCCTCTTCCTCCGATCCTCCAGCGTGGAGATCTTCTAGCGTGGGGCTGCGTCGCGGTCGGCCAGCACGAGCGCGCGGGCCTGGTCGACCCGGCCGGCGGGGATCGACCGGTCGCCGGCCCGCAGCCGAGCCAGCATATCAACCTTCTCGCTTCCGGTCACGAGCCACACGATGCGCCGAGACCGGTTGAGCATCGGATAGGTCAGCGTCATGCGGCGCCGGCCCTGGTATGTCCCGCCGGTCACTGCGACGTCCAGGTCGGCGATGTCGAGGACCGAATCGCCCGGAACGAGCGAGGCGGTGTGGCCGTCCGGCCCCAGCCCGAGATGGGCGAGATCGAGCACGGGCGGTGAGCCGGCTATTTCTCGAAGCGTCGCCGCATACTGTGCCGCCGCCGCCGCCAGGTCGGGAGACTCGACCGGCATCGCATGGATCTGCCCAGGGCTCAACGGAGCGTGCGCGAGGAGACTCTCACGCAAGTGGGCCAGATTCCTGTCGGGGTCATTCACCGGCGCCACTCGCTCATCCACCTGCGCCACGTGGACGGCCTTCCAGGGCACGTCCTCGGCCGCCATGGCGCGCAGCATCTGCCACGGCGTATGGCCGCCGCTGACGGCCATGACGAAGCGGCCGCGCGCGGCGACGGCGGCCCGGGCCTCGGAGGCGATGACCGCGGCGGCCCCCTTCGCGGCCGCATCGACGCCGTCGAAGACCTTGACCTCCATCCCCTAACCCGCCACGACGGGATTCTGCCAGCCGTCGGCGGGCGCGACCGCCCGATCGACCTCCTGCGGTCCCCAGGTGCCGGGCTCGTATTCGGCCACCGGCGTCTTCGCCCGGATCGCAGGGTCGACGATGCGCCAGGCCTCTTCCACGTAGTCCTCGCGGGCGAACAGCGTCGCGTCCCCCTCCATCGCGTCTCCGAGCACGCGCTCGTAGGCGTCCATCTCGTCCGCGCGGGGATGGCGGCTCGCGAGCATCTCCACGCACGCGCTGGCCGTCTCCGTTTCCGGAGCGACGACGTTCGTGCCGATCGCGATTTCGACCTCGGGGCTGATCCGTAGCCGGCAGTAGTTCGGCTTCAGATCGAAGCCCTCGTACATCGTGGGAGGCCGGCGCAGCCGGACCACGACTTCGGTGCACGTCACGGGCAGGCACTTGCCCGCCCGGATGTAGAAGGGCACGTCCCGCCAGCGCCAGGAATCGACCTCGAGCTTGAGCGCCGCGAACGTCTCGACCGTCGAGGTCGGCGCGACACCCGCCTCCTTCCGGTAGCCGCGAAATTGTCCGCGGACCAGGTTCTTGGGGTCGAGCGGCGGCATGGCCTTGAGTACTTTGACCTTCTCGTCCCGTATCGATTCGCTGTCCGTCCTGACCGGCGGCTCCATCGCGAGGTTCGTCAAGACCTGGAACAGGTGATTCTGGACGACGTCCCGGATCGTGCCGGTCTCGTCGTAGAAAGCGCCCCGGCCCTGGACGCCGAAGTCCTCGGCCATGGTGATCTGCACGCTCTCGACGTGATTGCGGTTCCAGAACGGCTCGAGGAACGCGTTGGCGAAGCGGAAGAAGAGCATGTTGTGCACCGGCCGCTTCCCCAGGTAGTGGTCGATGCGAAAGATCGCCCTCTCCGCGAAGGTGCTGAGCAGGATCCGGTTGAGATCCCGCGCGGAGGCGAGGTCGCTGCCGAACGGCTTCTCGACGATGACGCGCGCGTTATCCGCGCATCCCGCCTTGCCGAGCTGCTCCACGACCATCCCGAACAGGATGGGCGGGATGGCGAGATAGTGCGCCGGCCGACGCGCCGAGCCGAGCTCCTTGCGGATGGCCTGGAACGTCGTCGGGTCCTTGTAGTCGCCGTCGACATACCGCAAGAGCCCGGCAAGTTTTTCGAAGGCCCCGGAATCGAGCCCGCCGTGCTTCTCGAGGCTGTCCCTGGCGCGGGCCTTGAACTGGTCCAGGCCCCACCCGGCCTTGGCGACGCCGATGACCGGCACCGACAGGTGCCCGCGCTTCATCATCGCCTGGAGCGCCGGGAAGATCTTCTTGTAGGCCAGATCGCCGGTGGCGCCGAAGAAGACGAGCGCGTCGGAGCGCGGCTCGGTCGTCACTTGCCCTCCGGCTTCTCGAGGTGGCCGCCGAATTCGTACCTCATCGCGGACAGGAGCCTGTCAGCGAAGTCCGCCTCGCCGCGCGAGCTGAAGCGCTCGTACAGGGCCGCCGTCAGGACGTGGGCCGGCACCGCCTCGTCGATGGCCGCCTTCATCGTCCACCGTCCCTCGCCCGAGTCCGACACGCGTCCCGCGAAACCCGCGAGCGCCGGATCCTTGATCAGGGCGCTGGCCGTCAAGTCCAGCAGCCACGAGGCGATCACGCTGCCGCGCCGCCACACCTCGGTGATGTCGGGCAGGTTGAGATCGTACTGGTAGTGCTCGGGGTCGCGAAGCGGCGTCGTCTCCGCGTCGACCGCATGCGCCTGCTTGCCGATGTTGGCGGCGCGAAGGATGCCCAGGCCCTCGGCGTAGGCGGCCATGATCCCGTACTCGATGCCGTTGTGCACCATCTTGACGAAGTGCCCGGCGCCGTTCGGCCCGCAGTGCAGATATCCCTGCTCGGCGGTCCCGCTGACCTTCTCGCGTCCCGGCGTGCGCGCGATGTCTCCGATGCCGGGCCCCAGCCTCGCAAAGATCGGGTCGAGGCGCTTGACGACGTCGTTCTCGCCGCCGATCATCATGCAGTACCCGCGCTCCAGGCCCCAGACGCCGCCGCTCGTGCCCACGTCGACGTAGTGAATGCCCTTCGTCGCGAGCTCCTTCGCCCGACGGATATCGTCGATGTAGTAGGAATTGCCGCCGTCGATCAGGATGTCGCCGCGCTCGAGAAGCGGCACGAGGTCGGCGATCGTCTTGTCCACGACCGCCGCCGGGACCATCAGCCAGACCGCCCGGGGCTTGTCGAGCTTCTTGACGAAGTCCGCGAGCGAGGAGGCCCCGACCGCCTGATCCTGGACCAGCTCCTGCACGACCTTTGGCGACATGTCGAAGACCACGCACTGGTGGCCGCCCTTGATCAGCCGCCGAACCATGTTTGCGCCCATCCGGCCGAGTCCGATCATGCCCAATTGCATGGGGTGTCTCCTTAGCGGCTGCCCTTGGAATTGCGGTAGCGGCGGATCAAGGTATTCGTCGAGCTGTCGTGCGTGAGAGGCGGCTCGGCCTTGCCCTCGAGCTCCGGGATAATCCGCTGGGCCAGGACCTTGCCCAGCTCGACGCCCCACTGGTCGAAGGAGTCGATGCTCCAGATGGTGCCCTGCGTGAACACCGAATGCTCGTAAAGCGCGACGAGCTTGCCGAGCATCCCCGGCGTCAGGCTCTCGGCAAGGAGCGTATTCGACGGGCGGTTGCCCTCGAACACGCGGTGCGGCACGAGCCAATCCGGCGTGCCTTCGGCCTTGACCTGGGCGTCCGTCTTGCCGAACGCGAGCGCCTCGGTCTGGGCGAAGACGTTCGCGAGCAGCATGTCGTGGTGCCGACCGAGCGGGTTCAGCGATTTCATGAACCCGATGAAGTCGCATGGGATGAGCCGGGTGCCCTGGTGTATGAGCTGGTAGAAGGAGTGCTGGCCGTTGGTCCCGGGCTCGCCCCAGTAGATGGGGCCGGTGTCATAGTCGACCCGCGCGCCGTCGAGCGTGACGTGCTTGCCGTTCGATTCCATCGTGAGCTGCTGGAGATACGCCGGAAAGCGCTTGAGGTACTGCTCATACGGCAGGACCGCGACCGTCTGCGCGCCGAAGAAATCGTTGTACCAGACCGCCAGCAGGCCCATGAGCACGGGCAGGTTGCGCTCGAACGGCGCCGTGCGGAAGTGCTCGTCCATCTCGCGGAAGCCGTCCAGCATGGCCCGGAAGTTGTCGGGTCCGACGGCCAGCATCGTCGACAGCCCGATCGCCGAATCCATGGAGTAGCGGCCGCCGACCCAGTC
>WNFP01003909.1_pt1 | contig 11989 bp, 7 predicted proteins | sample 5400201 | NCBI WGS metagenome assembly WNFP01 (sample SAMN13153355, study PRJNA577476) | soil metagenome | isolation source: 115 cm saprolite under Madrone tree | place: USA:California | collected 2016-06-14
GATTTCGAGCGTCATGGGTCCTGAGGGCGCTGCGCTCAGCGAGTAGTAGATCAATGCGCCATTGGGCGGATTCGTGCCAACGAATTCTTGTCTCGGCAAGAAAAACTCTCCGGGGTTAATTCGGAAAGCGGCTGCGGGTTTGAAGAGATGGAAGCCGGTGTTGGCTGTGGACGCGTCGAATTGACGGAGCGGCGAGACGTCGTCAAGAATCCAAAACGCTCGCCCGTGCGTGGCGACCGCCAAATCGTTGCCTTTCACGATGAGATCGTAGACCGGCGCCGTCGGCAGATTCAATTGGAGGGACTGCCAGTGCCCGCCGTCGTCGAACGAGACCCAAACTCCCGTCTCGGTGCCTGCATAGAGCAGGTCCGGGCGTTGCGGATCTTGCCGGACGACGTGGACATAGGAATCCGGCGGCAGGCCCTTCGAGATTGCTGTCCAGGTTTTGCCGAAATCTCCGGTCTTGTAAGCGTAGGGCCGGTGGTCATCGAGGCGATGACGGTCGATGGCCATGTAGGCCGATCCAGCGTCGTGAGTGGAAAGATCGATCATGCTCACCATGCTCCACTCAGGCATCTCCTTGGGCGTGACATCCGTCCAATGTCGGCCGCCGTCCCGCGTCACGTGAACCAAGCCATCGTCCGAACCAACCCAAATAAGGTCTTTGTCCAGGGGGGAAGGAGCGATGGCAAAAATCGTGTCATAATATTCGACGCTGGTGTTGTCCTGGCTGATTGGACCGCCAGATGATTGCTGTTTTGATTTATCGTTGCGCGTCAGATCAGGACTGATGATGGACCAGCTCATGCCCCGGTCCGTGGTCTTGAAGAGTACTTCGCCACCAAAGTAGAGAGTATCAGGGTCGATCAGCGAACTCGCAAGCGGGGAAGTCCATTGGAACCGATGCTCCAAATCCACCGCCGCGTGGCCAATGGGAGGTATCGGCACTGGAGAGATATCCAGAGCTTGCCCGGTGCGCTTATCAAAGCGAGAGACGGAGCCTCCACCATGAGAATGGAAAGCGCTCCCGTAAACGATATTCGGGTCCGGCAAATACGGGATGACGAAGCCGCTTTCCCCACCCGCCACTGGATACCATTCCGACTTGTCGATGTACCCCAGATCGCCGCGGCTGGCGATTGCGACCGTGGTGTTGTCCTGCTGCGAACCGTACAAGTAGTAGGGAAAGCGATTGTCCGCTGCGACATGGTAGAACTGCGCGGTGGGCTGATTCTCGTGCCCGGTCCAGGTTTTACCTCCGTCCTGAGAAATCCCCACTCCTCCATCGCTGGCCATGATCATTCGGTCCGCATTTGTAGAATCGATCCACAAGCCGTGAATATCGCCGAGCGGGACGGTTACTTCGTCAAACCGCACACCTCCATCATTTGAGCGATAGGCCTGCGCGCTCAAGACGTATACCGTGTCGGCACTCTTTCGATCGGCGACGACATGCGATTCGTACCAGGGGCGCAGCCGAAGACCATGATCGCTGTTCACGCGCCTCCAGGATTTCCCGCCGTCGTCGGAGCGATACAGTCCGCCGTCCTTGGCTTCGATCATCGCGTAAACGCGATTCGCATCCGCGCCTGAGACGGAGACTCCGATTCTTCCGAGCACGCCTTCCGGCAAGCCATGTCCTTCCAAATGCGTCCATGTGGTGCCGCCATCATTGGAACGATAGATGCCGCTTCCCAGTCCGCCGCTGACCAGGCTGTATGGTGTGCGGTAAGCCTCCCAGAGCGAAGCGAAAAGAATATGCGCATTATGCGGATCGAAGGCAACGTCAATGGCGCCGCTTTTCTCGTCCTTGTAGAGCACTTTTTCCCAGGTCTTACCGCCGTCGGTTGTGCGGAACAGGCCGCGCTCGGTGTTCGGGCCATAGGTGTGGCCCAGAGCCGCCACGAACACCCTGTTCGCATCCTGCGGGTCAACGATAACCCTGCCGATGAAACGCGTGTCTTTCAAGCCTATGTTGGTCCAGGTTTGCCCGCCGTCCACGGACCTGTAGACTCCGTCACCATAAGAAATGTCGCCACGGATGCAGGCTTCTCCGGTTCCCACATAAATGATGTTCGAATCCGAGGGTGCGACGGCCATGCTACCGATTGAAGAAACTGGCTGATGATCGAATAGCGGCTTCCACTTCAAGCCGCCGTCGGTGGTCTTCCAGACGCCGCCAGCCACGGAACCGAAGTAGAAGACATTCTGATCGCCGGCGATTCCGGCGACGGCGATGGTCCGGCCACCGCGGATCGGGCCGACGAGGCGCCAGCGCAGGCCTGAGAGTTGCCGCGCGGAAGCGGAAGACGAAGAGGGCTGCGCATGCATCCAATTCGCAATTGCTAGCGCGCATAGAGAAGCAAACCCGAGTGAAAAGAAATGGAGGCAGAGTCTGGTTCGGATCATGTCTTTACCTTTCGGCATTGGCCTAGGAACTGGTTGTTCACTTCGGCAACGCGGCCAAAACTCGCGGAGCAATCGGTGTCTCTTGATTCAAGACGGCAACCCATTTTCCCTTCCGCAGAACCCAGACGGAACCCTCATGCACCGCCGCCGGCGGAAAGGGCTTTCCCTTGTTCAGGCCCGATCGGGTGGCCTTGTATATCAGAATAACGGTCTGGTCGTTGGGCTTGAGGACGGTGAACGATTCGAGCTGGTAGTCGAGGATGGTCCGGTCGGGCAAGGAACGGAGGAAATCGGATTTGGTAAGGATTCCCGTGTCAAAAACAATTCGAGCGTCGTCCGCAACCAACTCGCTAAACCGCACCGCATCTTTCTGCTTCACCGCTTCCCACACGGCTCGTTCATTGGCGATCACGCGCTGGTCCAGGCTCGAAGGCGAACCGGCCGTTGCTTGAGAGACCGCCCCCGCCGGCTTCTGCGCTGGAAGAGCAAGAGGAATAAACAGAAGTAGCGGCAAACTGATCCGCCATAATGGAAGGTTCTTCATCGGATGTCCTCAGTGATTAGCCGCCCGCTGGCGACGCTGAGCAAGCCCTGGAGTGAGCCAACTGCTTGGGCACGAGAATTGGCCCGTTTACGCCCGACGGGATGCCAGAAATTAGAAGTTGACCTTGAACACGAACTGGATGATTCGCGCTCCGCCGGTTCCCCCATCGGCGATGATGTTGTCGAAAGCGTTGCTGCCCACATAGGCGTAGTTCTGCCCTTGCGCCGTATCCACTGCCAGCAGGTTGGCCAGGGTAAACTGCGGATGATTGAACAGATTGAAGAACTGAGACGCGAACTCAACGTTGCGCGATTCACCGAATGGGAAAACCTTCTTGATCTGGAAATCCGCGTTGTTGAATCCGGGGGCCCGCAAGCTGTTGCGCCCGGCAGTCGGAAAAGAACCGGTCTGCGCCTGTACGAAGCGCGCAGCGGAATTATTGGCCAAGTAGGCTACGGTCGCCCCGGAAGAATTCTTGATCGGCGTGACCAGGGTCCCGGTGTTGCTGGTGCCACTCGGATTGAAGATCGCGCGCTGCACGGTGCTGTCCCCGTTGCCGGTGGAATTAGCAAGACTGAGCGGGGTCCACGGCGTGCCCGAGGACGCCGTATAGGTGAACGAGGCTCCCCATCCGCCCAGCAATTGGCGGCTCAGCCCAGTTCCAGTGTTGTGCCACGGAAGGTTCCAGATGCCCTCCATCACAAACCGCTGAGGCACATCCAGCACCGAAACGCTCCTCTCGTTACGCAGGTTGCGCCAGTCCTGCGGACGGCGAGGATCGGTGAAGTTGATGAAGAACTCGTTGGTTGCGTCGTCAATGGCCTTGCTCCACGTATAGTTCGCATCGAATTGGAAGCCATGGTTGAAGCGATGGGTCACTTCAATAATTCCCGCATTGTAACTGGAATCACCAATCGGCAGATGAGTGGTGAGCGGGCTGGTGAATCCGTAGACGGCGTAGGGCTTGACCACCGCAGCGGTGAACTGGTTGAGGGTTGGAAGGGCATTCAGCGCCGTCTGCGAGGGAACCTGGGACGCGGAGAAGAAGGTTGGCAGGAACGCGCTCGCTGGAGGCACGATGCCGGCGTTCAGCCGGGCCTGCACGCTTAAATGCGTTCCCTTGGTGTAGAGGTAACGGGCCAAGACCGTCCAGTCTCGCGCCAGATCGCGCTCGACGCTCAGAGTCGCGGTTTGGAAATTGGGGCGAGTCTGATTCGGCACGAAGGCGGCAATGATCCTGCGTGCCTGAGCCGTGGTGGTCAGCGGGACCAAGGTATTGGGAATTCCGCCATTCTGCAGGAAATTGGTAGTAGGAATAGGAATGCCGCAGGGATTGCAGGGAGTGATGATCACCTGCTGGAGGGACGAGGGCAACTCGCCGCCTCCCACATACGCGCCGAAAATCGGCGAGTAGGAGATCCCGTAGCCCCCTCTCACAGCGGTCTTCCCGTTGCCGAAAACGTCCCAGGCGAATCCAACGCGCGGTCCCCAGTCGTTTTTCGAGACAGTCGGTTTGCCAAATGTGATTACGCCTGGAACATTGGCGATGGCTTCTTGGACTTGGCTGGCCATGTCGCGCAGCAACGAATTGTATTCATAACGGATTCCCAAGTAGACCGTGAAGTTGCGGGTCCACTTGAACTGGTCCTGCCCATACCAATTAATTTCATGGTTATTCAAGGCAATGTGTGTGCCCCCTGCACCGCGCTCGCCGCTGACCGTCGGAGGAATGTCAGTGACGAAATCCTCGAAGTTCACGTAGTTGTAGGTCCCGCGCGGAGCCACGTTACTGATGTCCGTGACAATGTTGTTCCGCAGATCAACTCCGAACTTGAACAGGTGTCGCCCCTTCTGCCACGACACGTCGTCCAGAAACTGGTAGATGTCGTTGAACGAGCCGCTAGGTACCGAGCCAGGAGGTCCGACTTGCAAAGGGATTTGGCCGATGACGATGTTCGGAATATTTTGGGCTGCGGGATTAACCACCACAAAATCCGTCATTTGCCGGTGGTACGCCAAATGCGCTTCGTTGAGCAGGGCCGGGCTAAACGTGTGTGTGTAGCCGATTGACGTCAGATAGTTGCTGATCCGCCCGTTGGCGTTCAGCGAAGCCACCGGGGCTCCGGCGAGGATGCCGTCGGGTCCACGGTTGTAGTTGAATCGGAAGTCGAGCTTGTCGCTTGTGCCCGGGATCCAATCCGAGCTGGCCAATACACGGTCATTGTTCGCGAAGGTAGGAATCGCATTGGTGACCGGTCCCACGGGAATCGCAGTCCCCAACACCACGGGCCAGATGGAAGGACTGGACGCCGTATTGGCGGTGGCGCCGAATTGTTTCATGAAATTCAAGATGAACGGGCTGACGGCGGCTTGGGTGCCGAAGCGAGAGGTTCCTGCCGGCAGCGACGCCAAAGTAGCGTAGCCCTGGGCCGTGGGGAAAACTGTGGTGCTGGAGAGGCTGGAAACTCCAGTGGCTTCGTGTTCATAGGCGCCGAAGAAGAAAAGTTTGTTGTGAACCACCGGTCCACCGAGGGTGCCGCCGATGCGATTGTAGTCAAACCTCGGATTTCCAGAAAGGCTGCCAGTCTTGATGCCAGCCTGGGTTATGGCATCGGTCGCATTGTAGTGGCGATTCTGGTTGTACAGATACGCGTTGCCGTGGAATTGATTCGTGCCGGCCTTGGTAACGATGTTGAAGAGTCCGCCTGCAAATTGACCGTACTCGGCGTCGAAATTGTTCTTGGTCAGGCTGAATTCCTGCACTGCATCCTGAATCACAAAGGCCTGCGGACCGGTGCTGATGGGGTCATTGTCATCCACCCCGTCAATCACGAAGTTATTGTTGCGGGCGCGAGCGCCCCCGATGGCACCCACCGACCCGCCGGCCACCGTGCTCACTTGTTGCAGCGCTTGGCCGCGAGTGAGGCCCACCGTGTTGATGTCCGCCACCCCCGGGCTGAGCAAGGCCAGCCGGTTCACGTCCACGGAAGCCACCGGAAGATTCGCCACCTGTGACTCGGAGAACGTCTGGGTAATTTGTGTGCTGGTCGTTTCTACCGGGGCCACCGCGCCGCTCACTTCGACCTTCTCGGTCACCTCGCCCAACTGGAGCGTGATGGTCACCGAGGAACGCACGTTCAACTGCACCTGCAAAGTTCCTACGGCAGTCTTGAATCCTTTTACCTTGGCCGTGAAGGTATACTCACCCACCGGCATCGCCGGAAACGTGAAGATCCCTGACTCATTGGTGGTAGTGCTCGAGCTGACTCCGGTGTCCGTGTTTCTGAGGACAATCGTAACGCTCGGCACAGCGGCGCCAGTCGAGTCGACCACGGTGCCTGCGACAGAGCCCGCCGTCAACTGTCCAAAGGCTGGCATCGCCCACAAGAGCAGCCCGGCTAGAATCGTGCTAATTTCGATTCGACGCTTTCGCATTGTATTCGTCCCCTCAGTCGGCCATTAGACGCGCGGCTCGGCGCGGCCCGTCCAGCGCGTTGGCGCATCAGCTAGGTTTTAGAACTTGCTTGTAAACACGCAGGAAATTGAGTCCCAGAATCTTCTCAATATCGCCGGTCGAATAACCGCGCTTGCGCAAGCCCTGGGCAATCACGCGGTAGCGTTGGGGACCGTTGACCGCATCGATATATGGCGGGAAGCGGCTCTTCAGAACCTTTGCTTCTCGTTCCCCATAGAGTCTCATGTGCTGCTCCCACTCCGCATCCGGAGCCTTCCCCGCCCAGGCGGCAACGTTGAAATCCGAGCCGATCCCAATGTGATCCACACCGACGAGCTTCATCATGTAATCGTAGTGGTCCAGCAAATCATCCAGCGTCGAGATTGGCTTGTTGCTGACGAACCAGTTGAAACAAGTAAGACCCATCACGCCGCCCTTGGCCGCGAGGGCTTTGATCTGGTCGTCGGTCTTGTTGCGCGGATGGTCGCAGACGGCCTTGCAGTTTGCATGCGAAAAAACGATCGGCCCCTTCGAGACGTCGATCGCATCGAGCGTGGACTGGTAACCTGTGTGTGAAACATCCACCAGCATCCCCAGCTCATTCATCCGGTGGACCATGTCCACACCGAAATAGCTGAGTCCGGCCTGCGTTCTCTCCGTACAGCCGTCGCCTACCCAGTTCCGCCAATTGAAGGTAAGCTGGATTTGCCTCAGGCCCATGTCGTAAAAAGTCTCAAGATTCTTCAGATCTAGCCCGATGGCGGCGCTGTTCTGGAAGTTGATCAGCACGCCCAGCTTGCCCTGCTTTTTGGCCTGTTCCACATCGTTGGACCCACGAATCAGCATCATGCGATCCGGATACATCGCAATCTGATTCAGCATCTTTGAGACCGAGGCCACGGACGTGGTGTAGGCGGCACCGGGCTCGACGTCGCCCAGTGTGGGACCAACCATCGTGATCCCTGATTCCTTGATGATCGAAAAACCAGCATCGGGCAAGGACGGCTTGGGTTCGAAACCCGAGAGATCGTCGATCACGATGCTGCGGGAGATCAGCTCATCTATCTCGGAGGACGCAGCCTGCGAAGCGCCCGGCAAGGAAGAGCCGAGAGAAGCGCCGACAGCTGTGACGGCAAGTCCTTTCAACACCTCACGCCGCGTGATCGCCATTCACTCACCCCTAATTACGCTAATTAAAGGACTGCCCCAGGTCTGTCATTTTGGACGTGACAGACTGCATGTTTTTATGCCAGGCGGCAAGGGTTGTCAAGGCCCAAATGAATTCCCCCCGCGACGGGATGCGAGTGTAATCTTGCATGCTTCTCATTAAGAAAATTTACGCGCTTAGCCAGCGGCATTGCCGCTGGTGCGCTCTGAAAATCCAGTTGCCTCGAATTCTTGGCGATGCTATTTTGTCACTCTATAGATGACAAAATAAGTCACCGCAGAACCCTCTCTCAGCGCGGCCGGAAGGACTTGGGTCCGGCAGGCTAGGCTCTGTGCGCAAACGCGGGTGTTAGAGTCGGGAAGCAGGCATCAACAGGTTACAGGATGAGCCAAAGAAGGGCGTCTCCACCATTCAAGTTCACCCTCCAGAAGGAAAGCCCGGTCTCCCCGGAGCAGCAACTTGTTGCGAACGTAAAGATCGCCATCATGCTGGGCGCCTTGAAGCCCGGGGAAAAACTCCCATCGGTCCGGCAATTGGAGACGCAACTCGGCATCGGCCGCAACGTGGTTTGGCGTGCGTATTCCAAGCTGGCCGAATCCGGCGCCCTGACCATCGAGAATCGGCGCCGAGCCATCGTGAACTCACATTCGCGCCGGGAGGAAGCGGCCGAACTCATCAAGGTTTTCGACTGGCTGGCCCGGGACGTAATTGAGCGGATACGCGCGCTGCGGATTAACCCGCAATCGTTCCAGCGGCTGCTGAATTACCGCATCCAGGAACTCGACCTCAAATTCAAGGACATTGTCTTCGTCGAATGCAATGAAATTCAGGCGGAGATCTGGTCAAACGAAATCAGTCAGGTGTGGGGCCTGCCAGTCACCGGAATGGTGATCAGGTCGCTCCGGGCGATTCCGGAGGAGGAGCGCGCGAAATTCAAGACGGTTTTGACTCCTCTTTATCACTATGAAGACGTCTCGGAGCTTTTTCTGAATCCCTACACGCGCACGATCGCGCTGCGCTTGAAATGGGACCGGGAGAGAATCCGGGAATGGCGGGCGCTGCCTGAGGGATCGGCGATGGCCTTTATTTTGGAGAAATCCGAATGCCAGGGCTACGGAGACCCGTTTGGCCGAGAGCTCAAGATGCTGTGCCCGAACTTGCAGATTCAGGTGATTCCGTTCAAAAACAATTCGCAGGTACGAAGCGTTTTGAATTCGGGAAAATATGCGCGCGCGTTCCTCAGCGGGCCAGTTCTGGAGGCGGTGGACGAGGAGACAAGGAAATCTCCACGGATCGTGCGGCGGGCGCTGCGAGTGGACCGCGATTCCCTGAAGGACGCGCAGATCCAAGCAGGAGTCGTCCTGTAGGGCGAACGAGGTGAATGGCGGAGAAGAGCATTTCGTTGGCGTCCGTCAGAGAAAGATTTGGACACAATCAAACCCAGGAGGCAAGTTGATGTCACAAGCCAGTGAACTGGTAGGAAAAATGGTGGATTGCTATTGCCGGATGAATGCCGATGGCCTTCGTCCGCTGCTTCATCCACAGGTGAAGCACACGGCTCCCGGCTCCGATTTTGGAACCGACTTGGAAGGGGCTTCGAATATCGTCGAGTATTTCCGGAAGAACGTATTTCCTTCCTTTCATAGCGTCAATTTCGAAATCGTCTTTCAGTACGAGGACAAGGAAAAGTCGACTGTGATCGTGGAATGGCGCAGCCATTTGAAGCCGAAGACGGGCAAGAATTACAGCAACACTGGAGCGTTTGTCATCGAAATCAAGGACGGCAAGATTTATTGGGTGCGAGAGTATTTCGATACAGAGAAGGCACATCAACACGTGTGATTTATCCCAGTCACGTATTGCTGCGGCTTTTCCGGAGACCCCGGCTTCCATTTTTATTGTTCCTGAATGGAAAGAGAGAGCTTAATGTTTAGAAAAATAGTCAGCCTAGTTCTTGCAATCGCGGCGCCGCTGATTTGCCGCGCGCAATTGACTGCCGGCGGCACATCCGCTTTGCGGGCGACTGCCATCCTCGGTGCCTCGGTTGTGACGCTCGATGGATCGGCGCCGATCAAGGACGCCGTAGTCCTCATCGAGAGTGACCGGATCGTGGCTGTCGGTCCGGCATCCACGACAAAAGTGCCATCGGGCGCGGAGGTAATTCGGGCCGCCGGCAAGTGGATTGTTCCCGGCCTGATGAACATGCACGTGCACCTCGGTCTGGTACTTCCCGGGCGGCAGGGCGCCGAGCTCGCCAACGAAACCGACGCGGAGCTCGGGCTCCGCATGGCAGGTAACGCCCGTGCCTCTTTGCTCTCCGGCACCACGACGGTGCGCATGACCGGCTCACCGCGTCATGCTGACTTTGCCTTGCGGAAAGCGATCGATCGCGGCGAGGTCGATGGTCCACGAATTTTCACCGCCGGCGAATTAGTGGCCGTGACGGGAGGCCATGGCTCGGGCCGGACCGGCGATGGCAATGACGGACCCGATGAGTTTCGGAAAGCGACGCGGCAAGAGATTTTTCTGGGCGCGGACTGGATAAAAATCGCGATCTCCGGCGGCATCGCCGATACGCATGGCGATATTGCAGCGGCGACCATGACCAAAGAAGAAATGGAAGCTGTGATTGACACGGCTCACCGCCACAACACTAAGGTGACGGCGCATTCCGGCTCGCCCATCGCAACCAACGAAGCGATTGACCTGGGCCTCGATTGCGTCGAGCACGGGTATTTTCTGACGCCGGAGGTCCTCCACAAGATGAAGGAAAAGGGCGTATGGCTGGTCCCGACGATTGTTGTCAGTCAGCCGACTGCACTCCCCTTCTTCCAAAAAATCGGTTCTCCGGACTGGTATCTCGCGCGGGTTGCCTCGGTCGGGAAGCAGCACTGGGCTTCGCTCCAGATGGCGATCAAGGAAGGCGTCAAAATCGCTCTCGGGACCGATCAGTTTCCGTTCGAGCCCAACGATGGGACCGCGGCGACCATTCGAGAGGCGCAATATTACGTCCAAGCTGGAATGACGCCGCTGCAGGCTCTCCGCGCTGCCACAATTGAACCCGCCACTTTGCTGGGCGTGGCCGATCGGCTGGGCACAATCGAGAAAGGCAAGCTCGCCGACCTCCTGATTATCAACGGCGATCCCACGCAAGACATCACCGCGCTCCGAACAATTCGGCTCGTGATGAAAGGCGGCAAGATCTACCGCGATGAACTGCCAGGCGCACCGTCAGTTTCACCTTCCGGTTCTTGATCTGATCGATCCGTCTTAGAAAACAGAGCCACGACGAGAATTCATAAGGGATGTTTTGCCTCTCGAAAATCTCGAAATGTTTGAGCGCATGGGAGTTAGTTTTCCTACATAATTCTCGCCGATGCCCATTTTTCTCACGACACTCTTCACATCTTTGCCCTCGATCTTTCGGTCGCGTGCTTCCCTCGGGCTCGAGAACCTGGCTTTACGCCATCAAATCGGCGTGCTCCACAGGTCTGCAGGAAAGCGCCCAAAATTGACCGCGGGCGACCGCCTGCTCTGGATCTGTCTGTCGCGCCTCTGGCGCGATTGGCGCTCGGCGTTGTCCATCGTCAAGCCAGAAACGGTCGTAGCCTGGCATCGTGCCGCCTTTCGTTTGTTCTGGACCTGGAAGGTGCGTTGCGGAAAACCAGGACGACCCGTCATTTCAAGCGAAGTCCGAGATCTGATTCGCAAGATGTTCCGGGAGAATCTCGGTTGGGGTGCACCACGGATCCACGGCGAACTGCTCAAACTCGGCATCGACATCGGAGAGAGCAGTGTCAGCAAATATATGGTGCGCTACCGCAAACCGCCGTCTCAGACTTGGCGCACCTTCCTGGAGAACCATGCCCAGCAGCTGGTTTCGATCGACTTCTTCACCGTGCCCACCATCCGGTTCCAGGTCCTTTACGTATTTCTGGTGTTAGCCCATGACCGGCGTCGCATCCTGCACTTCAATGTGACCGCCCACCCGACCGCAGATTGGACCGGACAGCACCTGCGCGAGGCATTTCCCTTTGCCCAACTCCCGCGCTACCTCCTGCGCGACCGCGATGCGATCTTTGGCGATGACTTCCGAAAACACGTGCAAGACATGGGCATTTGCGAAGTCCTGTCTGCACCGCGCTCGCCTTGGCAGCGAGCCTATATTGAGCGGGTGATTGGCTCCGTTCGTCGCGAATGCCTCGATCATATGATCGTGTTCCATGAAACCTGTCTACGACGAACTCTCCCTTCCTATTTCGATTACTATCACCGATCGAGAACGCATCTTTCGTTGGGGAAGGACGCACCGGAGCCACGAGCGATTCACCCGCCCGAAATGGGATCCGTCGTAGCGCTACCCCTTGTCGGCGGACTGCACCACCGCTACGAACGACGGGCTGCCTGAACGAGC